>Ga0187892_10003498_pt1 | contig 28573 bp, 31 predicted proteins | sample MA1701073metaG_FD_139345 | JGI IMG/M metagenome (GOLD analysis project Ga0187892, IMG submission 139345) | Bio-ooze microbial communities from a basaltic lava cave in the Kipuka Kanohina Cave System on the Island of Hawaii, USA - MA170107-3 metaG ... | reverse complement strand
TCGCCGGTTCGTCTGTCCGGTGAGAACTCCAGCGAATTCAATCAACCGCCGAACAGGAAACAGAGAACCGGGGACCGAGAACAGGGAACAGCGGAGCTCCAAGTGAATTTTCGGGCAAAGGCCGTCCGCGGGAAGGGGGGCAGGGGGGTTAGGTCAATGCACCGAAGAGTAGAGATTCACCATCGCAACCCCAACCACGATCAACGCCATTCCACAGATCGACATCAGGTTGAGTTGCTCGTTGTAGACGTACCAGGCCGCCAACGCGATGCAGACCGTACCGGCACCCGCCCACGTCGCATAGGCGATTCCAACTGGAATGGCTTTGAGGCTGTACGAAAGACATACGAACGCCACGGCGTAACCTGCGATAACCGCAACGCTCGGCAGCAGACGCGTGAAGCCCTCCGTAGCGCGCAATGACATCGTTGCGGCCACCTCGGATAGGATCGCCAGAAACAAAAGAACCACCGGCAGCATGCTCAACTCCGGATCATCCGTTTGAGACTGGCGAGAACGCGCGATTGCAGGGCCTTCTCCAGCTGCGGCAAGCCGAGCAGCGTCGACAGCCACAGGCCGTCGGCCGCCAGACGCACGATTGTCGCCTGAACCGGATCGATACCGTCGGCCTCGAGACGCCGATGCAAGGTGGCGAAACGTTTGCGTATCAATCGCAGGCGAACCGGATCGTTGTCGATCGCCGCCAGGATCCCGGCCATCAGTTGAGCCGAGTTGTCGGCCGGCGCACCGGAATCGGTCACGGTCGACGACAGGTACGCCCGTGTCCAGCGCCCTGCCCTCTTGTCGGCGGCTGCAGCCGCTTCCTGCGCCTGATCGAAGCTGTCGAGCATTCGTTTGATCAGTCCGTCGACCAGAGCCTCCTTGGAGGCAAAGTGATAGAGCAGGCCGCCCTTGCTGACCTGCGCGTCGGCGGCGACCGCCTCGAGGACCAAGCCGTTCGGTCCGTACGCCAACAGCCGCGCTTCGGCAGCGTCGAGGATACGCTCTCGCGTCGCCGCGCCGTCACTTGCGCCACCGCGTTTCTTCTTTGTCGTCGTCTTCGGCACAGCACATGACTGTACCGTCTGGACGGTATATTGGCAAGGCTTCGCAGGCTAAGGCTAAGGCATAGGCTGAGGCTGTAGGGAACAGCCTCCACGCCGTTCTAGTGCCCTCCTCTCCGGCTGAGCGCCGAGAACGTTCTTACGACGCGCGCGAACGGTGCTCCGACGGGTAGCCGAAGACTTCCGCGGCAGCACCGGCAATTGCCGCCGTACGGTCGGCCGGCACGAAGACGTAGAGGCGCCACAACTGAGCGTAGCGTGCTTCGAGAGCCTGGATCTCGACGTTCGAAGACCCTTGAGGATCGTTGAGCGGGGCGACGCCGCGGGGCAGCTGAACCAGTGCCGACGCCTCCTTCATCACCGTGAGCGCCGGGCAGTAGACGATCACCTCAGACACGTCGCAGCCGGCGGCGCCGGCAACATATGTCTCCGCCTCGCGGCGGTTCGCTCCCGATTCGTGAAAACGCGATACCAGCATGCGCCGGCTTTCTTCCGGCACGCTTGCCGCCGAGATCACATAGGCGCGCTTGAGGAGGTCACGGCTCGCGAGGCGATCGACGAGGCGGACGATGCGCGGATCGGCGTTCTCCGCGCCGGGAATAGCACGCAGGCGGTCGAGCAGGTTCCAGTCGTTGAGCTGCAACAACTCTTCTTCATCCATGCGCCCGTGTTCCTGAGCCATCTCGACGGCTTTCGAAATCATCGCCCCGGCGGCGACCTTCGTGTGGTGGTAGTAGACGCGCTCGGTGAGGAAGTAGCGCATACGCAACAGCTGCACCGTCTCGGAGCGCGCATCGGAGCGCTCCATGCCGTGCTTGGTCATGTCGAGCACGAGCTGATCACCGGCGACCTTGAAGTAACGAAAGATGCGGTCGTCGTAGCTCTGCGCCAACCCGGCGAAATACGAATCGCGCCGCAGGTAGTCGAGCAGATCGGCATCGATTGTGCTCGATACGATTTGCCGCGCCCAGGGGCGCGCCTCGTCGTTCGTCGTTCGTCGCTCGTCGCTCGTGAGGATCGCGGTCACGGCAGCCTTGATGCCGAGCTGACCGAGGCGATCGCCGAGCGGGCCGGCTAGCAGCTTGGCAAAGCGCTGGCCCTTGTCGTGGCGCACGAACAGGCGACGCTCGTCCTCGAGCGTATGGCCGAAGGGGACGTGGGTGACGTCGTGTAGTAACGCCGCCACGCCGACCGCCGTCTCGATCTCAGGAGCGACGGATAGCCCTTCGCGCTTCAACTCCGTCAGGATCCGCTTGGCGAGTGCGTTGGCTCCGAGGCAGTGGTCGAAGCGGGTATGAACACAGCCTGGATAGACGAAACTGGCCGTGCCGAGCTGCTTGATCCCACGCAGGCGCTGCACTTCGGCCGTATCGAGCACCTGCGTCTCGATGGGGTCGAGGGATAGATCACCGTGGATGGGATCGCGGATCAACATGGTTGGGTATCCAGTAGCCGGTACCCGGTAGCCGGTTCCGCTCAATCAACCGGATACCGGCTACCGTCCTAGAAATCTGCGAGCTTCGCGACCCGTTCGCGATGGTAGGTTGCATCGCCGAAAGCCGATTCGTTCCACTTGGCGCGTTTGAACCACAGATGCATGTCGTGTTCCCAGGTGAAACCGATGCCGCCGTGGACCTGGACGGCGCGATTCGCGCTGCGAGCGTAGACATCGCTCAGTCGAGCTTTGGCCATCGACGCGGCGACGGCGGCACGGCCCGGTTCGGCGGTGTACGCGTAAGCCGCGTACCACACCAGGGAACGCGCCGGCTCGATCTCGCTCACCATCTCAGCCGCGATATGCTTCACCGCCTGGAACGAGCCGATCGGACGCCCGAACTGCTCGCGCACCTTTGAGTAGTCGACAGCCATCTCCAACGAGCGTTGAGCACCGCCGAGACAGTCGGCCGAAAGAATGACGGCGGCGGCATCGAGCAACCGCTGCAAGACCTTCCAACCTTTGCCCTCCTCGGCCAGGCTGGCATGCCGCGGCAAGTCGACGCCGCGGAACACCACCTCGCACGGCCGGCGGGTTTGGTCGATGCTGCGCAATTGAGTGATCGTCACTCCAGGCAGATCACGCGGCACGACCAGCAAGCACACCGCTGCCTCGCCGCGACCACGGCCGCGCGCCGCAACGATCAGGAAATCGGCGATGTGGGCGTCGGTGACGAACATCTTCTTGCCGTCGAGCTTGAAGCCGCGACTCGTTTTCGTGCAGCGCAGCTTGATGCCCTCGGCATCGAGACGGTCGCTGTCCTCCAGCAGCGCCAGCGATCCAACGGCGTCTCCCGCCGCCAGCCGCGGCAACCATTCTTTTTTCAATTTCGCGGAGGAGCCGTCGTGTAAGGCGAGCGTCGCGAGCACGGACGAAGAGAAGAACGGCCCGGGCATGACGACGCGCCCCATCTCCTCCGCCAGCAAGGCCAGATCGAGGAGCGTCAGCCCCATACCACCGTACTTTTCGGGGACGACAAGGCCGGTCCACCCGAGCTGAGCGATGCGCTCGTGAAACGAGCGCGAAAAGCCATCGGCGCTGCGCATCATCTCCCGCACGAAATCCGTGGGACACTCCGCCGCGAGAAACTCGCGCGCGCTCTTTTGCAGAAGCTCTTGCTCTTCGGAGAGACTGAAATCCATGGGTGTATGGGGTAGGGGGCTAGGGGTTAGGGGTACCCGTAACCCCCTAACCCCGTAGCCCTATAACCCCGTTAATTCTTCGCCTCTCTCGGCATTCCCAATCCTCGTTCGCTGATGATGTTCTTCTGGATCTGCGATGTACCGCCGCCGATGACCAGGCCGAGGGTGAACATGAATTCGTACGGCCATAGACCGCGATCCTCGACGTACTTCGAGTCGCGCGCCAGCGGGCCATACGAGCCCAGGACCTCGATCGCCATCCCACACAGGTCGTGATTGAGCTCCGTCGAGACCAGTTTGTTGATCGATGCACCGATGCCCGGCGATCGGCCTTTGATGTTGTCGGTCAGCTGTCGATACGAGTGATATTTCATCGATTCGACGCGAATCATCAGATCGGCCAGCTTCTGGCGGATGACGGGATCCTCCGACACCGGCTTGCCGTTGCGTTCGCGGATCTGGGCCAGGCGCAACAAGCTGTTGAACATTTGTTGCGTTCGCGTCGTCGCGCCCAGCATGTTGCGCTCGTGCGCCAGCGTGGCGTTGGCAACCAGCCACCCCTGGTTGAGCTCGCCGACGAGATTCTTGCGCGGCACACGTACATCCTCGAAGAACACCTCATTGAATCCCGGATCGCCGGTCATCTGGATCAGCGGACGCACGGTGATTCCCGGCGTCTTCATGTCGATCAAGATGTAAGAGATGCCCTTGTGCTTCGGAGCCTGCGCATCGGTGCGCACCAGGCAAAACATGTGATCGGAAAACTGGGCATTGGAGGTCCAGACCTTCTGCCCGTTGACGATGAACTCGTCGCCGACCAACTCGGCGCGAGTTTTCAACGAAGCGAGGTCGGAACCGGCGCCAGGTTCGGAGTAACCCTGACACCAGATCTCGTCAGCGCTGAGAATCTTGGGAAGATACTGCCGCTTTTGTTCCTCGGTACCGTGCTGGATCAGAGTCGGACCGACCATCTGCACACCGAGCATGCCGATGAGCGCGGGAGCGCGGGCGAGAATCAGCTCTTCGTTGACGATCGTCTGCTGCACGATGTCGGCACCCTGGCCACCGTACTCCTTCGGCCAACCCATCGCGACGTACCCAGCGTCGTATAGCTTGCATTGCCAGTCCTTGAGTCGGGCGATGCGCTCGGGATCGCCGACCTCGACCAGCGGACCGTCTTTGTCGCGCTTCGGCACGTTGGCCTTGAGCCAGGCGCGGACCTTACGGCGGAAAGCTTCGTGCTCGGCGTTGAACGATAGATCCATGGCTCATCTACCTCGGTGGAGAGCAGATCGGTACCACCCTGGCGACGATGGGGCAATGGCCTCGTGCGCCTGCATCGACCTCGACATCAGTCGCGCGCACGAGTAGGTTCCGATTCTCGACCGAAGAGTGACCTCGCAACGCGAATAGAAGAGCATGGATCTATCCTATTCCCCCGCCGAAGAAGGCTTCCGCGCCGAGCTGCGCGCCTGGTTGCAACGGAACCCACCGCCGCCGGAGCCGGACGAGCTCGATGAATTCGTCCGTGTCGGCAAAGCCTGGCAGCGCAAGCTCTATCAAGCCGGGTGGTGCGGCGTCGCCTGGCCCGCCGAATACGGCGGTCGCGGTGCGACCTTGATCGAACAAGTCATCTTCCAGGAGGAGATGGCGCGCGCCAGGGCGCCGCTGCTGATCAACCTCGCCGGCATTACGATGGGTGGGCCCGTGGTCATCGCCCACGGCACCGACGAACAGAAACGCCGCCACCTGAAGAGCATCCTTTCCGCCGAAGAAATCTGGTGCCAGGGCTTCTCCGAGCCCAACGCCGGCTCCGACCTGGCCGCCTTGCGCACCAGCGCCGTTCTCGAAGGCGACGAGTTCATCGTCAACGGCCAGAAAGTCTGGACCAGCTTCGCGCGCTACTCTGATTGGTGCATGCTTCTCGTCCGCACCGACCCGACGGCACCCAAGCACAAGGGCATCACCTTCCTGCTCGTCGACATGCAGAGCCCCGGCATCACCGTCCGCCCGCTGAAACAGATCAACGGCGCCGAGGACTTCAACGAGCTTTTCTTCGAAGACGTACGCGTCCCGCGCGCCAACGTCATCGGCGAGATCAACGGCGGTTGGCAGATCGCCATCACAACACTCATGCACGAACGAGCGACATTGACGTTCAGCCGGCAGCTGCAATCGAGCGCCGCGCTCGGCGACATGATCGAGTTGGCGCGCAACTGGACGCACGGATCGCAACCGCCGGCGACCGACGCGCTGGTGCGGCAACGGCTGGCCGAGGCGTACATCGAAAGCGCCTGCATTCGCTATACCGCGTATCGCAGTCTGACAAAGACGCTGCGCGGTGGCGTCCCCGGCCCCGAAGGCTCGGTCGAGAAGCTCTTCTGGAGCGAGATGTACCAACGCATGCTCGAGATCCCGCTGGCGATCGAAGGTCCTTACTCGCAGCTCTGGAAGGGCGCCGAGCGCGCGCCGATGGACGCAGTGTGGCCTTACTTGATGCTCTACTCGCGTGGCCGCACGATCGCCGCGGGGAGCTCGGAGATCCAGCGCAACATCATCGCCGAGAGAGTCTTGGGACTGCCGCGCCCGGCGTAAACCGCGTTGCTTGCTCCGTCATGAGCGGATAGGATCAATCGGGTGACCACCCACAGCGAGCGAAGAAGCCTGCGAGCTGGCCGACCGCATCGCCGTAATTACCCATTGCCCTTCACGCTTCTGTGACATCGTCACTAATCCGCTGCCGCATCCGCGCGATCCCGACAGCGCAGAGATTCGCACTCTGAAAACTCGTCTCTTCGGTGCCTTGGGTGTGGAGCGAAAAGTGTAGTCGATTTGTGCGTCGCTGAGCCCCATGATAGCGACGCTCTCTCGGGAGTTCTTCGATGTTGGAACGATACTCGCGCCTGGCTGAGCGGGCTCTGAATGACGAGCTCCCTGCGCACGACGAAGCGTTGTGGATCCTCGACGGCGACGTCGAGTTGCTGCCGTTGCTGCAAGCCGCCTTCGAACCTCGGCGCCGCCACTTCGGACGCAAAGTCATGGTCCACATCCTCAACAACGTACAGAACGGCCTTTGTCCCGAAGACTGCGGCTACTGTTCGCAGAACAAGGATTCGCACGCAGCCATCCGCAAGTACCCGATCAAGTCGGACGACGAGATCTTGCGGGGCGCCGAAGCAGCGGCACGCGCCGGCGCAACGCGTTACTGCGTCGTGCTGTCGGGACGCGGTCCCACACTCGACCGCGCCCGGCGTCTGGCCGCCATCGTCAGCACGATCAAGCAACGCTATCCAATCGAGGTCTGTGTCTCCGCTGGCCTTCTAGGCGACGAGGAAGCTCGCGTACTGGCCGAAGCGGGGCTCGATCGCTTCAACCACAATCTGAACACCGGCGAGGCACACTACGGCCGGATCTGCTCGACCCATACCTTCGCCGATCGACTGAACACGCTCGCCGCCCTGAAGCGTCACGGCATCGAAGCGTGCAGCGGACTGATCGCCGGCATGGGTGAGACGAGCGACGACTTGCTGGCGGTGGCGCTCAAGCTGCGAGAGCTGGAAGTTCCCTCGATTCCGGTGAACTTCCTGATTCCGATCCCCGGCAACCAGGTGATGAGCGACGGTTCGCTGACGCCGGAACGGTGTCTCCGGATTCTCTGCCTCATCCGCCTGATCAATCCGCGCGCCGAGGTCCGCATCGCCGGCGGCCGCGAGGGACATCTGCGCGACCTGCAAGCGCTCGGCTTGTGGCCGGCAAACTCGCTGTTCGTGGAAGGGTATCTGACGACGCGCGGCGAGGGCGTCGACCAGACTTATCGCATGATTCGTGAGGCCGGCTTCGAGATCGACGGCAATCCGATGTACGAGAAGGAAAACGAAAGCGTCGGATTCAAGATCCCCGGCGGCGGCACGGAACTGCTGAAACCCGATATCAAACGCGGACCGCCTGCTTCGGCGTAGGCGATTTCACGATTCCGACGACCCCGATCGACCACCAACGACGATGCGCGGACGGGATGGCGGCGGCGGCGCGGCCGCAGCCACACCGACATCGGCACTTCCACGGCCTCTGCGGCCAGCTCGCATTCGTTTCAGCAAGACATAAGCCCATCGGCCCGGACCGGAACCGGCGTACAAGGCAAACGTGAGAAACAGCATCACCTGTGGCAGCGCGATGAACAACGCAAGCGTTACAACCACAGCCACCAAGCTCCAGAATGGCTGCCGGCGCAGCAACTCGCTTTCCTTGAAGCTGAAGTAGCGGAAGCTGCTGACCATCAAGCCCGCCAGAGCGAAGGTCGTCAGCAGCAGAGTGATGCGCTTGTGCGTTTCGCCTTCGCCGCCGAAGAAATAGTAGAGCAACACCAGCGAGGCGATGACCTCGGCAGCCGCCGGAATCGGCAATCCGAGAAAGTGGCGCTTCTCAGAGCTCTCGTACTGCACGTTGAAACGCGCGAGGCGCAAGGCACCGCAGGCGACGTACGTCGACGCAGCCAGCCACCCAAGCGTACCCCATTGCTGCAGGGCCCAGGTGTAGACCAAAATACCCGGCGCCACGCCGAAGGCGATGACGTCGGCGAGAGAGTCGTACTCGATACCGAACTTGGTGCTCGTCCGCGTCATCCGCGCAACCCGGCCATCGAGAATATCGCAAACATTCGCCACCAGAATCGCGGCCGCGGCAACCCAATATGCTCCGCGAACGCTCGCCAGGATGGAATAAACCCCAGCAAACAAGCCGCCGGTCGTGATCAAGTTGGGAAGGAGGTAAACACCACGATGTGGGCTGTTGTCGTCCGATTCTCGTTGCTTGTCCTTCATCACGTCCACCTCGCGATCACCGTCTCACCCGCCGTCGTGCCGTGCCCGATCTCGACGCACGTCGTTGCATCGAGCGGCAGATAAATATCGACGCGTGATCCGAACATGATCATACCACAGCGCTCTCCGCGCCCGATCTCGCTATCACGATGAAGATAGCAAACGATGCGCCGAGCCACGAACCCGGCAATCTGCACGAAGCAGAGGCGTCGGCCGGCCGAGTCTTCCATGAGAATGGCATTCTGCTCGTTGTCGAGCGACGCTTTGTCGGCAAAGGCGCGGAAGTATTTTCCGGAGTTGTAGCGCACCTCGAGGACGCGGCCGCTACTTGGTGCACGATTGACGTGCACGTTTAGCGGCGACATGAAGATGCTGATCATGTGCGCACGCCCGCGCAGGAAACGATCGTCGTCGACCTGCGCGACTTTGATGACACGGCCGTCCGCGGGCGCGACGATGGTCTTCGGGTCGGTGGGTGTCCGGCGTTCCGGATCGCGAAAGAAACTGGTGATGAAGACGGCGAGTCCAACCCCAACGAGGGTCAAGACCGTCCAGCCGGCAAGCCAGAACAGCAGCGGCAAGGCCCAGGCCACGCCGATGATGCGGTACCCCTCGCGCGCGATCGGAATGCGCGAACGACCGGGCTGGGCGTGCGTCGGGTCGGTATCCAAGCCCTCAGGCCCTCGAAGCCCTCTTCAGTTCTTCGCCTTGTCGACCAGTCGTTCGCTCTTGAGCCAGGGCATCAAGCCGCGAAGCCGGTTGCCGACGTCTTCGATCGGGTGATTCTCGGCTTCTTTTCGCAGCTCGCGAAAGTGCGGCATGCCGCACCGATACTCTGTGATCCACTCCTCGGCGAACTTGCCGGTCTGGATTTCCTTGAGGATGGTCTTCATCGCGTCGCGGGTTTCGTCGCCGACGACGCGTTTGCCGCGCGTCATGTCGCCGTACTCGGCGGTATTGCTCACCGAGTAGCGCATGTTCTTGATGCCGCCTTCGTAGATCAAGTCGACGATCAGCTTCACTTCGTGCAAGCACTCGAAATACGCCATCTCCGGCGAGTAGCCCGCTTCGACCAGTGTTTCGTAACCGGCGCGGATGAGCTCCGTGAGTCCGCCGCACAGCACCGCCTGCTCGCCGAATAGATCGGTCTCGGTCTCTTCGCGGAAAGTCGTTTCAAGGACGCCGGCGCGCGTGCCGCCGATGCCTTTGGCATAAGCGAGACCGATTTTCTTGGTGTCGCCGCTCGGATCCTGCTGAATCGCCAACAGGCACGGCACACCACGGCCCTTTTCATACTCGCTGCGCACCAGGTGCCCGGGGCCTTTCGGCGCAACCATGAACACGTTGACGCCCGTTGGTGGAACCACTTTTTTGAAATGGATGTTGAAGCCGTGGGCGAAGGCGAGATGCTTGCCATCCTTGAGGCCGGGCGCGATGTCGCGCTCGTACAGCTCACCGCAAAGCTCGTCGGGCACGACCACCATCATGATGTCGGCGACGCGCGCCGCTTCGGCTGTATCGAGTACCTTATGACCGGCACCCTCGGCTTTCGCCCACGAGCCGCCGTCTTTACGCAAACCGACGATCACCTCGAGACCGCTCGCGCGCAAGTTGTTGGCGTGCGCGTGCCCCTGACTGCCGTAGCCGATGACCGCAATCTTCTTGCCCTTAAGGACGCTCAGATCGGCGTCCGCATCACCGTAGACTTTCATGCTGCTTTTTCGTCTCCCTCTGCGACATTGAACTGGCGGGTGCCGCGATGCATCGCAACCTTGCCCGTACGAACGATTTCGAGGATTCCCAGCGGCCGCAAGAGATCGAGCAGCGCTTGGATTTTTCCCTCGTCGCCGGTGACCTCGACGATATAGGAGGTCGAGCTGACGTCGACCACCTTGCCGCGAAAGATGTCGACAACACTCATGATTTCGGCTCTCGTCGTAGCGTCGGCGGCGACCTTCACGAGAGCCATCTCGCGCTCGACATGGGGTACGCCGGCGAAGTCGGCGACACGAATCACCGGAATGAGTTTGTGAAGCTGTTTTTCGATCTGTTCTACGACTTTGTCGTCGCCGCGGGTCACGATGGTCATGCGCGATACGGTCGGGTCGAGAGTTTCGGCAACCGTGAGAGACTCGATATTGAAACCGCGGCCACTGAAAAGTCCGGCAACTCGGGCCAAAACGCCGAACTCGTTTTCGACGAGAACTGAAATCGTATGAAGCATAGACGAAATCCTCCCGGGTGAAGCCCGATTCTGCTGAGGCTTGCGAGAGGCGCAGCTTGCGGCGCTAGGCGCTGAGCTCCCCGGAATGGGAGCGATGCTTTTGAAGGATCTCCATGATCCGGTCCTTGCCCTGCAGCTTGCGCTTCTGGAGCTCCTTCCTCTCGTAGTCCTGCTCCGGCGTCAGGTACAATCGCCGGTTGTAGTCATCGAGTTGCCGCTCCAGCTCCAGGTGCTCGTCGTAATAGCGCTTGAGCTCTTCATCCTGAGCAATGAGCGTCTTGATCAACTCTTCGTCCTTTTTCTCCATGCAATGCTTCTCCGCAGAGGGGATGAGCGACCGAACGTTACCGCACAGCCGCTCCCCTGTCAAATTTTGGGCTCAACGAAAATGACTTTAAAAACGAGAGGTTAGCCATTCGAACTCTCTGCTTCCGAACGACGTATGTAGACCGGTTCAAACCCCGTCGGATCGACCGCTCGCCCCTCAGTGACCGCGACAGCACCCATCGTCGCAACCACACCGCCGCTTGGGCCGAACTGGTCGAAGGGCAGAAATCGAAGGCCCGTTCCTACACTCTCGCGCAGCAGCTTGCCGTAGCGCGGCTCGATGTCGCCGACGATCGTGCATGCACGAGGCAGCAGTGCGACGATCTCCTCCGGGAGCGTCACAGTATCGTCCATCAAACGCCGCAGTTTGCCATCAGATGCTTCGAACGACGCGGCGTAGAGCTCTCCCTTACGGGCGTCGAGGAGTGTCCAGATTGGACCGCTACAATCCACCACGGTGCGGGCCAACGCTTCGAGGGTCGAAACCCCGACGAGCCGCGCCGTGGTCGCGCAAGCGAGTCCCTTCGCCACGCTCAACCCGATCCTCAGTCCGGTGAACGATCCGGGGCCGGCACTTACGGCAATGGCGTCGAGTTGGTCGACCTCCAAGCGCGCCTCCAGCAGTACACTCTCGACGAGTGGCAGGATCAACGCTGCGTGGCTCGCGACCTGCTTTTCTGTTTTCTCGGCCAGTATCTCGTTGTCCTGGCAGATTCCGATACTCGCGTGGCGGGTAGCGGTATCGATGCCGAGGACCCGCACGATGCTCAGCCCCACCAGCTTTGCAAATTCCGCGCGATGTCGTTGTACAGCGCGAAAGCCATGAGCCCGATGAGGACCACCAGTCCCACCTGTTGAGCAATCTCGCGATGTCGGATCGCGAGCGGCCGCCGTAGAACACCCTCGATGAGGAAGAAGAATAGATGGCCGCCATCCAAGACCGGAATCGGCAGGAGGTTCAAAACTGCGAGGTTGACGCTGATCATCGCGAGAAAATGGAGCAGATCCTCGAGACCCTTCTGTGCTTGCTCGCCGGCCGCCTGGACGATCAGGATCGGACCGCCGATCTGGTCCGCCGGAATGCTGCCGCGGATGAGCTTCCAGATGCTCAACACCAGTGTTTTGACCCACCAGTAGGTTTGGCTGGCTCCCATTCCGACGGCTGCGATCAGAGAGACCTCTTCGGTTACGAAGCCGCGCTCAATACCGATGCGGAACGCCTTTCCCTGCACCTCACCGAATATATTCTTGTCGTCCTTGGACTCCGGCGTGATCGCCAGATCCAGGCGTTGACCGCTGCGCTCGACCGCCAGATTGAGACTCTTGCCGCCGCTGCCGCTGATCGATTCCGAAAGCTGTTCCCAGTTTTCGATGGGCTTCCCATCGACGGCGACGATCAAGTCGCCCTTCTGAAGCCCGGCCTGCTTGGCCGGCATGCCCTCGATCAAGCCGCCGACGAGCGCCGCCTCGCCTGGAACCTGCGCGCCGTACAGGGCGAACACCAAGGTGAAGGCGAGGAAGGCGAGGAGCAAATTGGCAAACGGGCCGGCGAGAACGATCGCGGTCCGCTGCCAGAGAGGTTTGCTACTGAACGAGTGTGGCAGGTCGGCTTCGCTCACCTCTTCTTCGGGATCCTCGCCGATCATCTTGACGAACCCGCCGAGGGGAATGGCGCTGACGACGTATTCGGTCGACCCGTACTGCCGACCGAACAGCTTCGGCCCGAAGCCGATTGAAAACTTCAACACCCCGACGCCAACCCTCTTGGCGACCAGGAAGTGTCCCATTTCGTGGAAGAGAATCAGAAAGCCGAGGACGATGACCGCGGCGACGATACTCGTGAACATCGCGACTCCGAGTTTGGTGCCCTGGCGGATCTCAGCCGCTCAAGACGAGATGGTAATACAGAACGACGACCGGGAAAAGCAGACTATCGATGCGGTCGAGAATTCCACCATGCCCCGGGAAGAGGTGCCCTGAGTCCTTCGCACCGAAAGTGCGCTTGATGATGGATTCGCTCAGGTCCCCGAACTGGCCGACTACAGCGAGAAAAGCGGAGAACCAGACGGCTTTGCTCCAGCTCCAGTCCGTCAGCATGATGAGCTTTGCCACGCTCCCCGCCACAATGCTGCCGAGAATGATGCCGACGGCACCTTCGACCGTCTTTCCCGGGCTCACGCGGGGGATGAGCTTGTGCCGTCCCATCGCGTGCCCGACGAAATATCCTGCCGTGTCACCCGCCATGGCGACAGCGACCAGATAGATGACGAGATATGGCCCGTCCGCGAGCAGCCGATGAACCAACGCAAAGTGCGGCAACAGAAAGCCAACGAACAGCACTCCGACCAGGCCAATGCCGAGGTCGCGCATCCCCTGCTCGAAATCGGAACGGCCGAGCAGAACCGCGATGAAGCCGACGACGACGGCGGCCGACATCGCCGCGCCAATATACGCGCCGACGCCGCTCGCCACCGCCAGGACCACCGGGATCGCGATGGCGACGATCAAAGCCTGTTGGGGAAGCCGTTGAGGAAAGGCGAGCGACGCGTACTCAGCGACGCCCAGAATCGAGAGCACAACTGCGAAAGCCGAGAAGCCCCAATGCGGCCCCGCGAGAACTAGAAGCAGCAGAAGAGGGATGGCGACGGCTGCCGTCGCCAGCCTAGCGCGCAGCACGCAGCCGCTCCCCGGCCTGTGGCGGAGACACGCGCCCGAAGCGTCGCTCGCGCTGCTCGTACTGACGCAGAGCGTGGAGATATTCCGCCTCGCGGAAATCCGGCCACAGCGTATCGGTCACGTAGATCTCACTGTAGGCCGTTTGCCAGAGAAAGAAGTTGGAGATCCGCATCTCCCCGCTCGTGCGGATGAGCAGATCGGGATCCGGGATCCCATGGGTTGCGAGCTGGGACTCGAAGGTGTTCGCGTCGATCTTGTCCGGGTCGATCTTGCCGTCGCGCGCGTCGCGCGCCAGCCGCTTCGCGGCCTCGACGATGTCCTCGCGTCCACCATAACTGACGGCGAGAACAACGGTCATGCCATCGTTGTTGCGGGTCGCCTCGATTCGGTCGGCGAGCTCGCGCTGCAGCGCCGGCGGCAGGCGCGCCGTATCGCCGACGGCAACCAGACGGATGCCGTTCTTCATCATCTTGCGGAGCTCGCTGCGCAGATACTGGCGCAGTAGGGTCATCAGCGCGCTGACCTCGGAGCGGGGTCGTTCCCAATTCTCCGTCGAGAAGGCGAAAAGGCTCAGATAGCGGATACCGATGCGACGGCTCGTCTCGACGACGGCACGCACGGAATCTTTCCCCCGCTTGTGGCCTTCGATCCGGCCCAGGCCGCGCAACTGCGCCCAACGGCCGTTGCCATCCATGATGATCGCAACGTGCCGTGGTAGCCGTTGAAGGTCGAGATCGGGAGAGGAGGTCGCCGCCACGGCAGGTCAAACCTCCATGATCTCGTCTTCTTTTTTCTTCAGGATCTGATCGACTTGTTCGACGAAGTGCTTGGTGACTTCCTCGATCTTTTCGTGTGCCCGGCGGTCGTCGTCCTCGGTGATCTCCTTCTCCTTCAGGAGCTCCTTGGTCATGTCGATCGAGTCGCGCCGGTGGTTGCGTACGGAGACGCGGAAATCCTCGCCGATCTTGCGAACGTGGCGCACGAGCTCGCGGCGTCTTTCTTCGGTCAGCTCAGGGATCGGCACTCGGATGATCTTGCCATCGTTGACCGGAACCAGGCCGAGATCGGATTGCAGGATGGCCCTCTCGATCTGCGCCAGCACACTCTTGTCGTACGGTTGGATGACGAGCAGGCGAGGCTCGGGCGCCGACAGACCGGCGACCTGGTTCAGCGGAGACTTCGTACCGTAGTAATCGACCGTGAGGCCTTCGAGGAGCGCCGGTGTCGCCCGTCCGGTCCGCGTGCGACCGAGCTCGCGGCGGAAAGCAGTGGTCGTCGCTTCCATTTCCTTGCGTAGATCCCGAATGACGTCGTCGATCAGAGCCATCAATGCACGATCGTACCGATTGGTTCGCCACGGATCGCCCGCTTGATGTTGCCCGTCGTCGCCAGGCTGAAGACGATGATCGGCAAATTGTTGTCCATGCAAAGCGAGATGGCGGTTGAGTCCATCACTTTGAGGTGCCGGCTGAGGAACTCGATGTAGCTCAGCTCCTGAAACTTCTTGGCTCCGGCGTTCTTTTTCGGATCGGCTTCGTACACCCCGTCCACATTGGTCGCCTTGAGGATCACCTCCGCGCCGGTCTCCACCGCGCGCAGACTGGCCGCGGTGTCGGTGGTGAAGAACGGATTCCCGGTGCCGGCGGCAAAGATCACGACACGGCCCTTCTCGAGGTGACGCCGGGCACGGCGCCGAATGTAGGGTTCGGCGATCTGCTGCATCGAAATGGCCGACATGACGCGGGTCATGACACCGATGCGCTCGAGCGCGTCCTGCAGCGCCAGGGCATTGATCACGGTCGCGAGCATGCCCATGTAGTCGGCACTGGCGCGCTCCATTCCCTTGGCGCTGCCGGCGACACCGCGGAAGATGTTGCCGCCGCCGATGACGATCGCCAGCTCGCAGCCGAGGTCGCGAACGTCACGGACTTCTTCAGTGATTGTCTGCAGTGCGGCGGGATCGATGCCGTAGCCGCCCGGCCCCGTGAGCGCTTCGCCGCTAAGCTTGAGGAGGACCCGGCGGTATTGCAGCTGCGTCGGGGTTTTCGTAACGGGAGCTGCGGTCGACGGCACGACAGTCACCGTGGGCGTTTACTCAATTGGTCGCCTCGCCGAGCTGATAGCGCGCGAAGCGGCGTACGACGATGTTTTCTCCGATTTTGGCAATCGCATCGGTCACCAACTGGCCGACGGTGCGACTGGGGTCTTTGATGTAAGGCTGCTCGAGGAGGCAAACGTCGGCGAAAAACTTCGTCAACTTCCCCTCGACCATCTTTTCGACGACCTTCTCGGGCTTGCCCGATTCACTGGCTTGCACGCGGTAGATCTTCTTCTCCGCCTCGATCTTGCCTTCCGGCACCTCTTCACGGGCGACGTACTGCGGGCTGCTGGCAGCGATCTGCATGGCCAGATCCTTGACCAGGCCCTGGAACTCGTCCGTGCGCGCAACGAAATCGGTCTCGCAATTGACTTCGACCAGTACGCCTATCTTACCGCCGGCATGAATGTACGACGTCACCATGCCCTCGCTGGCGCTGCGGGTTGCCTTCTTCGCCGCCGCCGCGAGGCCTTTCTCGCGCAGGAACTGCATCGCTTGATCGAGGTCACCCTGATTCTCGGCAAGCGCTCGCTTGCAGTCCATGAAGCCGGCGCCGGTCTTCTCGCGCAGAGTGCGGACCTGGTCGGCTGTTACCTCGCTCATCAGAGCTCGCCTCCGGGAATCGCGGTGTTGAGGCTGGGAACCGCCGGTGCAAGCGGGGTGGGGGCCGCCCCATCATCGGACGACGCCACATCGACATCGACAGCCTTAGCCTTCTCGTCCAAGCTCGACTTGCCTTCAATCACGGCGTCGGCCATGGCGGCGCAGAACAAGCGAATGGCGCGAATGGCATCGTCATTCCCTGGAATTTTGTAGTCCACGACATCGGGGTCGCAGTTGGTGTCGATTACGGCGACGACCGGAATGCGCAGTTTGTTGGCTTCGCGCACGGCGATCTCTTCCTTGTTCGGATCGATGACAAACAAGGCGTCAGGCAGCTTGCGCATGGTCTTGATGCCGCCGAGCGACGTCAGGAGCTTGTCACGCTCGCGTTGCACACCGAGCATCTCTTTCTTGGTGAGCGCCTCGGCCATTGCCGGATCTTCGAGAATCTCTTCGCATTTGCGCAGTCTGTCGATGCTCTGTTTGATCGTTTGGAAGTTGGTGAGTGTGCCGCCGAGCCAACGCGTGTTCACGTAGAACATGCCGCAGCGTTCGGCTTCTTCCCTGACCGCGTCCTGCGCCTGCTTCTTGGTACCGACGAAGAGAAGCTGCCCGCCTTGGGCGGCGAGCTGGGCGACGAAGTTGTAGGACTCTTCGAAGAGCTTGACGGTGCGTTGCAGGTCGATGATGTAGATCCCGTTCCTGGCACCGAAGATGTAAGGCTTCATCTTCGGGTTCCAGCGGCTGGTTTGATGGCCGAAATGTACCCCGGCCTCCAGCAGCTGTTTCATACTGACATCCGGCATAATCCTCTCCCGTGTGCGGCTTTCCAGAATAGTGTTCGATATCAGAAAGACTCGACTTTTCGCAACTGGCGCTGGACCTACTGATTCATCGACGCCAGGAACTCTTCGTTGTCCTTGGTGTCGGTCATCTTGTCCATGAGGAAGTCCATCGCCTCAACCGGATTGAGCTGAGCCAGCAGCTTTCGCAGGATCCAGACGCGCGCGACCTTGTCTTTGCCCAGGAGCAACTCCTCCTTCCGGGTGCCCGAACGGTTGATGTCGATGGCCGGGAAAACGCGCTTGTCGACCAGCCGTCGATCGAGATGAATCTCCATGTTTCCCGTGGCCTTGAACTCTTCGAAGATGACTTCGTCCATGCGGCTGCCGGTGTCGATCAGGGCGGTTCCCATGATGGTCAAGCTACCCCCGTCCTCAATGTTACGGGCAGCGCCGAGGAATTTCTTGGGCTTGTGCAAAGCATTCGAATCGACACCGCCGGAGAGAATCTTGCCGCTCGGCGGGACGACCGTGTTGTAGGCGCGCGCCAGGCGCGTGATGCTGTCCAACAGGATGACGACGTCACGACCGTGTTCGACCAGTCGTTTGGCCTTTTCGATGACCATCTCGGTGACTTGTACGTGGCGGGTTGCCGGTTCGTCGAAGGTGGAGCTGATGACTTCGCCTTCCACCGAGCGCTGCATGTCGGTCACTTCTTCGGGCCGCTCGTCGATGAGCAGCACGATGAGGACCACCTCCTTGTGGTTGCGCGTGATACCGTGCGCGATGTTTTGCAGCATGATCGTCTTGCCGGTACGCGGCGGAGCAACGATCAGGCCGCGCGTACCCTTACCGATGGGCGTGAATAGATCGATGATGCGGGAGGTGTACTCCTCCGGGTTGTGCTCGAGGCGCAGCTGTTCGTTCGGGTAGAGCGGCGTCAGGTTGTCGAACAGGATCTTGTCGCGCGCCCTCTCAGGCTCTTCGTAGTTGATCGCTTCGACTTTGAGCAAAGCGAAATAGCGCTCGCCTTCCTTGGGGGGACGGATCTGACCGGAGACGACATCACCGGTACGCAAATTGAAGCGCCGGATCTGACTGGGCGAAACGTAGATGTCGTCGGGGCCGGGTAGATAGTTGTAGTCGGGGGCGCGCAGGAATCCAAAACCGTCCGGCAGGATCTCGAGAACGCCCTCACCGTAGACGTTGCCACTCTTTTCGGTCTGTGCTCCGAGAATGGCAAAGATCAACTCCTGCTTGCGCATATTCGAGGCACCTTCGATCTCGAAATCCCTCGCAATCTGCGCTAGGTCGTCGATCTTCTTTGCTTTTAGCTTTTTGAGATTGAGCGCGCCTCCGTCCCCCTCAACCTCCTCGACCTCCTCGACGAGGTCTTCGGTTGCCGTCTTCGGCGGACGCGGGCGGTTGTTGGCGTCTTCGTTCGAATCGTTGCGGCGACGGCGTGTGGTCGACTGGACAGTCGCCTGTTTTGCTCTTCCGACGGTTTCGTCGGCCATACTCATCTCACCTCTCTTCGGGTTGGTCGAATCGTTCGGGAAGCGGGAGTTGTGAACGGTTCGGGGGGCGGTTACAAGTGCAAGGTACTGAACCAGCTACGCTCTGTCAAGGTCAACTGCGCAGGCGCGACGGGCCGCAACGAAGTCGTCAGGTTGTCTCGCCCGGAAGCGAAGCCTCTCGCCGCTACCGGGATGCGTGAATACCAAGCGTTCTGCATGTAGTGCCTGGCGCGCGATGACCGCCGTACTCGTACCGCGGCGGACGCCGCCGTAGACGGCATCGCCAACGATCGGATGTCCAAGTGCCGACAGGTGAACTCGCAGCTGGTGGGTCCGACCGGTGCGGGGAAACAGCCTGACGTATGTCATCGTCTTTCCCGGCGTGATGACTTCGTACTCGGTCACCGCCGAGCGGCCCCCGTGTCTGACCGCCATACGCTTGCGATCCTTTGGGCTTCTTCCGATGGGCGAATCCAACACCCCGCGCGCCTGCCGCATTCGTCCCCAGACCACGGCCACATATTGCTTCTCGACCTCTCGCTTGCGGAATTGGCGTGCGAGCTCGGCCAGCGTTCTCGCATCCTTGGCGACGACGAGGACCCCCGAAGTGTCTTTGTCGAGCCGGTGAACCAGACCCGGGCGCAACGCATCCAATCCCGGCGGCGTTGTCCCCCAATGATGGAGAAGAGCGCTGACCAGAGTACCACGCCAATTGCCGGCTGCCGGGTGGACAACCATGCCCGCCGCCTTGTTGATCACCATGAGTTGGTCGTCTTCGAAAATGATGTCGAGGTCGATGGCCTCGGCTTCAACGATCGACGGTGTCTGAGGCTCCGCCGGCGTGACGATGATTGTCTGTCCGACTCGAAGCAGAAGGCTGGCCTTTGCTTTCTCGCCGTCGACTTCCACGTCTCCAAGCTCGATCAAGCGCTGCACCTGCGAGCGCGAGCCCCAGCTTCCACGGCTTGCCAGATAGCGATCGAGGCGTTGACGGTGTCCGCCATCGTCGACGACGATTGCCTGCGGAACCCGCACGATCAACGCTTCTTCGATAGAACGCGCCGCGCGTTTTCGGCATCGAGCGAGATCTGCGCGACGAGCGCGTCTACATTTGGAAACTTGAACTCCCCGCGCAACTGTTCGACGAACGACACTTCGATGAGCTCGCCATAAAGGTCGTTCGCGAAATCGAACACGAAGGTCTCCAACCCGCGGTCATTCTCTCCGAACGTCGGGCGCCTGCCGAGGTTGGCTACGCCGCCGTAGTTGCGATCGCCGATACGAGCCTCGACGGCGTAGACACCGTCTGGAGGCAGAACCAAGCCGGTCACGTGCAGGTTCGCTGTCGGAAATCCCAACGACTTACCCCGATGGTTGCCGTGCACCACTCTGCCGCTGACGCTGACGGCGTGACCGAGGAGCGTCTGCGCGCGAACGAGGTCACCGGCGACGATCGCTTTGCGGACGGCACTGCTGCTGACTTCGATCTCACCGACCTCGACCGGGCCGATCACCTCGACCTCGAAGCCATGCTCGCGCCCCAATCGCCGCAGAAGCTCGGAGTCACCCGCACGTTGATGGCCGAACGTGACCCGATGCCCGACGATAATGCTCTTGACGCCGAGCGCATCAACCAACAGATGGCGGACGAAGTCCTCCGCGGTGATGCGGGAAAATTCGAGTGTAAACCGTTGGAGGAAGGCGACATCGACCCCGCTCCTCGCGATCCGTCCGAGACGGGTGCGGAGATTTGTGATGAGCGCCGGCGCTCGAGTCGGCGCGAGAATCACCCCCGGATGAGGCTGAAAGGTGAGCACCACGGATGTCCCGTGGCTGTCCCTGGCGCGTTCGACGACACGATCGAGGATCTGCTGATGTCCTCGATGAACGCCGTCAAAGTTTCCGAGTGTGAGTACGGGCGCGCGAAAGCGCGATCGAATGAGCTCGAGATGACGGAGAAGGAGCATCGTCGCGGACAGGTGAAGGCGCCGCGAGCGCGCTGGCGGCGTCAGTCGCCGAGCGCCTGCAGCTTGGCCTTCCCTTGTTGCGCCTCGTCGGAACCCGGATGATCACTGACGAGTTTCTGCAGGATCAAGCGGGCGTCGATCGGATCACCCGAGTCTTTGAAGGCATCGGCCAACAGTAAGAGCGCCGCTGGCACCTTGTCACCCTTCGGATACTTCAGTAGCACTTCGTTGAGCTCGATGATGGCGCGATTGAAGTCCTTCTGTTGGTAGTAACAGCTGCCGATCCAGTACTGAGCGTTGTCCGCCAAGGACGACTTGGCATTCTTGCGAACATAGCCTCGGAGCGATGTGACGGCTTGCTTGCAGTCGCGGTCGCGAACCTGCTGCAAACAGGCAGTGTACTCCGGATCGGGCCTGCTTCCCTGGAGCGAGGCTTCTTCTCGGGCCAACGCGAGCTGCACGGGATCATTGGCTCGGGCGACCGGCGTCGGCAGCGGCACACCTCCAGCTTCACCGGGACTGCCAGCGATGGGCGGAAAAACCTGTGGAACGGCGCCACCACCATCTTGAACCGTCGCTGCCGTCCCACCCTGCTCTAGCGCCGCCACCCGCCGACTCAGATCATCCAGCCAGCGCAGCATCTGATCCGAGGGTGGCTGGCGACCGCTGGCCTTCGCATTTGGATTGGCAACCTGCGTGCTCAGCGCCTCATAGCGCTGCTTGAGCTCCTCGATCTCCTGGTTCTGGTCCGCCATCGCGGCTCGCATCTGCACCTGCATGTTGCGGACGTCGACGACGTCAGCGCGGCTGGCGCAGCCGAGCGCTCCCGCCAACGCGCAGCCCACGAAGAGCGAGAAGAGAAGAACGATTTTGACGAGTGACCTATTCACCGCGGACAACGAAGTGCGCACGCCGGTTCCTTTGCCAGCAGCTTTCTGTCTGGTCGTAGCAGAGGGGCAGCTCTTCACCGTAGCTGATCGTCGTCAGACGCTGATCCGCCACTCCCAGAGCCACCAGGTAGTCCTTCACAACCCGGGCGCGCTTGGCGCCGAGGGCCAGGTTGTACTCAACCGTGCCGCGATCATCGCAGTGACCCTCGACCTCCACCGTCGCACCGGTGTTGGATTGCAACCACGCCGCATTCTCACGCAACGTGAGTCGCCCGTCTTCTCGTAGCTCGGATGAATCGTAATCGAAGGTAACGTCCTTCAGAGGTCCGGAGCTGTCAGCCCCGTGGCCGGCACGACGTGCGTCGAGACTCCCGCCGCCGCCGACGCCTTCCTCGCCCAAGCCGCCGCCATAGGCGTCTTCGGCACCTTTATTCGTGGAACAACCAACGCTGTTGAAGGCAACTAGGCCTACAAACGCCACGGCCACCAGAAGCCGCATCCGCATCTTTGCGCCCTTTCTGTCAGGGGAGGTCTGCCCGTCCGTTTCCTCTATTGAAGCCAACGCGACCAGGCCGGACTGCTATCATCTCCATCTCCGACAGTCAATTGAACCTGACTCGCTCCGGTCGCTGCATCGACGACGAAGAGCTTCTGCCGCCCCGTCCGCGTCGAGCTGAAGACGATGTATCGACTGTCGGGCGACCAGGACGGCTCTTCGTTCTTGCCACTCGATTGGGTCAGTTGCCGAACGTCGGCACCCTCCGGATCCGTGGTGAAGATGTTCAACGTTCCCCCGGCACGACCGACGTACGCGATCCGCTTGCCGTCCGGCGACCACGTCGCTGACGTGTTCTCGTTGCCGCTGGAAGTCACCCGTTGAACCTCGCCGCCGCCGACGCCCACGACGTAGATCTGCGGCCTGCCGCTGCGGTCGCTAGTGAACGCGATCTGCGTCCCGTCCGGCGACCAGGTGGGCGAGAGGTCCTGCCCATAGCTGTCCGTAAGGCGACGGATCAGCTGTCCATCCGGCCGAAGCAGGACGATGTCGGTGTTCCCGTCGTTCTCCACTGCCAAGGCGATCATGGAACCGTCGGGAGAGTAGCACCCGCCGACATTGACACCTGCCTTTTGCCAGATCGGCTTCTCACGGCTGCTGGTCAGATCGATCGAAAACAGTGCCGGACGGCGCCGATAGGATGTATAGAGCAATGACCTCACGTCGTTGCTCCAGGCGGGCGACAGGTTGATGGTCCGATGGTTGGTCAGCTGTTTGGTGTCACCGCCGTCCAGACTCATCACATACAGTTCCTTGAAGCCTTTTCCGCGCGCCGAAAGGAACGCGATACGTGAATCGAAAGGACCGCGCTCTCCAGTGAGCTGCGCCATGATTTCGTCGGCGAACCGGTGCGCCATCCGGCGCAGGTCTCCGACACCACCGTTGTATCGCTTTCCAACGATCTGCCGCCGTTGGTAGACGTCGAACAGCCGCACCTCGACAGACAACGTATCGCCCGACAGGCTGTACCATCCCTTTACGAGCGCTAGCGCACCGATGACCGACCAGTTCGGAAAGTTGATTGCATCGGCGGTGTAGGGTTCGGCTTCTTCGATGTGCGCTTCCCGGTCGACGATGCGAAACTGACCGGACAATGTCAGGTCACGCCCGAGGATGTCAGTGAACTTGGTCGCCAGATCCGCTGGGCTTCCCTCGCGCGCAGCCAGCGGAGCGATTGCGATCGGGTAGTTTCGCAGACCCGGTCCGAAGATCGTTCCGCGCACCTGCGCGGCTGCCGGATGTATCACCGCGAAGGCTCCTAGAAGTGCACCAATAGCCGCCGATTCCCAGCGTCGCATCACACCCTCCACTCCGTTCACATTTGCAGGAACTCTGCATTGAAGGTCAATTCGTAGCGACTGAACTCTTCACGGTACGCTTCCGGCGGGGGCGGCAGCGGACTCACCCCTTTGATAGCGCGTTCAATCGAGGCATCGTACGTCAGATCTCCGCTCGAGCGGTCGACACGGAAGTTGACCACCTCGCCACTCTCCGTGATACCGAAGGTCACCGTAGCTTCGAGCGCACGGTCTGCGCCGGTCCACGCCCAATTCTCGCGGATCAAGGTTTCAACCCGGTTCTTGTACATGATCCAGTCGAGTCCCTTCAGCACTCCTCCGGCTCCTTCGCCGGGGCCGTACGAAGCTGGCAAGGAACCGTCGCCCGTTCCGTTTCCGGTCGCGTCCTGGTTCTCCTCGACGCGCGTTTGGGCGCGTTGTACCGCTGCAGCCAACCGCTCGTCGCGCAGTTTGGCGGCAATTGCTTCCCGCTGCTGCTGCAAGGTCTCGGCAGATGTCGCCTTCGCCTCGTTCGGCGTCGCAGTGTCCGGTTTCTTGGCAGCCGCTTTTTCCTTTGCCGGCTCCGCTTTCTGCTCCGCCGGAGCCGGTTTGGCTTTCTCGACCTTCTTGGCGCTCACCTTGACCGGCGGCTTTTCCGCCTCCTTCGGCTTTGCGACCGGTTTGGGAGGCGGTGGAACTTCCGGCTTGGCGGCAACCGGCGGCGGTTCCTTCTTCGGCTCAGGCTGGACGAGCTTGACCGGCTCCGGTGGTTTCGGCGCCGGCACTTCCGGGGCAGCCGCGGGTGGAGGTGGCGGTGCGGCCGCCGCTTTCGGCTGCGGTGGCTTCACACGTCCCGGAATGTTGGTGCCACCCAGACGATCGGGCGCGACCAGATCCACGGTATAGGAGACCGGCTTCGGGGAATTGTCGCGCCGCGAATACGGCACCGCGATTGCCAGCGCCAAGGCCACAACGTGGATGGTCGCCGACACCAGCACCATCCAACCAAGCCCTCCCTCTTGTTGGACGTTCAGCGGTTGATTTGGGTACGTTTGGCTCACGGGCTCTTACGAGTCTGCAGCGCGCTCGAGTCCTCAACACGCAGGCTGCAACCGGATCAGCGCTCGGTCTCCGGCTCGGTCACCATACCGAGCCGTTCGACTCCGGCTCCCTTCACGGCGGCGATCACCTGCATGACGTCACCGTAACGAACATCCCTGTCCGCCCGCAGGTAAACCTGCCGGCCGGGTTGGTCGCGTAGAATCGCGCGCAGCTTGGCATCGAGCTCGGCGAGAACGATCTTCGTATCATTTAGATAGACCTGGGACTGACGGTCCACGGCGACGACGAGCTGATCCTCTTCGCCGGTCAACGGTGCCGCCTCCGCGTGCGGCAGATTGACGGCGACCCCTTGTTGCAGGATTGGCGCCGTTACCATGAAGATGACCAGCAACACGAGCATCACGTCCACCAGCGGCGTAACATTGATAGCCGCTATCGACCCGTCGTTGCTCTTTTGGTCGAACGCCATTGTCCTATTTGAGGAAGTGCCGCTCCGCGATATTCAAAAATTCCGAGGAGAAATTCTCCATTTCAACAGCCAGCACGCGGATCTGCCCGGCGAAATGATTATAGGCCACGACGGCGGGAATAGCCGCCGCCAGACCGGTGGCGGTCGCGATCAGCGCCTCGGCGATACCGGGGGCAACGGCTTGAATGCTCGAGGAATGCGTCGTGCTCAAGCCGAGGAACGCGTTCATGATTCCCCAGACGGTACCGAACAGGCCGATGAAGGGGGTTGCGCTCGCCGTCGTCGCCAGGAACGTCAACGCCCGCTCGAGCTCGGTGAGCTGTTGGCTGGTGGCGCGCTTCATGGCTCGTTCGACGTTGCCAATGCCGCTGAGCTCGGTCGTCAGCGCCGCGTCTCCGTTTTCCTGCCGTTTCGCCCGCGTCAAACGAACGAGCTCCTGGTAGCCGGCGCGGAACACCTGGCCGACAGCGCTGTGCTTGAGTTGCTCGGTCGCACCGTGGATGGCGGTGAGGTTCTTGGTGTCCCAGAAAATCTCGATGAACCGTTCGGACTCGCGGCGGGCTCGGCGAATTTGTCGGAACTTGTAGAAGATGACTGCCCAACTGAGAACGGAGAACAGGATGAGGATGTAGAGAACCGCCTGGACGACCGGGCCCGAGCCGGTGACCATGCTGAGAATCCCCTCCTGCCCCACCGGCCCGCCACCCTGCGCATGGGCCGCCGACACGAACGTCAGCATTTTCCTCTCAATCCAAGAAATGTCATGGGCCGTCGAGGTGCAGCTGTCAAGCTGGCGCGCGGGTGAGACACGTCGTTCCTTCCCGACATTTGCGAGCGCAACCGACGACCGCCGTTCCACAAAGGGAGATTCTTGTGGGCATCAAACCTGCTTGACTGGCCGCTGGGAAATTTGTTTAACGGGTACCTTTTCCAGCAAGGAGACTCGTATGGCCATCAAGATCGGGATCAACGGCTTCGGCCGGATCGGGCGCAACGTCTTACGCGCAAACCTCGGACGTTCGGAGTTCGATTGGGTCGCCGTCAACGACATCACCGACTCGGCGACACTCGCCCATCTTCTCAAGTACGACTCCGTCCATGGTCGATTGAATGGCACGGTCGAGCACGACAAGGAAGGCCTCGTCGTCAACGGCAAGCGCATCCATGTCGTCAGCGAACGCGACCCGTCGAAGCTGCCCTGGTCGAAGCTCGGCGTCGATGTCGTTCTCGAGTGCAGCGGGCTGTTTACCGCGCGCGACAAGGCCGCTGCCCACCTGCAGGCAGGAGCCAAGAAGGTCATCATTTCGGCACCCGCCAAGGGCGCCGACCTGACGGTGTGCTACGGCGTCAACCACACGACATACGATGCCAAGAAACACGACGTCCTTTCGAACGCGTCGTGTACGACCAATTGCCTGGCGCCCGTCGCCAAGGTCATCCACGAGTCGTTTGGCATCAAGCGCGGCCTGATGACGACCATACACGCGTATACCAACGACCAGAGAATCCTCGACTTGCCGCACGAGGATATGCGCCGCGCTCGCGCGGCAGCTCTATCCATGATTCCCACCAGCACCGGCGCCGCCCGCGCCGTCGGCGAGGTTCTGCCGGAGCTCAAGGGCAAGCTCGACGGCATGGCCATCCGCGTCCCGACCCCGAATGTTTCCGTCGTCGATCTCGTCGCCGAGCTGGCGAAAACGGCGACCGCGGAAGAAGTCAACGCCGCGATCAAGAAAGCGTCCGAAGGCAATCTAAAGGGTGTGCTAGGCTACAGCGATGAACTGTTGGTCTCGATCGACTTCAATGGTTGCCCGCTGTCGTCGATTTTCGACGCCGAGAGCACGCGCGTCATGGACGGCAACTTCATCAAGATATTGTCGTGGTACGACAACGAAATGGGTTTCTCCAACCGCATGGGCGACGTCGCCGCGTTCATCGGGGCGAAGCTCTGAAACGAACTGCCTCTCGCGGTTCCGAGACTTCGCGGAATTCAGGCCGAACGGACCCCGGTTTGATTTCGAAGGGCTCCTTCCTCCGTTCGCCCTGAGCCCGTCGAAGGGCGAAGTGGCCTTGCTGTGTCTCAAGAAAGATCCTGTCTAGAAGAACAGTCCCGTGCGTACGATCGACCAACTCGAGTTGTCCGATAAGCGCGTCTTCATCCGCGTCGACTTCAATGTTCCGCTGAAAGACGGACACGTCGGCGATGACACACGCATCACCGCCGCGCTGCCGACGATCCGTCACGCCATCGATCGCGGCGCGCGCGTCATCCTCGCCTCACATCTCGGTCGGCCCAAGGGAAAGCCGCGTGCCGAGCTGAGTCTTGCCCCAGTCGCCAAGCGACTCGCCGAGGTCCTCGGCAAGAAGACGGGTCTGGCGCCGGATTGCATCGGCAGCGAGGTACAAGCGCGCGTCGAAGCCTTGAAGCCGGGGGACGTCTTGCTGCTTGAAAACCTCCGCTTCCACGCCGAAGAGGAAGCCAACGACGACGGCTTCAGCCGCGCCCTCGCGGCGTTGGCCGATAGCTATATTAATGATGCGTTCGGTACCGCCCATCGCGCCCATTCTTCGACAGCCGGCATGGTCCCCTACGTTGCCGAGCGCGCCGCGGGGTTTCTGTTGCAGCGCGAGTGCGAATACCTGAGCAAGGTGCTGCACAACCCCGACCGCCCGGTGCTCGCCATCCTCGGCGGCGCCAAGGTTTCCGACAAGAGCAAGATCGTCGACCACCTCATCGACAAGGTCGATGCGATCGTGATCGGCGGCGCCATGGCGTACACCTTCCTGCGGGTCAAAGGAGTCAACACCGGCAAGTCGCTGGTGGAAGAGGACATGATCGAAACCGCGCGGAGGGCGATCGACAAGGCATCCAAACAAAAGGTAGCGCTGATTCTGCCGCCCGATCACGTCGTCGCCGACGGCGTCGATTCGACCAAAGGTGAAGTGGTCGAAGGCGACGTACCAGCCGGCAAGATGGGTCTCGACATCGGACCGCAGACGATCAAGCGCTTTTGCGAGGAGATCGCCAAATCGAAGACCATCTTTTGGAACGGCCCGGTCGGTCTGTTCGAGAAGCAACCGTTCCGCGGCGGCACAATGGCGATCGCCGAGGCGCTCGCGGCAAGCGGCGCGACGACCATCGTCGGCGGCGGCGACTCGGTGGCGGCGCTGACCGAGTCGGGCAAATCGGACAAGATCACACACATCTCGACCGGCGGCGGCGCTTCGCTCGAGTTTCTCGAGGGCCGAACGCTGCCCGGGATCGCGGCGTTGGAGAACTGAGCTATGGCAACGACCCGCAAACCCTTGCTCGCCGGTAACTGGAAGATGCACATGTTGACCGCCGAAGCGCATGCGCTGGCCGACGGGATAAAGAAAGCAGCGGACGGCCTGACCGACCGTGAGGTTTTGCTTGGACCGCCGTACACGGCTCTACTTCCCGTCGCCGACGCGATTCGCGGCACCAATATTCTGCTCGCGGCTCAAAACCTTCACTGGGAATCGCAAGGCGCGTACACCGGTGAGGTATCGGCGGCGATGCTGAAGGATATCGGCTGCACGCATGTGATCATCGGACACTCGGAGCGGCGCCAGTTCTTCGGTG
>Ga0187892_10003497_pt1 | contig 28575 bp, 26 predicted proteins | sample MA1701073metaG_FD_139345 | JGI IMG/M metagenome (GOLD analysis project Ga0187892, IMG submission 139345) | Bio-ooze microbial communities from a basaltic lava cave in the Kipuka Kanohina Cave System on the Island of Hawaii, USA - MA170107-3 metaG ... | reverse complement strand
GATCTATGGGTCGTCCGCTTGGCGGCCGAAGCCCTGACCTGCGGCGTTGTCCCGTCATGTTGGCGTCAGGGCTGATAGATCAGTTTGTGTGCCCGCTGCGCGGCCGTCACGCGAGCGTGAAAACTCGTTGCCCTCGGCGCTCATGCCGTCACTGTCAGCGAGGTTGGGGCCTATTTTCCGGTCAGGACCGCCGACTGAGGGCGGCGCCAGCGAGGCGTTCGTAGCGGACCACGGTGACGTCGACCGGGCTCCGGCACGGCCTTCGGGCTCGAGCGGGTCCGGCCCCGCCGGCAACTCGAACCACACGGTCTTGCCCCGTCGATCCGGTGTCACGCCCCACCGCGCCGCCAGGCTGTCAATGAGGCGGAGTCCTCGGCCGCGCAGGCCGAGCAACGAGCAACGCTTCATGGTCGGCGCCACCGCACTGCCGTCGGAGACTTCGACGCGGACCGTCCGACCGTCGAAGCCGATGGCCAGGTGGGCCCGGGTCCCGGCATGGAGCAACGCGTTGGTGACCGCCTCGCTCACCAAGAGCGTGGTCGTGTCCGCCAGCCCGCCGACACCCCAGTCGACGAGTCGGGAACGCGTGAACGCCCGTGCCGCGGCGAGATCCGCGGCACGGGCCACGACGAGCTCCGATCTCATGTCACCACGGGATCCCGCTGGGCCGCCGGCGGCGCTACTCCCGGCTCGCCTGCGCCCCGGGGAGAACCGGTGAGCTCTTGATGTACTCGGAACCGGAGGCGCCGGCGCCCCCGCCATTGGCCGAGGCGTCGTCGAGGTCGGGATCACCCAACACCTTGCCGCCGCGCAGCGCGTCGGGGCCCTCGGGGTCGTCAGTGATGGGGTTGCCGTTGGCGTCGACCTTGGGCATGTGCCTTCTCCCTTGTCGGGGACCGAGAAGTCCCGGGACGCGTGTCTGCCCGATTCGCCACCGGCCGAAACGACGCTGCAACAGCCCCTTTGCTGCCGAACCCCTGTCGTCGCGGGTGATCCGATCCAGCCGGCGCGGCCGGTCAAGAGGAGCGCGAGCGGCGGCCCGTGGTCACGAGGAGGGCCTGGCCCGGCGCGGCGGCCACCGCCGGTGGGCGGAGGCGGACGGGCACGACGACCCCCGCTACCTCCGCGTAGCCGTCGGGCTCGGCGGCCGTCACGAGCCGACCCTCGAGGCCGGCGCGCGTCGCGCCCTGCAGTTCGTCGGGCAGGGCCAGCGCGCGGACCGGTACGGGTTCGTCGACCAGGCTCAGGGCGGGCGGCTCGGACCCGCCCACAGCGTCCACTACTGCAGTGCGATGAGCACGGCCACCAGGAGGGCGGCGAGGACCACGGCACAGACGATCGGCACCCAGCGGGCGCGCGCCGACCGGGCCGGCCACCCGACGGAGCTCGGTCGGGAGCTCCTCGGCGGCCGGTCGGGGCCGTCCTCGGGCGGCGGGGCCTCGGCGGCAGGCGATCGCTTGGCCTCGGCGGCCGGAACCGGCGATTGCCGCCGAGACGTGGCGGCCGCGTTCCGCCGGCGTGCGCCGGCGCGGCCCAGCCGGGCCCCGTCGCCGCACGTGCGGCAGACCGCACCCCGGAACCGGTCGCTCCCGCAGGAGTCGCACGGCGCGATCTGGGTGTGGGCCCGGAGCAGCACGATCCGCCAGTCGGCGGCCGCCGGGCGCTCTTCGGGCACACCGACCAGGGCCTTTCGGACGGAGTCGTGCACCCACTGCGGGATGCACTGGATGCCGAGGTGGGGACCACACTCGGGCGGCAGGTTGAACGACTCGGGTGCGAACAGCCACGAGTCGCGGGTCGAGATGTTGCCCTGGACGTGGTCGCGCTGCTCGGTGCGATGGGAGCCGCCGAAGGGATGCATCCCGCCCAGGAGGAACTGGGTGGCGATGAGCCCGAGGGAGAACCGGTCGGAGGCGAGGCTCGGTCCCTCGGTCGGCATCTCGGGCGCGAAGAAGTTGTTGGTCGCGAACTTCGGACTGAGGATGAGCCCGCCGCCCGGCGCCGTGACCCCGAAGGAGTCGACGTCGATCAGGTTGCAGAAGCCGTCGGCGTCGACGAGCACGTTCGATCCCGAGACGTCGCCGACGACGAAGCCGCACCCGTGGATGGCCTCGAGGGCCTCGGCCAGGCGGGTGGCGGCCGTTACGCAGAACTTCAGGTCCCTCTGCACACGCGACGACTGCATCCAACTCGACAGGGGCAGGAAGCGCACGGTGTCGGTACGCAAGACGGCCAGGCCGATGGGCGTCGTGGCGTCCGGGCGGTCGTAGACGAGGCACTTCGGGCACGCGACCAGCGGGAACGAGTCGTCCTCCGACACTCCCATGGGCACGAGCTGGTCGAGCCGCCGCAGCTTGGCGAAGTCGACCAGCCGCGTGATCTCGTCGGGCAGCGGGCCATGAAAGAGCTTGAGGGCGAGCGACGCGGCCTCGGGTGGTTCGCGGATCTCGAACACCTCCGCCACCCGACCGCGGCCGAGCATGCTTCCCGTCGTGACCGGCAACCGGCGGTTGGTCCCCTGCAGGAAGTAGCTGCTATCTGAGGGCAATGGCGAGTCCGATGTCGTCGCCCTTCCGTTCCTGAAAGGCGGCCCCAGCGAGGGTCTCGGCCAAAGCAGCCGGCGTTGTCCCCCCTCGTAGATCCCGCACGATGTTACCGAACACCTCCGGTGCGGCTCGCCATGGCACGGGGTACGAGCGGCCGGCGTCCGCGATGACCCGCTCCTCGATGAACGCATCGAGCCCGTCGGTCGAGAGAATCACGGCTGCCAACCTCGGGTCGTAGAGCACGCAGAATCGCGGGACCGCGCTGACCGACAGGAAGTGCGTCTCGTTGTGCAACGTCCCGGGAGGCCGGGGCGGCACGACCAAGTGCGGCACACCGCCCCGGTCGACGGCGACGACGAAGGCGTCGCCGACGCCGGCGAAGGCCAGCCACGGTCCGGCCAGCACGACCACGGCGAGGGTGGTCGACCAGGCGGCGCCGTCCCCTTCCCGAGCGTCGACGTCAACGTCCTCCCGGACCTGGCGCAGGAAAGCCGCGACCGCCCCGCTCAGGATGTCGTCGGCCGCCTGCCGGACGACCTCGCCCGGCGCCCTGGGTGGCGGATCGACACCCTCGGCCGCGCCCGCGACGCAGGCGATGGCGAGCCGGGCTGCGTCGGCCGCGCATCGAGCCCGTCCGGCACCGTCGGCGACCGCCAGCAACGTCGCCCCGCCGGGAAGCGTCTGGGTGGTGGCGACGTCGGCGCACTCCTCGCCCTTGCGCCGATGGATCTCCCCCGGGACGGTGAGGCTGTGGGAGGACCAACCTCTCCGCCCCCGCACTAGGTCTCCAGGAACTCCTGCGCCATGACGTTCGCCCGGCTGTTGGCCACCCGTACCGTCCGGTAGATCGCCTCGGCGGAGTCGTCGATGCCGGCGATGGCGCTCATGCTCGTGGAGACGAACTCGAGGTACGAGCGGAGAGGCTGGTCTCGCAGCGGGTAGTGGGCCTCGGGAGCGATCAGCTCGAGCCACTCGGCCCGGGCGTTGCCGGTGCCGAGGGCGAAGAACAGGACGGCCTTGGACCGCTCCGCGTCACGGAGCGCGACCAGCGCGTCGTGCATGGGTTCGGTGGGCTGGCCGTCGGTCAGGAGGAAGACGATCGGCCGTGACTCGTGGGTGCGCCCCTCGATGCTCAGCGACACCTTCCGCTCCCTGACGGCGTCGAGGGCGGCGGTGATGGCGAGGTCCATAGGTGTCGAGCCGGCGGCGCTGATCTCGGGGACCGAGCGGACGTAGGCCGCGTAGGCGAAGGGCGGAGGCGGGCGCACCGCATCGGGTGCGAGGTCGAGCCAGCGGAAGGAGTCTCCCGAGAACACGCCGATGGCGATCTCACCGTTGGTCTCGAGCTGAGGTATGGCGTGCATGTCGTGGCTGGCGAAGGCCTGCAGGGCGGAGTTGAGCTCCTCGACGCGGGGAATCCGGCGGTTCGGTCCCGGCTCGAGCATCGACCCCGACGCGTCGAGCAGCAACACCACGAGGTTGCGCGAAGTCTGGCGCTCCGGCGGGAGCGCGGCGTTGGCCGCAGTGCGGATGTCGGTCACGTTCGGCTCTGGCTCGGTCTGGGCTCGCAGGGTCGGAACTCGGACGGTCGAGCCGCTGCTCTCGGTCCCGAGTTGTGCTCCGGGACCGGCAGGCTACCGCCGGGAGGGCCGCTCTCCGGGGAAAGGAGCGCGATCAGCCGGTCGTGCGTCGGTGCTCGGCGACCACCTGCTCGAACAGCTCGATGTGCTCGGAAGCCATCCGTCCGACGGAGAAGTAGCGCTCGACCGCCGCCCGGCAGTTGGCCCTCACGATGGTGTCCAGCGCGGCAATGGCGTCAGCCATCTCGGCTTCGTCCCGGCACAGGAAGCCGGTGTCGCCGTGGCGGACCACCTCCGGAGCAGCACCCTCGGCGAACGCGATCACTGGGGTGCCGCAGGCCATGGACTCGATCATCACCAGGCCGAAGGGCTCGTTCCAACGGATCGGGAACAGCGTGGCGCGGGCGCCGGCCAGGAGCCGGAGCTTCTCCTCGTGGGCAACCTCGCCGACATACTCCACCTCGTCGCCCAGGAGCGGGGTGACCTCCCGGGCCAGGTAGTCACGCTCCCAGGCTTCCCGGCACTTGCCAGCCAGGATCAGCCGAACACCGGCCTTGCGGGCAGCGACGATGGCGCGATGGGCGCCCTTCTCGGGTGCCAGTCGGCCGAGGTAGAGCACGTAGCCGCCGTCACCGGGCCCGTCCGGGAAGCGGGCGACGTCGACACCGTGGTGGATCACCCGGACGACGGGGATCTCGGGCGCCTGCTTGCGTTGGGCCTCCGAGATCCCGATCAGCGGCACCCGCGCTGCGAGGTGGGCGTAGATGTCGCGCAGCTCCTCGTTGAACGGCCCATGGATGGTCGTGATCACGGGCACCTGCGGGAATCGATCGGAGTAGATGGGCCCGACCACCGTGTGGTCGTGGACGACGTCATAGGGAGGATCGGCCGCGACGATGGCGTCGTAGGCGGCCATCACGTGGCGGAGCTCGGGCACCGTGAAGCCGATGCGCATTCCCTCGGACTCCGGCAACAGCCACTGGCGGGGAACGGGGCACGTCGAGTCGCCCGTGGTGTAGAGCAGCACCTCGTGGCCCGCCGCTACCAGTGCCAGGGCCTCAGCGTCGACGGCCTGCTCGATACCGCCGTAGAGGGCGGGGGGTACGGGCGTCCACGGAGGTGCGATGAGGGCGATGCGCATCGCGGTATTCCACCACGCGCCACCCGCGGCGGCCCAGACCGGGCACCGGCTCGGAAGGGTGGGCGCTATCGTGACCGGGCGGTCTCAGGACCGCCCGACGGGGCGACTAGCTCAGTGGCAGAGCGCTGCCTTCACACGGCAGAGGTCGGGGGATCAAGACCCTCGTCGCCCACGACACCGCCAGAGCAGGAGCTCCCGGCGGCGACGCTCAGCCCGGCCGGTCCTCGGCCTCCCCGTCCGATCCGGGCCGTTGGAGCGCGGCCACGAGGCGAGCCCGCAGCTCGCGCGCCACCGCCGCCCGGTGGTCGGGGTCGGTCCTCGCCGTCACCCGCACGGTCACCCCGTCGGCGGCGACCGCCTCGACGTGGGCCTCGGGTGAGCCCTCGAGGCGGTCGGCCCAGGACGGGTCCGCGGCGAGCACGCCCGACACCTCGGTGGCCAGCGCCAGGGCGGCGTCGAGGTCGGCGTCGCGGGCCACCACCACGTCCGCCGTCGCCAGGGCCCAACCCTTGGCGGCGTTGCCGACCTTGCGGATCTCGCCGTTGGGAACGAACCACACGGTGCCGTCGGCGGCCCGCAGCCTCGTGACCCGGAGGTCGACGTCCTCGACGGTGCCGGTCACGTCGGCGACGGTCACCGTGTCACCGACGCCGTACTGGTCCTCGGCGAGGATGAAGAACCCGGAGAGGAAGTCCTTCACGAGGCTCTGCGCCCCGAAGCCGACGGCCACGCCCACAATGCTGGCGCCAGCGAGCAGCGGGCCGAGGTTGAAGCCCACCTCGTCGAGGGAGGCGAGCACGGCAAGGGTCCAGATGACGACCCGGATGGTCCCGGCGGCGACGCCGCCCAGGGTCGTGGCCCGCTGCTGCGCTCGTGCCGTGCGATCCCGGCCGGGCGAGCGCGAACCGATGGCCTCGACGCCGCGACGGGCGAGCCGATCGCTGAGGCGGGACAGCACCACCGCGGCGAGGAGGATCACGAGGATCTTCAGCGGCTGAGCCACGAGCACCTCCACTGTCCGGGCGACGAACCCGGATAGGCCCAGGCGCGCCAGCAACTCGCACACCCAGTCGTCGCCACGGCACGCCATCAGCGTCGACGATCGTAGGACGGCCCTCCCGCACCCTGCTCGGGCGATCCACCGAACTCGATGTTCCGACGGGACGCCTGCTAGAGAAGGACCGTGCCCGAGCCAGAGCCTGCGACCGGCGCGCCTTCCGAGCCCGGCACCATCGCCGAACGCCTCGCCGGCCGTCGCATCGCCATCACCGGTGCGACCGGCTTCCTCGGCACCGCCCTCGTGGAACGCCTGCTGCGGTCCGCGCCCGGCTGCGAGCTCGTACTGGTGGTCCGTGCCGGCCGGCGCTCGACGCCGGCCGCGAGGGCGCGTCGCGAGATCTTCGGCAACGACGCGTTCGCCCGGCTCAAGCGCGAGCTCGGCACGGCGTTCGACGCCGAGATCGAGCGGCGGGTCAGCATCGTCGACGGCGACGTCTCGGTCGATGGGCTCGGTCTGAGCGACGACGACCGGCGCCACTTCACCAGCTGCGACACCATCATCCACTCGGCGGCCCGGGTGAGCTTCGACTCGCCGCTCGACGCCGCCGTCGAGGTGAACCTGCTCGGCCCCCTACGCGTCCTGACGCTGATCCAGGAGGACCTGTCGGCAGCCCACCTCATCGCCGTGTCCACGGCCTACGTGGCCGGCAGCCGTCGCGGCCGCGCCCCCGAGGCACCGCTGAACCAGACGCCGTTCAGCACCGAGGTCGACTGGCGCAACGAGGTCAACGCCGCCCGTCGGGCGCGCGCCGACATCGACGCCGAGAGCCGGCGGCCCGAGCTGCTGGCGCGCTTCTCCAAGGAGGCCCGGGAGGAGCTGGGCGCGGCCGGCGTGCCGCTCCTGGCCGCCAAGGCCGAGCGGCGGCGCGAGCAGTGGACGGCCGACCGACTCGTCGAGGCGGGCCGGTCACGGGCCCGCTCCCTCGGGTGGCCCGACGCCTACGCCTACACCAAGGCGTTGGCCGAGCGGGCCCTCGTCGAGAGCCACGGGACGGTGCCGGTCACGGTCGTGCGCCCGTCGATCATCGAGTCGGCCCTGGCGCAGCCGGCACCGGGCTGGATCCGCGGCTTCCGGATGGCCGAGCCCGTGATCATCTCGTACGCACGCGGCCTGCTCCGTGAGTTCCCGGGTTTGCCCGAGGGCGTCATCGACGTGATCCCGGTCGACCTCGTCGTCGCCACACTCGTCACACTGGCGGCCAAGGGGCCCGAGACGGACCAGACCGACCCCGTGTACCACGTGGCCACCGGCTCCCGGAACCCGCTGCACTACCGCCGCCTGGTCGACCGGGTGCGGGCGTACTTCCAGGAGCACCCCCTGTACGACAGTGACGGCCAGCCCATCGTGGCCCCCGAGTGGGCCTTCTCGACACGGGGCCGGGCGCAACGCCAGTTGGAGCGGGGCGTGAAGGTGCTCGACCGAGCAGAGAAGTTGGCGGCCACCCTGCCCATCCGCGGCAAGCAGGCCGAGGTGACGGCCCGCCTCGAGGAGACGCGCCAGAACGCCGAGCGGGCCCTCGACTACGTCCGGCTCTACGGCGCCTACGCCGAGACCGAGGCCGTGTTCGACGACACCCGCCTGGTCGGGCTCTGGCGGAGCCTCGGACCCGCCGACCGGGAGGCCTTCGCCTTCGACACCACCGTCATCGACTGGGACCGCTACATCCAGGAGGTCCACCTGCCGTCGGTCGTGCGCCAGGCCCGGGTGCGCACGACCAGCCGCACGCGGGAGGGACCGTCTCGCGCCGACCGTGGGCGGCGGGCGGTCCTTTCCCCCGAGCGCCACATGGCCGCCTTCGACCTCGAGAACACGCTCATCGCGGCCAACGTGGTCGACTCGTACGCCTGGCTGGCCACGAGGCGGATGCGGCCGGACGAGCGGGCGCGCTTCGTGGTGCGCATGCTCGCCCAGGCGCCGGGCCTGCTCGCCCTCGACCGCCGCGATCGCGGCGACTTCCTGCGCCACTTCTACCGCCGCTACGAGGACGCACCGCTCGAGCGCGTCGCGGGCGACGCCGCCGACCTCTTCGGCCATCTGTTGCTCAACAAGTCGTTCCCGGCCGGGATCCGGCGCGTGCGCGAGCACCGCCGGCTCGGCCACCGAACCGTGCTGATCACCGGCTCCCTGGACTTCATCGTCGAGCCGCTGCAGCCCCTGTTCGACGACGTGGTGTGCGCCCGCCTCAACGAGCGCGAGGGGCGCCTCACCGGCGAGCTGGTCGACAGCCCTCCCACGGGCGAGGCGCGGGCGTTGGCCATGGCGGCCTACGCCGAAGCCGAGGGTTTGTCGCTCGAGGAATCGGTCGCCTACGCCGATTCGGCGAGTGACCTTCCCATGCTCGAAGCGGTCGGTCATCCCGTGGCCGTCAACGCCGAGCCCAAGCTCGCCGCCATCGCGCGCAAGCGCGGGTGGCACGTCGAGCACTGGGCCCGGACCGGCGGCGCACCACGTCCGCTGCTCCCGCTCGCACCGCGAGTGCTCGGCGGGCGCCGATGAACGGCTCCGGCGCCGACCCGCTGCTGTGAAGGCGCTGCTCTTCGAGCCCTCCCTGCCGCGCTACGCCGCCGCTCGCCTCGCCGGCTCGTTCGTGCCCGGCCTCGGCGCGCGGGTCGGTCCTCTCGGCCTCGCCGACGTCGACGAGCCCACGTTGCCCGGCGCGGATTGGCGCCGCGTGCGGCCCCGGCTCTCGGGGATCTGCGGCTCCGACCTCGCCACCGTCGACGGCCGGTCATCGCGCTACTTCGAGCCACTCGTGTCATTCCCGTTCGTGCCGGGCCACGAGATCGTGGGCGACCTCGACGACAGCACGCGGGTGGTGGTGGAGCCGGTGCTCGGCTGCACGACCCGCGGCGTGGACCCACCCTGCCCGGGCTGTGCCACGGGTCACCTCGACGCGTGCGAACGCCTCGTGTTCGGCGACCTCGAGCCGGGCCTGCAGACGGGGTACTGCGCCGACACCGGCGGCGGGTGGTCGATCGCCCTCGCCGCCCACACCAGCCAGCTACACCCCGTCCCGGAGGGGATGGACGACGACACCGCCGTGCTAGTCGAACCGGCGGCATGTGCCATCCATGCCGCGCTGTCCACCGACCGCGCCGACGGCGCCACGGTGCTCGTCCTCGGCAGCGGGACGCTCGGGCTCTGCACCATCGCCGCCCTCCGTCACTTCGCCACGCCGGCGACGGTCATCGCGGTGGCCAAGCACGCCGAGCAGCGCCGCCTGGCGACCGACCTGGGTGCGGATGTGGTCGTGGTGCCCGGCGAGGTCCGCCGGGCCGTCCGGCGAGCCACCGGCTCGCTGCTCGTGGGCGACACGCTGACGGGCGGCGTGGACCTCGTGATCGACTGCGTGGGCAGCCAGTCGTCGCTGGCCGACGACCTGGCCGTCGCGGCCCCCGGCGCTGAGGTGGTCCTGGTCGGCATGCCGGGCTCGGTGCAGGTCGACATGACGCCGCTGTGGCACCGCCAGATCAGCCTGCGCGGGTCGTACGCCTACGGCCTGGAGCGAGCCCCCGGCGACCATGGGGGCCGGCCGCGACGAACCTTCGACCTCGCCTTCGAGCTCGTGGTCGCCGCGGAGCTGGGGCGCCTGGTCTCGGCCCACTACCCCCTCGACCGCTACCGTGAGGCCATCGAGCACGCCGCCGCCGCCGGTGCCCGCGGAGCCGTCAAGATCGTGTTCGACCTGCGAGGAGAGAAGCGCCGGTGAGGCTCGACAGCGACCGAGGGAACCCATGAGCCGGCCCGGCTTCGTCCTGGAGGTCGACCGCTCCACGCCGCCGGTGCTGTTCCACGCCGGCGAGGGCTTCCGTCTCGAGCGTCTGCCGACCGGCGCCCGCGTCGTGTACCCGGCCGAGCCCCTCGAACCTCTGGCCGACCCCGACGCGGCCATCCGGGCCGCCCTCGCGTCGCCGCTCGGCGACAGCGCGCCGCTCGCCGAGCTGCTGCACCCCGGGATGCGCCTCACCATCGCGTTCGACGACATCTCGCTGCCGCTGCCACAGATGCGCAAGCCCGACGTCCGCCAGCGCGTGATCGAGGCGGTGCTCGACGAGGCCGCGGCCGCCGGCGTCGACGACGTCGTGCTCGTGGCCGCCCTCGCCCTCCATCGGCGCATGACCGAGGCCGAGCTGCGCCACGCGCTGGGCGACCGTGTCTACGACGCCTTCGCCCCGTCGGGACGGCTGACCCAGCACGACGCCGAGGACCCGAACAACATGCTCCTCATCGGCCAGACCGAGGCCGGCGAGGACGTCGAGATCAACAAGAGGGCAGCCACCAGCGACCTGCTGGTCTACGTCAACATCAACCTGGTGGCCATGGACGGCGGCCACAAGAGCGTGGCCACGGGCCTGTCGTCCTACCGGAGCCTCCGCCACCACCACAACGTCCACACCATGCAGCACAGCCGCTCGTTCATGGACCAGCACCGCTCCGAGCTGCACTCGTCCAACTGGCGGATGGGCCGGCTGCTGGCGGCCGAGGGGGTCAAGATCTTCCAGATCGAGACCACGCTGAACAACGACACCTTCCCGCCCCCGTTCGGCTTCCTTCAGAAGCGGGAGTGGGAGTGGACCGCCCGCGACCGTGCCGCCTACATCGCCGCCTCCGCCTCGCTCGAGCGCACGCCCTCGCGCCTGGCCCGGCAGATCTTCCACTCCGTGCGGGCGCCCTACGCCCTCACCAGCGTGCAGGCCGGCGAGGTCGAGGCCGTCCATTCCCGTACCACCGAGCACGTGTACCGCCAGCAGCTGGTCGCGGTCGAGGGCCAGACCGACATCCTCACGATGGGCCTGCCCTACATCTGCCCGTACAACGTCAACTCGGTGATGAACCCGATCCTGGTGATGTGCCTGGGACTCGGCTACTTCTTCAACCTCTACCGCAACAAGCCGCTGGTCCGGGCGGGCGGTGTCGTGATCATGAGCCATCCGACCCGTGAGGAGTTCCACCCGGTCCACCACCCGAGCTACATCGACTTCTACGAGCAGGTCCTCACCGAGACGACCGATCCCGCGGAGATCGAGGCCAAGTTCGAGGAGGGCTTCGCCACCGATCCCTGGTACGTCCACCTCTACCGCACGAGCTACGCCTACCACGGGGTCCATCCGTTCTACATGTGGTACTGGGGCGCCCACGCCCTCGCCCACCTGGCGGGCGTGATCATCGTGGGCGGCGAGCCCAAGGCGGTGCGGCGGCTCGGCTTCAAGCCCGCGTCGACCCTGCGCGACGCCCTCGAGATGGCGGAGGACGTGGTGGGTCGCGACCCCTCGATCACCCACATCCACAACCCCCCGATCCTCATGGCCGACGTGACGTGAGTAGCGCCCTGCGGATGCGGCGGCCGCGGCTGCCGTCCGCGTTCCCGTACGTCCGGCCCACCTGGCCGACCACGGTCCCGCGACCGCCGGCGCGGCGCCGCACCGGTGTCCACTACGAGACCGACTGGTCGCGGCGCTACCCCGCCCGCTTGGTGCGGGCCCTCGTGATCGACGAGATACTGCGCCCGGCGGCCCATCTCCTCGCCCGCCCGACCGTCTCGGGCGCCGACCGCATCGAGCACCTCACGGGGCCGGCCGTCTTCGCCGCCAACCACCACAGCCACCTGGACACGCCCCTGCTGCTGTCGGCCCTCCCCGAGCGCTTCCGGCACAAGACGGTCATGGCTGCAGCGGCCGACTACTTCTTCACCAGCCGGGTGCAGGGCGCCGTGTCGGCCCTCACTCTGGGGGCGATCCCGATCGACCGGGCCCGGGTGGGTCGCCAGTCGGCGGACCTGGCCGCCGAGCTGCTCGAGGACGGATGGAACGTCGTGATCTTCCCGGAGGGCGGCCGCAGCCCCGACGGCTGGGGGCGCACGTTCCGCGGCGGCGCCGCCTACCTCGCCCTGCGTTGTCAGTGCCCCGTGGTCCCGGTGCACCTCGACGGCACGGGGCGGCTGTGGCGCCGGGGCCGCCTTTTCCCGAAGGCGGCCAAGCGGGGTGAGGGCGTGCGCATCACCATCGGATCGCCGATGCTGCCCGAGCCGGGGGAGACGTCACGACGGCTGTCGGCCCGCATCGAGGCGGCGGTCGCCGCGCTGGGCGACGAAGCCACGTCTGACTGGTGGTCGGCGCGCCGGCGGGCGGCGGACGGCACCACGCCGGTCGGTACGGGTCCCACGGCCGCGCCGTGGCGCCGGGCGTGGGTGCTCGGCGCCGTCGAGGGGCGCACCAGCGACCCCTGGCCCTGAGCCGGCTCGCCACCGTCCCCCGTCCCCGGGAGGACCCCCGAGGCGCAGGCAACCGGTACCGTTCGGCGCAGTGCCCGCCTCGCCGGTCCACCACCACGGCGCCCACGAGCACGACCACGGCGACCATTCCGACGACGCCGATAACGACCACGGGCGACCACGCCTGGGTGGTGGCGCCAGACGGACACGCCTGCGCGAACGCCTGTACGGGCACTCCCACGAGGCCGCCGGCAAGGTCGACCTCGCCGCCCGGACCAGCTCGGAGGGCCTGCGGGCGGTGCGCTGGTCCTTCGCCGCCCTCGCTCTGACGGCGGTCGTGCAGGCGATCGTCGTGGCCCTGACGGGCTCGATGGCCCTGCTCAGCGACACGCTGCACAACCTCGCGGACGCCCTCACCGCCGTCCCGCTGGGCATCGCCTTCGTGCTCGGACGCCGGGCCCCCACCCGGCGGTACACCTATGGCTACGGACGGGCGGAGGACCTCGCCGGCGCGGTGATCGTGATGGCCATCGCGGCCTCGGCGGTGTTCGCCGGCTACGAGTCGCTCCGCCGGCTGGTCGACCCGGGCAGGGTCGACCATCTCGGCCTGGTGGCCGCCGCCGGCGTCGTCGGCTTCGTGGGCAACGAGGCCGTCGCCCGATACCGCATCCGTGTCGGCCGGCGGATCGGTTCGGCCGCCCTCGTCGCCGACGGCCACCACGCCCGGTCCGACGGCTTCACGTCGCTGGCCGTCGTCGTGGGCGCCGTGGGTGTCGGGCTCGGCTGGGAGGCGGCCGATCCGGTGATCGGCCTGCTCATCACCGTGGCCATCCTGGCCGTGCTCCGGAGCGCGGCCCGCGACGTCCTCCGCCGCCTCCTCGACGCGGTCGATCCCGCGCTGGTCACCGCCACCGAGGTCGTCCTCGCCGGGATTCCCGGCGTCGTGCGCGTCGGCGAGGTCCGGCTGCGCTGGATCGGTCACACGCTGCGTGCGGAGGCCACCGTGGTCGTGGAGATGGACCTCACGGTCAGCGCCGGCCACGCCATCGCCGAGCGGGCCCGCCACGCCCTGCTGCACGACATCCCCCGCCTCACGCAGGCCATCGTCCATGTCGACCCCTGCGCTCACGACGGCGTGGACCCGCACGCCGTCGTGGACGACTGCAGCCAAGACGACCGCGCCCACCCGTAGACGGACCGGACGGCGGGCGGCGGTGGACCGTCAGCCGACGGTGAGCTCCCGCTTCATCCCGAGGGCGAAGTGTGGCGGAGCGGACTCGCCGAACACCGGCGCGCCGCCCTCGACCCTCTCGGGTGTCGAGCCCTCCGAAACGAAGCAGACCATGGCGTAGTCGCCCCGCTCGAGGGTGCCCGTCACGTACGTCGATGAGCCGGGACGCACGGGACCCGAACCGGCTACGGCCGCCAGCTTCTCGCTCATCTCCACCTCCGGCAGCACCAGGAGTTGGTCGAGGCTCTCGGTGGTGCCAGACGTCCGACGGAAGAGCACCATGTGGTGCAGCTCGCTGCCGTTGTTCACCAGCTTGAACCGGACGACACCGGGAACGAACGTCGTCGAGCCTCCGAAGGCGTACTCGGTGGCGTCGATCTCGCTTCTCGTCGTCGAGCAGTTCTCGTAGTAGAAGGCGTCGATCGTCGAGGTGGCGTCCGGCTCGAGCAGGGCCGTGTCACCAGCGTCCCGGAAGCGCTGCAGCTGACCCACCAGCCGCTCGATCTCCGCCCGCAGTTCCGACGGGGGATCCGCCTGGAGCTCGGTGACGGCGGGAGCCACCAGTTCGTCGTAGTCGGCCTGGATCTTGGGTAGGGCGCCCGTCACCTCCGCGGGATCGGGTTCGTCGGTCTGGAGCGCGTTGGTGCTGATGACGATCTCATCGAGGCCGGCGACGACGCGTGCGTTGGCGGCACAGGAGCGTTCGATCCGTTCTTTCTCCGGTGGCGCAGAACGGGCGTCGTCGGAGCCGAAGGTGCAGGCGCCGCCGACGCTCGCGATCGCCACCGCGGCCAGCAGGACCCGGGTCAGGTTGGTGTCGCCCTTCATCTGGCTCCTTCCGGCCGCCAGTCGACGCTCACACTAGGAGCCGCGGGTGGCTGCCGGTCTGCCGGGGCCGCTGCCGAGCCCGCACCGCCAGCTCTCACCGAGGTCGCGTCCGCGCCCGGACGCGCCTCGGGGGCGCCTCGCCGTCGAGGCGCCCCCGAGGGCTGAGCGTCGCCGCCTGCTACGCGGCCACGCGAGGACGCCCGGCCGTGCGTCGGTCGGTGGCGTCACCCGAGCCGTAGCCCGAGCCGAACCAGCCGAAGACCGCCTGCCAGGCGGTGGTCAGGGATCCGATCACCAGGCCGGTGGCGACCGTGCCCATCCAGGACTCCCGCAGCGTCACGCCGTAGGCGTCGAACAGCGAGTAGTCGAGGACGAGAGCGACGGCGATGCCGCCGGCGAAGTTGACGAGGGAACGCACCCGGCCGGTGCCCGGAGCCAGTTCGACGACGAGGTCGACGGCCTTCAGTACGACCAGTGCGAGTAGTGCCACCACCGCGAAGTGGTGCATCTGCTGTCCTCCTTCTTGCTGTGGTCGCGCGCTCCTGCGCGCACACCTTTCGACCGTTCACGGCCACCGAAGGTGACGCGTTCCGCTCCGCGCCGCGAAATTCGTCGGTCGGCGCACGGGCCCGGTCCGCTAGCCTGTGCGCACCCTGCCGGGGCAAGTGGCAACGGCGCCTCTTCACCGAACGTTCTCGCGAGGAAGCGCCCCGGTCGCCCGGTCCGACCCGTTGTCGCCTGGAGCCTCCGGAGGTGGCCTCGTGACCCTTGCACCCCTGAGCCGAGAGCTCGACGCCTGCGGCATCGGCTTCGTCGCCGACTCGCGGGGCCGTCCGTCCCGCGGCATCGTCGACGCCGCCCTCCGAGGCCTGGCCTGCGTGAAGCACCGCGGCGCGCTGGCGGCCGACGCCCGGTCGTCCGACGGGTCGGGCATCCTGCTGCCCGTCCCGGCGTCGATCTTCGGGCCGGGACACGGCGTCGCCTCGCTGTTCGTCCGGGGCGAGGACCCTCGCCCCGCCGTCGAGTCCGCTCTGGCCGCCGAGGGCCTGGTGTTGACCGACTGGCGGACCCCGCCGACCGACGAGTCCCAGCTGGGCGAGCTGGCGCGGGCGACGCGACCGACGCTGGTCCATGCCGTGTTTGCCGCGCCGGAGGTCGGCGGCGAGGAGGGCCGGAGCGAGGAACGTGAGCGCCGGGCCTACCGGCTGGGCCGGCGGATCGCGGCCACCGCTCCCGGCACCTACGTCGCCAGCTGCTCGTTCCGCACCGTCGTCTACAAGGCTCTGGTCGTCGCCGACGCCCTGTCGGCGTTCTACGTCGACCTCGCCGATCCATCGGTGGAGGCCTCCTTCGCGCTGTTCCACCAGCGGTTCTCCACCAACACATTGCCGACCTGGGAGCGGGCGCAGCCCTTCTCGATGCTCTGCCACAACGGCGAGATCAACGCCCTCGCCGGCAACGCCAACCGCATGCGCTCGCGGGCCCACCTGGGCACCGAGGCGGCCGGGCTGGGTCCCGAGGAGCTCTTCCGTCCCGTCCTGGACCCGAGCGACTCCGACTCGGGGCAGCTCGACTCGATCGTCGAGCTGCTGACGCGCGCGGGGCGCGATGTCCGCCACGCGGTGGCCATGACGATCCCCGAGGCATGGGAGGGCGAGCGCGACCTCGACCCCGACGTCCGGGCGTTCTACCGCTACCACGCCTCGCTGATGGAGCCGTGGGACGGCCCCGCCGGCGTCGTGTTCACCGACGGCCTGCGGGTGGGGGCCGCCCTCGACCGCAACGGCCTCCGTCCCCTGCGCTACGCCATTTGCGACGATGGCCTGGTCGCCTGCTGCTCGGAGGCGGGCGCCATCGACCTGCGTGGTCACGGCCAGGTCCGTCGGGGCCGGCTGGGCCCGGGCCAGATGCTGTTCGTCGACCCCGAGAACGCGCCCGCCACGGACGGCTTCGTGGACGACGAGGCCAACAAGGCCCTGCTGGCGGGCACCGCCCCCTACGGGCGATGGGTCGCCGACGGTTTGCGCCCCGTGTCGCGCGGGCGCGCCCTCGAGAGGACGCCCGAGCCCGAGGACCTGGAGCGGATGCAGGCCATCTTCGGCTGGTCCAAGGAGGAGTTGGCCATGGTGCTCAAGCCCATGGCCAACGACGCCAAGGAGCCCACGTTCTCCATGGGCGACGACTCGCCGCTCCCCCACCTCGCCGGCCGGCCGCGCCCGATCCACCACTACCTGAAGCAGCGCTTCGCCCAGGTCACCAACCCGCCCATCGACCACCTCCGCGAGCGGCTCGTGATGAGCCTGCGCACCCTGCTCGGACCGCGCGCGCCGATCCTGTCGTCGGGGGCGGCCGCCACCCGGCTGCTCGTCCTCAAGTCGTTCTTCGTCTATCCCGCTGCCGTCACGGAGCTCCTCGATCCCGCGGCCGCGGCCGACGGCTTCCGCGGGCTGCGCCTCGACGCCACATTCGCCGTGGCCGAGGGCCCGGGAGGCCTGCGCGCCGCCGTAGAGCGGCTGTGCCGGGAGGCCGAGGTCGCCGTGCGCAACGGCACGGCGATCCTGGTGCTCGACGACGGCGGCGTGAGACCCGACCGCGCCCCGGTACCGGCGCTCCTCGCCACTGGGGCTGTCCACCACCACCTGGTGAGCACCGGGCTGCGCTCGACAGCCAGCCTCGTGGTGACCACCTCCGACGCCCGCGACGTCCACTACGTCGCGTGCCTGCTCGGCTACGGCGCGGACGCCATCAGCCCGGAGCTGGCCTTGGCCACGGTCGCCAGCGAGGCCGACCGCAACACCGACTCGGCGCTGTCGGGGCCCGAGGCCCAGCAGCGCTACCAGGCCGCCGTGGAGGACGGTGTGCTCAAGGTGATGTCGAAGATGGGCATCTCAACCGTCGACTCCTACCGGGGGGCCCAGATATTCGAGATCCTGGGGTTGGGGCCCGAGGTCGTCGACGTGTGCTTCGCCGGCACGCCCTCGGTCGTGGGTGGCATCGGCTGGGCCGAGCTTGGCGAGGATGCCCTCGCCCGCCACGCCGAAGGTCGCCTCGGCGACGGAGGCTTCTACCGAGTCCGCAAGCGGGGCGAGTACCACACGCACAACGACGAGGTGACCAAGGCCCTCAACGAGATGAAGGCCGCGCACCTCCTCCAGGCCGCCATCCGGGCGGGCAGCGACGACACCTACGAGCGCTTCGCCGAGCTCGTCAACAGCCGCCCGCCGACGGAGCTGCACGACCTGCTGGAGCTCGTCCCCGCCGGACCGCCCGTACCCCTCGAGGAGGTAGAGGACGCCCGGGCCGTCACCCGGCGGTTCTCCACCGGCGCCATGTCCCACGGTGCGCTCAGCCGCGAGGCCCACGAGACCCTGGCCGAGGCCATGAACCTCATCGGTGCCATGTCCAACTGCGGCGAAGGTGGCGAGAGCCGGGTCCGCTTCGACACCCGCGGGCGGGGCGGCCCCACCGGCGGCGACAAGAACAGCCGCATCAAGCAGGTCGCCTCGGGCCGGTTCGGGGTCACCCCGGAGTACTGCGCCTTCGCCGACGAGCTCAACATCAAGATGGCCCAGGGCTCCAAGCCGGGCGAGGGAGGCCAGATTCCCGGCAACAAGGTGTCCGAGGAGATCGCCGCCCTGCGCCACACGCAGCCGGGGATCGGGCTGATCTCGCCTCCGCCCCATCACGACATCTACTCGATCGAGGACCTGGCTCAGCTGATCTTCGACCTCAAGCAGGTCAACCGGCTCGCCGACGTGTCGGTGAAGCTGGTCGCCGAGGACGGCGTGGGCACCATCGCCGCCGGCGTGGCCAAGGCGCTCGCCGAGGTGGTCCACATCTCGGGATGCAACGGCGGCACCGGCGCGTCACCCCTGATGTCGATCAAGCACGCCGGCCTGCCGTGGGAGCTCGGCCTGGCCGACACCCAGCGCGCCCTCATCGAGAACGGCCTGCGAGACCGGATGCGGGTCCGGATCGACGGCGGGCTGCTGACAGGCCGCGACGTGCTCATTGCCGCCCTGCTCGGCGCCGACGAGTACTCGTTCGGCACGGCGGCGATGATCGCCGAAGGCTGCATCATGCTGCGGGCCTGCCACAAGGACACCTGCTCCACCGGCATCGCCACCCAGCGACCGCACCTGCGGGCGAAGTTCGCCGGCACGCCGACGGGTGTCGCCGCCTACATGCTGTTCATCGCCGAGGAGGTGCGGCGTGGCCTGGCCGGCCTCGGGCTGCGCACCCTCGACGAGGCCATCGGGCGGGTCGAGTGCCTCCGACCTCGTGCCGTCGACGATCCGCGCGCCGGGTCGATGGACCTCTCCCCGCTCATCACGCCTCCGTCCGACCCTACGGCCGTCCGCCGGTTCGTGGCCCCCGTCCCGATCCAACGGGTCCGTTCCGGGCTCGGCGACCGGCTCGCGGCCGACGCCTTCCGCCGGATCTGGGACGGCGAGGACTTCGAGCTCGCGTACCCGATCTCCAACTCCGACCGGACGGTGGGCGCCGCCCTGAGCGGGGCGCTCGCCTTGGAGTTCGGTTCCGTGCCCCCTCCGGGCACGGTCACCGTCCGTTTCACGGGCTCGGCCGGCCAGAGCTTCGGTGCCTTCCTCGGCCACGGGCTGGAGTTCGACCTCGTAGGCGAGGCCAACGACTACGTGGGCAAGGCCATGGCCGGCGGGCGCCTCGTGATCCGGCCCGCGCCCGACACCGTCATGGCGACGGGCAGCGCACCCGACGGCAGCCCGGTGCTCGCCGGCAACACCTGCCTGTACGGCGCCACCGGCGGCGACCTCTACCTCGCCGGCTGCGCCGGCGAGCGGTTCGCGGTCCGCAACTCGGGCGCGACCACGGTGGTCGAGGGCGTCGGCGACCACGCCTGCGAGTACATGACGGGCGGCACCGTCGTCGTGCTCGGGCCGGTCGGCCACAACCTCGGCGCCGGGATGACCGGCGGCCGGGCCTTCGTCTGGGACGCCGAGGGCACGCTCGCCGCCCGCCTCAACACGGCCCTCGTCGACGCCATCCATCCCGATCCCGACCTGCTCGAGGACCTGCGCTGGATCACCGAGCGCCACCACGAGCTCACGGCCTCACCCCGGGCCGAGGCCCTCCTCGCCGACTGGGACACCACCTCGGGCGAGATGTGGCTCGTGGCCCCCGCCGACGAGATCCGCCGCCTCGAGGTGCTGCAGGCCGCCCAAGTCGTCGGCACGACGTAGCTCCGCCCTGCCCCGTCACACGGTCCCCTGGCTGGTCTTTGACGCGAGATCCGCGCCACGCGCGGTCTTCGCGTCAACGAGCTCGTGTTGCGTGCGCACGGCACCACGACCGGCTGCACCGCGAGCAAGCCACGCCCGGAGGTCGGCCGCAACCCGGGCCGGACCCTCCCGCAGGTCGAGCTCGGTGACGATCAGCAGCGACCAGCCGAGCTGCGTGAAGGGGTTCCACTTGACGCGGTCGCGACGGTAGGAGCGGCTGTCGCTGGGCCACACCGCGCTGTCGATCTCGACGGCCACCCGCAAGGACGGAGGGCTGCACCCGTCGCAGGGCCCTCCTACGAACGCCGGTAGCACTGATCGGGGCTCAACCCGCCCGCGCCTTCTGCCGAGCGGTCAGAAGGCTCAACTGGTCCCGGGCTGCACGGTAGAGGGCACCTTCGCTCATCGAGAGCCGACCTCACCATGGGGCTACGACATTCTCCTGGTCTTTGCCGCGATCGCCGCGCCGAGCGCGGCGTACGCGTCAAACACCAGCCGTTCCGGCGCGCCGGTCCCTGAGGACCGGCCGCCTCAGAACACGACGACGGCGGCGACGATGAGGATGACGGCCCAGAGGGCCAGGCTGGCCGTGGCGACAGTGCGGGCGGCCGTGGTCGTGCTGCCGGGCTCGGCCTTGCTCGCCAGGTAGAACGCGGGAACGGCCAGGAGGCCGCCGGGGACGAGCAGCGACGCCAGGGCGCACACGAGGGCGGGAACGGCCAGGCGATCCACGGCGGGCGGTGGCCCCTCCAGGGCCTCCGGTGGGATCGGTGGCGGCGTCAGCCGACTCGGCGGCCGCACCGGCCTGGGCGGCGCCGGCGAGACACCGACCGACGCCCCGCCGGGCGGAGGACCGGTCGTCGCCACCGAGCGGATCGGCAGCACCGGCCTTCCGCGAGGCACCGCCTTGCGGGGGGCCGACTCGGTGGCCGGAGCGGGGGTGGCCGCCTTCGCGGGGCCGGGCGACTTCCTCGTCGACACCGCCTTGCGGGCTGCCGCCGCCGGTCGGGGGGCCGCCTTCCTGGCCGACGCCGACGCCGACGCCTTGGCCGGCGCGGCCTTCGTTCCCGCGGCCTTCCGGACGGCCGCCGCCTTCCGGACCGGCGATGCCTTCGTTCCGGGCGACGCCTTCGCGATCAGCGCGGCCTCCGGGACCGGCGCGGCACCCGCCGTCTCCGGAGGCCGGATCGTCGCCGCCTTGCGGATGGGAGCCGGTGCTGACCGGCGTCCCGCCTTGTCCGTCGTCGCCGACTTCGTGGGAGCGGTCCTCTTGACCGGACCGGCGGACGCCAGGGGCGCAGCCGCGACCCGCTTCGACACAGCCTTCGCCGCGGTCGCCTTTGCGACCTTGGCCGGCCCGGCGGCCTTGACGGGTCCGGCTCGCTTCCTAGCCGGAGGTTCCGCGGCGGCAGCGGTCGTCGGAGTGCCGCGGGTGCGCGTCGAGCGAGCGGTTGCTGCTCGCGACGAGTCGTCGTCGGCCATCGGTTCACCCTAATTGGGCGGGTCGTAGTCTTTCCCCGTGGTACGACACGGGCACCGATGAGCGATCCCGAGCCGGCCGCGCTGGCGGCATCGCTGTACGCGTCGCTGCCGGCGGCCGTCGGCGCCGGCCGCCAGCGGTTCGACCGGCCGCTGACGCTGGCCGAGAAGATCCTCGTCGCCCACCTCGATCCTGCGGCGGCGCAGGCCCACCCGGAGGCGCCGGTGGGCGGCCAGACGTCGGCGTCGTTCCGGCCCGAGCGCGTCGCCCTGCAGGACGCCACCGCCCAGATGGCCATCCTCCAGTTCATGACCGCCGGGCTGTCGCGAGTGGCGGTGCCCACCACGGTCCACTGCGACCACCTGATCCTCGCCCAGAACGGCGCCGACGCCGACCTGGCCGCGGCGCGCGACACCAACCGCGAGGTCTACGACTTCCTGCGCACGGCCGCGGCCCGCTACGGCATGGGGTTCTGGGAGCCCGGTTCCGGCATCATCCACCAGGTCGTCCTCGAGCACTACGCCTTCCCCGGCGGGATGATGATCGGCACCGACAGCCACACGCCCAACGCGGGAGGCATGGCCATGGTGGCCGTCGGAGTGGGCGGGGCCGACGCCGTCGACGTCATGACGGGCAGCCCGCTCGGCCTCACCTGGCCCACGGTGATCGGCGTTTACCTCGGGGGGCGACTCTCGGGTTGGACGTCGCCCAAGGACGTGATCCTCGCCGTCGCGTCGATGCTGACCGTGCGCGGCGGCACCGGCGCGGTCATCGAGTACTTCGGACCGGGCGTGGACAGCATCAGCGCCACCGGGAGGGCGACCATCACGAACATGGGCGCCGAGATCGGCGCCACGTGCTCGCTCTTCCCGTACGACGACCGTTCGGCGGCATACCTCACCGCGACCGGCAGGCAGGCCGTGGCCGCCGCGGCCTCGCCCGTCAGCGCCGACCTGGCCGCCGACCCGGAGGTCCTCGCCGAGCCCGAGGCGTACTTCGACCGCGTGCTCGAGATCGACCTCTCGGCCCTCGAACCGCACGTCGTCGGCCCCCGCACGCCCGACCTGGCCCGGCCGGTGTCGGCCATGGCCGCCGACGCCAGGGCCAACGGCTGGCCCCTACGGCTGTCGAGCGCCCTCGTCGGGTCCTGCACCAACTCCTCCTACGAGGACATCACCCGAGCCGCCAGCGTCGCCCGCCAGGCCGCGGCCGCGGGCCTGCGGACGCGCACGCCACTGCTGATCACGCCCGGTTCCGAGCAGGTCCGCGCCACCATCGAACGCGATGGGCTGCTGGCCGACCTCGAGGCCGTCGGCGCCGAGGTGCTGGCCAACGCCTGCGGGCCGTGCATCGGCCAATGGGTTCGCACCGACGTCGGCACCGGTGAGCCCAACTCGATCATCAGCTCGTTCAACCGCAACTTCCCCCGCCGCAACGACGGCAACGCCGAGACGCTGGCCTTCATCGCCTCGCCCGAGACGACGGTCGCCTACGCCCTCGCCGGCACGCTCGAGTTCGACCCCCTTCACGACGACATCGACGGCCTGCACCTGGCGGCTCCCGCCGGCGACGAGCTGCCGGCCAAGGGCTTCGCCACTGGCGTTGACGGCTACCGGCCGGCTCCCCGGGACGGCACCGGCATCGAGATCGTCATCGACCCGTCGAGCGAGCGCCTCCAGCGCCTCGAGCCGTTCGAGGCCTGGGACGGCGGCGACCTGCTCGAGCTGCCAGTGCTGCTCAAGGCGGTCGGGAAGTGCACCACCGACCACATCTCGGCCGCAGGCCCGTGGCTGCGCTTCCGGGGCCACCTGGAGAACATCAGCGCCAACCTGTTCCTCGGGGCGTCGAACGCGTTCAGCGGCGAGACCGGGACCGGTCGGACGGCCCCGGGGGCGCCGCTGCGACCCCTCGCCGAGCTGGCCCGCAACTGGCGCGACGCGGGACACCAGTGGGTCGCCGTCGGCGACGAGAACTACGGGGAGGGCTCCTCCCGCGAGCACGCGGCGATGGAGCCGCGGTTCCTCGGGGGCCGGGCCGTCCTCGTCCGATCCTTCGCCCGCATCCACGAGACCAACCTGAAGAAGCAGGGCGTGCTACCCCTGGTCTTCGCCGACCCGGCGGTCTACGACGCCATCATCGAGGGCGACGTCATCTCCATCACCGGGCTGGCCGACCTGGCGCCCGGGCGGCCCGTGGCCTGCGTCCTCCACCACGCCGACGGCTCGACCGTCCCCTTCGAGTGCACCCACACGCTGACCTCGGAGCACATCGAGTGGTTCCGGGCGGGCAGCGCCCTCAACCTCGTCCGCCGACGACAGGCAGGGCGGGCACAGGCGGCCGCGCCGGCGGACGACCCGACCAGCGGCGGAGGCGCCGCGGCCGGCCGATAGACTCACACCGTCATGGCTCGCAACAACGACCGCGACCGACCCAAGAAGCGCGCGCCGCTGCGTGACTCTGGTCGGCGAGGCAAGCCCAAGGTCTGCGTCTTCTGCCGCGACAAGGTCGCGTGGATCGACTACAAGGACGTCAACGTCCTGCGCCGGTTCCTGAGCGACCGGGCCAAGATCAAGGCCCGCCGCACGACGGGCACGTGCACCCAGCACCAGCGTGACGTGGCCACCGCCATCAAGACAGCGCGGGAGCTGGCACTGCTGGCGTACACGCAGCGCACGGTCACCGACAAGGCGGGAGGCCGTGGCGAGGGACGTGGCCGTGGGCCCCGCCCGCCGCGCTACGACGCCATGCCGACGCCCACCGACGCTCCACCTGGTGCGATCGCTGCTGACGCCCAGGCCGAGGAACCAGGCGAAGCCCCGGACAAGGCGGCGGCAGCCAAGACCGCAGAGCCCAAGCTGGCCGAGGTTCCCGCGCCCTAAGCAGCGAGCACGCCCCGGGACCTCAGTCCCGGGCCAGCGCCTGATGCAGGTCCTCGAGCAGGTCGGCGGGATCCTCCAGCCCCACCGAGAGCCGTAGCAGGCCGGGGTCGGCCGCCAGCGGCGTGCCCGCGAGCGGCGCGTGGCTCATGGCCGCCGGGTAGGCGAGGAGCGACTCGACCCCGCCCAACGACTCGCCGAGGGTGAACAGGCGTGCCCGGGCGGCCACCGCCGTTGCCGCGTCGCCTCCTCCTCGCAGGCGGCAGGCCACCATCCCCCCGAAGCGCCGCATCTGGCGAGCAGCCAGGGCGTGGCCGGGGTGGTCGGGCAGACCCGGGTAGCGCACCTCGGCCACTGCCGGATGGGCCGCCAGGGCCTCGGCGATGGTCTGGGCCGAGTCGCAGTGCCGCTCCATCCTGACGGCCAGGGTCTTGACCCCTCGCAGGACGAGGAAACAGTCGAACGGGCTGGGCACGGCGCCGGCCGCGACCTGGGTCAGCCGGACGGCCTCGGCCAACTCCGGATCGTCGATGGCGACGAAGCCTCCGATCACGTCGGAGTGTCCGCCGAGGTATTTGGTGGTGGAGTGCACGACCACCGAGGCGCCGAGGGCCAGGGGTCGCTGCAGGTACGGCGTGGCGAAGGTGTTGTCGACCACGCAGCGCGCGCCGCGCTCGGCGGCGAGGGCGGCCACGGCGGCGACGTCGACGATGTCGAGGCTCGGGTTGGTCGGCGACTCCACCCAGACGGCTGCCGTCTCCGGACGCCAGGCACCAGCCACGGCGTCGAGGTCGCGAAGGTCGATCGCGTCGAAGCTGAGCGCCCGGTGGACCTGCGTCAGCAGCCGGTAGGTGCCGCCGTAACCGTCACGGTTGATGAGCAGGTGAGTTCCCGCCGGCAGCTGGCGCAGCACGGCGTCGGCGGCCGCCATCCCACTGGCGAAGGCGTAACCGAACCGCGCCCCTTCGAGAGCGGCCAGGCACTGCTCCAGGGCCCGGCGGGTGGGATTGGCGGTGCGGGCGTACTGAAACCCGCGGTCCGCCCCGACCCCGTCCTGGGCGAAGGTGCTGGCGGTGTGGATCGGGACCGTGACTGCCCCGGTGGTGGCGTCGGGCTCCTGGCCCGCGTGGACGGCGAGGGTCTCGAAACCGAGGTGTGGGGGCAGCGGCCCCCTCAACTGCCGCGCAGCTCGGCGATGCGCTTGTCGATCCGGGCCCGCTCCGCCAACAGCGCGTCACGCTCCTCGTCGGGTGAGTCGAGTAGCTCGAGGATCCCGTCGACCGCGGCCTGGACTTCGGGAGCTGCACCTTCGGGGACGGCCTCGCCTCGGCGGTCGGCCTCACCCAGCGACGGGTGGAAGGGGACGACCCCGGCCAGCGGCACGCCGCGCTCGGCGGCCACGGTGGCGTAGAAGTCGGCGTCGCCCGGCCTGGCCTTGTTGCCGACGCCGTAGACGCGCGGGATGCCGAGCTCCTGGGCGAGCGGCACCGTGCGGGCCGCGGTGAGGATCGACTTGACCGTCGGCTCCATGACCATCAGGAGCACGTCGGCGTAGGCCAGGGTGCCGCCGGAGCGGCTGAGGTGCTCGAGCCCGGCCTCCATGTCGACCAGCGTGATGTCGGCCTCGTCCTCGAGGGCGGCACCCAGCAGGCTGCGCACGGTGCTGTGGCTGCTGCACGTGCACCCCGCGCCGGCCTGGTCGACGCGCATGGCGTGGAGCAGCGTCACCCCGAACGGCGTGGGCAGCCCGTAGTCCGCCACGACCTGCTTGGGGCTCATCTGGCCGCTGCCGCCGCCGACGATCAGCGCCCGGGGGACGACCGGCGTGGCGCTGGCGATCTCCTCACTCAGCCCCAGGCTCATGGCCAGGTTGGGGTTGGAGTCGGTGTCGACCGCGAGCACCCGTAGCCCCCGGGCCGCGTAGGCCCGACAGATCAGACCCGAGAGGGTGGTCTTGCCCGTTCCGCCCTTGCCGACGATCCCGACCTTCATGACGCAACCCCTTCGCTCGACCCACGCCGGTGCGATGGCGGCACGGGATGTGCAGGTTCGTGGTGCCCCGCCATTGTACGGATGCCGTCCCGGTAGCCGCACGGCCAGCCCGTCAGGACGGGGCACACTGGACTTCATGGCCTACCAGTTCAGGTGACGCGACGCGGGCCACGCCTGCCGGTGGCAGGGATCCGCGGCAACACCCGAGGAGCTGCTCGCGATGTTCGCCGAGCACGTCCGCGACGCGCACCAGGTCCAGCAGATGACAGCCACGCTGGCCAACTTCGTCCGGCAGCGGATGCGGCGCACCTGACGCTTCCTCCACGGGCGTCGAGGGCAAACCAAGGGGGCCGTTCCTCCGAACACCTCTTGACATGGATAGGACCACCACCACCAGCAGCAGCCCGTCGGCCGACCGAGCCTTCGAGAGGGCCCTCGAAGGCGCCGGCTTCCGGCGGGACTCCCGCCTCGGCGCCATCCTCCACGGGCGCAAGACGTCCTTCCGCGAGGTGGCGACCCGCGACAGCCTCCACGTGGTCATCGACGGCCAGCAGGTCTCGGCCCACGTCGACCGGATCTCTCCGCTCAATCACGGGCGCGACGGCCGCTGCCGCTACGGCTGGCTGAGCGTGCTGGCCCACAACGTCGCCGTGCTCGTCGACAAGCTCCATCGCCGGCTCCAGGGCCTGCGCGACCAGCACCGTTGCGAGCTCGACTGCGAGATCGTCTGGGTCGACGACGAGGACGACGAGTCGGGACCGACGGTGGAACTCGACTGCACCGAGAAGGCCGGCTGAAGCTCGACCGGTCCCGGAGTGGGCCGTGAGGGACTCGAACCCCCGGCCTCCTGCGCGTCATGCAGGCGCTCTAGCCAACTGAGCTAACGGCCCCGGGGTGCGGACGTTAGCCCACCCCCTGCCGGCGATCCCCGACGCCGGGACCACGCCGAGCCGTCGACAGGTAGGCTGCGACGACCGGGCGGCGTGGCCGAGTGGTTCAGGCAAGGGCCTGCAAAGCCCTGTACCCGGGTTCGATTCCCGGCGCCGCCTCCAAGTGTTTCCGCAGGTCACGAGGGGTTTCGGCGACCCGCCGGAGCGCCTAGATCGCGCCGAGGGCACAGAAAGGGCACAGGAGTCGCGGCTCATAGCGGCAACCGACGCGCTGTCAGCGGATTTGTGGAGCTTCAGCGAGCTGGTCTCTGGCCGGGCGTTCTGTTCGCACCGGGGAGCCCGGCGACGGCGCCCCTACCGCCGAGATGTGGGCGTCGACGAGCGGGGATGCGAAGACGCGTTGGCGGCCGCCAATTGGACGTTCTGAACACCCACTGTCGTAACCGGACCGCGCCACCTACCGGCATCCGGAGGACAGGTCGGATAGGAGATCTCATCCCAGTGACTGTCACAGATTCGGTGCCGGCGGTGCGTTGATGTCGATCACGACGACAACGAGGAGGCCAGGGCCGCGCTGGCGGTCGACAACGACAGCGCCGCCTGGTCCAGTGGCGCCAGTGAAGGCGACCTGCGGGGCCCGGCGGACGACGCTCCTCAGTTGCGGATCATCGGCTTGTGTAGGTAGCGACGTCGTCGCGACGATCGCCGATACGCCGAAGGAGGAGCGAGCCGACCACCGCAAGCACGCTCGCAGCGGCGGCTATCCGCCAGGCGCCCGGTGACCAGAGGTGAGGGTCCTCCTGGGCTTGCAGAACCTGCTCTTTGGTCTCGGGAACCGGTGTCGCCATCGCGACCGACCATGCGAACAGCAGAAGCCAGGCACTCGTTGCTAGGGCGATGGCAGGCGCGAGCGCTGTCAGTAGACCGCGCAGCGCATCGCTCCTCCACCTGGCGAGCAGGAACACAACGGCAGTGGCGACAATCCACAGCGGCAGCGCCAGGAGTGCCCCTACGAAGAACGCCTTGGTGTTCGGGTCGTCCGGGTCACCGGGCAGAAGCAACGCCGAGACGGTCAGGGCGAGCGGTAGCGCAGCGATCACTGCCGGCACCCACACCATCCTCCACGGCGCTCGGCGTTGCTCCACGGTCACCCGTTCATCGTCCCAGACAAGTTGCTCGTTCGAAGCGCGAGGAACTACAACGGAACGACGGCTGCGTGCGGCGTCTCAGCGCGCCATATCGCCGCCCGCTTCGCCACATGTCAACGGTGCCGCCCATAGCAGGCGGTAACCGACACACCGCGTTACATGTAACATGATCCCATGGCCGCGCCGCATGAAGAACCAAGCAGTAGGAGGCGGGTGCGTGAGCACCGGCGTCGGCTTCGTGCACAGGGTCTCCGCCCCGTCCAGATTTGGGTGCCCGATGTACGGTCCCCTGAGTTCACGCGCGAGGCGCGCCGTCAGGCTGCCGCGGTGGCTG
>Ga0187892_10003496_pt1 | contig 28591 bp, 24 predicted proteins | sample MA1701073metaG_FD_139345 | JGI IMG/M metagenome (GOLD analysis project Ga0187892, IMG submission 139345) | Bio-ooze microbial communities from a basaltic lava cave in the Kipuka Kanohina Cave System on the Island of Hawaii, USA - MA170107-3 metaG ... | reverse complement strand
CGCCCCCATTCCTGAACGCCCGGCCGAGCGCTAGAATCCCCCTGCGTCAACCGGGGGAGGGGTTCAGTTCAACTGGTTTTATCCGTCATGCTCGGAAGCACGACGGATAAAAGCCTTAACGTTCTGCGATGCGCCAGCGCCACGTCCAGCGTGGCGTGATCCCGCTCCGGTATCCCGACGAGTGGCTGGCGTGATTCGGCAGCCGTGGTGGGTGCGGGGAGACTGATTACCCTCTGGTGGCATACCGAAGGGGCCGTCCAACGCAGAGTGAAGCGCCGGGCCATCCTCACGACCTCGCCCCGGCTTCATGCCGCCACGTTGGCGACGCTGGGGATTACTGGCACGGAATAGCGTACGGATTCGCGCGGCCGCACTGACGGGCCACGCGGGTGACTTTCGCCAAGCTGTTGCACCCCGTGCTCCCCAGTCTTCGGCAGATGGTGGTGACGCAGTTGCCATCCACATTGTAGCGCAGGCGCTGGCAATCTGAGTGATATCGGAGACATCATTGCAGTCGGGGGCTCTGAGAAATCCGCAGCTCACCCGCACGCACTCGCCATTGTAGTTGCCCGTGCACGCGTGGAGGAGGCGGTCCAAGTCTGCGGCATCATCGCAATGAATCTCGGACACCTGTTTGCATACCGCGTCGACACAGAGTTCCGGATGGCGTTCACATTGCTGGCCACCGGCCGGTGCCGACCAGGCCATTATCAGACTCCACCCGAACACTGGAACCAAGAAGAGACGAAGCATGGGAGTCTCCTGCTAATCCGTCAAGGCCAAGAGGGCGTCTCGAATCCCATGATCAGCGGAGAAAGTATCGCTGGGCCAGCGGGAGTACATGCGCTGGCCGGCACGTCACGTGCTCTCCGTTCACGAATACCTTGTAGGTCTCCGGATCCACGGTGATCTCCGGGCACAGGCTGTTCCGGACCATGTGGGGCTTCGACAGCGTCCGGGTGCCCTTGACGGGGACGAGGCGCGACTGGCCGTGGATGCGCTCAGCGAGCCTCCCGTCGATCGCCGCCTGGGTGACGAAGGTCACGCACGTGGCGCGCATGTTGGCGCCGTAGGCCCCATACTGGGGCCGGTACAGGATCGGCTGGCAGGTCATGAGCGACGCGTTCGCGTCGCCCATTGCCGCCCAGGCGATGAAGCCGCCCTTCAGGATCACCTCGGGCTTGGCGCCGAAGAACGCCGGCCGCCACAGGACGACGTCGGCTAGGCTGCCAGGCCGGAACGAGCCGACGTACCGTTCGACGCCGAAGGTGATCGCCGGGTTGAGCGTGTACTTGGCCAGATACCGGAGCACCCGCTGGTTGTCGTTGTCGCCCGTCTCTTCGGGCAGGCGACCGCGCTGGGCTTTCATCGAGGCCGCGAGCTGCCACACGCGCGTCACCGTCTCACCGATCCGCCCCATGCCCTGGGAATCGGAGCCGAGCATGCTGATGGCGCCCAGGTCGTGCAGCACGTCCTCGGCGGCAATCGTCTCGGCGCGGATGCGCGACTCGGCGAAGGCCACGTCCTCGGGGACCAGCGGGTTCAGGTGGTGGCACGTCATGATCATGTCGAGGTGCTCGTCGACCGTGTTGACCGTGAAGGGGTTCGTGGGATTGGTCGACGAGGGCAGACAGTTCGGCTCTCCAGCCACTCGGATGATGTCGGGGGCGTGACCGCCCCCCGCGCCCTCGGTGTGGTAGGTGTGGATCGTCCGCCCGCCAATCGCGGCCAGCGTGCGTTCGAGGAATCCGGCCTCGTTCAGGGTGTCGGTGTGGATCTGCACCTGGAAGTCGTACTCGTCCGCGACCCGGAGGCACGTGTCGATCGTGGCCGGCGTCGTGCCCCAGTCCTCGTGGAGCTTGAGGCCGATGGCGCCGTTCCGGGCCTGCTCGACGAGGACCTTCGGCTTCGAGCTGTTCCCCTTGCCGAGCTGCCCCATGTTGACGGGGATCCCCTCGAAGGCGTCGATCATCCGCTGCAGGTTGAACGCGCCGGGCGCGTCGATCCCGACCGTCTTGGGACCGGTCCCGCCGCCGATCATGGTCGTGATGCCGTTCGAGAGCGCTTCCCACGCGAGCTGGGCGCAGTCGAAGTGCACGTGACCGTCGATCCCGCCGGGTGTCACGATCATGCCTTCGACCGAAAGGATGTCGGTGTTGGCGCTGACCACGAGGCCCGGCGTCACGTCCATGATGTCCGGGTTGCCGGCCTTGCCGATCCCGACGATCCGGCCATCCTTGATCCCGAGGTCGCCCTTCACGATCCCGATCTCGGGATCCAGGATGATGGCGTTGGTGATCACGAAGTCGAGCGCGCCCTCTTCGGCGGTCACCCCCGGCGCCTGGCCCATCCCATCGCGGAGCGTCTTGCCGCCCCCGAACACGGCCTCGTCGCCGTAGGTGTTGAAGTCGCGCTCGATCTCGATGACGAGACCAGTGTCCGCGAGGTGCACTCGGTCACCCCGCGTCGGCCCGTACAGATCCGCGTACTCCCGGCGGCCGAGCCGGCGCCCCATGCCTACCGGTCCTTACCGAGCGTGAAGCCCTCGGCCTGAGCCCGCCCGAGGGCGCGGGCCTTCACGGCAGCGCTCCGAACGCTGCCCTCGGTCAGCCCGTTGAACCCGTAGATCGCTTGCTTGCCCGCGTACTCGGTGAGGACGACCGTCTTCTCCTCGCCCGGCTCGAACCGGACGGCGGTGCCCGACGGAATATCGAGGTGGAGCCCGAAGGCGCGCTCCCGGTCGAAGGCGAGCGCGCTGTTGACCTCGAAGAAGTGAAAGTGCGAGCCGACCTGGATCGGGCGGTCACCCCGGTTCTCCACCATCAGCTCGACGGTCCGCCGGCCAGCATTGATCTCGATCTCGTCCCGTCCCAGCTCGAGGCGCCCAACATCCGCGCTCCCCACCGCCACGCTCCCCGCGTGCCCCTCCGCCTCCATCGCCATGTCCCTCCTCGACCAACTGCCAGGGGCCTGCCAGCAGCCCACTGAAGAACCGCTTTCGGGCGCCGAGCTCGGAATCAGGGCTCCGGCTCGCCTCGCACGGCCACACCACCCGCGCCAGCCCCTGGGGGGAGGTTCGGAAGGGGGGCGAAGCCATCCTTCGAGCGCTCACCGGATCGGCTGGTGCACGGTGACGAGCTTGGTGCCGTCGGGGAACAGCGCTTCCACCTGCAGCTCGGCCAGCATGGCGTCGACACCGTCCATCACGTCGTCACGCGCGAGCAGGTGCGCCCCGTGCTGGATGAGATCGGCGACGGTCATCGTGCCCTCGCGCGCCTTCTCCTGGATCTCATCGCTGATGTAGGCGACGGCTTCGGGGTAGTTGAGTTTGATTCCCCGCGCCTTGCGGCGCCGCGCCATCTCGGCAGCGGTGAAGATGATCAGCCGCTCCTGCTCCTTCGGGGTCAAATGCACGCGTCGTTCTCCCTCGCGGTGCGTGGTCAGAACAGCGTGAGATAACGATCGATCTCCCAGGGCGACACCGTGCTGTGATAGCGCACCCACTCCTGCTGCTTCACCTTGCGGAACTCCGCGAAGAACGGCTCGCCGAGTGCCTCCTGGACCACGGCGTCCTGCTCGAGCGCGGCCAGCGCCTCGGGAAGGCTCTGCGGGATCAGCCCGAGGCCGCTCTCGGTTACCTCCTCGAGCGAGAGCGTGTACATGTTCTTGCCGATGGCGGGGGGGCCGGGATCCAGCTTCCGGTGAATCCCGTCCAGGCCGGCCGCGACGAAGCCCGCCATGCCCAGATACGGATTCACGGCTCCGGAGGGGAGCCGGCACTCGAAGCGGCCGGGTTCGGGGACGCGGAACATCTGCGTCCGGTTGTTGTCTCCGTAGCTGATGAAGGCGGGCGTCCACGTGAAGCCCGAGGTCGCGCCGGTCAGGAACTCGCCGACCGACAGGCGCTTGTAGTCGTTGACGGTGGGAGCCACCAGCGCGGCCAGCGCCCGCGCGTGCCGCATGACTCCGGCCAGGAACTGGTAACCGAGCGCGGACAGGCCGAGCCCGCGCGAATCGTTCGCATCCAGGAAGAGGTTCTGACGGCGGTCGCGGTCCCAGAGCGAGACGTGGAAGTGGCAGCCCGAGCCGGTGAGCTTCGCGAAGGGCTTGGGCATGAACGTGGCGATCGCGCCCAAGCGCTTGGCGACCTGGCTGGTCATCATCTTGTAGAACGTGAACCGATCGGCGCTGGTCAGCGCGTCCGCGTACTTCCAGTTGATCTCGAACTGGGCGTGGCCATCCTCGTGGTCCGATGCGTAGGGCTCCCACCCGAGCGCGTCCAAGTAGCCGAGGAGGGTGCGCAAATACCCCATCGAGCCGGCGAGGCTCTTGAAGTCGTAGCAGGGCTTCTCCAGCGTGTCGACGCGGTCGGGATCGAATGGCGCGACCGTGCCGTCCTCGCGGCGCGCGACCAGGAAGTGCTCGGCCTCGACCCCAACCATCATCACGTAGCCCTCGCGGGCGAGCCGCTCCGTCGCGCGCCGGAGGGCGGTGCGTGAGCAGAAGGGCCACGGCTGGCCGTCCACGGTGAGGTCGCAGGCGAACCGCACGACGCCAGTCTCCCACGGCACCGGTGTGCACGAATCGAGGTCGGGCACCGCGATCATGTCGTGATCGTGTGGCCCTTGGCCCATCCCCGCCACCGCGGCGCCCGCGAATCCCGCCGAGCCGTCGAGGAACAGGTCGAGGGCGCGGACCGGTACTCCCTTGCAGCGCGGCGTGCCGTGAATGTCCACGTACTGGGCCAGGATGTAATCGATCTTCTGGTCGGCGAGCGCTTGACGGACCTCGTCTCTGGTCATCGCCCTTCCCCTAGTGGGAGACCGCGGCGGCGGCCTTCTCGCCCAGGAGGCGGTTGTCGGCAAATCGGGCGATCGAGAACGGCTTGATGAGGTCGGGTGTCGTGCCGGTGGCGATCAGTTCGGCGGTTCGGCGGCCCGCGACCGGGCCGGCCTTGAACCCGTACGTGCCCCACCCGACGTCCAGGTAGAAGCCCTTGACCGCCGGGACCTCGCCGATGATGGGCGAGTAGTCGGGCGTCATGTCGCAGATCCCGGCCCACTGGCGCAGGACGCGCACATCCTTGAGGCACGGGAACAGCTCCAGCGCGTGGTGAGCGGTCGCCTCCAGGAAAGGCAGGGTGGAGCGGTGGGAGTAGGAACCGTAGGGATCGATCTCGGAACCGAGCACGCACTCCCCGCGGTCGGTCTGGCTCACGTAGACGTGCAGGGTGGCCGACACGATCACCTTGTCCAGGAACGTCTTGAGGGGCTCGGTGACGAAGGCCTGCAACGGATGGGTCGTGATCGGGAGCCGGACCCCTACCATGAGCGCAATGGTCGAGCAGAAGCCGGCGGTCGCATTGAGCACCGCGCCGGTCTTGATGTCGCCGCGGGTCGTGCGGACTCCCGCCACCGCGCCGTTCACGGTGTCGATGCCGGTGACCTCGGTGAACTGGTGAATGTCGGCTCCGGCCCGGCTCGCCGCCCGTGCGTACCCCCAGACGACCGCGTCGTGCCGGATGATCCCGCCCGGGGGATGGTAGAGGGCGGCCAGGACGGGATGCCGCGGGCGGTCGCTCAGGTCGAGGGCCGGGACGAGCTTCCGGAGCTCGTCGCGCCAGATCAGGCGGCTCTGCACACCGCAAAGCTGGTTGACGTCCGCCCGGACCCGCAGGCCGCTGATCGCGCTCTCGGTATGCGCGAGGCTGAGGTGGCCCTGCTGGGAGAACAGCACGTTGTACCCGAGGCGGGCCGACAGCGCCTCGTAGAGCTTGACTGACTCGTCGTAGAACCGGACGCCCTCGGGCGTCCGGTAGTTCGACCGGATGATCGCCGTGTTCCGCCCGCTGGCGCCGGCGCCGATGTAGCTCTTCTCGACGACGGCGATGTCCCGGACGCCGCGCTCGGTGAGGTAGTACGCGGTCGCGAGGCCGTGCACGCCGCCGCCGATGATGACGACGTCGTATCGATCCCGAAGCGGCCGGGTCGCCCACATCCGTGACGTCCGGAAGAGCTGGAGCATCAAGTTAACCCAGGGTCTGGGAGGCGGTCACGGCGAGAATACGCGAGGGAAAGGGGCATCTGTCAAGCACGGAAACCGCGAACAGGGCGAAACCTCGTCCAACGCGTCGAGGGCGGCGATCGTCCGTGGCCAGCATCCATTGGTCACGCCGGATTGGTCGTTACCAATTCAGGCTTCGCCTCGCAGCGCGCTCGCTCACGCTCGCGGCCGCCACTCAGCTCCCAACCCCGGCCGCGTTCGCCTCTGGACCGAGCAGCTGGCGGTGGGCGGAGGCGCCGATCCGGACGAGGCCCAGGCTCTGGCCGGCGGCGGCAAGGGCGTTCCAGACGAACTCGCCCAGCTCGCGTCCCACGAGAATGCGATAGATCGGCAGCTCCGGGTGGTCGAGGCGGATCATGGTCGCGGGCACCCGCGCCACTTGACCGTGCACGACCGCCAGCGGCCCGACTGCCGACAGGTCGAGCGGTGACCCGCGTGCCAGCAGCCGGCGGGCGGCCGGACCGATCAGATCCATCGCAGCGAGACCGGAGGTCACGTCGGTGATGTGAGCGCAGCCGACGGCACCAGCCGCCTGGGAAAGCTGGCGTTCGACCGTCTGGGCGTCGGCCGCGCTGGCGAGGACGAGCAGTTCGTCCGGCGCGCGCCGGCAGACGAGCGCCTCGGCGCCGTCGAGCCGGATGCGCCGGGCCGACCGCGTGGCGGGGGCGGTCACGCGCGCCGCCTTGGCGATCAGCGCGTCCACCGCGCTGCCGCGCACGCTGAGCTTGCCGCCCGCGCTGGCATCGGCCAGGCCGACTCCCCCTCGGGCGCGCGCCTCCTCGTCGCGGGGCGAGGTGAAGGCCTCGGCAACCACCCAGCCATGATCCTCGACGAAGCGTGCGCCCAGGGCGAGCTGGGCGCGGTACATCGCGGTCAGCCGGCGCGGCACAGACGCGCTCATGCGCGAACCCGGTATCCATGAGGATCGTAGAACGGTTTCTCGACGACCCGCGCCGAGCACGTCCCGCCCTCGACCCGGACGTCGAACGTGGCACCGTCCCGGGCGAGATCGACGGGCACCCAGGCGAGCCCGATCGCCCGCCCGACGTGCGCGCTCCACTTGGAGCTCGTCACGCGGCCGACCGGCTGGCCCCCCACTACGACCGCCGCCCCTTCGCCGGGGAGCAGCCGGCCTTCCTGCAACTCGAAACCCACGAGCCGAAGGTCGCCGCCGTGCTCGCGGCCGGCGAGCAGGGCCGCGCGGCCGATGAAGTCCGGCTTGTCGAGCTTCACGACCCAGCCGAGGTTCGCGTCGAGCGGGTTGGTCAGCGCGTCGGTGTCGTGCGAGACGATGGCGAGTTGCTTCTCGAGGCGGAGGACCCGCTGCGCCTCGACGCCGAAGGGCCGAACCCCCAGCGGCGATCCGGCCTCGAGCAGCGCCTGCCAGACGTGCTCGCCGTAGTCGGCAGGGAAGTGGATCTCGTATCCCAGCTCGCCGACGAAGCCGATTCGCAGGAGCACGCCCGGCACGCCGGCGACGAGACCCTCACGGGCGGCCAGGTACGGGAAGGCCTGCGGCGACAGGTCCACGGTGGTCAGCGGCGCGAGCAGCTCTCGCGACCTCGGCCCCGCCACGTTGATCGCCCCGAGGACGCCGGTCAGGTTGGTCACGTGTGCGCAGCGTCCACTCCCGGCCAGCCACCACTCGAGCCACTGCTCGATCGCGTCGATGGTGCCGGTGGTTGTCGTGACCAGGTAGTGATCGTCACCCCGGCGCGCCACGACACCATCGTCGAGGACGATGCCGGCATCGTCGCACATGATGCGATACCGCACGCGCCCCGGCGCGAGGTCGGAAAATCGGTTCGGGTGCAGCCAGTCCAGAAAGGCGCCGCCATCGGCTCCCTTGAGGTCGAGCTTGCCGAGGGTGCTCACGTCGATGATGCCCACCGCCTCGTGGACGGCCCGGCACTCCTCGTCGACCGAGGTGTACACCAGTGGTCGTTTCCAGGCCCCCATGTCGGTGAGGGAGGCGCCCCGCACGAAGTGATGATGGTGCATGGGCGTGAGCGCCACCGGGTCTTGCGAGCGCGCCGCGAGCGCGCCGAGCGGGACGGGCTGGAGCGGCGGGCGCGCCGTGGTGGTTCCGGTTTCCGCGACCGTACGCCCGGTCAGCGCCGCGCACAGGTCGATCGACGGGCGATGACACATCTTGCCCTGGCAGGGGCCCATCGTCACCGTCGTGTAGCGTTTCATCGTCTCGATGTGATCGAAGCCCTCCGCGATCGCCTGGCGGACGTCGGTCTCGGTAACGTCCTCGCAGAGGCACACGAACCGCTTGGCGCCGGCCCCGGGGGCGAGGCTCAGGCTCCGGCGGATCTCCGGTTGACGCAGCCGGCGCAGCTCGTCTCCGAGCTCGGCCACCCGTTGACGCCGCCGGGCATCCCCGCCGTCCAGGCCGAGAACCGCCTCGGCGCCGGCGAGCCGGCCTGACGCGATCGTCGCCTCGAGCCCGGACGCGCCCGCGACCTCGCCCGCCGCGATGACGCCAGGTGGCGGTGTCGACGGCACGAGCCGGTCATCAAGCGCGCTCGGCGCGAGGCGGCCTCCGGCCTGGGCGATGAGTCCCGCGGCAGGCTCGAGGCCCGTGGACACGCAGATCAGGTCGCACGCGATGACGCGCTGGTCGAGTCCCGCCGCGATCCGGCCAACCACGGCCGCGCTGAGGGTGCCGTCACCCCTCGCTTCGAGGATCGTCTGGCCGAGTAGGTGGGCGATGCCGGCCGCGCGCAGCTCGGCGGCCAGGAACGAGTCGTCCTCTTCCCGGGCGTCGACGACGGCGGCGACCCGGGTCCCGCCGGCAGCGAGGTCGAGGGCGAGCTCGATCCCGCGGTCGTCGCTCACCGCCACGACCGAGAGCGTGCCCGGCCGCACGCCGTAGAGCGCTTGCAGCCGCGTGGCCCCCGAGCCCAGCATGACGCCCGGTAGGTCATTGTTCTGGAAGACCAGTGGATACTCGACCGCGCCGGTCGCGACGACGACCTGGCGCGCGCGAAGCTTGACGAAGCACCGGCCTTGCAGCACGCCGAGCAGACCATCCTCGTAGAGGCCGAACGCGGTCGCCGGGGCGAGCACGCGGATCCTCCGGTGTCCGGCGAGCGGCGCCGAGAGGCCGGCGGCCACGTCGGCGCCCCGAGGGCCTGCGGCCTCGGCGCCCGGAGGGCGACGGGGCCGGGTGAGCAGTGACCCGCCAAGCCGGGGCTGGTCGTCGACCAAGACCACGCTGGCCCCCGCGTCCGCGGCTTCGAGCGCCGCCTCCATGCCGGCCGGACCGCCGCCGACCACGGCGACGTCGGTGAAGAGATGCTCGCGCTCGTACTCGCCGGGCGGTTCGCCGGGGAACTCGATCTCACCAAGACCGGCCAGGTGCTTGAGCACCTGCTCCCACGCCGGCCACAGCCGGCGCGGGCGAATGAAGGTCTTGTAGTAGAAGCCGACGGGGAGAAGCCGATGGAGCTTGTCGAAGACCGCGAACACGTCGCGCTCGAGGGAGGGCCAGGCGTGCTGCGGCCGCACCTTCAGCCCGGGTCGCACTGGCTCGGTGCAGGCGCGCACGTTGGGCACGCCGTCGACATTGACCAGACAGCTCGGGCATCGCCCGGTGCAGCAGAAGAGCCCGCGGGGCCTGTGATACTTGAAGCTCCGGCTGATGACCCGGACTCCGGCGGCGTGCAGCGCCGAGCCGACCGTGTCACCGGCGAACGCGCCGATGCGCCGGCCGGCGAACGTCAGCTCGAGCGGCTGCGATCGATCGATGCGCTGGGCCGGATGCGGCGGCAGCCGGTCGGCGGTCATGCGGGGCGGCGCGTTTTGTGAGCTTCCAGGCCTCGATGCGTCCCTTGGCTCACAACGAGAGGGACCGCGGTCACTGTCGGGAGTCTTCGGCCCGAGCTGCCGGTCTCGCGTCCTCGGATCTCGTCTCGGAGGCGCCGACGGCTGGACCGAGGGACGCTGCCGGCCCCGCCGCGCCGGACCCCGCGGAGCCGGGCCAGAAGGTGCGCTCAACCTCGTTGGTGCGTGTGTCGCGTACGGCAAGGAACCAGCGCCGGCAGCCCATCCGGTGGTACCACCACTCCTGCTGGACGCCGGCGACGTTGCTCCGGGCGTAGAGGTACTGCATCCAGGTCTCTCGCGAGGCCTCTGCCGGTGGACGCTGCGACTGCTCGCCGCCCCACCGGAACTCGTACACATCGCGCGGTCCGCACTCCGGGCAGGGGAGGAGGAACGACATCAGGCACGCTCCCGCCCCGGCACCCAGCGCGTGCCGACAAGGGGGAGCCCCGTGATCGCGGCCGCCTCGATGGTGAGCGGGCGGAGATCCTCTGGCTCGAGGTCGTGGATGTCCGCCTTGCCGCAGGCGCGGGCGAGCATCTGGATCTCGAGCGTCACGGCGTGAAGGAAGTTCGCGACCCGCTCGGCGGCCTCCTCGATCGGGAGCCGCTTCATCAGGTCAGGGTCCTGGGTGGTGATCCCGACGGGGCAGCGCCCGGTGTCGCAGTGGTGACAGGCGTAGGGCTCGGTGCCGAGCGCCCGGTAGTCCTCCACGTAGATCGGCCGGTTGCAGTTGAGCGCGATGAGCGCGGCGGTGCCGATATAGACAGCGTCGGCGCCGAGCGCGAGCGCCTTGGCGGCGTCGACGCCCGACCGGATGCCGCCCGCGATGATGAGGTGGACCTGTCCGTAGAGGCCCATGTCCTGGAGGGCCTGGCGCGCCTCGCACACGGCCGCGAGCGTGGGGATGCCGGTGTGGTCCTGGAGGATTTCGGGAGAGGCCGCGGTCCCGCCCTCCATGCCGTCGACCACGACTACGTCGGCACCCGCCTTGGCGGCGAGCTTGACGTCGTCGTATACACGGGTGGCGCCGAGCTTCACGAAGATCGGCACCTGCCAGTCGGTCGCCTCCCGCAGCTCCTCGATCTTGATGATCATGTCGTCCGGGCCGAGGAAGTCGGGGTGGCGGGCCGGGCTCCGCTGGTCGACGCCCGGCGGCAGCTCGCGGGCCGCCGCGATCTCGGGCGACACCTTCGCGCCGAGCAGGACGCCTCCGGTGCCGGGCTTGGCGCCCTGCCCGATCGTGAGCTCGATGGCGTCCGCGGCCCGGAGGTGGTGTATGTCGAGCCCGTACCGGCTCGGCAGCACCTCGTAGACCAGGACTTGCGAGTGCTCGCGCTCGGCGGGAAGCATTCCGCCATCACCCGTCGTGGTCGAGCTGCCGGCGCGGCGCGCGCCCTGGGCCAGTGCGACCTTGGCGTTGTAGGACAGGGCCCCCCAGCTCATGCCCGTGATCATCACGGGGATCTCCAGCTCGACCGGCCGCTTGGCGTGCCGCGTCCCGAGGACCGTCCGCGTCCGGCAGCGCTCGCGATAGCCCTCGAGCGGCACGCGGGTCAGGGAGCATGGCAGGAAGGTCAGGTCGTCGAAGGAGGGCAGGGCGCGGGGCCGGAGCGTGCCGAAGCCCCGGAAGCGATAGCGACCCAGCTCGGCCTTGACGTGGATGTCCTCCATCACGTCCGGCCGGTAGATCTGGCTCACCCGGAGAGGCTTTAGAACGCCGCCTTCCATAGATCGAGCTCCCGCTTGTCATAGCTCCAGAGCTTCCGGCCCGAGACGATCTTGCGAAACGTGTCCGGGCCGTTGACGCCGGAGCGCTCGAGGCTCCGGTGGATCTCGCGCACCTCGTCGGGGCTGGCGCTCGACACCACTGCGTCGTTGCCGGGCGCGGCGATCTCGCCGCCGACGTAGATGACGCCTTCGTACATCGAGTCGGCGATGGCGTCGCCCGCGTCGCCGCACACGATGATGGTCCCCCGCTGCATCATGAAGCCCGTCATGTAGCCGCAGCTCCCGCCGACGACGAGGAGACCGCCCTTCATGGCGATGCCGGCCCGCGCCGCCGCGTCGCCCCGCACCACGACCGTGCCGCCGCGGATCGAGGCCGCCGCGCCGTTGCCCGCGTTGCCGTCAACGAGCACGGTTCCGGACATGAGACACTCCGCCACGCCCCAGCCGGCCGAGCCGCGGATCTCGAGGCGGACGCCATCGCTCATCCCGCCGCAGTAGTAGCCCACGGGTCCGTCGATGACGATCCGCACGTCCTGCAGGATCGCGACCGCGAGATTGTGGCGGGCGCCAGGACTGCGCAAGAGGATCTCGGACTCGCCGCCGGCGATCCGCTGGCGAATCTGTTCGTTGATCTGTCTGACCGTGAGCCCCGCGCAGTCGATGGCCGTCATGTCAGGCCGCGCGGCGGCTCCGGGCCGCTCGACGCGTCCCACGCCGGAGCCGCGCATGCGACTCCCGCGTGGCCAGGGCGGGAACGGTCCACACCGCGACGGCCCCCGATCCGGCCTCACGGGCGGTGTACGGGCCGTCGAACGCCGCCTGCAGGGCGATCTCCTCGGTCGCGATCGCGATCGTCGAGTCGCGCTCGCCCACGATCAGCGGCTTGAGACAGAACGGGTCCTTGGCGAAGCCCAGCTCGTCTGCCGTTGCCGCCAGGTAGCTGAAGCTTCCATCTAGCTCCCGCACCGACGCCTCGAGCGCCTCCCGCAACGACGCTCCCTCGGCACGCTTCCGCGCGAGGTAGACGCCGACGATCTCGGAGTCGTTCTCCGTGTAGAAGCGGACGCCGTCCTGCTCGTACATGCGTCGCAGCCGATGGTAGTTCGTGATGTGCCCGTTGTGGGCGACGGCAAGATCAGGGATCCCGTGCGCCCAGAAGGGCTGCGAGTGGGAGAGGTCGACCCGGCTTTCGGTCGACAGCCGCGTATGACCGATGCCGTGGGTGCCGGTCATCCCGGACAGGTCGAACTCGGCATCCAGGTTCCCCGGCGCGCCCACCTGCTTGACGATCTCGAGTCGGCGTCCCATGCTGACGACCTCGACGTCGGCGCCGATCGACTCGATTGCGCGCGCCAGCTCGGCCGGCCGCTCGGTCACGATCTCGAGGCGAACCAGGGAGCCCTGCCGCGTCTGGACCCGCATCCGACCGAAGCCGCGGACGGCACGATCGAAAGCGGCCAATAGGTCGGGCTCGTCTGCACGTCGCGGCCGTCGCGCGCCTCGCGCTGGGGACTCGCCCGTTTCTTCGGGCAGGGGGAGGGCCTTGACCCGGATGATCACCCCGGCCGACTCGGGTCCCCACAGCGCGGCCCCCGAGGAATCGGGACCGCGGCAGGCCAGCGCGTCGAGCATGCGGAGGACCCGCTCGCCGAGTGGCGCAGACGGCGCGCCCGACCGGTCCAGGTATCCCACGATTCCACACATGACCTGCTCCTCGATGCTCTCGCGTGCGAAATCCCGTCTGTCGCGCTACTCCCGCCAGCGGAAGACGAATTCAGGAAGCACCGGATCGCCCCGGAGATCGCTCGTGAGCGGAGCACCTCGTGCGACCCTCCGGACTGGTACACGGTGGCCGTGCCCTCGTCGGGATCGAGCAGCCAGGCCAAGCGCCCGCCCGCCTCCATCCACTCCTCCATCCGGGCTTCGAGTTCCCTCCGGGTGTCTGACGGGGAGCGAACCTCGATCACGAAGTCCGGAGCGACCGGCGGGAACCCGCGGCGCTCTTCAGCGCTGAGGCCGGCGGCGGTCGACCGGGAGACCCAGGCAGCATCGGGGCAACGCCAGGGGCCGATCGGGAGCTTGAACATGACCGTGGGGCCAAGCACCACGCCCAGCCGCGTGCGCTCATTCCACTCGTCCAGCGCGACCAGCGGTCCCACCTCGCGCCGGCTGCCCTCGAAACCACTCGGCGGCATGATCACGAGTGCTCCGTTGCGATCCCGCTCTAGCCGCAGATGCGGATTCGCCTTGCTAAGGCGGATGAACTGCGCCTCGTCGTCAAGCTTCGTGATGGACTCCAGATTAAGCACCGTCGCCGGCACGGAACCGCCCTCCATGATTGTCCAGGGGAGTATACCGCCTCGGCGATGGGCGGCGGAACCGACCGGATGACAGGCTTCCGGCGGCCCTGTCACACCAGACACCCGGCAGACCATGTTCTATAATGCGCCGAGGCGACCGCCTCCGGAGGAGCTCCGATGACCGAACCGATGAGATTCGAGATCTTCACCGACTACGTCTGACCCTGGTGCTATCTCAGTACCGTGCGTATTGAGAAGCTGCACCAGAGCTATGAGATCGAGCCCGTGCTGGTGCATTTCCCGCTGCATCCGGAGACGCCCGCCGAAGGCCGCGAGATGGCCGAGTTCTACGCTGAACGCGGGCTCGACCCCGAGGCCGTGTACGCCCGCATGAAAGCCCTGATGGACCAGGAGGGCCTGCCCTACGCCCGCCGCACGCACACCTACAACAGCCGCCTCGCGCAGGAGCTCGGCAAGTGGGCGGACACCCAGCCCGGCGGGGCGGCGCTCCACGACGCGCTGTACCGAGCCTACTTCGTCGACGCCCGCAACCTCGGTGACACCGAGGTCCTGATCGAGATTGCGCACTCGGTCGGGCTCGCGACCGAGGGGGCGCTCGCGGTGCTGACCGAGCGCCACTTCAAGGACGCCGTCGACACCGACTGGGCGAAGTCACGTCGGTACGGGGTGACCGCCGTTCCGACCTTTGTCGCCGGCGGCCGCGGCGTGGTCGGCGCCCAGCCCTACGAGGTGCTGGCGCGGCTGCTCGAGCAGGTCGGGGCGCGACGGCGCGGCTAACCGGCTCGATCCGCGGCAATCGAGCTTCAGGGTCACAGTCCCTGTCGTTCCCGAATACTCATAACCAGAGGTCGGGGAGAGGAGGTGCTCCCCCCGACCGCCAATCAAGCCCGACTGCGCGAGGCCTCGATCGCGCCTTCCTCCCAGATGCTGTGCTTGCGGGTCTCCGGCATCACGAACAGAGCGATCAAGAACATGATCGCCGGTAGCGCGATCGGATAGATCAACGCGTAGCCCACGCTGCCGGTGGAAAGGTACACCGAGGTCGTGATGATGGGGACCAGGCCGCCGCCCCACCCGTTGCCGATGTGGTATGGCACCGACACCGACGTGTAGCGGATACGCCCCGGGAAGAACTCCGCGAGGAACGCCGCGATCGGGCCGTAGGTCATTCCCACGTAGTTGACCAGGATCGCGACGATGAGGATAGCCATCGGGTAGTTGACGTTGCCGGGCTCGGCGTAGGTGCCGAGCGCGGAGTAGAGCGGGTAGTACGTGAGCGAGGCCAGGAGCATGCCGCCGAGAATGATCGGCTTGCGGCCGATCTTGTCCGAGAGCCAGCCCCAGAAGATCAGCGTCGGGGTCGCGATCAGCAGGGCGGCGGCGACGATGTAGCTGGACGTCAGCACGTCGATCTTCTTGACGGTCTGCAGGAAGTAGAGGGCCCAGAACTGGCCGCTGTACCAGACGCACCCCTGCCCGAGCACGACCACGGTGGCGATCAGCACATACTTGATGTTCCGGCTGAGGAACGCCTCGCGCCAGGGGTTCTTCACGAGTTGCCCCTTCGCCTTGATCTCCTTGAAGACGGGGGTTTCCTGGAGCGACAGCCGGATATAAATGGCGATCGCGACGAGGAGGAGGGAGATCAGGAAGGGGATCCGCCACCCCCAGTCGTTGAAGGCCTCATTGCCCAGGTAGGTCCGCGTCCCGATGATCACACCGAGCGATACGACGATGCCGAGCGTCGGCGAGGTCTGGAGCCACCCGGTGTAGTACCCCCGCTTTTCGTCGGAGATGTGCTCGGCCACGTAGGTGATGGCGCCGCCGTACTCCCCGCCAAGGCAGAGGCCCTGGATCAGGCGAAGCACGAAGAGGAGGAACGCCGCCGCGAGCCCGATCGCGGCGTAGGTGGGGATGACCCCGATGAGGGCGGTCGAGACGCCCATGCCGGTCAGCGTGACGATGAACGTGTACTTTCGACCGACCTTGTCGCCGACCCAGCCGAACAAGAACGCCCCCAGCGGCCGGATCAAGAAACCGACCGAGAACAGCGCCACCGTGCTGAGGAACGCCGCCACCGGGTGGCCCTTCTCGAAGAACTTGACGGCCAGGATCGAAGCCAGGCTCCCGAAGATATAGAAGTCGTACCACTCGATGATGTTCCCGACGGCCGCGGCGATGACGACGCGGCGGAGTTCCTTGAGCGGAATGTTAGGTGCGGGCATGGGCCTCCCCTCCGGTGGTGGTTGACGGCATCGATCGAGTCCTCACGTGATCGCCTGCCCAGGGGCAACGGCGGACGCCGTCGCATGCCGCAGGACATCGAGGGGTTGCAGGATCTCCAACGGCTTACTGGCAGGCAACCTCGTCAAGGCGCTGGGTGGCCGGGCTGTCTCAAGACAGGAAGGCCAGGCGCCAGAAGATGCTGAGCGACGCCTGGGATGCACTGGGCTTGGCTGACAGCCAGGACGAACAGGAGCAGCCCGACGGGGGCAAGCGACCTCATGTGCCCCCGCTTATACCGGAGCGGGCCGGATGCGGCAACCGAATAGTTGCCGGTGGCCGACCGCAGCCGCGTAAGGCTGGGCGGACCGGCCGGCCGGTCGCGTGTTTCGAGGGCGCTCAGTCGGCGGGCTCGAAGAGGTTGCCGTAGCGGTGGGTGACGTGCGAGAGCGTTTGCTCGCGGAGATACCAGCGCAGCTCGAGCCGACCATTGATCAGCACGGGCGCGTCGATCACGGTCACGCCACCACGCTGGGCCGCGGCGCGGAGGTCGACGGATATCGGGTTCCAGACCCGGAGGCGCTCGCACGCGCCGGGCGCGGCCAGGCGTTCCTGCAGCGCCTCGTCCGTCTCGAGCCCCAGCACGACACCGCCCTCCGCGAGCCAGTCCCAGCCTCTCGTCTCGGGCAGTACGCTCACTGATACCGGGACCCCGCAGGTGAATGCGGCAAGCAGAACCTGGCAGAGTGCCCGGCGGCTCTCGGGCTGGTCCGTGGCGGCGCGGACCACCACGTGACGGCACGGCCGGTACCGGAAGACATTGCGCTCCCCCAGGACCTGGCTCGGGTCGTGCTCCCGATCGAAGTGCGCGCGCCAGGCGTGGGCGTAGCTGCCAGCGCTGGCCCGCAGGATCGACGCGTGATCCGGATCAGCGGTGTGCGCGAGGCAGTGCTCGAGCAGGGCAGCCACCGATGGCGAGCATTCCGCCACGTGCGCCGGACGCCCCACCTGTCGCCACCGGGCCAGCTGCAGGACGTAGTTCGGCCCGCCCGCCTTGGCGCCGGGGCCGACGACGGATCCTTTCCAGCCGCCGAAGGGCTGGCGACGGACGATCGCCCCGGTGATGGACCGGTTCACGTAGAGGTTGCCGGCCTCGATGCGCCCCTGCCATCGAGCCACCTCTCTGTCGTCCAGCGACTGGATCCCGCTGGTCAGGCCGAGTGGCGTGCCGTTGGCGAGCTCGATCGCCTGGTCCAGGTCGTCGGCTCGCATCAGGCCGAGCACGGGGCCGAAGCACTCGGTCTGGTGGAAGAACGAGCCGACCTGCACGCCGAGCTTGATGCCGGGTGACCAGAGCTGGGGGTTGTCGTCGGTCTGTCGCGGCTCGAGGAGCCACTCCTCGCCGGGATCGAGGGTTGTCAGCGCGCGCCGCAGGGCGGCGCCGGGCGGCTGGGTGAGCGGCGTCACGAGGCTCGCCGGGTCCCAGGCGCTACCGACCGGGAGGCTCACGGCGGCATCCCGGAGCTGGCGGCGGAACCCGGGGTCGTCGTACACCTCGGCCTCGCAGATGGCCAGGCTCGCCGCCGAGCATTTCTGACCGGCGTGGCCGAAAGCGGACCGCACGAGGTCCCGGACCGCCTGGTCACGGTCCGCCAGTTCGGTAACGATCACGCTGTTCTTGCCGCTCGTCTCGGCGAACAGCACCAGCTGGGGGCGCCATTCGAGGAACAGCCGCGCCGTCTGTTGCGAGCCGGTGAGGATCACGGCCGCGACGTCCGGGGCGGTGATCAATGCCTGTCCCACCTCGTTGTCCGGGCACGGAAGGAACTGCAACACCTGGCGTGGCACGCCCGCGTCCCAGAGCGCCCGCGCCAGGTGCCAGCCCACCAGGACCGCTTCCGGTGCCGGCTTCAGAATGACCGTGTTCCCCGCCATCAGGGCGGCTAGCACGCCGCCGGCCGGGATCGAGAGTGGGAAGTTCCACGGCGGCGCGACGACGACGACGCCGAGCGGCGCCATCCGACAATCGGAGATGTCGTCGCCGAGATCGAGCGCGCCCGCGTAGTAGCGAGCGAAATCGATCGCTTCGGAGACCTCGGGATCGGCCTCCATCACCGTCTTGGCGCCGTCGAGAATCATGGCGCCGATGAGATCGCCGCGACGTCGGGTCAGCTCGTCGGCGCAGCCGCGGAGAATACCGGCGCGCTCGGCCACGGCGCGCCCCGCCCAGGCCGCCTGCGCGGTGCGGGCCACCCGCACGCCGCGGTCCACCTCGGCCACGCCGGCGAGCGCGTGACGGTATGCGAGCCGACCCGGACGCGAAGGATCGTGGCCATCAGCCCACGCGCTCGTCGTGATGAATTCGCCGCCGACCTGGAGGGGAACGGGTTCGGGGCTGGCGCCGCGCCAGCACGTGACGACCTCATCGATCCATGCCCGGTTGGCCGGGAGTGACCAGTCGGTCGCGGGGTCGTTCTCGAACGTCGCGCCCGACCGCCGCGTGACCCGAGGAGCCTCAACCTCCCGGCGCCGATCCTGGGTTCGGCGTGGCCGCTCGCCGACGCTGGCCATGCTCTCGAGTGCGGCCAGGAAGCGCTCGCGCTCGGCGTCCCAGGCGGCCGATCCAACCTCCAGACCGAAGACATAGCGCAGGAAGTTCTCGGGCGCGGTGTTCTCGTCGAGCCGCCGCACCAGGTAGGCGATCGCGCTGTGGAAGTCCTCGGCCCGCACCACCGGGGCGTAGAGCAGCAGCCCGCCGGCGCGCGCCTTGACCGCGCGGGCCTGGTGGTTGGCCATGCCCTCGAGCATCTCGAACTCGACCCAGGGCTCCACGTGATGGCGCTCGCGGAGCAGCATCCCATGGGCGATGTCGAAGAGGTTGTGGCTGGCCATGCCCAGGTGCACAGCACGGGCGTGCTCCGGCCGGCAGCCGTACGCGACCAGGCGCTTATAGTTGGCGTCGACTTCCCGCTTGGTCGGATACGGCGCCTGGGGCCAGCCGTTGAGCGAGGCCTCGGTCCGCTCCATGGCGAGGTTGGCGCCCTTCACGATCCGGATCTTGATCGGCGCGCCCCCACGCTGGCAGCGGGCCACGGCCCAGACCGTGAGGGCCTGCTGCGCGGGCCACGAGTCCGGCAAGTAGGCCTGCAGGACGAGCCCAGCACTGAGCGGAAGGAACTCGGGCTCGTCGAGCACCTCGCGGAAGACGGTGACCGTCAGGTCCAGGTCGCGGTACTCCTCCATGTCCAGGTTGATGAACTTCGGGGTGAGGCGTCCGTCGGGCTGGCGATAGCGATGGGCGAGCGCCTGCCGGTACAGGATGCGGAGGCGATCTTTGATCAGCACGACAGTGTGGCCGAAGGCGACGAGGTTGATCTGGCTCACGATCGAGGAGATCTTGACCGAGATGTACTCGACGTCCTCCCAGGCGAGCAGGGCGAGGTAGGCCTCGAGGCGGCGCCGGGCCTCGGCCTCGCCCAGGATGGCCTCGCCGAGCTGGTTGAGGTTCAAGCGGGTGCCGTCCTGCCGCCGTTCCGCGAGATAGCGCTTGAGGTCCTCCTCCTCCGCCGGGAGGATGACGGACTGGGTCTCCTGTCGCAGCCGCGCGATGATCGGCGGCACCACGAGACTCGGGAGATAGTGGGCCATCACGGCCCCCAGCGAGAGGGCGGCCCGCTCCCACCACTCCATGTACCGGGGCGCCCCGTACTTCTCGAGCAGGTACCCGAGCTGGTCGGCGATGCGCTCCGGGCGCTGGCAGCGAAACGCCTGGTCGGCGAGGGCGATGGTGAGCGCCTTGCCGTGCGGGTCGTCCATCATCCGGGCGAGCTTCTGGGCCTGCGCGTGCTCGGCGGGCGTCTGGAGCGCGGCGGCCTCCTGCAGGAGGTCCGCGGCCAGCGCCACCGCGCGCTCGCCCAGGTCGTCGTCGCCGGAAACTGAACGCACTGGCTTCATCGAGTCATCGCGACAGACGCGCCGGCACCACGGCAGGTGACGTGCGGCGGGTAGGGCCCGCTGCGCCGGGTGCCGGCCCAGAGGCACCTGAGCCCCGCGTGCGCGTCGCCGCCGGATCCTCACCGTCATGATACCGGGCCTGTCCGATAGGTGTTCGGGCGGGCGCCGGATACGGATTGGCGCTGCTGTCGGCCGGCGCGGGGGAGGAACGTTGACGGTCGCCCAGCGCATCGCTATGGTGAGCGCATGAAGGCAGCCTCGAGGACGCGCTACTCGATGGGGACCCGCCGGTGGACGCGCGCCGAGTACGACCGGCTATCAAGCAGGGCTTCTTCCAGCCCGAGGAGCTCGAGCTCATGGGCCAGCTCTGGTGGCCGAGGCCGTTGCCGGAGATGAGAAGGCGCGGGAAAGTGGACCGGCCGCTGAGAGCTCAGCGGCCGGCACGGGAGGCAGAGCGAGCGGCTTCGGCCGCGCGGCGGCAAAGCTGTCGCCTTCAATGGCGATGATCTCCGCGTAGGCCCCGGTCGACCAGCGACTTGCCGCTGCCGAGGGTACCTTGTTCGACATGGGACGAAGTAGCATGGCGAGGTGCCCGGGAGTAGTGAGGAGCGGAATCGAAACATGACGATCTGGAACTGGAACGGCGCCCGCTGGTGGAAGTTTGACTTCCACACGCACAGCCCGTCGTCCGACGACTACGGCAAAGGGCCGAGCCAGGCGGCGCTCAAGAGCCGCATGCCTAAGGAGTGGCTTCTCGATTACATGCGCGCCGGCATCGACTGCGTGGCGATCACCGACCACAACAGCGGCGCGTGGATCGACCGCCTAAAGGCCGCGCTTGCGGAGCTGGAATCCGAGAAGCCAGAAAGTTTCCGACCAATCCACTTGTTCCAGGCGTGGAGATCTCCATCAACGGGGGCGTCCATCTCCTCGCGATCCTCGATCGCGCGAGGACGACGTCCGACGCCGATTCTCTTCTTGGCGCTGTTGGATTCGTGGGAGTCAAGGGAACGAGCGACGCCGTGACCACGAAATCGTTCACGGAGGTCGTCCCAGTCGTTGAGGAGACAGGCGGGATCGCGGTCCCCGCGCATGTTGACGGTGAGAACGGGCTCTTCAAGCTGCAGGGGACGACGCTCGCCCAAGCGCTCGAATGCGGCGCTGTCTTTGCCATGGAGGTGGTCGATCCGGCTTGTACGAAGCCTAGCGTCTACATCAGCAAGAAGCTCGGTTGGACGGAGCTAGTGGGGTCGGATGCTCACCATCCCTCCGGCGCCAGTGGACCGCGGCATCCAGGCAGCCACTTCACGTGGGTCAAGATGGGAACGCCGAGCCTTGAAGGGCTACGCCTCGCCCTATTGGACGGACCGCTGTCGGTACGCCGATCAGACGAAGTATCGGAGGACCCCAACAAGCACGCGGCCTTAGTCATTGAGGCGATCGAGGTCAGCCAAGCGCGTTACATGGGACGATCCACAACCTTTAAACTGGAGCTGAATCCCTGGCTCAACGCCATCATCGGCGGCCGGGGCACCGGAAAGTCGACGGGGGTGGAGTTCCTGAGACTTGCGCTCCGCCGCGAGGCCGAGCTTCCCGAGGCCCTGGCTGGGGATTTCGAGAGGTACAGAAGGTGTACCAGAGCAGGGACGATGACGGGCTACTCACTGAGGCCTCGACATTTGTGGTCACGTATCGTAAGGATCGAACCCGCTTTCGGGTCCAGTGGAGCCAGCGTGGGGATGTCGAGCCGATCGCGATGCAGGACGAGAACGGCATGTGGAGGACCGACCAGGGGGACGTGACCCAACGCTTCCCCGTACGCATCTACAGCCAGAAGCAGATCTTCGAACTGGCCAAGACTCCTCTTGCGCTGCTTCGGATCGTGGACGAGGCCCCGGAGGTTGATCGTCGCTCCTTGGATGACCGCTGGAAGGAAGAGGAAGCGCGTTTCCTCTCCTTTCGGGCCAAGGCGCGGGAGATCGAGGCGGGTCTTGCCGACGAGCCTCGTCTGCGCGGGGAGGTCGAGGACATCAAACGCAGGCTGGCGATCTTCGAGGAGGGGCCACGCGGACGTGCTCAAGGAGTACCAGAAGGCCTTCGTCAGCAGCGCAGCGTAGATGCATGGGAGCAGACGTGGTCCGGATCGGGCGATGGCTTGCGCAGGCTGGCGGCCAATCTTCTGCCCGATCCTCTGGACCCGTCACTCTTTGAGGTGGATAGGAACGAAGACCAAGATATCCTGCAGACTGCCGCGACACCCTTGACACGGCTGGGGGCGGTGCGTGCGCGGCTTGAGGATCTCGCCAGGGAACTCGACGAAGCGTTGACCCATTGGAGGCAGGCTCGAGACGAGTCGGCGTGGAGACTGGCGGTTCACCATGCGATCGAAGAGTACGACAAGCTAGGTAAGCGCCTAAAAGCTGAGGGGGCAGGCGACCCTTCCGCATATGGCGAACTCGTGCAGCGGCGCCAAGTTCTTGAGGGTCGACTCAAGGAACTCGAGTCCCGGCGGATGCAACTTGAATCTGTGCGCCAGGACGCAGATGAGAGCCTTGCGCGGCTGAGAGAACTGCGTCGGGATCTTACACGAACGAGAAGTAGCTTCCTGAGCAAGATCCTCGCAGATGTCCTGCCCGTCGGCCAAGGCGCGTGCATCCCGCCGGTCCGTCGTCACCGTCCGCCGGCGCGCCGCGTACATCGGCGCAAAGTTCGGGTCGGCGACCACCACCTCGTGCCCCAGCCCTTCCAGGCACCGGGCCACCCACTCACTCTCCGTCGAGGCTTCGAGCAGCATCCGGGCCTGGGGGCGCCCTGCGAACACCTCGGCGAAACGCCCCCGCTCGGTGCGCACCCGTCGCTCGATCAGTTCGCCGCCCTCCGCGAGGATGCAGATCTGGCTTTCCTTCTTGTGCACATCGATGCCAACATAGTCCATGGCTGGCCCCTCCTCCTTGCGCCATCGAGCGCGTTCTCTCGTTGTGGGGCAGTCTATGCCACCACGTTGAGCGGGGGGTCAGCCGCTTCATCCGATCTAGGCTCCCGCGAGTCGGCGGTCATGCCTGTGAACACCGCCAGGAGTAGATCAGGCTGCAGAGAAGCTCATCAGGGGTCATCCCTCGCCTTTGCAGCAAAGGAGCCGAACTTGACACGTTAGAGACCCAGTTCGCGACCGAGGATCCGGGTGACGAAGCGTTCGCCGTACGTCTCGCTCGCCACGAGCGTTCGGATCCGATCCCGAACCTCCCCGGCGCGCCCGGCCTTCTCGGCCGCCTTCATCGTGTTCGCGTAGGCAGCCCACACGTCGGCGCCCGTGATCTCGTAGCCATAGCCCTCGACCAGCCAGCGAAGCGCGGCGATGCCCGCCTCCACGGCGAACACAGGACGCCGATCGGCGAAGTCCCGCGCGGCTCGCGTCAAGGTCTTCGGATCACACGGCGCCCGGTTCGCGAGCCGGATCGCCTCGTCGAGCAGCCCGAGCTCCTTCGCCGTGGCGAACCACTTCCCCTCGTCGCCCGGCGTGGGCGACACGAGGTCGCCGAGCAACTCTTCGGGTCCCTTGTGCGGGTACTTCCGCGCGAGTGCGCGGTAGGTCGCGAGATGCGACGTGCCGCGGGTCGCCTCGAGCGCGTACCGCTGGTACGCCTCGTCGACGCGCCCGGCCGCGAGCAACACCGCCTCGCACGCGGCCGCGATCGCGATCGGGCTGGTGTTGAGCCCTCCGGTCGCCTCGGCGTACGCGATCGCCTCGTCCGGGCGGCCGAGCGCCGCCAGCGCCCGCACACCCCACTCGCGGTAGGGCCAGAAAGGTAACGGGTCTCTCTCGAGCAGGGCGAGGATCTCCTCGTGGCGCCCGGCTCGGAAGAGCGCGCTCAGGCACGCGGTCGTGCCGTGAAAGAACCCGCGCAGCTGCGGGTCCGGGCTCAGCGCCATCTCCACGATGCGGACGAGCCGATCGGCCCACACAGAGGCGGTCTCGGCCGTCACGCAGAGCTCGCCCCAGAAGTCCCCGAGGCGCTCGATGTATGGGATCGCGTCCTTCGCGTGGGCATCCCAGAGGCGCTCGAGCCAGCCCTCGCGCTTCTTCGCATCCACGGGTGCCCGGCCGATGACGGCCACGAGTTCCTCGACAGCGTGGTTCACCGCGGTGCCGATGGCGCCCGAGGAACTGTCCACATGCTCGAGCGCGGGCGAGACACGTTCCAGGAACAGCACGGCCCCCTCCGCGCCGAGAATCGGATCGTGCCGGGCGACGGTCTTGATCTCGCTCACGGCTTGCCTGACGCGCTCGATCGCCGGCTGCGACTTCCAGCCGAAGGCGCCCCGCCGGAACCGGCGCGCAAACTCCCAGTGAGCGGCCTTAGCCCGGGGCATCTTCATCCGCGCGCTGGCGCCTTATCTCCCGCTGCCGCGCCTTCCTGTCCTTCTCCATGCGGGCGCGCTCCTCGATCGACACGACGACGTCCGGACGGCGCTTGCCGAATCGTCTCAGGTACAGGCGCTCGATGAACTCCGGGAGCGGGGCCTTCCAGGGTTCCTGCCGGTGGTTATCGATCTTGCCGAGCTTCTTCGGGTTCAGGCCGAGCTCGCGCGCCATCTGCACGTGGGCGTGAGAGAGGTGATGCCGCGTGCGCGCGTCGATCCAGACCTGAAGGCGCTCGGGCAGCCGCGTCATGGCTCAGGCCATTCTACGTTCAAGGTCGTCGGCCCGGAATGCCCGGCGACGTGAACGTGCCTCCTGGCCGGAGGCTGTGAGCGGCCCTGTCGGCGACCAATTACGGGACACCGCCGAGTCGAAAGCTCGACGCCCGCTCGTCGCCCTGGCGTACGATGCTCGACGCGGCTCGGCCGTTGACAGGAGTAACTGCTCCGGTGCGGTGGGCACTGGAAGCGGTCCACTGGACAGCGCCCGGTAGGCGTCGCAGCGCGGCCCGAGCGGCAACGGTAACAGCTTCGAAAGGAGGCGACCGACGTGACGGCAAGCGCGCAAGGGCGCGGGAAAGCTCAGCGCGACAACCGCGACGAGGAGCGGGCGCTGCTCGAGCTGCTCTCGCACGGCCTGTCGGAGGAGGAGATCCAGCGCGTGCTGGCGTGCGCGCTCCTGGCGCTGGACGAGCGGGGGCGCGATCGCCTCTTCGGGCGACTCGGCGCGGAGACGGGCACGACGCTTCGCAGGCTTCTGGTATCCCGCGCGACGAGTCGTACGAAGGCGCTGCCATCCCCGGGCAGTGCCAAGATCCGCGAGGAGTGGGACAAGGCCTGGAGTGAGTGGGAGGCCTGCGTCGCGGAGTCGGGAGACGAGGACGGCCGGTACGTCGTCCAAGAACACCACTGGGAGGAGCCATACCTGGACGGGCTCAGCCTGGCCGGGGATCTCGAGCCGATCGCGGCCAGGATGCGCACACTCATCGTGCCCGTGATGGACGAGGACCTCGACCCCGACTTCAGCTTCCTCAGCGCCATCGAGGAGCTGGACGCGGAGATCGGGTCGGGACTGCCGGAGTGGATGGACCGGTCGTCCGGTGACGGGTGCGCCCTCGGGCCCGAGGTGACTGGCTGTCTCCTCGAATGGGAATGGCGGACGCGCCGACGGGACGGGCGCAGCGCCTTCGAACTCGTGGACGCGCTCCGGAGGTTCGAGGCGTCGGCCAAGACCGTGAGCCTGGACGACGAAACGATCGCGCGGTTCATCCCCGGTCTCGACGACGCGGAGCAGCAGGCGGCCCTGAGGGGCATGACCGCGCACCGGAGCGCGAGCCACTGGGCGACGGTTCTTGGAGCCGCCCATTCGGGATGGTTCAAGATCCACCAGGCGCTCGCCAAGCGGTGGGATCCCGCGCTCTTCGAGCAGGCCAGCCGCGCGAACATCGCGCAGGACTGGACGCTCGCGCTCCCCCTCGTCGCGCACCTCGTCCGCCGGAAGTCGTTCGATCAAGCGGGCCCCCTCATCGAGGCTGGCGTCCGCGCGCTCCTGCGCCTCGAGACTGGAAAGACATGGGACCCGCGCCAGACGCTGCTTATCTCCCGCCCCGTGCTGCGGTACTGGAGCGACTCGCATGCCGACGCGTTTCGCCTCCTCGAGTGCTGGCGAAAGGTGGCCACGGGACTCGGCCAGGACGAGCTGGCCTGCGCGCTCGAGCTTCAGGTCGCGGTCGGTCGTCGCTGGGCCGATGGGGACGCGGCGCTGGAGGCGTTTCGGCAGATTCGATCGCCGCAGTTCGCGAGCGTGCGCGACGGGCTCTTTGCCGACTGGCGGTCGCTGATCGTCGAGGCAACCCTCAAGCGCGAGTCCGACGGAGATGAGCCGCCCGGCTCGGTCTGGGTCCATGCCCTGGTCGATGCGGCCCGCGCGGGGGCGGATGGCGCGCCGTCGTTCCGCCGGGCCGTGCGGGAGTGGCTGGACGAGACAGGGCGCACGCCGGTCACGCTCCAGCAGTCTCGAGACGCGCTCGGAACGCTGACGCTCGACCTCGACCCTGGCTCCTCGCTGCGCCGGACGTCGCCCACGCTCCAACGGCTCTTGTCCACCCGACCGCAAGGCGAGCCTACCGTCAGCGCATCACGGCGCCGATGGGTCGAGCGTCTGGGGCTCGCCGATCTCTTTCCGGAGGTGCTCGATTTCTGGCGGCGTCACGTGGCGAGGCTGGTGCCGGACCCCGCGCGCGCGACCGGGTCGAACTACGACGACTGCGCCGAGTGGCTCGCCGCCGCCTTCGAGCTGGACTCCACGGCGTACGAGCGGCTCGTGCGCGCGTGGGCCGGTCCCCATGCCCGACGGCGGAACCTCTGGCAGGCCATCGCCCGAAAGCACCTGCCGCTGTGACCCGGAGACGACGCCCGCGAGACCCGCTGGAGGCTGCCATCGAGGTCGCGCTGCAACCAGGACGGTTCATCGCGTACGGGGTCAGCTGGGATTTCGTCTCCAGCCTCGAGCAGGTCGCCAGTCAGCTCGAGAAGCTCGTCCAGGTCGACCCTGAGCGGGCCGTGCCCCTCTACGAGACTTTCCTCGCCGGCTGCTACGAGAAGGCCGAGGAGCTCGATGACTCGAGCGGCACGTTCGGGACGTTCGTCGTGAGCCTTTACTGCGGCTGGATCAAGGCGCGGCAGGCGGCCGGGGCGGATGCCGATTCGACCGCGAGGTGGCTGCTTGAGCGCATGGAGAACGACCCGTACGGCTTCGCGTCCACCCTCGAGGGCGATGCGGTGCAGGTGATGCACAAGGACAACCTCGCCGCCTTCGAGCGTCTGGTGAAGGCGCGCTTCGAGGCGGCGGACCCCGCTGGGCAGGCCTCCGACAGCGCGCAGGGGCGCGACCGCGTGTCCAGGCGCCGCCGCTGGGGCGACGTCTTGCGCGCGGTCTACACCCGGCGGCGCGATGTGCGAGCCTACGTCGCGCTCTGCGAGCAGAGCGAGTGTTAACGAGCATCGAAAAACGCGGAGATCTGGACCGGCTGGACGGAAGGGGAGTCCCGGAGGTTGCACGCCCGCCTGAGCTGAGGTAGAGCGTTCCTGCCGACGTCTAGAGCCCCCCCCACCCGACTTGACGCTATGTGCTACATGTAGCACACTCTCGTCATGCGCACCGCTGGAGTCCGCGAGGCCCGCCAGAACCTGTCCGCGCTCCTGGACGAGGTCAAGAAGGGTCGGGAGGTCGTGATCACGGAGCGCGGGCGTCCCGTGGCGAAGCTGGTGCCGCCGGATCGCCCGCGCGGCGGAGCCGTTCCTAACCTCGCGGCGTTCCGCCGAAGGATGCCGGTCCTCGATCCCCAGCTCTCCACGACGGTCGAAGAGGAACGCGAGGATCGCCTCTAGGAGGCGCGCTCCGGCGCGGCTTGGCGAGCAGGGTGCCGCATACCAGACCGGGCTGCCCGGCCCTCTCTACTGCGACACCAGTGCTCTGCTGAAGCTCTACTTGCCCGAGCCCGGCAGCGACGAGTTCAATCAGATTGTGGAGGGACGGGACGACCTCCTCGTGTCCGATCTGGCGGTGACCGAGGTCGTCTCCGCGCTGTCGCGCCGTCTACGTCAAGGCGCGCTCACGCGGGAGGTTGCGCGCCTGGTACAGCACGCCATCGTCGGAGGCCTTGACGGTGGCGTGTACCGGCGCGTCGAGCTGTCCCGCGACGTGCACCGCCGTGCGGAGCACTTCCTCCTGAGCCTGACGGAGACTCTGCTCCGGGCGGCCGACGCTCTTCACCTCGCGCTGGCGACGTCGGCCCAGGCCGCGTCGATGGCGTCCTTCGACGTGCGGCTGGGAGCCGCGGCCCGAGCAGTCGGCCTCGCCGTCTACCCTGCATGAGGATCCGCACGCCCGGGCCGGGCCAGCCCTACCGCGGTCTCTAAATTTAGGGTCTTCGGGGATTCGTGTGGGTCATTTTCGCGCAACTCGGCCGTGCTGCCGGGGTTCGGTTTCTCAACAGACACAACAATCCTTGTCCTATCCCCGGCTCGAACACGCCAGCCACGCAGAT
>Ga0187892_10003495_pt1 | contig 28595 bp, 19 predicted proteins | sample MA1701073metaG_FD_139345 | JGI IMG/M metagenome (GOLD analysis project Ga0187892, IMG submission 139345) | Bio-ooze microbial communities from a basaltic lava cave in the Kipuka Kanohina Cave System on the Island of Hawaii, USA - MA170107-3 metaG ... | reverse complement strand
CGGATGAAATCGCCGTTCGCTGCGCCTACTATCAGGTCCGAAACCGAATCTCGTACCAAAGTCGCAAAAAAATGGCGAAGCGGAAGGCCAAATTACGCGGAAAACAATAGCGCTGTCATACTAGGGCGCCACGCGGCGGCGTCCTGCGAGCACCGCTCTGGCTGCTGGCCGCACTGCTGCTGGTGTATCCCGCGATCGCGCTCGTCCGCGGCCCGCTTCGTCGGCTCCTGCACCGCCGGGCGAACGCGTGCACGCAGTGCGGCTACGACCTGACCGGCAACGTCTCGGGCGTCTGCCCCGAATGCGGGAGACCGCTGTGATCCGACGACTCACCATGGCGCTGCTCACAGTCGCCTCGCTGCTGACGATGGCGGTGTACGTCGTCAGCTTCGCGCAGCCCGTCTATCTCGATCTCAGCGACTGCGTTGGTCGCCGAATGTACGCCTACTTGGTCGATGGACGCGCCACGCTATCTTGGTCGAGCGGACAAGATTTGCCGGTGCTGTCGATCCGCCCCGGCGTCGACGCCGATCTGGCGGGGGCAACTGAAGCGGCTCGCGACCCGTACAACTTGGCCCAGTCTACCGACTCGTTATGCAACCGTTGCGCGAGCGCCGATGCCAAGCCCACGCCGATCGCCTCGACGATGCCATTGACGGCCCGCTGTTCCTGGCGTTCGCAGAACCGCCCGGGCGGGGCGGCGTGCTCAAGATTGCCGTCTGGCCGTTCGCGATCGCATCTGTAGCGCTGCCCGTCGCCATCATCCGCGGGCCGCTTCGAGGGTGGCGAAGAGGCAAGCGCGGTGTATGCCTGAGTTGCGGGTACTCATTGGCAGGCAACGTCTCGGGCGTGTGCCCTGAATGCGGAAGACTACTGTGATCCGACGGGTGAGCCTGGCTTGGGGTTGAGGCGCGGCGATGGGTTCTTGGAAGCGAGAGCGTGTTCTCAAGTACGCGTCGGCCGGCGTTTGCGCCCTGTGCCTGTTGACGATGTTGCTGTCGACGCAGCGCGCTGTCGATTGGCATAGCCCGAGCACGCGGTATGGAGCGGCTCTGTCTTGCGGCGCGCTCATGTTCGCGTGGCGGCCGGCGGGCTGGAACGCCGCGACAGACCCCTTCAAACCACAGCCGGGCGTAACGATGTCGGGCTATGGATCACCTTGTCCCATGTCGTGGTGGCCGCAGACGAGCGCTTCGCCATCCTGGCGAGCACTTTCCGTTCCTATCTGGGCAGTAGCGGCGCCGGCAGTTGCAATGCTGATCGCATGCCTTCGAAAGGAACGACGTGGCGGTGCTCGTCGCGTCAGGGCTTGGCGCCGCCGCGAGCGCGTCTCAAGGCGCGCTGCGGCGCGCGGCGCTGCCGTCGTTGGAGTAGCGGCGGTACTCAGTTTGTCCGCCATTGTGCCCCAGATTACGGCCGGCATCGGTCGCCAGACCTGGATCGACGCGGCCATCGATGAGGCCGGGCTTCCGGTTGGCCTCGTGCTCTCATTGGCTCTCGGGCTTGTCCTCAGCCTGTCGTACGCGCTGGGGCGGCTGGTCTACGCAATGCTGCAGTGGAAGCGGGTCGCCATGCCGGACGGCCACTGCGACGACTGTGACTATGACCTCACCGGCAACACGTCGGGCGTGTGTCCGGAATGTGGGAGACAACTGTGATTCGACGTCTGACCATCGGCATCCTGACGCTAGCGTCGCTGCTCAGCACGGTCGCGTGGATCGTCAGCCTCACTCGTGCGGTTCACTTCAACGGCTGCGACGACACCCGCAAATGGCGCTACATCATGCTCGACAAAGGATCCGCGTTCGTGTCCTGGAGTGCAGACGGATGCCCGCCGTCACTCGATCCCGCATGGACGTCGACCAGTCTTCTGGTGACTCGCACGGAGGCTGTCCGAATGAGCTACGCCCACGTCGTCGAGAGCATCGAATCGTTCGTCGAAGCCACGCGCAAGGCAGCTCTGGAGCATCAGCGATCGCTTGCGATCCTCGAAGGCCGCCCGCGGCCGAGCGAGCTGAGCGACGCTGACCTGTCCGGGCATCAAGGCGAGCGAAGGGGGCGCTTGGTTGAGGCGCAACGAAACTGGGCTATCCGGCTTGCGGACGCGGTCGACCGGCCAGTATTCGTGGCGCTCTGCCCGCCACCGTTACGCGGCGGAATTGTCCGCTTTCCGCTTTGGATGGCGACCGCAGCGCTCAGCTTGTACCCGGCCATCGCGTTCATCCGCGGCCCGCTGCGCCGGTGGCGGAGACGCAGACGCGGCGCCTGCCTGAGTTGCGGGTATGCGTTGGTAGGCAACGTCCCGGGCGTTTGCCCCGAATGCGGAAAGCAAATCGCGAGGAGCGCGACATGATCCGCCGCCCGCGTTCGGGCTATGGCGGCGCTGTTCGGGCGCTGGGGGTGGAGAGTAGCTGGCGCAGGGCGGCGGCCAGAGTGTGCTGGTCTTCGGCCGACAGGGGCGCGAGGCCTCTTCGAGCTTCGGTGAGGCGGACGCCGATCGCTCGGTCGACCAGGTCTTTTCCGGCCTCGGTGAGCTGAATCTGCACGGCGCGGCGGTCGCTCGCGTATGCCCCGCCGTCCGGCGGAGTCCCGATGCCACCCGTTGAAGTCCGCGAGGTCGGCCGCGTCCCACACGTAGCGACGATGGCCGCGGCTGGGGCGCTTGTCGGCGTTTGACTTGACCGGTGGGGGGTACCGGCCCGATACTTCTGTAGGAGGCTGCTGGTATGATCTTGGACATCGAAAGAGCATTCTTTGAGCAGCATCGCACGGAATGGCTGCAGGAACATTCTGGCAAGTTCGCGGTCGTAAAGAACGAAGACCTGATCGGGTTTTTCGATACGGCCGAATCTGCGATTCAGGCCGGCGCCGCACGAGTGGGGCACGAGCCGTTTCTCATAAAGCAAGTGCTTCCGCAGGATCACCTGGAAGAGGCTCCGGTGCTCTTCTACGGCAACGCCAATGCCTGTAGCTAATTTCCGTTTTACCAGGGACCCACGAAACGAGCTGCGGGTGCGCGGTCCAAGGGTTCCCGTCGTAATCTCACTGCACAACGCGTTCGCGAAGGCCATGCAAGACGCGGGAAAGTCCATCCCGGCGCCGGTGAGCGGCTTTGGACTCATCGAAACAGGTTGCAGCGTTACCGGCATTGAACAGTCAGTCGCCGCGCAGCTAGGGCTTGTGCCGATAGGGACAGCGCCGTTTCGCACGGCAGGCGGTCCGACTAGCTGTCCACAATACGCTTTCGCGCTGACCATTCCGTACTTGCCGCCGATATCGTGCGCCCAAGGGGTCGGATTTGATCTGTCCGGGCAGGGGATTCTCGCTCTCATTGGCATGGATGTTCTGTCGCATTGCCTGCTCGTAGTTAACGGCATCGACGGTTCCTTTAATCTTAGCTGCTGACAGGGGTGCGGCGCCGGGCCGAGCGCTGCCCTTAACCGAGGTCGTCTAGTCGTTGCCGAAGATTCGACCAAGCAAGGCACGGCAGGCCGCAGCGGATTCGGGGTCGCCGCCAGCCGACTGGGCGTTCCTTTGGCACACATCTCGCATTTGCTCGATTCTTCGGAGCGCGGATGGCGGCGGTCAATTGAGATGTGCGGGCGCGCGACGCGCAGCGGTCGGTCAGGGCGGGGTGGCGTGGCGCGTGCCGTCGGCGGACATGAGGCGGCGAAGTCCGGCTGCGAGGGCACGCTGGTCTTCCAATGAGAGTGATTCAAGGCCGCGGCGGGCTTCGGTGATGCGGACGGCGACGGCCTGATCGATGAGGGCGAGGCCCGCCTCGGTGAGTTCGATTTGCACGGCGCGGCGGTCGTTCGGGTGAGAGGTACGCCGGATCCAGCCCTGAGCCTCGACGCGGTCGAGGCGATGCGTCATGGCGGCGCTCGACAGCGTCAGCGAGCGGGCCAGCCCGGTGGGTGACAGCCGGTAGGGCGCGCCGGCGCGTCGTAGCGCGGCCAGCACGTCAAACTGCCAGAGTGTCAGGCCGAGCGGCGCCAGGGCAAGGTCGGCTTCGTCGATGAGCCTACGGCTGAGCAGCAGAATGCGGCTCACGACCTGCAACGGCTCCACGTCCAAATCAGGGCGCTCGGCCCTCCACTGCTGAACGATCTGATCGACTCGGTCCACGGCGTCCCCGAAAACCTTGGCTGGTGGCAGCGTAGCCCAAAAATATTTCTACGTCAAGTATCTTGACGTATTATTCGACTTCGACTATTTTGACGTGGAGACAAGTGCCGTCGGGCGGGCTCGATGCGTGCGACGCGGTGCACCTTGAGGCTCGTGGCGGAGCGGGTGGCTTATGCAGATTGATCAACATGAGGGCCGAAAGCGGGCCGTGATCAGCGGCGTACGGCCGGAGATTGAGAGCGGACGGTTCCCGATCAAGCGCGTCGTAGGCGAAGACGTGGTGGTCGAGGCCGACGTGTTCGCGGACGGCCATGACGAGCTGGCCTGCCTGCTGCTGCACCGCAACGACTCGGAGCCGGACTGGCACGAGACGCCGATGGCGCCGCTCGTGAATGATCGCTGGCGGGGCGCGTTCGCCGTGTCGGCCCTGGGGGGTTATCGCTACACGCTCATGGCCTGGGTCGATCCGTTCCGTACGTGGCGGCGCGACCTCGGAAAGCGCATCGCGGCGGGGCAGGACATCTCGATCGACCTGCGGATCGGGGCCGGGCTGCTGGCCGAAGCGGCCCAGCGGGCCGGCGGACGGGAAGGTGAGCAACTGCGCGCTGCGGCGTTGACGCTCGAGGGAGGCGTTGACGCTGCGGCCCGCCAGGCTACGGCGCTCTCGCCGCAAATCGCCGAGCTGATGGACCGGCACGCCGCACGGCGCTTTGCGACGCGTTACGAGCGCGAACTCGAAGTGACGGTCGATCGGCAGCGGGCCCGCTACAGCTCGTGGTACGAGATGTTCCCGCGCTCGTGCGCCGGCGAGCCGGGGCGGCACGGGACGTTTGCCGACTGCGAGGCGCGGCTGCCGTACATCGCAGCCATGGGTTTCGACGTGCTGTACCTGCCGCCGATCCACCCGATCGGGCCGACGCATCGCAAGGGGCCGAACAACGCACCGACGGCTTCGCCCGATGACCACGGCAGCCCGTGGGCGATCGGGGCTGCCGAGGGCGGTCACAAGGCGATCCACCCGCAGCTCGGCACGCTGGCCGAGTTCCGATCGCTGGTCGAGAGAGCCCGGCAGTACGGCATCGAGCTGGCACTCGACATCGCCTATCAATGTGCGCCCGACCACCCGTACGTCCGCGAGCATCCGGCCTGGTTCCGGCACCGGCCGGACGGCACGATCCAATATGCCGAAAACCCGCCGAAGAAGTATCAGGACATCTATCCGCTGGATTTTGAGTCGGACGACTGGCAAGGGCTGTGGGAAGAGCTGAGGAGCGTCGTTCGCTACTGGATGGACCAGGGCGTGCGGATCTTCCGGGTCGACAATCCGCACACCAAGGCGCTGCCGTTCTGGGAGTGGATGATCGGGAACATCCGCCGCGAAGCGCCGGACGTGATCTTCCTGTCCGAGGCGTTCACGCGGCCGAAGGTCATGTACCGGCTGGCCAAGGCGGGATTCACGCAGTCGTACACGTACTTCGCGTGGCGCAATACGAAGGCCGAGCTGACGCAGTATTTCACGGAACTGACGCAGAGCGAAGTGACCGAGTATTTCCGCCCCAACTTGTGGCCGAACACGCCGGACATCCTGACAGAAGCGCTGCAAACCGGCGGCCGGCCGGCGTTCATGTCGCGATTGGTGCTGGCCGCCACGCTGGGCGCCAGCTACGGCATCTACGGCCCGGCATTCGAGCTGTGCGAAGGCCGCCCGCGCGAGCCGGGCAGCGAAGAGTACCTCAATTCCGAGAAGTACGAGATTCGCCACTGGGATTTGGCCCGGCCGGACAGCCTGAAGGAATTCATCGGCCGCGTGAACCGGATTCGCCGTGACAATCCGGCGTTGCAAAGCGACCGCAGCCTGCGCTTCCACGACATCAGCAACGACGAGCTCATCTGTTACAGCAAGCACACCGAGGACCTGGCGAACATCGTCGTTACGGCCGTCAATCTGAGCCCGGTGCACCGGCACTGGGCCTGGGTCGAGTTGCCCATCGAGTCGTTCGGCCTCGAGCCCGGACAGACGTATCAGATGCACGATCTGTTGGGCGGCGGACGCTACTTGTGGAGCGGGTCGCGCAACTACGTCGAGCTCGATCCGCACGCCTGCCCGGCCCAGGTCTTTCTGCTGCGGCGGCGCGTGCGGAGTGAGCAGGATTTCGAGTATTTTCTCTGATGGCGGTCTTCAGCCGTTTGAAAAGTCAGGCACTGAGGGACTGAGTTACTGAGGCGAAGAATGCATCCTGATGACTCAGCAATCCGCTTTTCTCAGTTTCTCAGTTCCTCAGTGCTGAATCGTCACGCAGACGGCTGCCGAGTTGCCCTCTGATGGCGGAGCGTGCGGATGGCCAAGCGAAACGAGACACCCCTGCTCGAAGATGACCCGCTGTGGTACAAGGACGCGGTCATTTATGAGCTGCACGTCCGCTCGTTCTGCGACAGCACGGCCGACGGAACCGGCGATTTTCGCGGCCTGACGTCGAAGCTCGACTATCTGCAGGACCTGGGTGTCACGGCACTGTGGCTGCTGCCGTTCTATCCGTCTCCGCTCAAGGATGACGGCTACGACATCGCCGACTACGACAGCGTTCACCCCGACTACGGCACGTTGAAGGACTTTCGGCTGTTCCTGCGCGAGGCGCATAGCCGCGGCCTGCGCGTCATCACCGAGCTGGTGGTCAACCACACGTCCGATCGGCACCAGTGGTTCCAGCGCGCCCGCCGCGCGCCGGCCGGAAGCACGTGGCGAGATTTCTACGTGTGGAGCGACACGCCCGACCGTTACCGCGACGCGCGCATCATCTTCAAGGACTTCGAAACGTCGAACTGGTCGTGGGACCCGCTGGCCAAGGCCTATTACTGGCACCGCTTCTACGCGCACCAGCCCGACCTGAACTTCGAGAATCCGGCCGTGCGGCAGGCCGTGTTTGACGCGATGGACTTCTGGTTCGAAATGGGTGTTGACGGGCTGCGGCTCGACGCCGTGCCGTATCTCTACGAGCGCGAAGAGACCAACTGCGAGAACCTCACCGAAACGCACAGCTTCCTGAAAGAGCTGCGCGGCCACGTCGATCGCAAGTTCAAGAACCGCATGTTGCTGGCCGAGGCCAACCAGTGGCCGGAAGACGCGGCCGCCTACTTCGGCGCGGGCGACGAGTGCCACATGGCCTTTCACTTCCCGCTCATGCCGCGGTTGTTCATGGGTACGCGGCTGGAAGACCGGTTTGCCGTGGTGGACATCCTTCAGCAGACGCCGCAGATCGGAGAGAACTGCCAGTGGGCGCTCTTCCTGCGCAATCACGACGAGCTGACGCTCGAGATGGTGACGGACGAAGAGCGCGACTATATGTACCGCGCGTTCGCCCACGACCCGCGCATGCGCATCAACCTGGGCATCCGTCGCCGGCTGGCGCCGCTGCTGGGCAACAGCCGCCGCCAGATCGAGCTGATGAACGGCCTGCTGCTGTCGCTGCCCGGCACCCCGGTGATCTACTACGGCGACGAGATCGCCATGGGCGACAACTTCTACCTCGGTGATCGCAATGGCGTGCGCACGCCGATGCAGTGGAGCGCCGACCGCAACGCCGGCTTCTCGCGGGCCAACCCGCAGCGTCTGTTCCTGCCGGTGGTCATCGATCCCGAGTACCACTACGAAGCGATCAACGTCGAAGCCCAGCAGAACAACCCGCATTCGATGCTGTGGTGGATGAAGCGGTTGATTGCACTTCGGCGGCAGTTCAAGGCCTTCGGACGCGGAACGCTCGAATTCCTGCATCCCGAGAATCACAAGGTGTTGGCGTATCTGCGGCGATATCAGGATGAGACCATCCTGGTGGTCGCCAATCTGTCGCGCTTTGTGCAGGCTGTCGAGCTGGACCTCGCGGCGCTGCACGGGATGGTGCCGGTCGAACTGTTCGGACGTGTGCGGCTGCCGGTGATTGGCGACAAGCCGTATTTCCTGACGCTCGGGCCGCATACGTTCTACTGGTTTGCGCTGGAGCCGAGCCAGGCGGTGCAAGCCACGGCCGGCCGGCCGGAATTGCCCACCATCAGCGTCGCGCAGCGTTGGCAGGAGGTTCTTGCCGGCCGCTCGCGCACCGCTTTGCAGCGGCTGCTGCCGGCCTATATCCGCGAGCGGCGCTGGTTCGGCGCCAAGGCCCGCACGATCAAGGCGGTCACGGTGGTCGACGCCATCCCGGTTCCGCTGCCGCCGACCGACGCCGTGCTGGCACTGATCAACGTGGAGTATGTTGAAGGCGACCCGCAGGTGTACGCGCTGCCGCTCACGCTTCGAACGGGTGCGCGGGCCGACGAAGTCGTGCGCGACCTGCCACATGCCGCCGTCGCCCGAATCGAGACGGATTCGGCCGAGGGTGGCGGCATCCTGTGCGACGCGCTGGTCGAAAAGGAATTCAACGAGGCGCTGCTGGGGCTGGTGGCCAAGCGCCGCCGCCTGCGCGGTACGGCGGGCGAGCTTTCGGCCTGGCCGACGCGAGCATTCCGCAAGCTGCGCGCCAAGGCCGATGGTCCGCTCGAACCCACCGCCGTGAAGGGCGAGCAGAGCAACTCATCGATCGTCTTCCGTGACCGATTCATCCTGAAGCTGTTCAGACGGGTCGAACCGGGCGTCAATCCCGACCTCGAAATTGGCCAGTATCTGTCCGAGCAGCGCTCGTTCCCGAATACGCCGCAGATCGCCGGGGCGATCGAGTATCGCCTGAACGGCGATCCGCGAACGGTCGCGATTCTGCACCAATTCGTAGCCAATGAAGGCGACGCCTGGCGGTACACGATGGACGCGCTGGGCAGCTACTACGAGCAGGCACTGGCCTCGGCCCGCACGATGGACAAGGTGCCGCTTCCCGAGCAGCCGGCACTCGACCTGGTTGACGAAACGCCGCCGGCGGCCGTGGCGGAGCTGCTCGGCCCGTATATTGCGTCCGCGCGCACGCTCGGACAGCGCACCGGCGAGCTGCACGCTTCGCTGGCCGCCGAGACCGAGGACCCGGCCATGGCGCCCGAGCCGTTCTCGGCCCTGTATCAGCGGGCCCTGTTCCAGTCGCAGCGAAGCCTGGCGTCGCGGACGTTTCAGCTCCTCGGACGGCGCATCGGCACACTGCCTGAGCACGATCAGGAGCTGGCACGCGAGGCCCTGCGGCGCGAGAGCGACGTTATTCGCAAGTTTCAGACGCTGACGTCGCGGCGCATCTCGTGCATGCGGATTCGCTGTCACGGCGACTATCACCTCGGGCAGGTGCTGGCCACCGGGCGCGACTTTGTCATCATCGACTTCGAGGGCGAGCCGGCCCGCTCGCTCACCGAGCGGCGCATCAAGCGATCGGCCATGTGGGACGTGGCCGGCATGTTGCGGTCGTTCAATTACGTGGCGCATGCCTCTGTTCGCGAACAGGCCGCGCGCGGCGTGGTGGCGGCCGATGGGCTGGGAACACTCGAACCGTGGGCGCAGCTCTGGGAGTCGTGGGTGAGCGCGGCGTTCTTGAAGGAGTATCTGCGCGTTGTCGGCTCAGGGCCGCTCTTGCCGGCGTCCGAACGCGACATCGAGACGCTGCTCGGCGCGCTGCTGATGGAGAAGGCCGTCTATGAGCTGGGCTACGAGCTGAACAACCGGCCGGATTGGGTACGCATTCCGCTCAAGGGCATGATGCGGATGCTAAGTGACCGTGCGCGATGATTCGCCATGGGGTGGCATGGGTGGCATGGGCAAGCGATCGTCGCGGCTTCTGGCGACGATCGCTTGCCCGTGCTGCGGAGAATAATGTCGTCTCGTCTGCACGGGCAAGCAAACGGCCGCTTGCCCATGCCACTCGCTTACGCATCACGCACGGTGGTTTAGATACACGACGGGAGACAGTCATGGGCAAAGGACAAATTGGCGAGAGATCGACCGGAACACGAGCCGCGCCCGCGGAGCCGCGCCCGAAGTCGACCGTCGCGGCCGGACTGTTGACGGATGACGATCTGTATCTGTTCAACGAGGGATCGCACTTCCGGCTGTATGACAAGCTGGGCGCACATCCCGTGGCCGAGGGTCCCGAGGCCGCGACGTACTTTGCCGTTTGGGCGCCGAGTGCCGAGAGCGTCGCGGTCATGGGCGAGTTCAACGGCTGGAACAAGTCATCGCATCCGCTGCGGGCGCGGGGGCAGTCGGGCATCTGGGAGGGCACGATCGCCGGCGTGGCCCGCGGCTCGACCTACAAATACCACATTACCTCGCGCAACGGCTATCGGGTCGACAAGGCCGATCCGTTCGCCATTCGCCGCGAGCTGCCGCCGCAGACGGGGTCGATCGTGTGGAGCCTGGACTACGCCTGGAGCGACGCGGCCTGGATGAGCAGCCGCCGCGGCCGCAACAGCCTCGATGCGCCCCAGTCGATTTACGAGGTTCACCTGGGCTCGTGGATGCGCGTTCCGGAGGAGGGCAATCGGCATCTGACCTATCGCGAGCTTGCCCCGCGCTTGTGCGACCATGTCAAACGGCTGGGCTTCACGCACGTCGAGTTCCTGCCGCTGATGGAGCATCCGTTCTATGGCTCGTGGGGGTACCAGCTCACTGGATACTTCGCCCCGACGGCCCGCTACGGCACGCCGCAGGACCTGATGTACCTCATCGACTACCTGCATCAGCACGACATCGGTGTCATCCTCGACTGGGTGCCGTCGCACTTTCCTACCGACGAGCATGGTCTGGGATACTTCGACGGGACGCACCTGTTCGAGCACAGCGATCGGCGGCAGGGCTTCCACCCCGATTGGAAGAGCCTGATCTTCAACTACGGGCGGCACGAGATCCGCAGCTTCTTGATCAGCAACGCGCTGTTCTGGCTCGATTGCTACCACGCCGATGGGCTGCGCGTCGATGCGGTGGCGTCGATGCTGTATCTCGACTACGGCCGCAAGGAGGGTGAATGGATCCCCAACGAACATGGCGGCCGCGAGAATCTCACGGCCATCGCGTTCCTGCAGCGATTCAACCAGGAGGTCTACGCGGCCTTCCCCGACGTCCAGACGATCGCGGAGGAGTCGACTGCCTGGCCAATGGTGTCGAGGCCGAACTACGTGGGAGGACTGGGTTTCGGCCTGAAGTGGGACATGGGCTGGATGCACGATACGCTGGACTACCTGAAGACCGACCCCGTCTATCGTCGGTATCATCACAACGCCCTGACGTTTCGCGGGATGTATCAGTTCGCCGAGAACTATGTGCTGCCGCTCTCGCACGATGAGGTGGTGCACATGAAGGGCTCGTTGTTCGGCCGCATGTCGGGCGATGAATGGCAGAAGTTTGCCAACCTGCGCCTGCTGCTGACCAACCAGTGGACCCAGCCTGGAAAGAAGCTGCTGTTCATGGGCGGCGAGTTCGGGCAGCCGGCAGAGTGGAACCACGACACGAGCCTCGATTGGCACCTTTGCGAAGGCGACTCGATGCACGCCAGGTTACAGCGGCTGGTCGAGTCGCTGAACCGGCTCTATCGCGAGCTTCCCGCGCTGCACGTCAACGACTGCCGGCCGCAGGGATTTGAGTGGGTCGACCCCAACGACGCCGAGCAGAGCATCGTCAGCTTTATCCGGCGCGGCAGCGGGTCCGATGACATGGTGCTGGCGGTGTTCAATTACACGCCGGTGCCGCGCCACAACTACCGTATTGGCGTCAATCGCGGAGGCCAGTGGCGCGAGGTCCTCAATACCGACGCCAGGGAGTTTGGCGGCTCCGGGCAGGGCAACCTGGGCGCGGTCGAGGCCGCCCCGATGGCGTGGCGGCAACGCCCGTATACATTGACTATTACCGTGCCGCCGCTCGGGGCGGTGCTGTTTGTGCCCGAAGAGGCGGGCGGGACGCGGCAATCTAACGATCCACGGCGTTGTTCAGCGGCTTGCAAGGATTGGGCACTGAGGATCTGAGGAACGGAGCGAGTAGTAAGCTTGCGTCACGACGTGCATTCGCTCTCAATCCCTCCGTATCGTCGGTTGTCCTTGGCCGCGCGCGGCAACCCCGATGGGCGCGATGGGCCGCGGCGCGTTACGCCCGGCAGGGCGCGCGATTGTAGCCAGGGGCTTGGGGACCCCTTCCAGCCCCTGGATCGCTCGCCCCGTTTCTCGCCGCCCGGAGGGCGGACGAATGTCCCGCGCGGCTCGACACCTTCGTCCGCCCTGCCGGGCGGGATGTAATGAGGGCCGACCGATCCAGGGAGTGAACTCCCTGGCTACCGTCGCACGCCCTCCGGGCGCAACGCAGTTCAGGATGGATCGTTGCGGCGCTCGACGATGCCGAGCCCCGTGCAGGATGCTGGCCCGACATGCCGCGAATACACGACCTCCGCCCATTGCATCGCCTGGCCCGAGCTGCGGGGGTATTGCCCGCGTACGTGGATATGCGCGGCCGGCGGTGCGCGGCCGATCCGGAGGCACTTGTTCGCATCCTGAAATGCCTGGGCGTCGAGATCGAACACCCGGATCACGCCCGGGCAGCGCTGGCTCGGTTCGCCCGCGCGCGACAGCGACAGACCTGCGAACCGGTGGTGGTGGTCTGGCAGGGAATACGCGGGTCGGTAGGCATCAACCTCGGATACGACCCGGCGCGAGTCGAGTGCCGGTTGCAGCTCGAAGCCGGTGGCGACGTTCGCTGGACGCCGCGATTGCGCGGCGCGAACCGAATCCCATTGCCGCGTGAGCTGCCGATGGGCGTACACGAGTTGACGATCGACACCGGGCAGGAACGCACGCGGACCACGGTGCTATCCGCCCCGCGCCGCTGCTTCTCACGAGCGGACGGCGCCCGCGCTCAGATGGGCGTGTTTCTGCCGCTCTATGCGGTTCGGTCCGATCGCAACTGGGGGATTGGCGACCTGACCGACCTGGAGGCACTCGGCGAGTTGTCAGCCAAGGCCGGCTGCACGTTCGTCGGCACGCTTCCGCTGCTGGCGTGCTTTCTGGATCGCCCGTTCGCGCCGAGTCCATACTCGCCGGTCAGCAGGCTTTTCTGGAACGAGCTGTTTCTCGACCTGGAATCCGCTCCGGAGTTCAAGCGTAGCGCAGCCGCACGGCGCCGCGTGGATTCGTCGCGACGGGCCATCGAGGCGTTGCGGCGTTCGCCCTCGGTCGACTATCGCCGCGCCTACGCGCTGAAACGCCCCGTGCTGGATGCCCTGGCGGAGCAGGCTTTCAGCGATCCGGCCCGTCGCCGGGAGCTTGACCGCTTCGCTCGCGCCCAGCCCGACGTGCGAGCGTACGCGGCGTTTCGCGCCGCGGTTCGGAGGACTGGACGGACCTGGCGACACTGTCCGGAACCGATGCGACGTGGCGTCATTGCGCCTGAGATCGAGGCGGATCCGGCCTACCGCAGGCACTGGTACGCCCAGCTCTTGTTCGATGAGCAACTGACCCGCGCCAGCCGCAGCGCCCATCTGTATCTTGACCTCCCGGTCGGCGTTCATGCCGGCGGGTTCGATACGTGGCGCTATCGTGACACGTTCATCGACGGGCTGACCGTCGGCGCCCCGCCGGACCCGACATTCACCACCGGTCAGGATTGGGGCCTGCCGCCGCCGCATCCGTGGCGATCGCGGCTCGATGGGCACGCCTATTTCCGGGCTTCGCTGGGCAACCTGCTGCGGCGATGCGCCGTCCTGCGAATCGACCATGTCATGGGGCTGCATCGGTTGTACTGCATTCCGCAGGGAACGGACGGCGCCCACGGCGCTTACGTGGTCCAGCCGGCCGAAGAACTCTACGCCATCCTGTGCATCGAGTCGCACCGGCACCAGACCGAGGTGGTGGGCGAGAACCTCGGAACCGTCCCGGCCAATGTCAACACGGAGCTGCGACGGCGCGGGGTGTTGCAGATGCACGTGGGTCAATTCGAGCTGCGGGCGGCCGACGGCCCGGTCTGGCGGGCGCCGCGGGCCGACGAGCTGACATCGCTGAACACGCATGATACACCGCCGTTCGCGGCCTTCTGGAGCGGCTCGGACGTCGCGCTTCGCCACAAGCTTGGGTTCGTGACCTCGCGAGAGGCCACCGCCGAGCGGCGCGAGCGCGACCGCCTGCGAAGGGCCGTGACGGCGAAGCTGGTCCGGCGCCGAGTGCGCGCCGGGAGCCGGCATGCGTCGCAGGGCATGGCCGCGCTGGCGCTTGGCCATGCCACACTTCGTGCATTGCTTCGCCTGCAATGCCAGAGCCCGGCGGCCCGCGTGCTCATCAACCTCGAAGACTTATGGAGCGAGGAGTCGCCGCAGAACACGCCCGGGACGAATTCCACGGCCAATTGGTCGCACAAGGCGGCCCGGACGTTGAATGAGCTTGCGTCGGACGAGGAATTGATGCAGTTTTGTCGCGAACTGGCGGCGCTGCGGCCGACACGGCGCAGCGGCAGCAGACCGGCCCGGCGCGCACGAGTGCGGAAGCCGCGATGATCGAATCGACCAGCCAACTTGGGGCCAACGTCCTGGCCGATGGCCGCACGAGCTTTTGCGTGTGGGCGCCGTCGCACCCAAGAGTCGTCCTGCGACTCGCGAGGCCAGGCGAACGGCACGTACCCATGCAACGGGACGCACGCGGCTACCACAGCGTCATCGTTGATGATGCTCCGCCCGGCACGGAGTATTACGTCCGCCTCGCCAGCGACGTTGACCGGCCCGATCCGGCGTCGAGGCGTCAGCCACAGGGCGTGCACGGTCCGTCATGCGTGATCGAGCCGTCGTTTCCGTGGACGGATAAGAGCTGGGTCAACCCACCGCTGGCCGAGCACGTGATCTACGAGCTTCACGTGGGGACGTTCACGCGCGGCGGGACGTTCGAGGCCGCGATCGCGCAGCTTGACGACCTGCGGGCGCTGGGCGTCACGGCCATCGAGCTGATGCCGGTGGCGGAGTTTCCCGGATCGCGCAATTGGGGCTACGATGGCGTGTGCCTGTTCGCCGCGCATCACGCCCATGGCGGCGTTGCCGGCCTGAAGCGGCTGGTCGATGCCTGCCACGCGCGCGGCCTGGCCGTGATCCTGGACGTGGTCTACAACCACCTCGGTCCGGAGGGAAACTACCTGGCCGAGTTTGGGCCGTATTTCACCGACGCCTATCGCACGCCCTGGGGCGCCGCGCTGAACTTCGATGGTCCCGACTCAGACGAGGTGCGCCGCTTCTTCATCGAGAACGCGCTCTACTGGGTCGAGCAGTGCCACGTCGACGGCCTTCGCCTGGACGCGGTACACGCCATCCTCGACCGCTCGCCCACGACGTTCCTCGAACAGCTTGGACAGGCCGTACACGCCGCGGGCGCCCGGCTGGGCCGACGCATCCTGGTGATCGCGGAGAGCTGCGACAACGACCCACGCCTGATCCGCCCAACTGGCGAAGGCGGATTGGGTCTCGACGCGGTCTGGAACGACGACTTCCATCACGCGGTCCGAACGCTGCTGACAGGTGAGCGCGATGGCTATTACATTGACTACGGGACGACGGATCGCCTGGCTCGCACGCTGACAGACGGCTTCACTTACACGGGTCAGTACTCGACGTTTCGCCGCCGCAGTCATGGTCGCGCGCCGATCGAGCTGCGAGGCGATCGCTTTGTCGTCTGCTGCCAGAATCACGACCAGATCGGCAATCGCCCGCTGGGCGATCGGCTCACCGAGAGCGCCGGCTTCGAAGGCGCCAAAGTGGCGGCGGGCTTGACGTTGCTCGGGCCGTTCGTCCCGCTGCTGTTCATGGGCGAGGAGTTTGCCGCGCCTTCGCCATTCCAATACTTCATCAGCCACACCGACGCGAAGCTGGTCGAGGCCGTCCGCCGTGGCCGGCGCGAGGAATTCACGAGCTTCGACTGGCCCGGCGCTGTGCCCGACCCGCAGGCCGACGAGACGTTCGAGCGCTGCAAGCTCGATTGGGCGCTGCGCAGCTCGGGCCGGCATGGCTGCATGTTGGGCTGGTACCAGGCGCTGCTGCTGGCGCGAAAGTCTCGAGCAGCTCTGTCCGCTCTCGACTTGACCGCGCTCAACACATTCGCGCATCCTTCGCAGCGAGCGCTGGGCTTTGTGCGCAGCGCCGGAGTCGACGCCGCGATGATCCTGGCCAACTGCGAGGAGTCGGTGACCGAGCTGAGAGTGAGGCCCGTGGCCGGCGCATGGGAGCGCGTGCTCGATTCGACCGATCGCGCCTGGGGCGGTGACGGTCCTCACTGCGCCGTCGAGCTGAACGTCGCCGCGGCGCCGATGGCGGTGCGCCTGCCGCCGCGAAGTCTTGCACTCTATTGCCTACGGAGCCGCTGATGTCGGAACGATACGTCTGCGTCCACGGCCATTTCTACCAGCCGCCGCGCGAGAATGCCTGGCTGGAATCGGTCGAGGTTCAGGAGTCGGCCTATCCATACCACGACTGGAACGAGCGCATCACGGCCGAGTGCTATACGCCCAACGCCCGCGCGCGGATCCTCGATGCCGAGCGCCGCATCGTCCGCATCGCCAACAACTACGCCCGCATCAGCTTCAACATGGGGCCGACCCTCCTGAGCTGGCTTCAAGACAAGGCGCCCGAGACTTACACAGAAATCCTGGCCGCTGACCGGCAGAGCCGCGAGCGGTTCGACGGGCATGGCTCGGCCCTCGCTCAGGTCTATAACCACATGATCATGCCGCTGGCCAACGACCGCGACCGCATCACGCAGGTCGTGTGGGGCATCCGCGACTTCGAGCACCGCTTCGGCCGTAAGCCGGAGGGCATGTGGCTGCCGGAGACGGCCGTCGATCTGCGGACGCTCGACATTCTCAGCGAGCACGGCATTCTCTTCACGATCTTGTCGCCGTATCAGGGGAAGCGCTTTCGCAAGATCGGCGCCCGGAACTGGCGCGATTGCGGCGGCGGGCGCATCGACCCGTCGCGCCCCTATCGTGTGCGGCTGCCGTCCGGACGACACATCCATGTCCTTTTCTATGACGGGCCGATTTCGCAAGGCGTTGCGTTCGAGGGCCTGCTCAACGACGGCAGCAACTTCGCCCGCCGTCTGCTCAGCGGACTGTCCGATTCGCGCGAGGGCCCGCAGCTCGTCCACATCGCCACCGACGGCGAGAGTTACGGTCATCACCACCGCAACGGCGAGATGGCTCTGGCCTTTGCATTGGACTCGCTCGAATCCGGGGAGTCTGTCAAGCTGATCAACTATGGTGCCATGCTGGCCAAGCACCCGGCCGACCACGAAGCTGAGGTGTTGGAGAGCAGCGCCTGGAGCTGTGCCCACGGCGTCGGCCGGTGGTGCTCCGATTGCGGCTGCAATACGGGCGGACACGCCGGCTGGAAGCAGGGCTGGCGAGCGCCGCTGCGAACCGCGCTCGACTGGCTGCGCGATGAGCTGGCTTCGCGCTTCGAGCGGCTGGCGGGCGAGTTCCTGCGCGACCCGTGGGCGGCCCGCAACGACTACATCGGCATCGTGCTGGACCGCTCGGACGAGTCGCTGCAGCGATTCTTGGAACGCCATGCCAAACGGCCCTTGAACGCGGACGAGACCACGCGCGTGCTGCGGCTCATGGAGCTGCAGCGGCACGCCATGCTGATGTACACGAGCTGCGGCTGGTTCTTCGACGAGATTTCCGGCATCGAGACCGTGCAGATTCTCCGCTATGCCGGCCGGGCGATCCAGCTCGCCGCTGAGCTTGACGGCGGCAACCTCGAGCCCGGCTTCTTGGACCGGCTTGAGCCGGCCAAGAGCAACATCGCCGAACATCAGGATGGCCGCCGCATCTACGAGAAGTGGGTCCGGCCGTCGAAGATCGACCTGCCGCGCGTGGCCGCGCACTACGCGTTCAGCGCCCTGTTTGAAGACTACGCCGACGTGAGCGAGATCTACGCCTACAGCGTGCGGCGCGAGGCCCACCACCTGAGCGAATCCGGTAAGATGCGGCTGCTCGTCGGTCGGGCCGAATTCTCATCGCGCATCACGCGGGCCGCGACCACCTTGACCTACGCCGTGCTGCACCTGGGCGACCATACGCTCACCGGAGGCGTACGAGAGTTCCAGGGCCCCGAGGCGTTCGAACAACTGCGGCACGAGGGCGAGGCACTGTTTCAACGCGCCGACTTGCCGGAGCTCATCCTCTTTCTCGAGCGCCAGTTCCAAGCCTCAGTCTATTCGCTGCGCACGTTGTTCCGCGACGAGCAGCGACGCGTCATCGAGCGCATCCTGGAGAGCCGGCGCCGCGACGTGGAGGCCCAGTTGCGGCACATCTACGACGAGCATGCTGGGCTGCTGCGCTTCCTGGCCGACCAGTCGCTGCCGCTCCCGCCTGAGTTTCTGGCCGCGGTCGCGTACGTCCTGAACATCGACCTGCGACGCATCTTCGACGATCCCGAGCCCGACTTCGCCCGCGCGGCGCGCCTGCTGGCCGATGCGCGGAGCTGGCCGGGAGAAGAACTGGACGTGCAGGGCTTCGCGTTTGCCCTGCGGGCTGCGCTGGCCCGCGCAGCGCACGCAGCCCGCGCGGCGCCGGACGAACTGGCTCCGATCGAACGATGGCAACGGCTGGTCGAGTTCGTCCGCAGCTCGGACCTGCCCGTCGATCTGGCGCCCGCACAGGACGTGTACGAGGAGCTGCGCCGCGGCGTCCGGCCGAGCCATGCCGAGCGCGCAGCACAAGGAGATGCGGCCGCCCAGACTTGGTGCCAGCACTTCGACGCGCTGGGACACGGCCTGCTCTTTAGGGTGTCGCCGTGAGCGCGGCGCGCGCTGCGGTGGCGACCTATCGCCTGCAACTCAGTCAGCAATTCACGCTGCGCGACGCGGCGCGCGTCGTTCCGTATCTTGCAGACCTCGGCATCTCGAATGTCTACCTGTCGCCGATCCTTAAGGCGCGCACGGGCAGCACGCACGGCTACGACGTGGTCGATCCGACACGCATCAACCCCGAGCTTGGGCGCGATGCCGCACTGGCTGCGCTGCACCAGCAGCTCCGCCGGCACCAGATGGGCCTGCTGCTCGACATCGTGCCGAACCACATGGCCGCCGGCTCGGAGAACGCCTGGTGGATGGATGTGCTCGAGCACGGGCCTGCTTCATGCTACGCCCGCGTCTTCGACATCGACTGGGGACTGTTGCCCGGCGCGAGCGAGAAAGTGCTGCTCCCGATCCTGGGCGACCGGTTCGGCGCCGTCCTGGAGCGCGGCGAGCTACGACTGGCCCTTGGCGTGGACCGTCTGGAGCTGCATTATCACGACCACCGGCTTCCGGTAGCCATTCGATCGTATCCCATCGTGCTCGACGCGGCAAAAGAGGCTGCCGCATCCCGACCTGTCGCGCAGCGATGCGCGAGCGTGGCGGCTCGCATTCGCTGGGCGGCTGTCACACCCGAGGTCCACGTTGTGGCGGCGCAGCTTCAGGACGAGTTCGCCGCGCTGCTCCGGGCCGCCGGGCCGCGCCGGGCGCTGCAGACCGCCCTCAAGCGCATCAACGGCCGCGCCGGCCGCACGGCGAGTTTCGACGCACTCGAATCGCTGATCGACCAGCAGCACTATCGTCTGGCCTGGTGGCGCAGCGCCCCGCACCTCATCAACTATCGCAGGTTCTTCGACATCAACGACTTGGTGGGTCTGTGCGTCGAGCGTCCGGAAGTGTTCGCGGCGACACACGGCCTGATCTGCTCGCTGGTCGAACAGGGAGTCGTCACCGGCCTGCGGATTGACCACATCGACGGATTGCGCGACCCGAGAGAGTACCTGTGCGGGCTGCAGGGCGCTCTGCAGCCCCGCATGGCGTCCGGTTCCGGCCGGGTGCCGGTCCTGGTCGAGAAGATCCTGTCGGCCGACGAGTTGCTGCCCGGCGATTGGCCCGTCGCCGGCACGACCGGCTACGACTTCCTGAATGCGGTGAACGGCATCTTCATCCACGCGCACGGTCTGCGCCGGCTGCGGTCGATGTACGCACAGATCACCGAAGATCGCCGCAGCCTGGCCGACGTGACCTACCGCCTGCAGAAGGACGTGATGCGCGATCTCTTCCGTGCCCAGGTCCGCACGCTGAGCCGCCAGCTCGCCCGACTCGCGGCCGACGACCGCCACGCCTGCGATGTGGCTCCGTCGGAGCTCAAGTCCGCGCTGGTCGAGCTGACGGCTTGCCTGCCGGTCTACCGGACGTACATTGACGAGCGCGGTCCGTCTCCGAACGATCGTGCGCACATTGTCAAGGCCTTCGAATCAGCCACCCGCCGGGCCGACCCGCGCCGCGTGTCCGCGCCGACGCTCGATTTCGTTCAGCGTGTTCTGCTGCTCGACACGCCGCGCGTGCACCAGCGGGCCGCGTGGCAGGAATTCGTGCGGCGCTGGCAGCAGTTCACCGGCGCGGTAGCGGCCAAGGGCGTCGAAGACACCGCGTTCTACCGGTTTGCGCCTCTGGTTTCGCTCAACGCCGTCGGGGCCGACCCGGAGCACCTGACGGCATTCGTCGGCGTGGAGCGCTTTCACGGCCGGATGATCGAGCGTCAGCAAGCCTGGCCAGCCACGATGAACGCCACCTCGACCCACGATTCGAAGCGCAGCGAGGACGTCCGCGCCCGCATCAACGTCTTGTCCGAGATACCGGATGCGTGGCGAGCCTGCCTGACCCGCTGGCGGCGCTGGAATGCCGTTCACCGGACGGCGCTAGATGGCGTACAAGTACCCGATGCCAACGAAGAACTGTTTATCTATCAGAACCTGCTGGGCGTGTGGCCGCTCGAACGCAGCCCGCTCAAGGGACTGCAAGAGCGATTCGAGCAATTCGTGATCAAAGCCAACCGCGAGTCCAAACTCCACACGAGCTGGACAAACCCCAACGCAGACTACGAAGCCGCCCTGCTGCGGTTCGTGGCGGCCATTCTGCGCCGCTCGCGGCGCAACCGGTTCCTGCCCGACTTTCTGCGGCTTCAGCAGCGCGTGGCGTACTTCGGCGCGATCAACTCGCTGGCCCAGTTGCTGGTCAAGCTCACGGCGCCGGGCGTGCCCGACTTCTACCAGGGCAACGAGCTGTGGGACTTCAGCCTGGTCGATCCAGATAATCGCCGCCCGGTCGACTTCGAGGCGCGCCGCAAAGCGCTGCGGGACATCGATGCGAAGCTGCACAGGGACCGAATGGCCGGTCTGTCGTCCCTGCGGACGAACTGGCGCGATGGAAGCATCAAGCTCTTCGCGACGCGGGAGGGGCTGCGGCTGCGACGGCAATTCCGCGAGTTTTTCCGGCTCGCCGAATACGTGCCGCTCGAAACAACCGGTCGCCACGCCCATCACGTGCTGGCGTTCGCCCGGCGGCACGATCGTCAGTGGATGGTAACGGTCGTACCACGCTGCCTGGCGCTGTTGAGCCCAAAACCCAGGCCTGAGCTGGGGCGCGTCAACTGGGCGGATACGGCCGTCTTGCTGCCCGAGGCAGCGCCCGGCCGATGGTCCAGCTACTTCTGTGCAACTCCGGCCGTTGCCACGAACGGTTCCAGCGCCACGCGCAGGCTTCTCGTGAGTCAGCTTCTACGCGCATTTCCGGTGGCCTTATTGCATGATCTGGAAGCGCACTGAGTTACTTCGTCGGGGCGCCGAGCGACACTTCGCCGCTGGTCGGGTCGACGCTGATGACGAGTGTCCAGCCGCCGGCCGCAAGCGTGATGGTGGCAGTCGCCGTCTGGTCCAGCTCACCGAACTTCCCAAAGCCCAGCCGGGCATCCCCGCCCAGCGAGTACGATTGGATCGCCACGCCGGCCAGCTGGGACGCTCGACCTGTACCGAGCTGCGTGTTGTACGGCGCCTGCGTCACGGGTTCGGTGATCGGTGTGTCTGGCGCCGACTTCTTCGCGACCAGCCAGCTTGACGTGCTGGTATTGAACGTGACCACCCGCGGATCGTCGGCGTGCGTGATCGACTCTGTCTGTGCGAAGCCCAGATCAGCCGCGATCAGCTCGGCAGCCGCCGTCAGCTTCGTCGGATGCGGCGTGGCCAGCAGCGGCACGACCAGCGTGGCGGCAATCGCCAGGACCACCAGCACGATCAGCAGTTCGACGATGGTGAAGGCCCGGTGAGCGAGGGGTGCATCTCGGTAGGGGTGGCCGATCTCTCGAGTGGCATGGGCAAGCGGCCTTATGCTTGCCCGTGCCGCGTGACAAAGAGATGCGCCGACCTGCCGGGCCACCCTAGACGAGACGTACGCATGAACGAGCTGCCCGTTCGCGCCTATCGTCTCGTGTCGGGATGGCATGTTCATGGGATTACCGGACGCTGCGTCAAGGCGGCCCCGAAATAGATCGGAACACCGGCGGCCCAAGTTGCCCAAGTAGGTATTCGATATCTGCCTAATGAGGCGTACGAGCGCAAGATGCCCGGGACGAACCCGACTGAGCGGCCGGCGTCGCGGCCTCACGCTTGTCGAGGCCCTCATTTCAGCCGCCGTACTGTCGTTCGCAGTCATATCCGTCACGCAGGCCGTTGTCGCCGGCCAGGCCCAGTCGGCCGAGGCACTGCGTCGAGCACGAGCGGTAGCCCTGGCCGAAGCGTTGATGGACGAGGTGCTGCGGCTGCCATACATTGACCCCAACGGCGGCTCCGAAGCCGGCCGCACAACGTACGATAACACCGCCGATTTCAACGGCTTCAACGAGCCGGCTGGCACGCTCAAGGACGCGGCCGGCACCGCTTACGACGCGTCTCACCAGGGCTTCAGCCGGGCGGTCAGCGTCGCAGCCAGCAGCGTCACCGTTACGGGTTTCGGGAGCGCCATCGCGGGGTTGACCGTCACGGTCACCGTCAGCGACAGCGCCGGAGGCACGTGGGTCCTCACGCGTTTCAAGGCGCAGCCATGAGTCAGGGTTCAGGCCTTAGGGTTCAGGGTTCAGGGTGGCATGGGCAAGCAGCCGTATCGCTTGCCCGTGCTCGAGGTCCGGGCTCAGGGTTCGGGGCTCAGGCCGCGGCGCAGCCGCGGTCGCCGTTTCTAGTCTCCAGTCTCCAGTCTCCAGTTTCTAAACGTATCGCTTGCCCGTGCTCTCGGTCCGAAAGCACCCGCTCAGCATTCAGTGCTGACCACCGCGCATCGGCGTTTACCTTGGTCGAGCTGCTGATGGCGCTGGCTATTTGCGGCTTGGTCGGTGCAGCCGTGGCTGCGATGTTGTCGGCCGTTGCTTACGGCACATCATCTCGGCGCGAGCTGCGCGGCGCCGTCGTGCGCTATCGCAACGTCGAGGAGCGCGTCAGCGCTTCGGTCCGCTCGGCCCGCGCCGTGTTAGAGACGGGAACCGACTACGTCGTGCTCTGGATGCACGACACGCGCGTCAACCAGACACCGGACTTGTCCGAGATCCGGATGATCGAGCGCGATACCGCCGCCGGCAACGTGCTGCGCGCCTTCCAGTTCCCGTCGAACTGGACGCAGGCCCAGATCGATGCGGCCGAGCAGTATTACACGCTGTCCGGCAATCCCGCCGGATACTTTCGCACCCAGACCACCACCGCCAAAACGGCCGGCTCGTTCGTTCCCACGCTGTGGGCCAGCAACGTGACCGCCCTGACCGTCCAGGCCAACACCAGCGACCCAGCCACAACATCGCTGGTGAGCTTTCGAATCGACCTGAAGAACGGCGACCTGACGCACACGCTCATCGGCGCCGCATCGCCGCGGATCACGACGGTGAACTAATCCAAGGCGGTCGTCGGGGCGGCCGAAAGCGCGTGCCGCTGCCTACCGCGAAGACCACGGGCGGGCGGACGCGCTGGGGCGCGAGCTCTAGCTAGGGAATAGCGCCGAACAAACGTGCAGATCGTTGGGACTGTGGGGGCACGTAACGATCACCGAGTCCGCGATGCTGGGCCGCGTGCAACCGGTCGGACACGAGGAACTGGGCGTACGCGATCCAACGCGACTTTGACTTGATCGTAAACGCTGACTCCAAGAGCTTCCGCAACCTCCAGGGAAACCATCAGGGCGTATGGGATTGCCTCGGCAAGCTTGGTGAGCCCATCCGGACGACAGTTCACCTGAACGGGCAGAATATCGCCGTCACGAATCGGAACGGATTCTGACCCCTCCAGTATCTCGTGCTGCACTGTCCCGCGTGTTACGGCGTCATGATCCGCGTCAACCCTGTGAACATGAAGGAACTCATCATTTGCAGGGGGATCACACCAGAGGTCTGCGCCGCGATACTTTCGATGACGCGGATTCACAGGTGACAACCAGGCTAGCGTAATCGTGAGCCTCCGCGTAACCGTCTGCGCGTGAAGCGCAGTTGGTAACGGGACGTTGTAGACGTGCGCCTGCTCGGCATTGAGTTCAGCGCAGCCAAGCAGGATAACGCGCTCGTCTGTGCAGACGGTGCCTCGCTCGAAATCAACAGGTCCATACCCGAGAAACTGGGTGCACGCGCGCTTGATCCTCCACCATCGCTTGCGGCCATTGTCCGACATGTCGAGGGCTCGTTCAAGGACAGCCTCCAAACCGCCCCACGACGCGCCGTGAACCAGCATCGCCTTGAGTACCACAGCCGCGCGAGCATCTTCTAGAGCATCACCGCCCGACTCAACGCGCAAGTCAAGGACGTCGTCCAACAACTGGGCTGCTCGGCGTGTAGTTAATGCCGCGGCATTGCTCGTTCCGCTCGCCCGCGAGGCGTGATTCGGCGGCACCGTCCGGCCGCCGGGAGCAGCAACGAGTTGGCCAGGCTGCGCAGCGGCATTACTGATTTCAAACTCGGTGAGACCTCCGGTCGCACCCGATCGCGGTGCATAGTATCGCCGTCCACCCGGCACCAAGATTTCCGGCTTGATGCCACGCCGAAAGCCACTCGCAACCGGATTGACCGGACTTGGAAGCGCTCCCTGCCGAAGAAGATCGACAAGATGCGCCGTTGGGCCATCCAACGCGGATTGTGCGTGGAGTGCACCTACCGAAAGAGCGTTAATCGATTCGGCCGGCGACAGCAGGCGGCGCCGCACACGCTGCTCGGCCAAAGAACGTAGCGTATGCGCTCGCAAGTCTTCATCAGAGAGATCCGCTATGGCGTCCCTAGGAACCGGAATTGAGACATTATCGAGGTGATTGCCGGCTGCCACGACGAACAGAACTCGGTATCGCCAAGAGAGCCAATCGAGCAGGCGCGCCCATGGTGAGACGTGCCGATCGAATAGTTGCGAAGCGTCGCCGAGGCTGACGTTCACTATTTTAACCGATGGCGCTTGCGGCGGAGTCTCGCCCTGAGCGTCAAACATCCTGCGAACCGCGCGATGTATGAGATCAACAGCCAGCTCGTCCGAGGGGAATGTCTCCCAGCGGCGGTTGTTGGCGTCCGGCGTTCCGGGTCGCATCACAGGCCGGAAGTAGACCGGTGACATGAGCGCGGCCTCGCCTGCATCGAGTTCGCCGTAGATGATCAATGACGCCATCGCCGTACCGTGCCGGTGCTCGTCTATCTGATACTGCGCGGCGAAATCATCGGGATCGTCGATGCGCATGCGATCCTGCAGGGCTGCGTGGTTCGCAAGCGGCAAGCCGTCTAGCACCGCAACAACGGGTTCGCCTACGGGAAGCGGGCGATCTGGTGGAGCCGACGGCGCACCGTCAGGAAGGGGCGCGATCGCTGACTGACCCATCGGGGCGAAGTACTTCACGTCGGTGAGTCGTAGTAGCATTGTATCCTTGCCGGCGTTCAGCGCATCGACCGCCTCGCGAACCGCGGGCGCTGGGACCTCAAGAAGGACTCCGTGATAATCGATTTCCGGAATCTGCGCCTGCTTGATACACTGGCCACCGACATTGGTTGCCGCGGCTTGGACCCGGCCAAACGCGGCCTCGCGAGCGGCTGCGCCGGAACGACACCACAGCTCAGACTCAAAGCGAATTCTTGGAACGTTCGCTGCTAGACCGGCCTCCCATGCGTGAATGACTCCGGTCTCAAGTGTCCGATCTTTTGGCCCCCAGGGTCGAATGTCATTTAGATACCTAAACGCTTCTGCGAGTGCCCCATAGTTGCGTGGTAGTTTCTCGTTCGCTGCTTGCGTCCATAGATTCCAAAGCCGCAGCAACTCGTCGTAGGCCGCCCGGTTCGCTGCTACCACGAACAGCCGTCCAGGGACGGAAGTTGCGGCCGTGCCGTCGTCCAGGAAGCCAGGGTCCCCGGCCTCGACTTCGGCGTCGAAATCGCCTAGCCACTCCATGCCCTGGATGCGCCTTACGACGTTCTGGAAATCGCTCAGAGATCCCACGGTTTCAAGTACCACGACCTGTTCCGGATCGACGCCAGCAGTGCCGGCTTGAACTGTTCCAAACTGCCGCGACAATGCTTGAAAGCGTGAAGCGAGGCGCTCGCGCTGGCGCGCTTGCGTTGGCCGACCTGGACGAGGTCGGAAGGCCTTTGGCAGCCCAGCGCGGGCGGCGACGGTTGCGGCCGGGAAAATCAGTATCGGCCTCTCGGGCATTCATCGACTCCTTCATGGCCGAGGATTTCGCTTGGACGATTTGGTCGGCCGGGGGCTCTGGGCGCTCTTCGCTGCGGCAAGCGCTGACGTGGCGGTCTCCCGTTGTCTCCAATTCGCCATTCGTTCTCTAAGGATTCGCTGCACGTCGGCGTGTGGCCCATCCAGGACAGTTCGACGCGCAAGATCGCGGAACAGGTCCTCAATCTCGGAATACGTTGCACCCTTGAGCCTATCTCCAAGACGTGGAGCTTCGGCTCCCGCTGTCGCTCTGAGATTATGGAACAACCGCGATACGAACTCGTCCACCTGCTTAGGAGTTGGTGGAGGAAGTCTCAGCCGAAGCTCGAATCGCCGCCACACCGCCCGATCGAGTAACTCTGCATGGTTCGTTGCCGTGGCGATCAGTACGTGTGGTGGGAGCTGGTCCATTTGTAGCAAGAGCGTGCTCACGACCCGTTTGATTTCCCCGGTCTCGTGCTCATCGCCTCGTTCTTTTCCGACAGTGTCAAACTCGTCGAAGAAAAGCACGCACCGCCGTTGGCGGGCGTAGTCAAAAACCTTGCGAAGCCGCGATGCGGTCTCCCCAAGATAGCTTCCGATCAGGCCTTCGTACCGAACTATGAGCAGCGGTACCATCAGATCATGGGCGATCGCGGCGGCCACGCTTGTCTTACCGTTTCCCGGGGGCCCGACAAGCAGAACTCGATGTCGAGGCGCCAGGCCGTATGAACGAAGTAAGTCTGAGCGAAGGTGCTCCTCGATGATGCCTCTGCATTCGCGTTCGACAACTGGCGTAAGAATCAGGTCCGCCAAACCTCGCTCGGGGTTAGTTTCGTACACCAAGTCCGCGACCGCCGATGACGATGAAAGTGGCTGCTGTGGCCTTCCATTTGAAGCGGCCGCGAGTGCGGCAGCAAGTTGATCGGCGAGGACGTTGTGGTGTTTGGCTCGCTCCTCAGCAATTATCGCCTCCACCGCACTTCGAAAGCGCGGATCGGGGGTCGCTCCACCGGACTTTACCAGAGTTATCAAGAGGTCTGACCTTGCCATCGTCGTTCTCGTGTTCGAGGTTGTACTCGATTGATGCGGCTGTTTGGAGCTCCATCGTGTCGGTCCGACCCATGTCGGCGAATACACGCGCATTACCAACGCTCACCAATTACCTACGTCGTCACCCGTTTCGCTGACGCCGTCGGGGCCGATGCTCCACAGATCATAGCTGGTCGGATTGTGCCGCCCTGGCGCACGGTATTGATAGGTCTGGTTCCACGGATCTTTCAGGAGTCGTTCGGCGACCAGAAACGGACCCCCCCAATCTTCGTCGGGGCCCATCTCGATCGGGCGCTCGACCAGATCGCGCAGCGTCGATGGGTAGCGCTGCGTGTGCAGCACAAAACGCTTGATGTTGACGGCAATCAAGCCGTCCGGGCCAATCGCCTGCAGGATGGTCGCCTGGTCCTCGGCCGTTGTGGAGCGCGGCGCTGATTCGAGGCGCTCGATCTGCCGCAAGTCCTCCAGCGAATCCTCGTCCTCCGCCGACATCATGCGGTAGATACTCGCCCCAATGGCCGCCACGACCACCAGCGTGACGACGGCCAGCAGTCCCAGGGGCAGCGTTCGATCGCGTCGGGCCATGCTCCTGCCACGCCCCGCGGTAGAGCCAGACGGCGCAGTCATCCAGCCAGTCGCGCTGGCCGGCATCGGCGCCGGCGCGACCCTCGATAGATGCTGGCGCCGACCGACGCCACGACCACCAGCGCGATGACCGTCAGCAGGCCAAGCGGCAAGCTGGATCGTTCGCGTCGGGCCAACGGGTCGCGTGCAAACAAGTAAGCGCCGCTCTGCCGCGCCGCTGGCCATTAGACAGGCGGCCCGCCCCGCAGGCAAGCTGAGGCAACGCGCCTCGGAAATGCAGGCGTGCAAGCCCGTCAACCCGTCCAATTGGCCAGGAGGATGGCCCGGTCGGCGGCGTCGACGTCGCCGTCGTGGTCGAGGTCCGTGGCACAACATTCGCACACGCCCATGTTCTGGTTCAACACGTCGACATCTTTTGCATTG
>Ga0187892_10003494_pt1 | contig 28610 bp, 23 predicted proteins | sample MA1701073metaG_FD_139345 | JGI IMG/M metagenome (GOLD analysis project Ga0187892, IMG submission 139345) | Bio-ooze microbial communities from a basaltic lava cave in the Kipuka Kanohina Cave System on the Island of Hawaii, USA - MA170107-3 metaG ... | reverse complement strand
GACTTCCAGCTGCGACAACGATTCCGGCATGGGGGCTCCTTTCTGATAGTCTATATACTATCAGAATACCTCCATCCTTTCACATTTCGCAACTATTTACCTACATTCTTGTCGCACACCCACCGGTAGTGTAGACCCCCGCTTGGTTCCTGGCTTCCAAGACAATCCCCTCCGACGGAGGGCTGGCAGCGGTAGCCGCCGGGGTGGGTCGTTGCAGCCTCCACCCCCACCCGTTTTCTTTCTCAGCTCACACGGCGTTCCCAGGCGGTATTGAGGATCGAATTAAAATCGCCCTCGTCCTCGAAGAGGAGCCGAGGAAAATCCTTTTCATGGTCAAGGCACGGCAGGCACAATGAGGGACTCCTCGTGAAAATGAAAGCCCGCAGACCCGCAGCCAACACAGGTCGCGCTACAACAACTTCGGGCTTGGCTCTGGGTAAGTCTCTTTGAGGTTTGCCGCATGGCACTGATCAACGCTGAAACCCCAGATCCACACGGCTTCCACCCCGCAGCCCGGCGCTACCGTTTCGTGGTGTTGTTCTTCGTTAGCCTCCTGACCTACGGCAGCTATTTCGCTTACGACAGCGTGGGCGCGATTCCGGACCAGCTCATGAAGGTCTGGAATGTCGATCAAGCCGCGATCGGTGCTCTCTACTCTCTGTACAGCCTGGCGGCGATTGTGACGCTGCTGGTCGGGGGAATTCTCATCGACCGATTTGGAACAAGGACCTCCAGCCTCGTATTCTCTCTCCTGGTCACGCTGGGCGCTTGCATCGTCGCTTGGGCCCCCAATATCCAGATCGCTTACCTAGGACGCTTTCTGTTCGGAGCGGGCTCTGAGTCGCTCATCACGGCGCAGAATGTGATGCTCGCGCGTTGGTTCAAGGGCAAGGAGCTGGCGCTGGCCTTTGGCGTCACCTTGGCCATCAGCCGGATCGGCACACTGTTCAGCTTTAATACTGAAGCCCTCATAGCCACACGCTTCGGCCCGCCAGCCGCCTTGTGGGCCGCCGCGGTGTTTTGCGTCGTCAGCCTTCTTGCGAACTTCGTCTATATTGCGCTGGATCGCCACGGAGAACAGGCACTGGACCTGGCAGATGGCAGCGCTGGAGATCGCATTGTCTTTGCCGACATCCGCCGATTTTCGGCGACGTTCTGGTACGTCACCTTTCTTTGCCTGGTCTTCTACTCAGCCATCTTCCCGTTTACCGCGCTTTCAACGGATTTTTTTGCACAAAAATGGGGACTACCCAACGCTTCAGGCGAAGGATTGGGGTTTTTTCAGGCCGTATTCTTCAACTTCGTGCACATGTTTTCCACGGCCCCAGGTACTTCGTCGATCGTCATGTTTGCTTCCATGATCTTCGCGCCGTTCGCGGGCAATGTTGTGGATCGGGTAGGCAAGCGCACCACCCTGATGGTTCTAGGTTCGCTCCTGATGATCCCCGCCTACTTAATGCTGGCGCTGACGACGCTCCCTCCGGCGATTGCGATGATTATCCTGGGAGCGGCCTTCGTGATCGTCCCTGCCGCACTCTGGCCTTCAGTACCGCTCATCGTCGAGAAGAATCGCGTCGGGACCGCCTATGGGCTGCTAACCATGATCCAGAACGTCGGCTTGATGGTTTTCCCGTGGCTCAATGGACAACTTCGCGTTGCCACGGAGAGCTACACCGCGAGTATGTTGATGTTTGCGACGCTAGGTGTCATCGGTTTGGGACTGGCGCTGGCGCTGCGCCGCGCGGATCGAAGAGTTGGCGGTTTGCTGGAAAGCCGCGTGTGAGTGAGCTTCGCTAGAGAATGGATTGACCGTCGACTAGGACATCGCAGACATCAGAACTGCGATGTCTGAGCCACCCAGCGTACTTACCGTCACGATTGGAGAAAAACGTTGTGCCTCTTCAACTCGGACAAGACTTCCTGCTGTCCAACATGATAAGAGCGGTGCTTGATGGTGGTACCGTCACGACCGACTACGAGGACCTCGTGAAGTCCTTGAATAAAGCTTGCTGCAGCGCCGTTCCAGGTAACCGTTTTGCGGGCCAAGCCAAGCAATCCACCAACTTCGTGGATGCCCTCCGGATTGACGCTGATCTCAAGTGGTCGGAACGGAAGCCCGGCGTGGTACGTCACGTAGACTAGAAATGGTGCTCCACCTCCTAGGATGAGGCGAAGGCCCAACCCGGGAGGAAAGAATGTCCTATCGCCGAATCGGCGTGCACTCTGGTACCGGGCTTCACTAGCGAAAAATCGAATCGGTAGGATCCCAACAAGAATTGGAAGAGCACGTAACATCGTTGCTGTTGATTCGATTGTCGCTTACGCTCTTGTTCAGCGCTGGGGTGTGGGGCGCTAAAATATCAAATTATTTGTCCGAGAACACGATCACTCAGCAATTCATCGTGAGGTGGTCACGTAGAAGGCGTTGCGGCCGGTTTGCAAATCTTTGCCGTAGGAAAAAATGATGGCGACGTTATGACGGAATCGCGCTTTGAAGAGCAGGCTGAGATCCGTGAGCCAAACGCCTGATCCGAAATTGTGATCTTTGTCATAGATCCTTCCCGTGTCCACGGCGGGACCCAACCGCAAATCAAGGAAGGGCAACTGGTAAATCCGCTTGTCGATTTCCCAGTTCCACAACAAATAGTCCTGCCCCAGAAAGCCGCTGCCTCGCTTGCGATCCTGCGTGGCAATGTGGCCTCTGAGCCAGAGATCGTTGTCGCGCTCGAGTCCAAAAATGAACAGTTCATCGAAGGGCAGGCTGCCGTTAGCGTGTCCAGCGCGAAAGCGAGCGGTGACCCGGTAGTCATCGTCTTTGGCTTGCGGCAACCATTCGGCTTCAAGGCTTCCTTGGAGTCTTGTGAATCGCTGTGAACCGTCGCGAAACAGCTTGCCCGCATCGAGCCCGGCTGCCGATTGAAGCGTGAAGCGGCGTTCCGGAACGATCCAGAGGGTCTTGTTGACGCTGGCCATGTACTTCACGGCGATGCCTGGCGTGAACAACCCAGCCGACTCGGAAGAGACCGTAGGTAGATTGCGGAAGTCCCGGTACGAAAGCTCAAACCCGCCCTTCCATTTCCAATTCCAGTTCGTGCGGTTGTCCACTTCGAAGCCCGCTGCCAGCCGCTGCAAACGCAAGTCCCCTGGCAATGGCGCATCTCCCTGATAGCTCCTGGACAAATCCCAGTTTTCCTTCCGAGCATCGATGTAGAAGCGTCCTCTCCAGGAGGGCCAGCCGCCCAATGGCGCCGAGATCTCGCTAAAGGCATGGCGCTTCTGGGCATCAAAGCTTGCCCACGACTCCAGGTTGAAAGCTCGCCCTTTGAGGTTATAGAGGTCAACGTGGGCAGTCAGGAGGGGAATGCCGCGGGCAAGTGCGAAGATTCGGTCTGCCTTGCTTCCCCATCCGTTCTTCTCGATCGAATGAAACAAGAGATCAAACTGTTCTCCTGGCTTTGGCTTCAGCTCGAAACGGTAGCTGGGAAAGACTTCCAGATGTTCCAGCCACGCTTGAGTGTTTCTGAAATCTTTGAGCAGTAATTGACTGGCCGGCGCCACGGCAAACGCTCGATCAAGAACGTCTGCCTTAAGTCGAAGCTGAGGGCTGCTGGCAATCTGGCCCACAACGGGTTTTTGGGAAAGATTCCAGTACTTGAGAGCCGCTTCGAGGTTCTCTTCCAGGAAATACAGCGTCGCCAGGAAGTTTTGGGTGTAGGCGTCGTTGGCATCGAGCTTCAGCGCCTTTCGCAGCGAATCCTTTGCCTCGCGAAACTGCTTCAACTGGAACAGGGCTCCCGCTAGTTCTCTAGGAAACCGCACGTCTGTTGGCGCGATTTTTCGTCCGGCCTCGAAGGCTTTGCGAGCCTCCTCCCAGCGTCGCAGGCGGCTTAACGCCAGGCCTCGGTAGAAACAATGATCTGCCGATCCATCCTGTGTTGGCAGCCGCTGCAGCATCCCTTCCCAGTCAGACGCCTCCCGTAGCTTCCTGAGCTCATCCACGTGATCATCTCGTTTCGGCGCGTCGGAGCCTTGGCCTTGCGCGGAGCCAAGCTGCGGAAGGAAGGAAAGGAGGAGCACCCACAGGAGCAGGCGCTCAGCGGCCATCGAAGGTTGGCGCCGCTGCAGGAAGGCTGGGCGGAAGAGCCAGCAGAGTCCAGCAGGATGTTTGCTCCCAGGATTTCTGAAACTTCTTGCGGTCGAGTTTGAGCAGCTTGCGCTGGGCGGGATCGTTAACCAGAACCACATTCTCAGGATCGTTCCATCCGGTGACAACGACATAGTGATCCAGAGCCCCACGATTTCCCAGGGCGGCGATCAAGGGCCGCCCTTTCGAGATGTGATTCTCGATATCCTCCCAGCGACCCTTGAAAACAAAGACTTGAAACCCAATCGAGTCCAGATAGCCTTTCATCTGGCTGCCGAGTACGCCTTTCGATTCCGACGAACCGAGAGCCTTTGCAATGTGAGGAAAGGAAGGAACCTCGGTCGAGCCGCCGACTGGACCGGCCTTGTGCCAGTACTGCAATATCATTGAGACCGAAGCGGCGCCACAAAGATTCTTCGCCTGGCGAACAAAAGGAACGTCAATCCAGAATCCAGGCTTCGCATCAGCATCTGCACTCAGAGACACCCGCAGGGCCGATGAGGTGAGACTCCACGCCAGCAGCAACCTTCCTGCGACGGAAGCGATTCTCTTAGAAGTGTGCAGGATCCAGAACTCGGAGAGGTATGTGGGAGCTGAAATCGCCAAGGGAGTTTTTCAAGCTGTGGTTGCGGCACCAGGTTGGATGAAAATATTTCCCTCTAACAAAAGCGGGAGCCGTGAAAAATTGCCGCAAAGCCATAGGGAACGCCGGCTGTGGCGTTCTCGTGCCGAGGGAGTACTGATTTCAAATCGGTTCGTCAGTCAACAGGGAACGGGACAGCGCCCGTTCCTCTACAAGACCAATCTTTCACAGTTCCGAGAGGGAGAGTTTTCAAGGCAGCAAGCCGAGACTGCAGGCTCAGGCAACAACGATAACCAGGATGATGACTGCCGTCGCCAGCGCGATCAAGATATAAGTAATTTCCTGATTGCTCAACGAACCCGCGGAAATGTCGTTCTCTACCTGGCGACACTGAGATGCCAACCGGCTCAATTCTTCGTCGTTCAAAAGAGGAATAGCCTTTTCCACTTTGGAGGCAGTCACTACTTGCTTGCTCAAGGCGTTCTTGACAGTTTTCGACGAAAAGAACTTCCGGACTGTTTCAACATTCGTTTGACGAGTCTTGGCAGAATCTACCAGCACTTGGTGCAGGTCAGCAGCGCTGACCGCATGATCATCAGCCAAAAAGCGCTGGGCCGGGGCAGCCAAAGAGGTAAATGCGATCGCTAACAGAATCGCCAAACGTTTTCGCAGCTTAAGAGACATTTCTCCTCCTCGAGTGTGTGAATGTGAACTAGCTCTTTGCATTCCCGTTTCCAAATCCTATCAGCTCACAATTGGGTGTGGGAATATGGTCAAAAATGAACTCGCCCCGCTACCGAGTGACAATGTCGTAATCGAGAGTCTAAAGCCGGGACGGCTAGGTGATATCCTTCTCGCCCGTTCGAATGTTGTAGCCTTGCTCTACCGGCAAAACAAAGATTCTGCCGTCCCCAATCTCGCCGGTTCGGGCTGTTTCCGTAATTACTTTCAAGACTTCATCTACCAGATCGTCCGCCAGCACCATTTCAATCATCATTTTCGGAAGAAGGGTGACGCTGTATTCCCTGCCCCGATAGATAGCCTTGTGACCCTTCTGCCGACCATGGCCGCGCACTTCTGAAACCGTCATTCCCGAAACGTTCACTTTGCTCAACGCCTCACGAACCTCTTCCAGTCGGTTCGGCCGGATGATGCACTTGACCAATTTCATGGAGATTCCTTCGCTCGTTCTTTCCGATCGATCGCAAACAGCCTTCAGAGTCTCATGCTGCCGAACTCAAGCTGCAATTCGATCTAAGGTTTCCTTCATGGTTGAAGCCAATTGCTCCTGGACCGCAGGACAGAGCCTCTTCTGGTTCTGAGTCAGATAGAAAACGTCGATCGCGCGTTGCCCTTCCGTCGAGATCAAAGCCACGTCGATATTACATTTGTTCTGGGCGATCACTTTGGCGATGGTGGATAACAGCCCATAGCGGTCACGGGTAACGATCTCCATGATGCTGTACTTCTCTGAGGACTGGTCGTCGAAAGTAACATAAGTGGAAACAGAACCTTTCGCTTTACGGTGAAAAAGAATACTACTTTCACGACGCCTCAGCAACTCGGTTAAATCGAGTTCTCCGGCAAGAACTTTCTGGAGTGTTTCGCGAAAGTTCTCGATCTCGCTCTTGTTCAGCTTGAAAGTCTGGAGCCGATCTTCAAACTGAATGACGTCGAGGATCAGCCCCTGCCGGTTTGCAAACGCCTGTCCGCGGAGGATGTTCATCCCGAAGTATGAAAGGACACCCGTGAGTTTGGCAAAAAGAAACGGCCGATCAAGCGCCACCAAACTCAATTCATAGGTCGAGCGCCGGCGATTCAATCGAAAGGTCAGGTCCTCGGAGACACGAACCTTCTCGGCCAATTTGAAGTGCTCCAGAATTTTCTGCTTCGGCGTGTACTTCAAGTAGCTGCGGGGAAACCCATCGAGGAACGTTTCGACACGTTCGACGGTTGAAGCGCCTTCATTACCCAGCATCCCAGCCACGTCCCGAGCCAGGTTTGTGTCCTGGTGTGCATCCCAGCGTTCGTCTGCAAAAACTCGGGTGAGTTCTGCTTCAGTCTCAACGTACAGCTGCCAGAGTACGTCCTCTTTCCAGGGCGTCAGGGCTTCCGGACTCACGGCTTTTATATCCGCGTATGTCACCAGGCAGAGCATCCTGAGGTTTTCCCGTGTTCCAATGAAATCTGCAAATCGTTTCACCACCGCTTCGTCTGTCACGTCGCGTCTTTGGAACGTGGTTGACATCTCGATATGGTGCTGAATGAGAAATCGCACTTTCTCCACATCCTCTTCGGCCAGATGCATGCGTGTGGAGATGGTTTCGAAATCGCGAAGGCTGTTTTGACAATGGTTCCCCGAATCAGCCTTCCCTACGTCGTGGAGAAGCATTGAGAACAGCACTAGTTCCGGCTTGGCCAGCGACCTTAGCAAACTGGCAAAGCGGTGTTCACGCGGCTTCTTGGCGTGGTAGAGATCCTCCAGGTTTTTGATCGTCAGGAGCGAGTGCTCGTCGACGGTGTACCTGTGGAAAAAGTCCTGAATGACATGGCAGCGAATCTTGTCAAACTCGGGAATGATCTGCCCCAGCAATCCAATATCGTGCATGAGAAACAATACGTCATAGACCCCTTTTTGCTGGCGCAGCAGTTTGAAGAACAGATCGCGCACCTCGCCTGAACCACGAACGGCGTTATCGATCAAGTGCAGGTGCTGTTTGACCTGGCCGAGGGCTTTCTCGCTGATGGGAATTTGATACTTGGCTGACCGATAGAACAGCTTCAGCATATTGGCCGAATGCCGGACGATGGTTTCTTCATCAGGGAACGCCAAGGCGCCTCGCTGGACGATGGTGGTTGTCCACGTCGTTGCCTTAAAAGATCTACCTATACGTCGAGTCGGCGGAAAGGCATGGCGAATCATCGACTCGCAAAAACCATGAATCCGCTTGGCGCGCAGGAAGTAGTCTTTCATGAGCGTCTCGACAGACTGGCTCGCATCGCCGGGACACCCCAAGTCTGCCGCAATCTGAATTTGATGCTCGTGCGACAGGACGTTTCGGTTCCGCCCTGTCAGGAAATGCAGGTCGTTTCGCAGACCGAGCAAGAAATCCTGCGCACCGAGAATCTGTTCCAGCTCACTCTCGGCAACCAACGCATGCTCCACAAACTGGGTAAGCGATTCGTGCCCGAACAAGATGCCTCCAATCCACCGGGCCGTATGGAAGTCTCGCAATCCGCCGGGCGCTTCCTTGATATCGGGTTCAAGCTGATAGATCGTGCCGTTAAACTTCTTGTGGCGCTCCCCATGTCTGGCCACCAACACGCGCAAGAATTCCTTCCGGCATTGCGAAAGGATCTGTGGCAACTCTTCCGACTGAAATCGTGTTGCCAGCTCTGGACTTCCTTCCAGGAGACGGGTATCGAGAAGCGCGGTGGCCAGCTCCAGATTCCGAGGATCGAAGCGGTATTCGTCGGAATGCAGCACGTGATGGCCAACCGTCAATCCCAAATCCCACAAGGGATGCAGAAAGGCTTTCAAGAATTCTTCATCCGCGCCCTGAAGCTGCTGTCCAAATAATAGGATAAGGTCTACGTCAGAGTGAGGATGCAACTCACGCCTTCCAAAACTCCCGGTGGCCAGAATCGAGATCTGTGCATCACTCTGGGGTAGAACCGCAATCGCATCGGTGAAGATATCGTGCACCACACGTTCAAGGAGAGCTGTAACGTCTCGCAAGACGCCGCGGCTGCGGTCGTCTCGTGTGCGGGATTCTTTGATCCGCTGCAATTGCTGCTGAAACTGTTCAGGTGTCATGGCGGCGCTGAATGCGGGCTAGTTTTAGCCGAACTTCGGCGTAGAATGCAAGGAAAGAGGATGCCGGTCTTGAGATGTTCGCATCTCCAAGTTCCTTACCGAAACCACTAGCCTTCGAAACAGCCCAAGGAGTCTTGATTATGAAAGCAATCCGAGTTCAAGCCCCTGGCGGACAGGATGTTCTGAAGTACGAAGACGTGCCAGACCCGAAGCCCCAAGCTGGACAGGCTCTGGTGAAGCTGCATGCCATTGGAGTGAATTTCATCGATGTCTACCATCGGACTGGACTCTATAAGTTGCCGTTGCCATTTACTCCTGGCATGGAAGGCTCCGGGGTTGTGGAAGCGATTGGAGCCGATGTCACCGAAGTGCAACCGGGTGACCGTGTCGCTTACGCCATGGCGGTAAGCGCCTATGCGGAACTGGCCCTGGTTCCTTCCTGGCAGCTGGTAAAGCTTCCAGCCGACGTCGATTTCTCCAGGGCTGCGGCAGCAATGCTGCAAGGAATGACGGCTCATTACCTGACCCACAGCACATATGCCATAAAGCGCGGGGATACAATACTGCTGCATGCGGCAGCCGGCGGCGCGGGCTTGCTCATTGCACAGATGGCGAAGCATCGGGGCGCCCGCGTGATTGGCACTGTCTCCACAGAAGAGAAAGCCCACCTGGCACGGAGTGCAGGTGTCGACGAAATCATTCTCTATACTCAAACCGACTTTGAAGCAGAGGTTAAGAGACTGACGGAAGGCAAAGGCTTGCCGGTTGTCTATGACTCGGTTGGAAAGACGACTTATGAAAAAAGTCTCAACTGTTTGAGACCACGCGGCATGTTGGTCCTGTTTGGCCAGTCGAGCGGGCCGGTGCCGCCCTTGGACCCGGGGATCCTGGCAGCCAAAGGCTCACTTTATTTGACGAGACCGTCGCTGGGTCACTACAGCGCGACTCGCGAGGAGCTGCTTTTGCGCGCGGGCGACGTCCTTGACTGGGTGGCGAATGGCCGATTGAAGCTCCGCATCGAAAAGACCCTGGCGTTGTCTGACGCCGCCGACGCGCATCGAGAATTGGAATCACGTCGCACGGCGGGGAAACTGTTGCTGATCCCGTAGAATCTCAATCCAACCGTACTCTCTGCCAAATAAGCAGAAAAGTCCCTCCGATCAGGCACATCATCAGACCGTTCCCCGCCAGAACCCACGCCGGAGACAGGTGGCTGGCAAGGAACCCGGTTGCAAGACTCCCGAGTGGCGTTCCGCCGCGGAACGCCATCATGTAGATGCTGACCACACGACCACGCATGGATTCAGGCACTCGAAGCTGTACCAATGAAGTCATCAAGGCAAAAACCGCAACCAAGGCGATTCCTGCCAGCAGAAGGGCCGTCAGGCTCAACCAAAGCACTGGAGAGAATGAGAAAAGGATAGCCATCACCCCAAATACAACCTGAAGCACTAGAGCCAGCTTCCCCTTGTTCGGGAAGTTCCCCAAAGCAGCGACGACCAGCGCCCCGATCACTGCGCCAACACCGGTGCATGCGAGCAGACCACTGTATCCTCGCGGCCCAAGGTGAAAGACGTCCCTGGCGAATACCGGCAGCATGGTGATCAGGGGCACTCCGAAAAACGTGCTGCAGAACGCCAAGAAACTTAAAGTGAGGAGTACGGGCTGTTGGCGCACAAACGAAAGTCCGCTTCGCAACTCGTCAAACAGCTTGCCATGGGTTTCCGGCAGCACCGTCCGGCTCTTTAAGGAAGACAGCGAAAAGATTACTGCGAGAAAGGAAACGCCGTTTAACAGGAAGCACGCCGCCGCACCCAGCGCTGATAGTGCAAGCCCGGCCAAGACAGGACCAACGATGCGCGCCAGGTTGAACTGGATTGAGTTCAGCGCAATGGCATTCGAGATGTCTTTCTTCGCTACTAAAGTCGGAATCAGCGACTGGTAGGCCGGTCCTCCAAAGGCCTGTACGGTTCCCGTCAGAAAGGAAAGCAATAGAATCTGCCAGACCCTCACTCGGTCGAAGTGGATCAGGGCCGCCAGTGTCAAGGCGAAGGTCATCTGTAGGTACTGCGAACTGAGCAGCAGTCGCCTCCTGTCCATCCGGTCGGCCACGACGCCACCGATTAGAGAGAACAACAGGATCGGCACCTCGCCCAGAAAGGAGTCGAATCCCAGCAGAAATGCCGAGCCCGTCAAGGTGAAGACAAGCCAGCTCTGGGCAACTTTCTGCATCCACGTCCCCACGGTGGAAACGAAAGCCCCGCACCACAGAACTCGAAACTCTGGGTAAGTGAGGGCCTGAAACGTTCTGCGGTAGAGTGTCGATTTCTCCACGACTGGATTTTCGCCAGCCGGTTGGGAGTTCTGGGCTTGGGGCATGGAGAAAGAGTGAGGTTTCGGCGTTTGGATCAAAGGACGGGAACCTTCGTTCTACCTTCGTGCGACGAGGTCCAGCGCATTTTGCGCGACCAACTGTCAGCTGAGTTTTCCTGCATCCGTGTGGACAATGAGCTTGAATAAGCCGCCATCGTCGAACTCATCAACCGCTTTCAGCCGTCGCTCGTCAGTCCCGTCAAGTTCTACACCAAGAGACACCGGCTCGGGGATGGTGACATCGGCCCAGACAGTCTGCTACGAGATTCAGGGGAATGCTATCAGTCTGCAAAGCAGGTCGTATCGATTAACTGCGAATGACCCGAAGGGTGACTGTTTGCGCAAGCAACTCACTTGAAGAGTCTACGAGAGGTGTTTGGTAAGGTTCAAGTTCTCCGCAAACGCTTTAGGATGGAGAATCTTTACAACACCCGAATACATAGAGGCAGACAAGACCGAGCCTGAATGGGCCAAGGCAGAACGGCCGACAGCGCCCTCCGCAGGAACGATGGCCTCTCGAGGAGTTGATCCCGTATCTCTTGAAGTCGAAACTCTTCAAGAACTTCGGCTGTTTGACGACTTGCCTCCACAGACCGGGGGTCCAGGTCTCTTTCAAATAGGCGTAACTGTTGCTGGTCCCGCAAGGGCTCGATTGAGAGACACGCCAAGCCAGGCAGAAAGCAAGACGATCCCGCGTTCAGAACAATACTAGACCGAAACCGATCCAAGCACAGGCGGGTCACTGTCCAGTCGATGAATCATCTCTCAGTTGGGATATCAGTCGATCCGCGGCCATGGGCTTGAACGAGCAAGGACATGCTAACTTCATCGGCAGAAACAGAATATGTTATAGTCTGCCCGTCAGCAATGCGAGTGATCCAATCGGATCCAGGCGTCTTGTAAATCCGGACCGGGGGCAACAAGTTGCTTGCGGACACGCAGCCGGGCAGTCCGCTGCGGACCGCAACCGGCGGGGTTTCGATCCACCTGCACGAGTCGTTTGCGAAGTTGGGACCCAGCAGCGAGGACGCCGTGTGACGAAACGGGATTTCTTGGCGAACCCGGTTAGCAGCTTGGTCGTCAACTCGAAGACAACAAGAGACTAGGTGCATTCACCTCCTTAAAGCGACGGGTGCCCAGCACCCATAGAGTCCAGAGATCAGTGAAGATTTTCTTGATCTGCCAGCAGCCGCAAATTGCCAAAGCTTTAGAAGCATTTTCAAATGAGTTCGGGCATTCTCACTTGCTTTGTTCCAAAGCAAGTGAACCGCTGGACTGTCAAAGCTGGGAGGCGGGCCTGATTGTCCTAGAAATGAGCCCGAATGCCCCGCAGTGGTTGCCCTTGATCGAAGATCAGCGGAGACGAAATCCGGCTGTGACTTTGGCAGTTGTTGGTGACGGCTCAGACGAACAGATCGCAGAAGCATTGCGTTTGGGAGCGGAGGCTTACTTCACGGCCCCCGTTCGTCCAAAACTCCTGCAGTTAACCTTGATTCCTCTGTTGAACAACGCTCAACTCAGGTCGTTGGCAAATGCCGCCCAGGATCAAACTGCACGCGTCCAACGGGAACTCTACGGCTCCCTCCAACGACAGAAAGAGGCTATTTCGGAAAAGGAATTGACCTACCGTGAACTGTTGCTGGCCTACGCACAGCTTCAGGAGTTGAATCAGCAAAAGAATAACTTCCTGGCTTCGGCAACTCACGAGCTACGCACTCCGGTCACGGTGATGAAGGGATATCACCGCATTCTTCTGGACGGACGACTCGGAGAGCTTGCCCCGCAGCAGCGCGAAGTCCTGCTAGAGTCAGAGCAAAGCTGCGCCCGGCTCATTAAGATTATTAACTCACTTTTGGATTTGTCGCGCATAGAGAGCGGCAAGCTGGAACTTTTTTATCAGGACTATGATCTTGCCACCAACATGAAACTCGTGGTCAGCCAGATGAAAGAGTTTTCAAAGCGAAGGCAGCTTTCGGTGGTTGTCAAAGTGGAAAAGGGATTGCCAAGTCTTCGTTGCGATCGCGAGAAAGTTAACCAAGTTGTCACTAACCTTCTCGAGAATGCGATCAAATACACCCAGGCAGGTGGGAAAATCTACATCTCAGCAGGACCCTATTTCTGGGACAAGTGCCTCGGGGGAAGGACAGGCGAACCGGGTCTCCCAACTCCATCTTCCAAGCCAGCGAACGCTATAGTGATTCAAGTGAGTGACAACGGAATCGGAATCTCGCCGGAACACCACCGGGAAATTTTCGACCAGTTTACTCAAGTGCCGTCAAACCAGATGGACCGGTCTGGCTTGGGTCTGGGCTTGGCAATTGCCAAACGTATTATCGAAGCTCATGGTGGAAAAATTTGGGTGGACAGCCAAGTGAATTCAGGAAGCCGATTTACGTTCCTGATGCCGTTAGCCCCGCTTGAAACTCCCGCAGTGACTGCGCAGTATTCGCAGCGACTTGGCACATAAAGGATGCCTTGGACAGACTATGAGTGAACCCACCTCCATCCTGGTCGTTGATGACGAAGAGGGTATTCGGAATTACCTAAAAACCCTTTTGAAACTGAAGGGCTATGAGGTTTCCACCGTAGCCAGCGGCAGCGAGGCCATTGAGTATTTCAGCTCGAACCCACCTCCCTCTCTGATCCTCATGGACATCCTCATGCCTGAAGTGGATGGCCTGGAGACTCTTAAGCGGTTGCGCAAGTCCGAAAAAGAGCTGCCGGTCATCATGTTGTCCTGCATCGGCGAAACGCGCACGATTGTTGAAGCGATGCGCTCCGGAGCTACCGACTACCTCAACAAGCCGTTCGAAGAAGCCGAACTGGAGATCGCCATTCTCAAGGCACTCGACCGCAAGAAACTTGTGGAAGAGAACAAATTGCTGCGCGAGCAGAACGAGACTTTGACCGAAGACTATCGCTTCGTTGCTTCCAATGCCAAGATGGTGCGCATCAAGGAGCTGATAAACCAGATCGCCCACACCGATGTCACTGTCTTCATTCAAGGCGAGAGTGGGGTGGGCAAGGAGATTGTGGCCCGCGAGATTCATCGTGGCTCCACTCGCAAGGACAAACCCTTTGTCAAAGTGAACTGCGCGGCCTTGCCTTCAGAGCTACTGGAGAGCGAGCTTTTTGGCTATGAAAGAGGAGCATTCACGGGTGCGTTCCGTCTGAAGCAGGGCAAGTTTGAACTCGCCAACTTTGGGACCCTGTTTCTAGACGAGATTGGCGACATGGCTCCGGTGCTGCAGGCCAAATTGCTGCACGTGCTGCAGGACAACGAGTACTCGAGGCTGGGCGGAAAAAAGAACGTGGTGGTTGACGTCCGGATTTTGGCGGCCACCAACCAGAATCTGGAGGAGGCGATGCAGGACGGCCGCTTCCGTGAAGATCTGTTTTACCGGCTGAATGTTGTGAACGTCTCCATCCCTCCGCTTCGGGAACGGCGCGAAGAGATTCCCCTTTTGTGCAATCACTTTTTGCGAAAGCACAACCGTAAATACAACAGCAGCATGTTGACTGTACCGGCGCCTGTCTTGAACCAAATGCTGGCTTACGACTGGCCAGGGAACATTCGCGAATTGGAGAATGTCATTAAGCGACTCGTGATCCTGGGTAACGAGCAACAAATCATCGACGAGTTGACCCAGAAGATTGAGACTCGAAGGAAGTCAGACAAGATAACCCTTGATGCGTCTCAGGTCGAAATTACCACTGACGAGGCTGGAGGCATGAGCCTCAAAAATATGAGCCGGAATCTCACCTCCACTGCGGAGAAGGAAGTCATCCTCAAAGCCCTGCAGCAAACCCAGTGGAACCGGAAGCAGGCAGCGACCATGCTCAACGTGAGTTACAAGACCTTGCTGAACAAGATCCGCAAGCTCGACATCAAGTAGGTTCCCGCCGATTCCTGATCCAGTATTAGCCTCCGGAGTGGTCGAGGGGCCACCTTCCGCTCCCTGAAAACCCCGTCGGAGCAACCGTCAGTCTGTCGTCTTATTTCAAAACTAGCTGTAGGAGTGACAGCAAACTTGCAGCCGTAAAGGGCTTCGGCAGGAATAGGACGCAGCCTGAGGAAAAGCTCTTTTTCACTAGTTCGACTTCCTTGCTGGCAGTCACCATGATGATCGGCAGGTCTTTCAACTTCGGATCGCTCTTCACAGACTGCGCCAAGGCATTGCCATCCATTTGCGGCATCATCGCATCGGTTATGATGGCGTCGAACTTATCCTTCTGAAGCAAGGAAACCGCAAGCTCACCGTTCAAGGCAGTTGAGACGCGAAAATCCTTCTGACTCAGAATCGTCTTGATAAGGGTGAGAATGTTTTGATCGTCGTCGACGACCAGAATATGCTTTTGAGGCATGGGGTTCTTTCCGCAGCGGTTTGCGTTGAACTGAACGCCTTGGATCTGCGACGTACTGCCATTCTATGCGGAAAGCGTCGAAAATCAAGTGAATCCTTGATCGATACCCGACAGATAAAACTGGAGATAGTGAGAAGCCATGAGACTCGTTCTGAACCGCGCCTTCCTGTCCTCCTTTCTCATCACAAACAGTCTTTGCTTGATTTCCTGGGTGATTGAGGGTGCGGCCCAAAAGAACTCGGACGTTGTGAGAGCTGACGCCTTGCTGCAGGAGGGCAAACTGACCGAAGCCAAGCAGGCCTTGACCGTAGAGTTGCAGAAACGACCGGCGTCAGTTAGGCATTTGATTTTGTTGACGCGGATATTGCTCATAGAGGATGAATTTGACGAGGCCAAGATACAAATTCAACACGCCCTCAAGGTGGCGCCGATGAACACAGAGGCGCTTGCGCTTTACGGGCATTCGTTGTTCCGGGAAGGCAATTTTGTTTTGGCTGAGAGCCAGTACCAAAAGAGTCTTCGTCTGGATTCAAAGCAGGCCGGGGCGCATCTGGGATTGGGTCGGGTCTACCTCACCCGCCAGCAACCCGAGCAAAGTGTGAAATCCTTTCAGCAGGCGATTCACCTTGCGCCCCAGGAGGAAGACAACTACTTCTTCGCCAGCGAAGCCTACGGTGCAACCAAGAATTTCGCCAAGCAGGTCGAATCCTTGGGAAAGTACCTGGCACTGAAACCGAGGTTCAACGCCGAACGGGTTGAGAATGCAAAGGCGCTCCTCACTTTCTTCCGACATCTTGAGGGGGGACCTGTCGCCGTTATTGCAGATGCTGCGCGACCCTATGAAATTCCTTTCCAACCATTCTTTGGCCTCATGCTCGTTGAAGGGCATGTAAATGGTCAGGGGCCTTTTCGCTTCCTGGTGGACAGTGGCGCGACCTCAACCGTCCTCTCGAATGCACTCTTCGACTCCCTGAAGATTCCTGTTCTTTCGACTGCGGTTGTGAGTTGTATAGGAGGCACAGGAAGGACAGGAACGAAGCTCGCAAAAGTGGAACAACTCAGAATCGGAGAGCTGGAAATCAGCAATCTCCCTGTTTCCTCGTTCGACAATTCGATCTTTGCCGAACTCATCGACGGCGTTCTCAGTACCGCGGATTTGGCCGATTTCTTGATCACCCTTGACTATCCCGACCGCCGCATTCTCCTCGCCCCAAGACCTTCAAAGCCAGCCGCCAGAAAAGCAAACGACCTGCTGAGAGGGAGAGTCGAAATCCCATTCCGCATTCTGGGAAACCTCATTCTGGCCCCGATTTCCATCAACCAGCAGCCGGCTCAGAATTTCTTGTTTGACACCGGAGCAGTTACCAGCACACTTTCAAAGCGGCAGGCTGCGTTTCTAGGTATCCGCGATGACACACCCAACGCCAGTGTCGACATTCAGTTTGCCGGAGCCTGCGGAGTCACTCAATCCGTTCTGTCGGTGGATCGTGTTGATCTCAGCTTGCAGGGGTTGAAAATGCCGTACGCCAAAATTCTCGCCGTCGAGCTGAAAGAGATCAGCAAAGAACTGCGGACCGAAGTCTCCGGGATTTTGGGTGGAGATTTTTATAGCCAGCGGAAGGTGACCATCGATTATCGGGACACAAAACTTATCTTTGAGTGAGCTCGTGGCGCCGCACTCTTTCTTTCGATAGAACGCCACAACTGCTTACGGACTCATTAGGCGGGTTCTCCCTCCACACGGTAGCCGCCCAGCTCCCTGAACCGCAAGTCACCGTCGATCCGAGCTCCAAAGACTAGAGTGGCTGTGACTGACGCGAGAACAAACGGAGGCTCTTCTCCGCGAACGAACTCCGGCGTGAAGAACCCGTTGAAGGATCTGCATAGAGAAAAGGATGGCAGGCTAACGACGAGAAGCAAAACGCTCAGGAAATCTCTGAGCTGTCTGGTCATCCAGCGAATCTTTCGTGAAGCATGGATCAAATTGGTACCCTGCATATGCATCCTTGCTCGGCCCTGTTTGGTGTAACGATCCTTACCCACAGAATGTTTCTTCCCTTTGGGAGAAATCGGGTTAGAATCAGAGTAGAACATTATCTAATTTCTTGAGCGTGGGTCGTTCGGGAACCCACACACGAAATCTCAGCGCGAGCCGACTCTGTTGGCCGAAAGGAGAATGGGAATATGTTCGATCAGATCAATCATGAGGCGCTTGGAAAGAAGACCCTGAAAGAAAAGGTTATCGAAGGGGCCATCATTCTCGCCGTCGTCGGCGTGATGATCGGAATCATGCTTTACGCCCTCGAAATGGCTTGACCTCACCCCATCGGAGGCTCGCAGCCCAAGTTTAGGAGTGCTCGCCCTGCTGTGCTAGCGAGCTCAATGGCAGACTGTGTCATCCCGGAGCCACTCAGTTCAGTCGATAGAAGGCGCCTTGATTGCAGCATGGCACGTGATTGCTCTCGGTAGAGCGCGGCAGCCCTACTCCGATTCTCCCCTCTCGTACCTCCCTCCTGATGCCGGCAGGCTCCGGCCAACTCATTCGTAACGATACTGTCTTCTGGTAGTGGGTCGGCGTCACCCGCTGGCTATCTGCTCCGTTCGTTTACATTTTCAGGGCCTTGCCCTAAGATATGCCGTCTCTTGGCAAGTCCGCAGCAGCCTAACCGGCGTGATGCAGGCGCAGAACTCTTTGCGACAAGGAGAGGGTTTTCATGAAGTCTATTCGTCCCGTGCAGATCAGTGGTATTGGGTGTTATGTTCCCGAACGCGTGCTCACCAACCATGATCTTTCCAAGATTGTTGACACTTCAGACGAATGGATTCTACAGCGAACCGGAATTTCAGAGCGCCGGATCGTCGACAAAGGCAAGGCAACTTCCGACATGGCCGAGCAGGCTGTGCGCCGGTTGTGCACCTCCCTGCAGATGGATCCGAACGAGATTGAATTGCTGATTGTCGCGACAGTGACGCCGGACATGTTCTTTCCGTCCACCGCCTGCCTGCTCCAGGAAAAGCTCGGGATCAAGCAGACTTGGGGATTTGATCTCTCAGCTGCGTGTTGCGGATTTGTCTATTCTCTTTCGGTGGGGGCTGCTTTTGTCGCTGCGGGCTTGCACTCAAAGGTCGTCGTCGTTGGTTCCGATACGATGTCGAGTATTATCGACTACCAGGATCGTGCCACTTGCGTTATTTTCGGCGATGGTGCTGGGGCTGTGCTGCTGGAGCCTGCCAGAAATCCAGAAAACTCTTTCATCGATTTCCACCACGAGGTGGACGGATCGGGTGGCGTCCACCTGAAAATGCCGGCCGGAGGGAGCCTTCTCCCGTCAAGTTGCGAGACTGTGAAGAATCGTCTGCATTACGTAAAGCAGGAGGGACAGGCGGTGTTCAAATTTGCCACGAGGAAGATGGAGGAGGCAAGCCGGATTATTCTGCAAAAAAATCAGTTGACGCCCCAGGACGTTCGCTTACTCCTTCCCCACCAAGCCAACGCCCGCATCATTCGAGGCACTGCCGATCGCCTCGGCCTGCGTGAAGACCAGTTTGTCATCAACCTTCAGAAATACGGCAACACCACGGCTGCAACGATTCCTTTGGCGATGCAAGACGCGTTGACCGAGGGAAGACTTAAAGAGGGTGATTTGGTTCTGCTGGCCTCGGTAGGAGCTGGCTTCACCGTTGGTACGGCGCTGCTCCGTTGGGCCTTTTAACCCCACCCGTCTGCACATCGCCGCCCTGCCTGATCGACTCGTTCCATTCTTCGCCAGCCACTTTGCTATCGCCCTTGTTCACGGAGTGCAGAATCGCGCAGACCTCCGTAGTCCACGGTCAGAGCTCCGGCAGCAGTCGCTGCACCCCGATTCGAGGCAATGGCCTTGGCACGCTGCTCCAGCATCCCCGCTTCATTTTTCCGTTTCGTCGCCCGCAACAGCGCTGCATAACCAACCAGAGTTCGAGCTACCTGGGGATGGTCAGGGCCCAGGGTCTTCTCGGTCATATCGAGAGCCCTTTGGAAGAGTGGCTCGGCTTCGTCATACCTTCGCTGAGCACGATAACCCCCTGCCATGCTGAACATGGCAAGAGCGATTTCAACATGATTCGGACCGAGAGCCTTTTCCAGAACTGTAAGTGCCCTTTGGTGAAATCTGTCGGCCTCACCAAAGCGCTGTGACTGGATGTAAAGCTCGGCCAGGTTCATCAGTGGCATCCCGAGACTTGCATGCTCAGCACCGAACGACTTTTCAATGACAGCAATGGCTCTGAGATAGAAATCCTCTGCTTGAGAGAGCCGGCCCTGAGTTCGTGAGATAATGGCCAGGTTGTTCAGCATAGAGGCAGTTCGCGGATGTTCGAGCCCAAGGGTCCTTTCGATAGTGCGCAACGCTCGGCGATACAATCGCTCTGCCACTGGGTAGCGCCCCTGAAGACGGAGCACGTCTCCCAGATTGTTCCGGGTGGTCGCCACGGAGAGATGCTCAGTTCCTAGAGCTCGTTCCCGGACGGCCAGCACCTTTCGATACAGTCGCTCAGAATCCTCATACCGGCCAAGCCGCGAGTAAAGATAGGCCAGGTTGTTCATTTTCGTGAGGGTCTGCGGGTGTTCGGGGCCCTCAGCCTTCTGTGACATGTCTAAGGCTTGAAGAAGGTTTTTCTCTGCCTCGGCGTATCTACCCAGGCCGACCTGGAGCATCGCCAGGTTGTCCAGCGTGATGGCAACCGACGGATGACGTTCGCCAGACAGCTTTTTCTGGATACCCAATGCATGCAGGTACAAGGCTTCAGCCTCGACGAAGCGCCCTTGGGTGTTGCGAAGATGGGCCAAGTTGTTCGACACCTTCGCCTCCAAATCCTTCTCTGGAAGGCTTTTGGAAAGGCCCAAACCCTGAGTGTAAAGAGCGTCAGCTTGGCTGAGCAGACCCTGCTGCTGACAAGCCATTCCCAAGGCATTCATGGTTTGGAGTCGTCGAAGGTCCGTGGCGTTCACGTCCTTTAGTTCTCCGATTGCCGCTTCGAAGGCCTTCTGGGCCTCTGCGTATCGCCCCTCGCTAAACAACGCGTCTCCCGAGGCCTGAAAGTGTCCCCAGCGTGAATCCTCGGCCCGGAGTAACACCGCACCTACCACAATCAACATCGCAAGGTGTAGAATCTGGGAAACCTTCATCGGAGCCTCCTTAGATTTGTTGCCTGCGTTTTTTCTGCGACCCTAAACAGGCGGAGGCTTTTAAGTCTCGAAAGGCGTCCTAAATCGCGATTAAAGAGTCATTCAAGAGGGATTAAAGTGTCTAAGCTCCTCCAGAGCCGCGAGTTGTACGAATTCGGCGCATTTCGCCTGGATACAGCCGAACGGGCTCTGACCAGGAATGGACAGATCGTTCCACTCACTCCGAAGGCATTCGACACGCTCGTGGTGTTGCTGCAACACAGCGGACATGTCGTTGAAAAAGACGTACTGCTGAAAGAAGTGTGGCCGGACACGTTCGTTGAAGAGGGCGTTTTGGCCGTCAATGTCGCGGCAATCCGGAAAGCGCTGAGCGACGGTGACGAAGGACAGTCCTACATCGAGACCATGCCTCGGCGGGGTTACCGGTTCGTTGGGGAAGTGCGGGCGAGTAGGAATATTCCCGAGACTGGGATAGCCGCGGATGAGCTGAGACTACCAAGAGAGTCGCGGCTACGGTTATGGCGGCTCGTGGCCGGCTTGTTGGCATTGATATTGGCGGGATTTGGCTGGTTTGTTTCTCGGTCACGACCAAGTTCGACTCCGGCGGCGTCCCCGCCAATCCCACTCACCAGCTATCCCGGTGTCGAAGTCAGCCCGACGTTCTCGCCTGACGGCAGTCAGGTGGCCTTCACCTGGAACGGCCCGCAACAGGATAACTTTGACATCTACCCTAAAGTGGTCGATCGGGACGATTTTGTGCGCTTGACCCGAGATCCCGCCGAAGACAGTAGGCCCGCCTGGTCGCCTGACGGTCGGAGGATTGCGTTTGTTCGCGCCGGGACGGTGTTTGTTATCTCGCCGATGGGAGGGCCCGAAACCAAGGTGGCAGATTTGCAGGCCGGCGAAATCGAATGGACCAAAGACGGCAAGTCGCTGGTTGTCAGTGCGGGGCTAATTGGAGAGTTCCACCTTCTGCTGCTGTCTGTTGAGACAGGGAGGACGAAGGAGCTAACCTCACCCTCTCGAAAAGGCTTCGAGTTCGGGGACCGAACCTTCGCGATCTCGCCAGATGGCCTGAAGCTAGCTTTTGCCCGGTTTCACAGTACCAGCGCGGCTGACCTATACTTGCTCCCTCTTGCTGGAGGCGAACCCATCCAACTGACGCAGAACGAACGCTCGATCCTGGGAATAACCTGGACAAGTGACGGACGCGAGCTGGTGTATGCCTCAGACCGTGCCACATCGAACCAGACCTTATGGCGGCGTTCCGTGGAAGCTCCGGTGGACTCTCCATCCAGACGTGTTGAGAGCGCTGGACCGAACGCTGGCCAGCCGGTTATTCGAAAGGTCGCGTCAGGATCCCAGGACCGCCTCGCGTACCCCACCGTAATTGTGGATTGCAACATCTGGACCAGAGATACGGAGGAATCACCCTCACCAGCCCGCAAGGTGATTGCTTCAAGCAAGGACGAGGCACAGCCGCAGTTTTCGCCGGACGGCAAGCGGATTGCTTTTTCCTCCGATCGTTCCGGCATCACGCAGATCTACGTGGCTGACCGGGACGGCTCAAGCGTGTTGCCGTTGACGTCGTTTTCAGCCGGTTTCACCAATGCACCTCGCTGGTCTCCGGACGGCAAACGGATCGTCTTCGCCTCTCTGCACAACAACAATCGGGAGCTCTACACGGTGTCGCCAGACGGTGGTTCCCTGCGCCAGCTCACCCGCGCACCCTCCAATGAGGGCAGACCGAGTTGGTCACGGGATGGCCGCTGGATCTACTTCTATTCCGACCGTAGCGGACAAGAATCAATCTGGAGAATCCCTGCTGAGGGCGGCGAAATGATTCAGGTGACGAAGGGACGTGGACACGAATCCTTCGAATCTCCCAATGGAAAATTGCTCTACTACGAAGATTTTGCCGTCAAAGGCCTTCAGAGTATTCCCACCGAAAGAACCGCATGGCCCATGGAAGGAACGGTTGTGCTGCCGTCGGTCCGGCCCGGCTACTGGGCCGTTGCCGAGAAGGGAATCTACTACCTAACGTCCGACCACAGGAATGCTCTTGCGTATCGTATGTACCGAGGGTTTGCAACCTCGAGTGTCTCGTATCGAGTCATGTTCTACGACTTTCGAACGCGAAAGGAGGCCCAGATTGGGGCTATCGGAAAAGCGGTCGGTAGCTTTTCCGTCACTTGGGACGGCCGTACGATCGTGTGGTCGCAGGTCGACAATGCCGAAGCCGATATCATGATGATTGAGAATTTCAGGTAGGCGCCCACACCAATTAGGCAAGAGGGAGGAAAACCAGCCGAACCCAGCTCCGACATACTCTTCACAGGACTTTGGAGTGCGGCGGCAAGCGTGGGACGGCGGTCCCCCGCGCGACGCCGCTTTGTGGGAACTGTGGCCGATTTGTATGATGACGGCCAGCCTCTCGACATGACCTGAGCAAACGTTGACGATAGACTGCCTCTCAACATGACTGACCGACACAGCCTCGATTCCGGTGAACTCATCCGAACGATGCCATGGCCGCACGCACCGGTACATCAGCTCGCAGAATGCGGCACCTATTTCGTCACGGTCGGCACCTACCGGAAAGCCCACTATTTTCGAGGCGCAGATCGACTTTGTGTATTACATCGAGGCCTGCTTACGGTCGCAGAGAAATTTGGCTGGCAGCTCGAAGCCTGGGCGATGTTCTCGAACCACTATCACATCGTTGCTCGTTCCCCAGCGACGGAGGCAGGTGGGGTCAGTTTGTCGCGGATGCTGGGTCTGCTTCACGAGAAGACTGCCAAGTGGATAAACCGTCTGGACGAAGCAGCCGGCAGGCAGGTTTGGCACAACTTCCGTGAAACGCGATTGACCTACGAGAAATCCTATCTGGCCCGGCTGACCTACACGCACCAGAACGCACTAAGGCACGGCCTAGTCCGGCTGGCCAGTTTGTATCCGTGGTGCTCGGCAGCGTGGTTTGAACGTACCGCCACGCCAGCGCAGGTCGAGACTATCTACAGTTTCAAGACTGATGCGGTGCAGGTGAGTGATGAATACGAAGTAGCAGAGGAGTGGTAAAGACAGTGCGACCGCCGTGACCAGGTAGCGCTCCACCGATCATAGCGCCGTCGCCGCGCCGGACTACCGTCCGTCGCTCTGCCGGCGCACTCCATAGGGTTGTGCGATGAACTTGTCTAGAGGAAACCAAAACAAAGAGCTCTATGAATTCGGTACATTCCGGGTAGATGTCGCAGAGCGGGTTTTGACCAAGGGTGAGCAGATAGTTCCACTCACTCCCAAAGCGTTCGACACCCTTCTGGTGCTGGTTCGCAACACCGGCCACGTCGTCGGCAAAGACGAGTTGCTGAAAGCTGTGTGGCCTGAGACCTTCGTTGAAGAGGGTGTTCTGGCCGTCAACATCGCGGCTATTCGGAAGGCTCTCAGCGATGGCGACGAGGCGCGGTCCTACATCGAAACTGTGCCACGGCGAGGGTATCGGTTCCTCGGGGAAGTGCGTGCGAGCAGGAAGGCTCTCGAGACTGGGACAACGGCGGATGAGCCGAGACAGCCAGGAAAATCGCGATTGCGTTTATGGGTGCTCGGGGCCGGGTTGGTGGCATTGGTGCTAGCCAGCTTTGGCTGGTTTGTTTCGCGTTCGAGGCCAGCTTCCGTTCCCCCGCTGCCTTCACCCGTTCCCCTCACCAGCTATCCCGGTATCGAACTCAGTCCGACGTTTTCGCCTGATGGTACTCAAGTAGCCTTCAGCTGGGACGGCGAGAGTCAAGACAACTTTGACATTTACGTCAAACTCGTCGACCGCAGCGATGCTTTTCGCTTGACTTCCAACCCAGCGGCGGACAAATCGCCGGCATGGTCGCCCGATGGTCGTCAGATAGCCTTTGTACGTGATGAAGCGATCTTTCTGATTGCCCCACTTGGAGGCGCTGAGAGCAAGCTGGCAGATCTTGAAGCAAATGACATTGCGTGGACGAGAGATGGAAAATCTCTGATCGTAAGTGTTGGCAAGTCCGTGAAACGCAGGATCGTTCGGTTGTCTGCGACCACAGGACAGCCGGAGCAACTGATTGTGCCCGCTTTCGAAGACGATCTAGATCCTTCCATCGGGGACCTCTTTCCAGCTGTTTCACCGGACGGAGTCAGCTTTGCATTCGCTCGTCAGGTCGCCACCGTCAGTACTGGAATTCTCGTTGCATCGTTGGATGGCGCGGAACCCTTTCGCTTGACGCAGACTGGGGACAATCTCCTGGGAATAGCCTGGACAGCCGACGGACGTGAAGTGGTGTATGCATCGGGAGGTTCAAAAGGCGGTGGTGGAACCACCCTGTGGAGACGCTCTGTGGAAGGGCATGCGGACCATCCGCCAACACGCATCGAAGGCGTCGAACCCGGCGCGTTCAGCCCCGTGATCTCAATTCCCCCCGCCCCAGCCAGATCCCGACTGGGCTATGCTCGCTTTGTTCTCGACACAAACATTTGGGTGAAAGCGGCGGCAGCGGCGACACCTGCGCACAAGCTCATCGCCTCGACCAGGCTGGATACTAACCCGCAGTTCTCGCCCGACGGTCGCAAACTTGTTTTCAGATCCGAACGATCCGGCAGATCGCAAATCTGGGTTTCCAACAGTGACGGGTCGAAGCCGCTGCAGTTGACGTCGTTCACTGAAGGTTACCTCAATGCTCCGCGGTGGTCTCCCGACGGGAAAGCCATCGTTTTTGTTGCTTCACAGAACAACAATCAGGACATCTATTCGGTCTCTGCTGAGGGCGGTTTGGTACAACGGATGACGTCGGAGTCTTCTAGGGAAGGTAGACCCAGCTGGTCGCGAGACGGTCGCTGGATGTATTTCTACAGCACCCGCAGCAGGAGCGAAGAAATCTGGAAAATGCCGGCCAAGGGTGGCGATGCCATTCAATTGACCACGGGTGGCGGACACGAATCCTATGAATCTCCCGACGGCAAGGTACTCTACTATGAGGACTTCGGTATTAAAGGACTCAAAAGTCTGCCCCTAGATTCCTACTCGGGACCGAAAGAAGGAACGGTCGTGCTCCCTTCGGTCCAACCAGGCTTTTGGACTGTCACCCAAAGAGGCATTTACTTCGTTGAGTTCGACCCTAGAGACGCGGGCTCTCAGGACGTCTACAGCGCGCTATTAACCTCCAGAGTCGCGACCTCCCCAAAGCAGATCAAGTTCTACGATTTTCAAACACGCAAGGTAAGTCAGATCGGAACCATTGAGAATGACGTCCTTCGTGGCGAGAGTGGTTTCTGCGCCACCTGGGATGGTACCCTCATCGCCTGGTCGCAGATCGATCGCCGCGAATCTGATTTGATGATGATCGAAAATTTTCACTAGTCGTCGTCAGCGAGCAGTGGGCAGAAACCCAAGGCCGGCTCTGACGCGAGACTTACAGGTCCTGGACTGCGGCGGCAAGCGAAGCGCGACGCCGCTTTCGCTCATGGGACTGTCAATCAGATTGAGATGAGCGGAAGTTTGTGAAGCACCAACGCCCCAAAAAAGCGCCGTCGCCGCTATCGCTCTGCCGGCGCACTCCATAGGCGTTTGCAATGAACGTGTCTAGACAAGTCCCGAGCAAGGAACGGTACGAGTTCGAGCCATTTCGCCTCGATGTAACCGAGCGGATCTTGACCAAAGGCCACCAAATCATTCCGCTTACGCCGAAGGCCTTCGACACTCTTGTTGTACTGGTGCGTAACAACGGCCATGTCGTTGAGAAGGACGCACTGTTCAAAGAAGTCTGGCCGGACACGTTTGTTGAAGAGGGCGTTTTGGCCGTCAACGTAGCAGCGATTCGGAAGGCACTAAGCGATGGTGAAGAAGGGCGCTCCTACATCGAAACCGTGCCACGGCGGGGGTACCGGTTTGTCGGCGAAGTGCACACGCTCGGTAAGCCCTCCGAAGGGAAACGTGTCTCGCAGGAGAAGAAGCCACGTAAGAGCTCGTGGCTCCGGCTGGGACTGCTGGGTCTTGGATTGATCGGCCTGATTTCTGTTGGCGTGGGTTGGTATCTCTCTCAGTCGCGACCAGCTTCAAGCGAGCCCCCGTCCCAACCCGTTCCCCTAACCAGCTATCCAGGCGCTGAACTGAGTCCCTCTTTCTCGCCGGACGGCAGCCAGGTAGCCTTCAGTTGGAACGGCCCGCAGCAGGACAATTTCGACATCTACGTGAGACTCGTCGAAGGCGGCGATCCTTTACGCCTAACGCAAAACGCCGACGCCGACACTTCGCCGGCCTGGTCTCCAGACGGCAGGCACATTGCTTTTGTCCGGCAAGGTTCGGTGTTCCTTATATCCCCTTTAGGGGGTCATGAGCGCAAGCTGCCGAACGTACAGGTCGCTCACATCGCCTGGACTCCGGATAGCAAGTCATTGGTCATCTCCGCTGGCTCCGATGGCAACTATAGGATCCTTCAGATGTCGGTTGAGACCGGGGACACGCGCTCTTTGGTAATGCCACCTTCGGAGGGTTTCTCATTCGGCGACATCAGCCTTGCCGTGTCCCCAGACGGACTCAGTCTTGCATTCGCTCGGTTTCCGACCTCTACCACCGCGGATCTTTTTCTGGCGCCCATGTCGGGCGGTGAGCCGCGTCACTTAACCGAGAACGGAGCTGCGATCTGGGGCATCACGTGGACGCCAAACGGAAGGGAACTCGTCTACTCCAGTGGTCAGTTTAATACCGCCGCGACCTTCTGGAGGCGCCCCCTCGAGATGTCACGCGGCACGAACTCGGAGCGGATTGAGGGGGTTGAGGAAGGCTCTGTGGAACCTGTGATTGCACCGGGCATGAAGGGAAAAAACTGGCGCCTGGCTTACGAGCGAACGATCCTCGACACCAACATTTGGGCAAAGGAAACGTTCAGGGCTTCGAGCGGCCCTGCCAGAATTATCGCTTCCACCCGGCGGGACGCGGACCCTCAATTCTCGCCCGACGGACGGCGCTTGGCTTTCACCTCTGACCGTTCGGGAGTCAGACAAATCTGGGTGAGTGACTCGGACGGATCGAACCAAGTTCAATTGACCTCGTTTGCTTCTGGTTTTGCCAACGCGCCGCGCTGGTCGCCCGACGGGAAATGGATCGTTTTCGCCGCCATGATCAGCAACAATCGGGATATCTATGTCATTTCAGCGGAAGGAGGCTCGCCGCGCCGATTGACGACCGAGCCTACTGAAGAAGGGAGACCGAGCTGGTCGCGGGATGGCCGCTGGATCTACTTCTATTCGACACGCTCAGGATTTATTGACATCTTTAAGATGCCCGCGGAGGGTGGGAACGCTGTTCAAGTCACCACGGGGGGAGGCCATGAATGTTTCGAGTCACCCGATGGAAAACTGCTGTACTACCAGGTTCTTTATTCCGGTCTTCGAGCAGTGCCGACCGGGGAAGGGGGAGTGAAAAGAGGCGAGGTCTTCTTGCCGACTCTTTGGCAAAGCTGGTGGGCCGCGGCCGACAACGGAATCTACTTCGTTGAATTCCACGAGCAAGGCCTCAGCCCATATCGCATTGGCGGCCCTTTCCTGTTCAGCGGTTGGACAGGCGGTTTGAGCAAGGTTTCATATCGAATCCAGTTCTATGATTACCAGTCCCAGAAAGTCACTCAGATTGGTGTGATCGAGAAGGAACTCGTCCGTAGCGTCCCCGGGTTTTCTGTCACCTCCGATGGCCAGCGGATTGTCTGGTCTCAAATCGACAACGCCGAATCTGATCTGATGATGATCGAGAATTTCCGGTAGGCTGCGAGGCCATTCCTTACTGCGATCTGGCGCGTGTTGTTCAACGAAGCCGATACGCAAAGTTTCGCTTCGCAAAGACACAGGTCAGGTCATCACAATTATCAACCACCCGCTCCTTTGAAAATGAGCTCCCCTCCTCAGTTGAGGAGGGGACGCCGGGGCCAACGGCCACGGCGGGGGTGGTTGGTGTGCCGTGTTCGCAAACCCCCCTGAAGTCCCCCCTTGTCCAAGGGGGGACACTCTTTTCATCGAACGTGGCGCCGCAACGCGGCATGAAAAACTCCTAAGAAACCTGTACGTTAAGTGCTGCGTTTTCAACCAGTGTGTACCCGAGAGAAGCGGCCCGTTTTCTGAGACTTTTCACAACATTGTCTCGGTATCGTTGTTC
>Ga0187892_10003492_pt1 | contig 28616 bp, 28 predicted proteins | sample MA1701073metaG_FD_139345 | JGI IMG/M metagenome (GOLD analysis project Ga0187892, IMG submission 139345) | Bio-ooze microbial communities from a basaltic lava cave in the Kipuka Kanohina Cave System on the Island of Hawaii, USA - MA170107-3 metaG ... | reverse complement strand
GCCGATTTCTGGAAAGTTCATCAGCACACCGGACAGCGAGGCCAGCACGAGTGCGGAAACCAGAACCCGGACATGGTCCTCAGCCGCCATGGCGACGCCGGCGACGAGACCGAGCAGCACCAGCAGGAGGCCCGCATACGGGATCTCCACAAAGGCGCCGACCACAGCGATAGCCATGCCCACCCAGCCAACAATCTTGAATGGATTCACTTTTCATCCCCCTGAGCGTGTTATGGACGCGGCCCTGTCAGCCCGGTACCGCTCGGATCATCCTACGCCGGGAGGAGTCGGCAGGCAAAAACGGGGTTTCAGTGTCCCTCTTAAGTCCTTGAAAATAAAGAGGAGCAGATTCTGTCGAACTGACCTCAACGGTTCCGGTCGGTATGGCTGGGTCGCGGGGGATGTCTTTGGCGCTGCCGTCGAATTGGAACCGGTCCAGGGCGACGGCGCTCGGGGTCACGCTCCTGCTGCATGTGCTGATGGCCGCCTGGTTGCTGGCTCTGCGATTCGAGACCCCGGCAGTGACCGCGCGAGACACGGTCATTCTCTGGCTGCCAATACCGGTGGCGCCGCCTTTGTTTCCGCGGCCGCTGCAGGAGACTTCTCGACCGCAACCTGAGCCCGCCACGTCGGTTGCGGAGCCGTTGCCCGAACAAGCGCCGGCGACATTCGCGCCGCCCCCCGTCCGCGATTGGCACCGTGCAGCTCAGGACGTGGCGGGCGCGATCGGGGGCGGCCCGGCGTATCAGGCGTTTGGTGAAATGCCGAGGGCTCCCACTGGACGACCCGAAGTGGAGTACACCCCGTCCATCATTTTCGAAAGGCCTTTGCCACGCGTCGGCACGACGGTCACGACGCCCGAGGGTGAGACGATTCTCTGGGTTTCGGACCGGTGCTACATCTCGCTCTACTCACGAAGCCTGACGATGCACCACATCCACGAGGGCCGGCGCGGTGTGCGTACCTGCAATTTGGCCTCGCTGGGGAAGCCGGAGCCGCGTGGCGACCTGTTCGATTCGATCAAGCGGCCTGCGCTACCGCAAGAACCGGGTTGCGGGCCGGATGGAATCGGGCTTTCATGCGCTCGATGAGCTACCAATTACGCGGACTCGAACCCGCTTTGTTCGAGGAATATTTCAGTCTCGACGACGGGGCGTTTGCCGCGCGCGGCATGCGCTGGATGCGTGCGGACGCTCCGGTCGGCTATCCCTGCCGCATCAGTCTTGAGGATGCGCCGGTCGGCGAGCCGGTGCTGCTGTTGCCATTCACGCACCTGGACAGCCGCTCGCCCTATCGCGCCTCTGGACCGATCTTCGTACGCCGGGGCCGCAGCGAAGCGGCGCGCATTGTCGGCGAACTGCCGCCCTATCTGACGCGGCGTCCCTTGTCGGTGCGCGCATATGATGCTGCCGATGACATGATCGACGCGGACATCGTGGACGGCCGCGAGGCCGCGCCGCTCATCGAGCGCTATCTCGCGCTCAAGGACGCAAGCTACCTGCACATCCATTTCGCGCGCCGCGGCTGCTTCGCCTGCCGCGTCGACCGGGCCTGAGCCGCGGTCATCCGCATGCAATAGGCGGCGCATTAGAATGACCGCATGAGCTCGCGGGTCACGCGCCGGAATTTTCTTGCGGGATCCGCGTCGCTCGCCGCAGTGTTAGCCGCTCTGAATGGGCGGCGCTTGACGGCGTCGCCGCGCGAGTCCCGGAGCGTCGCGGGCCCGTACGGGCCGCTGCGGCCGGTCGCGGATCTCGAGACCGGCCTGCCGCTCATCCTGTTGCCGGAAGGTTTCGAGTACCGCAGCTACTCCTGGACCGGCGATCCGATGTCGAACGGCGAGCCCACGCCCGAACTACATGACGGCATGGGCGTGATCGCGGCGGAGCGCCGCGGCGCCGAAGTCGACGTCACGCTCGTACGCAATCACGAGCGTGCGATCGCAAGCCCGATCAAGGCTCGCGCGCGTTACGACACCGCGGCGCCGGCGGGGCAGGGTTTTGCTCCGGCGGGCGGTACGACGACGCTGCGTTTCCGCGGCCGCCGCTGGTTGAGCGCCGAGCCCTCACTCGGCGGCACGATCTACAACTGTTCGGGCGGCGTGACGCCGTGGGGCACGTGGCTCTCCTGCGAGGAGACAGTCATCGATCTCAGCAGCCGAGGAGGGCGACGCCATGGCTACGTGTTCGAAGTACGGCGCAACGCGAGGAGAACGACCGGCCGGCCGATCATCGACATGGGTCGCATGAAGCACGAAGCCGTCGCGATCGACCCGAACACGCGAATTGCCTATCTGACGGAGGACGAGGACAAGGCGCGCTGCTCCGGCTTTTATCGCTTCATGCCGAAGGACCAGAGCGGGGTCGCCGGCAGTTACGAGGCGGGCGGCCGATTACAGGCCGCGCGCGTCGTCGGCCGCGCCAATGCAGATCTGCTCACGCCGCAGGTCGGCGATGTCCACGAGATCGAATGGGTCGATATCGAGAATCCGGATGCCGATCCCGACGCGGCGCCGGCCGCTGTGTCCCCGCCCCCCGTTCCAAACGGCAAGACATTGACGATCGGTGGACCGTTTCTGCAGGCATGGTCGCGGGGCGCATTGCGCCTGAGCCGGGGCGAAGGCATTTGTCATCACGCCGGCAAGTTCTACTTCGTCGACACGGAAGCGGGCGTGGACGCGGAAGGGCGGCGCGGTCACGGCGAGGGCGCGGTTTGGGAATTCGATCCGCAGGCCGGGACCTTGCGTGCGCTGTTCGTCGCGGGCAGCCAGCAGGTCGGCGACAACATCGACAACATCGTGGTCAGCCCGCGCGCTGGAATTCTGCTCTGCGAGGATGGCGATTCGGTGACGGATGCCTACGGTCTTGGAACCCGGTTGATCGGCCTCACGCCGGACGGCGATTCGTACGCATTCGCCAAGAACAAGGTTTCATTGACGCTCGAACATGTCGTTGCGGCGGGGAAGCGGATCTTCCCAAGCGACTATCGCGCGGAGGAATGGGCCGGAGCCTGTTTCGATCCGGACGGCGAGGTGCTCTTCGTCAACATCCAGATTCCCGGGATCACGTTTGCGATCTGGGGGCCGTGGGAACGCGGCAACTTGTAAGGTGCCGGGTTCGTAATTTCGTAATCTGGTTTGCCAGATTACGAAATTACGAACCCGGCACCGCTTTGATAGAATCCGATCATGAGGAATCCCGCGGTCGATGCGTATATCGCGAAATCAGCCGAGTTCGCACGGCCGATACTTGCGCACCTGCGACCGTTGATGCACAAAACCTGCCCGCAGATCGAAGAGACGATGAAGTGGAGCGTGCCCCATTTCGAGCACAAGGGCATCGTCGCCAACATGGCCGCGTTCAAGCAGCATGCAGTTTTCGGTTTCTGGAGTCAGAAGCTCCTGAAGGAAGAACTGGGGAAGGATTCGGATGGGATGTTCCCGAACGCGGGCGAATCGAGCATGGGCGGCCGGAAGATCCGGGCGCTTGCCGACCTGCCCTCGGATGCCGTGTTGATCCGCGCGATCAAGGTGGCCGTCTCCTTGAACGAAGAGGGCATCCGGCCCAAGCGCGACGTCAAGAAGAAGCCGCCGGTCAAGCCGCCGCCGTACCTGGTCGCGGCGCTCAGGAAGAATGCCAGGGCGAAAAAGACGTTCCAGGGCTTCACGCCGTCGCAGCAGCGCGAGTATGTCGACTGGCTGACGGAAGCGAAGCGGGATGCGACGCGCGACAAGCGTCTGGCGACTACGATCGAATGGCTGGCCGAGGGCAAGCAGCGCAACTGGAAATACCAGAACTGCTGAGCCGATGAGTCATCGTCTGCAGGAATCCGCGGACGCCGTCGTCCTGGCGCCCGCGGCGCCGGCCTCGGCCAGCGTGATCTGGCTGCATGGCCTCGGCGCCGACGGCCACGATTTCGTGCCGATCGTGCCGGAATTGCAATTACCCGCCGCGCCGCCTATTCGCTTTGTGTTTCCGCATGCTCGCGTGCGGTCTGTGACACTCAACATGGGCATGCGCATGCGGGCGTGGTTCGACATCAAGACATTGACCGCGGAAGGCCGCGCGGACGAAGCAGGCATCCGCGAGTCCACGGAATTGCTCGGCAAATTCATCGCCGCGGAGCGTGCGGTGGGCGTTGCAGCTGAAAGAATCATCGTCGCTGGTTTTTCCCAGGGCGGCGCGATCGCAATGCACGGAGCGCTGCGTTACCCGGAGCGGCTCGCCGGAATTCTCGCGCTCTCCTCATATTTGCCGCTGCAGGCAACCCTTGCCGCGGAGCTTGCGGATGCTAACCGGCGCACGCCGATCCTGATGTGCCATGGCCAGTACGATCCGGTGCTGCCGATTGAGCTCGGGGTCAAGGCGCGCGAGTGGTTACGGGCTGCGGGCTACCCGGTCGACTGGAAGGAGTACCCGATACAGCACCAGGTGTGCCTGCCGGAAATCCAGGACATTTCCGAATGGTGCCGGGTCGTACTTTCGTAATCTCGCCGCAGGCTGATTTGCCTCGATCAAGTAAATACCGCAGATTACGAAAGTACGACCCGGCACCAATAGGGGAGGCCTGCAATGGGTTGGATCATTCTGGGCATCATTGTCCTGCTCGCACTCTTCGTGATTGGCATCTACAATGGCCTGGTCACGGCGCGGAACACCTATAAGAATGCGTTCTCGCAGATCGACGTGCAGCTCACGCGCCGCCACGACCTGATCCCGAACCTCGTGGAGACGGCAAAGGGTTATCTTGCGCACGAGCGCAACACGCTCGAAGCGGTGATCAATGCGCGCAACGCCGCCGTCGCCGGCCTCAAGGCAGCCGCAGCCAAGCCGGGGGATCCCGCCGCCGTGCAACAACTCGCGGGAGCCGAGAATGCGCTCACGGGTGCGCTCGGGCGGCTGTTCGCGCTCGCCGAGGCCTATCCGGATCTCAAGGCGAACCGCAACATGATGCAGCTTTCCGAAGAGCTGACGACGACCGAGAACAAGGTCGCGTTCTCGCGCCAGGCGTACAACGATTCGGTGATGGGCTATAACAACAAGCGCGAAGTGTTCCCGAGCAGCATCGTCGCCGGCATGTTCAACTTCGCGCCGGCGCAACTGCTTGAGATCGAATCGCCGCGGAAGCGCGAAGTGCCGAAGGTCAAATTCGCCTGAAGTAGGCTGAGCCGCCATGGATTTCTTTGCGCGACAGGCCGCGACCCGGCGGCTGTCGCGCTGGATGGTGTTTCTCTTCATCCTCGCAGTCGTCGCGGTCGTGATCGCGATCGATCTCGTCGTCGTGATTGCGGTCGCGATCCTGAACCTCGAAGACGGCGGCCTGCTCGCGACCCAGGACATGTCGCTCGCACACTATCCGGGCGTGGTCGTCGTCACGTCCCTCATCGTGCTGGGTACGATCGGCATTTCGAGTCTCGTGCGCACCGTTTCACTTTCGGCCGGCGGCAGCAAAGTCGCCGAGTCGCTCGGCGGCACGCGGGTCAGCGCGGACACGACCGACCCGCTCCGGCGACGCTTGCGAAACGTCGTCGAGGAAATGGCGATCGCCTCGGGCGTGCCGGTGCCGCAGATCTATCTGCTCGAGCGCGAGGCCGGCATCAACGCATTCGCCGCGGGGCACAATCCCGCGAATGCGGCATTCGCAGTGACCCGCGGCGCCCTCGTCAATCTGAATCGCGATGAACTGCAGGGCGTGATCGCCCACGAGTTCAGCCACGTGCTGAACGGCGACATGCGGCTCAGCACGCGCCTGATCGGCTGGTTGTTCGGACTGACCGTCATCGCCATGATCGCGCGCACGGTGTTGCGTCACGCGCCGCGAAGTGGGGGCGGACGCAAGGCCGGCGGCGGGGTCGCCGTGATCTTCGTCGCGGCGCTCGTCGTGCTCATCCTCGGCTGGATCGGCCTCTTCTTCGGCCGGCTCATCCAGGCCGCTGTTTCGCGAAACCGCGAGTCGCTCGCCGACGCCTCGGCCGTGCAGTTCACGCGCGATCCGCAGGGGCTCCGCGGCGCTTTAGTGAAGATCGGCGCCCTCGGCGTGGGTTCGCGCTTCGTGGATTCGGATGCGGAAGAAATTGCGCATCTTCTCTTTGCAGAAGGCATTCAGCGCGCCTTCGCGACGCACCCGCCGCTCGTCGAGCGGATCCGTGCCATCGATCCGCGATTTCAGCCGGAGGAATTCGAGCGGGCCCGGCGGCGCATGAACGAGGAGCGGGCGCTGGCGGCGGAGGAAACCGAGCAGACTCGCCCGAGTGCCGCCGTCCGCATGGGAAACCTGCTCGAAGGCGCGCTGGTGCTCGCACCGGCGGCAGTCGCGGAGCTCGTCGCGAATCCCGGGACTGCGCACGTCCGGGAGACGCAGGATCTGCTGGAATCGCTGCCGAACTCGTTTCAACGCGCCGCGCGCCAGCCAGAGAAGGCGAGTGCACTTTTCCTTGCGCTCGCGCTCGACAGCGCCGCCGACGCGCGCGGGCGCCAGCTCGCATTCATTCATCGGCGCCTGGGCGACGATTTTCACGACGAGGTCAAAGCGATGCTCGCGGAAGTCGACGGCCTGACGGCGGTGCAGCGGATGCCGGCCCTGCTCCAGGTGTTCGCAAGCCTGCACCAGCTCGCGCGCCCGGAGCGCGTCGAATTGCTGAGATGCCTGAACGGTCTGCTGGCGCGCGAAAATCGCGCATCGGTCTTCGCCTACGCGCTCCGCAAGCTGGCGCAGGTACAGCTGCAGGACGATCTCGACCCGCGCCGGCGGGCTGCCGGGCATTTGAGCGCCGGCGGTGCGCGCAACGAGCTGCAAGTATTGTTTTCGGCGCTCGCGATGCACGGCAGCGAGGATGAAGAGGAAGCACGCCGCGCCTACGAGGCGGGCATGCAGGAACTGCTGCCCGGCATTCATCCGCCGTTCGCGCGGCTCGGGCATTGGCCGCCGCGGCTCGACCAGGCCTTGACGCGGCTCGATCGCCTGCAACCGGCCGCAAAGGAAAAATTGGTCAAGGCCCTCGTGCGCACGATTTCGCACGACCTGCGCATGACGGCCGGCGAGTCCGAGCTGTTGCGGGCGATCTGCGCCGTGCTGCACTGCCCGCTGCCGCCGCTCTATGGGGCTTCCGTGAGTCGCGAGCCGTGATCCGGCGGCTATACTCGCTGCGTGCGCAGACTGAACGAGCACATCTACCGGCTGCGCTGGGGCAGGCTCGAGGACCGGCGCAGGCGCGGCTTGATCAGGCTTCACGACATTCTGGCGGGCACGTCCTTCGCCAACCGATACTGGATGATCATGGGCCTGCTGCTAGGCTGCATGCGTGACGGCACACCCATCGCCTGGGATCGCGACTCCGATTTCGGATTCATGGACAGGGACCTGCCGCAGTTTCTGGCCGCCGTGAGAAAACTGCGTGGGCAGGGCTACAATCTGCGCCCGCCGCAGGTCAACAATGACGGGCGCACGACGATGTGGACCTTCAAGTACGAGGCGGTCAAGTACGAATTCTTCCTGTTCGACAGGAACGGCGCGAACATTCGCTGGTACTTTCATCAGCGCAAGCCGCCGATGGAGCTGATCAACGAGGTGCCGGCCCACGGCCTGACTGGCTTCGAGCTGTATGGCAAACGCTGGCTGATACCGAACAATGCCGACGAGGTCCTGACCCGGATCTACGGCGACTGGCGGAAGCCGAACCCCGACTACGTCCACTGGCGCGATTGCCGCGCGACCGTCGAGCGGTATCCTTGGACCGGCGAGCGGCGGCCACCGGACTGAGAGGCGCATGGCGCATGAATAAGCGCGACAGCATCACGTTCACGATCGCCGAAGCGGGCACCGCGCTCGCGCAGGCGGGCGGCGAGTTCACGACGCTCTTCCGGCAGGGCACGCTCGAGATCGAAATCTACCGGCCGATCGGCGTGGACCGCCAGCAACCGCATGCCAAGGATGAGCTGTACGTGATCATCACGGGCACCGGCGTCTTCATGCACGGCAAGGAGCGCACGCCATTCCATGAAGGCGATGCGCTCTTCGTCAAAGCGGGGATCGAGCACCGCTTCGTCGAATTCAGCGCAGACTTCGCGACCTGGGTGTTTTTCTACGGACCGGAAGGCGGAGAATAAACTTCGCGCCTGAGTACCTGCATTAACTTTGCAGCGTTCCCCTTCGTTTTCCGTGAATACAGTCTTCCGCTAGCGGTTTCGGCTGTCAGAGGACGGTCATTTCTCCGTCACCCCGATGACATGTCGGGGGCCTATCGTCCGGCTTCACCGATTTTGAGCACAGCCCACGCGAACCACAAAGGGTGTGCTGGGGATACGCACGCAAATTCACTGGAGATTCCGACGATGAAGACATTGCGACTGGTTCTGGCGGCATTCGCCGTGATCGGCCTCGCGGCCTGCGAGGGCGGCGGCGTCGACCTCAATGTAGCCAACACCGACAACTCGGTCGACAACAGTGGCGGCGGCGATGGCGGCAGCGACAACCCCTGCGCCAATTACACGCCGACCGGCTCAGTCCAGGTGGTTCGGGGAAGTTTCGACGGGACCAACTGCGTTTAGGGCTCGGCTTTCGCCGGCGCCACCAATCCGGTCCTCGTGGACCTCACGATCCCGTTCATTTCCGGCAAGCACATCTTCCAGGACAGCCTGTTCATTGGGCAGGACGTCTCATCGGGCGCGGCCCCGGCTGCCGGCGACGGGCCGACGCTCACGATCGCGGCCGGCAATACGCTCGTCTTTCAGGATGCCGCCGACTACGTGCTGATTAACCGCGGCTCGCGGATCATCGCAGACGGTTCGCCGACCCCGCCGATCACGTTCACGTCCTTCACCGACGCGGTCAGCGGCACGGCGGGCGCGAACGACGTGCAGCAATGGGGCGGCATGGTGATCAACGGCAATGGCATCACCAACAACTGCTCCGATGCGGATCGCGCCGGCAACCTGTGCCACGTCGTGTCCGAGGGCCAGCCCTCGCACTACGGCGGCAACGACAACACCGAGGATTCCGGAATCCTGCGCTACGTGATCGTCAAGCACACGGGATTCGAAGTCGCGCCGGGCGACGAGCTGAACGGCATCACGTTCAACGCCGTGGGCTCCGGCACGGTGGTCGAGAACGTCCAGGCTTACAGCACCTATGACGACGGCTTCGAGTTCTTCGGCGGCGCCGTCAATGTGACGAATGCCATCGCGCTCTACGTGCGCGACGACTCGCTCGACTATTCGGATGGTTACGTGGGCACAATCCAGAACGCGCTCGTGATCCACTTTCAGACCGACGGCAATCGCTGTATCGAAGGCGACAATGTCGGCTCGGCGCGCAGCGACGTCGGAGTGCCGCTCGACACGGCACCGCTGACGCAGCCGACAATTCGCAACATGACCTGCATCACGGGAAACACAGATGTCAACACGCACGGCGATTCGGAAGGATCGCTGGTCCGTCAGGGCGGAGAACTCCTGCTGGAGAACAGCATCCTATTTGCGGGCTACAGTACGACGGTCAACGTGGTGACGTCGAACGAGTGCTTCGAAATCGAGAGCACCGAGTCACTCGACTTCGCGGCAGCGGGCGCTGCGACTTTTGCGGCAAACAACAACGTGATGGCCTGCGAGGAAGGCGCGAAGGGTACGCTGAGCAACGGCGATCCCCTGAGTGAATGGTTCCTCGGCGCGAATCCGAGCACCGGAGGCGCGAACTATTCCTTCAATGCGGGCAACGTCGTCATTGCCGATCCGGTCAATGCGAACGTAGTGGTCCTGCAACCAGGCACTTTCTTCACGGCTGCGGCGATCGTGGATGAAGCCGGGACGACCGTGATCGCCGATGCGTCCGGGCTTGGCGCAGTTCAGAGCAACGACGACTGGACCGCGCCATGGGCATTCGGCCTGCGGGCTTCGAATGCGGACGTGCCGCTGTGGTTTGCACCCTGATCTGAGGGGAGATTGCCGATGAACAAGCTACCACTGCAGGACGCGGTGCGCCGCGCGCTGCTGGGTCTGTCCGCGATCGGCGCGAGCTCGCTCATGCAGCCCTGGGCGTTGGCCCAGGAGCAGGATCAGGGGCAGGCCGGCGCCGAGGAACCGGCTGTCATGGAAGACATCCTGGTTGTCGGCCGGCAACGCTCGGCTGCCGACGAGATCCTCAAGGAACGCATCGAGTCGGAAGTCGTCGCGGATCTCGTCAGCATCGAGCAAATTGCGCGAGTCGGAGACAGCACGGTGTCTTTGGCGCTCCGGCGCCTGCCTGGCGTCACGCTGGTCGGCGACCAGTTCATCTACATCCGCGGCCTGGGTGAGCGTTACTCGAGCACGACCGTGAATGGCGCCTACGTGCCATCGCCGGACCTGACGCGGAACGTGATCCCGATGGACCTGTTTCCGTCCGAGATCGTCGAATCGATCTCGATCCAGAAGGGATACTCGGCGGACCAGCCGGCTGCGTTCGGCGGCGGCAACGTCGATATCCGCACGCGGAATCTGCCGGACGATTTCCAGTTCAACGTGCAATTCGGCATCGGCACGAACTCCGAGAACTCGGACGACGGCCTGACCTATCCCGGCGGCAGCGACGACGATCTCGGCACCGACGACGGAACGAGGGCACTCCCTTCCGAAATCCGGGATGCCATCCAGCGGTTCCGCGGCAATATCAGCCAGACGAACATCCTCAACGAGCTGCTGCTGAACGGCGAGTTCCACTCGCCGGAGGAGGCAGCGCAGATCAACCGCGAGCTGGCAACGAGCCTCTACCGGAACGTCGATTTCCAGAACGAATCCATCGAGCCGGACCTGGCGATCGAAGCTTCGATAGGCAACAGCTGGTACCTGGGCGGCGGCGAGCAATGGAAAATCGGCATGCTGGCGCTCGGCGACTACTCGGATAGCTGGCGCAACCGCGAGCGCACCATCCGCTCGGTGACCGATCCAGTCAACGACTTCGACGAGCAGCTCCGCACGACGAACCAGGTCGTGGTGACCGGATCGCTCGGCCTCGGCATCGATTTCGCCGAGGAGCACCGGGTCGAAGCGACCGGCATTTTCCTGCGAAACACCGAAGACGAGGCGTCGTTGACTTTAGGCCACAACTTCAACTTTCAGCGGGCGTCGGGTGACCGCCTGCGCAACTATCGGATCCGCTTCGAGGAACGGGAACTCGAGATGTACCAGATCCGCGGTTCCCACACGGTGGGCAAGGCGACGCTCGACATCCTGGGCGACTGGCTCGGGTTCGCGGAAGACGTCAGGGCGGACTGGTATTACTCGGACGCGAAGGCCACGACCGACATTCCGAGCGAAATTCTGTTCTCCGCGCGTGACGTGATCGATCCCGCGACAGGCGCCCAGATCAGCACCTCGTTGCGCTCTTCATTGAGCGCCGCCGAGTACCGGTTCACCGATCTCGAAGACACGGCGACCAGTTTCGGCGGCCGGTTCACGCTGCCGTTCAATCCGGGCGCAAATACCATCGAAATCAGCGGTGGCTACGATTAGTACGAAAAAGGCCGCGGCTACGTCCAGACGCAGCTCCAGATGGGCACCACAGCCGCCGCGGCCGCCCCTGCGCTCGTCGGTACACCCGAACAGGTATTCACGGACGCCCATATTTTGGATCCATTGAACCAGTTTGCGCTGACCATCGGCGGCATCGGGACGGAAAGCTACCTGGCCGGCGAAACCGTGGATGCAATGTGGGGAAAGATCGATGCCACATTCAATGATCGCTGGCGCGTGACCGCGGGTCTCCGATGGGAGGATTTCGAGCGTCTCGCGGTGCCGATCAATCCGCTCGAATTCGACCCGGATATCGGCATCATCGCCGTGCCCGACGACCAGCTCGACGAGCTCGTGACGGTGGACGACCGATACTATCCGTCACTCGCGTTGACCTGGATGCAACCCGGCTTCTGGGCGGACGACTTCCAGTTACGTCTCGGATGGAGCGAGACGGTCGCGCGACTGGACCTGCGCGAGATCTCGGACGCGACCTATATCGATCCGCTGACGGAGGCGCGCATCCGGGGCAATCCGGACCTGAACGACTCGCACCTTTCCAATTTCGATCTGCGGGCCGAGTGGTTCTTTGAAAGCGGCGACAACCTGACGTTGTCGCTGTTCTACAAGGACATCAGAACCCCGATCGAGACGGTCGAGGCGGCCGGGACGGACGACAATATCGCACTGACGTTCATCAACGCCGAGTCTGCCGATATCGAGGGCTTCGAGTTGGAGGGCCTCAAAGGGCTCGGCTTCCTGAGCGGCGGCGGCTGGACCGAGTCATTCTTCGTGTCCGGAAACGTCACGGTCAACGATTCGGAAATCACGATCGGCGCTGCCGCTCCGAACCTGACGAACAACAAGCGGCCGGTGACACAGCACTCGGATCTGGTCGTGAACTTCCAGCTCGGTTACGACTCGCCGGACGCGAAGCACAGTGCATCGCTCGCTTACAACATGTACAGCGACCGGATTTTCTTCGCGGGCCGCGATGGGGCGGACGATGCGCAGGAGCAGGCGTTCAATTCGCTGGACCTGATCTACAGCTTTCACCCAACCGAGAAGATGACGCTCAAGTTGCGCCTTCAGAACCTGCTAGACGAAGATACGGTGATCGAGCAGGGCGGTGTGGACGTGCTCACACAAACCGTCGGCATGTCGGCAAAACTCGACTTCGCTTACCGTTTCTAGACCTGTCGCACATTGGAGCCTGGCATGTTGCGCTGCAATACGCGGCGCATCGTGCTATTTTTCGTAAGCCGGGTGTTGGCTGGAGTGGAGGTTTCCAATGCGTATCGAACGTTTTCGTCGCGCCTGTGTCGCGCTCGTCAGCCTGAGCCTCATGTCGCTCGGCATGCAGACGCCGGCCGTGGCCGGGATCGTCGGCACATCCGAGGCCATTGCGGCCGGCAGGAGCCAGGATGCCCTTTCAGCGGTTCAGGCAGCGATTGCACGCGATGACGTGCGCGCAAAGCTTGTCGAACTCGGCGTCGATGCCGCAGCAATCGAAGGCCGGCTCGGTGCTCTCTCGGAAGCGGAGCTTGCGATGTTGGCGGACCGTATCGAGCAGGCGCCGGCCGGCGGCGATGCGCTCGCTGTGATCGGGGCCGTTTTCCTGGTGCTGATCATCCTCGAAATCACGGGCGTCATCGACATCTTCAAGAAAACGTGAATCGAGTGGCGCTGCTTGCGGCGGCGCTCGCGCTGCCCGGCTGCGCCGCTTCGCCGCCTCTGGCGGAGGGTCTTTCCCGCGATGCGCCGCGGTCGATCGAGCTGAGCGCGACGCCGTTCTATCCGCAGGAGGAGTACCAGTGCGGTCCGGCCGCGCTCGCGACCTTGCTACGCGCGAGCGGCGTCGAGGTGACGCCTTCGACCATCGCGCCGGAGGTTTTCATTCCGGGGCGACGGGGCAGCCTTCAGATCGAATTGATCGGCGCTGCGCGCCGGCATGGACGCATGCCGTATGTGCTCGATGCGACTGCTCACGAGCTGGTCGCGGAACTCGCCGCCGGCCGGCCAGTGCTGGTGCTTCAGAATCTCGGCGCCACGCGCCTGCCGATCTGGCATTACGCTGTGCTGATCGGCTACGACGCCGAGCAGAACGTTGCGCTGCTCCGTTCCGGCCGCAAGGAACGCCTCGAGATGCGCTGGCAGCGCTTCGCGGGCACCTGGCATCGCGGCGGACGTTTCGCATTTACGACGCTTGCACCCGGCGACATTCCGGCGCACGCCGATGAAACGCGCTATCTTGAGGCCGCCGCGGGACTGGAAGCCGCGGGACAATTGCAAGCGGCGGACAAGGCCTACGATTCTGCGATCGCACGCTGGCCGGATCAGCCGCGTGCCTGGCTCGGGCGCGGCAACATCGCCTATGTCGACGGCGACTTGGCCGCGGCGGCGGACGCGTATCAGCGCGCGATCTTGCTCGCGCCGGGTGACGCTGCGGCGCGCAACAACCTCGCCCAGGTCATGGCCGACGCGGGATGCCCCGCCGAAGCCCGCAAGCAGCTCGAGCGCGCCTCCGTGCACGCAGCCGGAACGCCGCTTGCAGGCGCGATCGCGGAAACACGCGCGAATCTCGAGTCCAGGCCGCCCCCGGCTGCGGCGTGCGCGCTCGCCGATCGCATCTGGCCGGACTGATTCGTCAGATTTTCGGTGGCACGTTGGCGTTGAGCCGGAACAGGTTCATCGGGTCGTACTTGGCCTTGAGAGCAACGAGCCGTTCGAAGTTGGCACCGTAATTCTCGCGATAACCCGCCATCGTCGTGTCCGGATCGGAGAGATTTGTGTAGAAGCCCTTGGTAAGCGGCTCCAGCTCCTTCCATGCCGCGCGGATCTGCGCGATTTTCGTGTCGGCTCCATCAGGAGTCGGCCAGACGGCGACCAGACCGAGCCAGTACATTGCGTCACGGTTCGGGAATGCCGTCGCATCGGCTGCGACGCGCTGATAAGCGCCGTCGCAGGGATCGAAGAACAGGGAGAACAGCCCCGGGTTGCGCTGGAAGACGTCGAGCACCCGATCGATGCCGGCATCATCGATGCCGGTAAGGAATCCGTTCTTCGCGTAGTAGTAAAGGCCGTTCGCGAGCAGCTCGTCGAAGCTCGTCTGCATTCGCACGTATGGCATCGGGCCGATACTGTCCTTGACGGGATTACCAAAGGCGCGGAGACCCTTCAGCCAGGCCTCGCCTTCCGCATGATCGCCTGCCCAGCACACCTCGATGTTCGTGATCGCACCATCCGGCGTCGGGAATACGCCGACCTCAAGGTGCAGCGGCTCAGGCGCTGTCGGGGCGATGTCGCGGTAGTAGCGCATCACGTCGCGCGCCTGTGAGATAGGCCACACGAGATTGCCGCCCAAAATCACCGGATTCATTTCGTGCACACGGTATTCGATCGCTGTCACGACTCCGAAATTGCCGCCGCCCCCGCGCAGGCCCCAGTACAGGTCTGGATTTTCCTGGTCGTTCGCTCGGACGAAGCGCCCGTCCGCAGTGACGACGTCGAACGACACGACGTTGTCGCAAGCGAGCCCGAAGCGACGGCCCAGCCGCCCAAATCCGCCGCCGAGCGTCAATCCTGCAGCGCCCGTGTGCGACACGGTGCCCGCGGTGGTCGCGAGTCCGAACGCTGCGCACTCGTGGTCAAGCTGTGCGAGCAGCGAACCGGCTTCCAGGTAAGCGCGCCGCGCAACGGGATCGATGCGCACGCCCTGCATGGACTGGAGGTCGATCACAAGACCGCCCTCGCAGGTGGACTTGCCGGAAAAGCTGTGGCCACCGGCGCGAACCGCCGTCAGAAGGCGGTGCTCGCGCGCAAATTCGACCGCGCGCCGCACGTCTGAAGCACCAGTACAACAGGCGATCAGCGCGGGCTTGCGGTCAAACATCGCATTCCAGACGCGACGCCGGCCGTCGTAAGCCGCGTGCTCCTGCATCAGCAAGTCGCCGTGCAGGCCCGCGGCGAGAGCCTCGATCAACGAGCCGCGGAGCATCAGCTCGGCGCCGTCCAGGGATCTGGCCGCCAGGTCGCCGATATCCTTGAGCACTGCCGACCAGCCGGAGAGCGGCCAGGCGCTCGCTGCTACGAGGCCCGCGGTTAGAAATTCGCGTCGCTGCATGGCGATTATCCTCCCGTCGGCACTTTACTCCCGGCGCCGCGCCATCGCACCAAGGCGCGGATCGCGAGGCCGACGGCGAGCGCGATTGCGACGTCGCGCACCGCGACCCATGAGGTCGTCAAGACGATCGCGGCGCAACACAGCAGTGAGGCAACGGCAATCCACTGGCCGCCGGGTATCGGAACCGCTGCCGGTCCCACGCGGCGGCGCAACACGATCAGCGCGGCGCTCGTCGAGCCGTAGGCCAGGATTCGCGAGATCACGAAAATCTTGAGGAGGTACTCGAAGGTGCCCGTGACCGTGAGCAGCCAGGCGATGACACCATGGACGATGATGGCGACGTGTGGCGTGCGCCAGGCGGGATGCACGGCGGCGAACGCCTGCGGCAGGTCGCCGCTCTCACCGAGGGCAAACATATTGCGCGGCGAAACCAGAATTGCCAACGCGAGACCGCCGGCGCAGGAGACGACCGCCGTCGCCGCCATCAATGTGCTGCCGATCGGACCGACGAATGCGCGGGCGACGTCGACGAGCGGCAAGGGCGACGCCGCGGTGTCGGGCAACACGCCGAAACTCGCGAACATCAACAACAGGTAGAGCAGGCAGGATACCCCGAGTCCCGCCAGGATGCTGATCGCGAGGTCGCGCTTCGGATCGCGCATCTCGCCTGCGACGATCGCTGCAACCTCGAATCCGAAACAGGCGAAGAGCGCGAGCGCCAGCCCGTCGGTCAGTCCGTCCGGTTCCTGCGGCTCGGCCGCCGGGATGTCGTTCCAGCCGGCGAACCAGAGGCCGGCGAGAGCGATCAACGCGAGTGGCACGAGCTTGGCGATCGTCAACAGGTTGCTGACCCAGGCGCCGCGGGTGACGCCGCGCACGTTGATCGCCGTCACCACTGCGGTGAACACGGTGATCGCGACCGCCTTCGGCCAGCGCCCGGCGAGCACCGGCCACAAGGCGGCGGCGTAGTCGAGCATCACGAACGCAATGACCGCGAAGGACGCAAAGCGCGACACCACGAACAGCCAGCCGACCGTGAAGCCGGTCAGAGGCCCGAAGGTGACGTGCGCGTAGTACTGCGGTCCGCCCGTCACGTCGAAACGGCTCGAGACCTCGGCGATGGATAGCGCGAGCAGGGCGACTACGGCAAATGCCGCGAGGATGACGGCAATGCTCCAGCGTCCCGACGCAATCGCGAGACCCGCAGGCAGTGCGAATACGCCTGCGCCGACGACGGAATTGACCGTCAGCGAGATCACGTCGAATCGCCCGAGGCCGCGATACAGCCCCGGGGATTCGAACGGATCGTCAGCCCTCAAATCTTGGGCGCCGCGACCTCAGGGCGCCGCAGCCGCCGCGTTCTCGCCACCCGCGTCCGCCGCGGCACGCCACTGGCCGTCGACTTTGACCCACGTGGTGACGAACGAGCCGCGGACTTCTGGCTTCTTGCCAGCACCGTCGGGATCGAAGTTGAAACTGCCGGTTTCCAGCGCCAGATCGCCGGACTGGGCGACGCGAACCTGGTCTGTCGCCCAGCTGACGAGCGCATCCGGATTTTCCTTCATTTCCTTTTCCATGGCGGCCTGGATCGCCGCCGATCCCTTGTGGGCTTTGTCGTTCATGATCGCTGTTCCATCGGGCGTAAAAATCCCGTTGGCGATCGAGGCGGCATCCTTCGCATTGGCGTAGTTCATCCACTCGCCCGAGCGGTTACGGATCGCCTGCTCCTCCGCGGCGAGATCGACGGCGGGTGCTGCCGGCTCCGGTGGCGCCTCGGGCTCCTTCTTCGCGCAGGCCGGGAACAGAAGTGCGCAGGTGGCGGCCGCCGCAATCAATTGCAATCGACGCATAACTAACCCCCTATTTGATTGATTTTCCAGCGAATTGCGAGCGCTTGCCATCTGCGCCGCGCCCCGGCTGACCTTCCATCTTAGGCCCGCGGCCGCGAAAAAGGGTTGCGTCCCCTTCTTACGAGCTGCGAAAGCGGAGCCGGGGGTCCGAATCTTGCGCGCCCTGTTGGGCGCGCACAAATACCTGGTGATTGCCCTGTTTCCAGCTTGCGCCGCCGTCCATGCTGATTTCCACGCGCGACTCGAAGCGGTCGGGCGTGACGGCGGAGCGTGTGAAGCGCAACTGCATCTTGCGACCGTCCGCGAGCGGCGTCGGTGGCGTGGCGCGTGTCTCGCCGCCCGCCGGTCCCGTCATGATCCACAGATGCCCGTCCGCGCCGACAGACGCCATCTCGATCGTCTGCCGGCGTTCGTTTACAAAGAGCAGGATGCCGGAGCTCTGTTTCCAGTCCGGAATGTCGGAGCGGCCGGCGAGCACGCGATCCGGCACGATCCAGTCGAAGCGATAGGTGCCAGAAGCGATGCCGGATACTGTGCCGTCCTCGCCATACTGGGTTGTCGTGACGTTCCACAATCCGACCGCCAGGCGAAGCTCCCCGACGGAACTCTGGAATGGACTGAGCGCGGGATCGCTTTCGGCGGTGAGTGGCGCGGCCAGCAGGGACAGGATCGCGACCGCATGGTAGCGCCAGCGGCTGGGGCAGCAACTTTGCGTTGGCATCGAATTGCCTCCGCCGGACGGCCGGAATCGCGTCCGGTGCCAGATCATAGGCACGGATAGGCGCGGTCGCGGCCGATTGGTCCCCCGGACGCTCGCTTCGTCGCGGCGCTTGAATTTCCGGGTCCGGAAGCGGCATCGTTGCCGGTCCGCAAGAGAGATTTCGATGACCAGTCGCTCATTACAGCGCCGCCAGTTGAGCCGCTCCAAGATCGATCTCTTCGTCGAATGTCCGCGCTGCCTGTATCTCGACGTCGCGCGCGGCATCCCGCGCCCGAGCGGACCGCCGTTCACGCTGAACAACGCCGTCGATGCGCTGATGAAGGCGGAATTCGACCGCTACCGCGCGGCGAAAGAGCCTCATCCCCTTTTTGCAAGCGTCGGCCTCGATGCCGTGCCCTTCGCCCACGCGGAACTCGATCGCTGGCGGCACAACTTCACCGGCGTGCGCTGGAAGGACGAGGAGACCGGCTGGACGCTCAGCGGCGCGATCGACGACCTCTGGCAGGCGCCATCGGGCGAGCTGATCGTTGCGGATTACAAGGCGACGGCGCGCTCGGAAATGCCAACCACGCAAACGCTTTATCCGTCTTACCGGCGCCAGATGGACGTCTACCAGTTCCTCGTGCGCCGCCAGGGATTCGCAGTGAGCAAACGCGGCTGGTTCGTCTATACGAACGGCGACGGCCGCGCGGGCCAGTTCGGCGACAAGCTCTGCTTCACGACAGCGATGGTGCCCTACGACGGCAACGACGGCTGGGTGCTCGACACATTTCGCCGCGCGGTCGCGACAATCCAAGGCAGCAGCCTGCCGCCGGCCGCCGAAAACTGCGAGTACTGCGCGTACGTGACGAGCGCCTCCGTTGCCGGCTCCTGAAGCGCGCCCGATCCCGGCCGATCGCATGCGATGGATTTCCTGAGCGACGTCGAGTGGGCAGCGTTGCGGCTCAGCCTGTCGGTCGCGGGCCGGAGCGTCCTGTTCAGTCTTCCGGTCGCCACATTGATCGCATGGCTGCTAACGCGGCGCCGTTTCGTCGGACGGAGCGTGCTGGACGCTTTTGTCCATCTGCCGCTCGTTCTGCCGCCGGTCGTCGTCGGATACCTGCTGCTTGTCCTGTTCGGCACGCGCGGTCCCATCGGTGGCTGGCTCGACCGTCAATTCGACATCCAGTTGATTTTCACGAGCGCCGGAGCGGCGCTGGCGACTGCGGTCATGTCGTTTCCGCTGATGGTGCGCGCAATCCGGATTTCCCTCGAGGCGGTGGACCGCCGGCTCGAGGAGGCCGCCCGGACGCTGGGCGCAGGACCGGTCGACCGTTTCGTCAGCATCACGCTTCCGCTGATGCTGCCGGGCGTGCTGGCCGGTGCGGTCACGGCATTTGCCGCGGGTCTCGGCGAGTTCGGCGCGGTGATCACCTTTGTCTCCAACATTCCAGGAGAAACGCGCACGCTGCCGCTCGCGCTTTACACGGCGATTCAGTCGCCCGGCGGCGACGAACTCGCGGCGCGGCTGGCCGTCATGTCATTTCTCCTCGGTCTCGGCGGTTTGCTGCTTTCTGAATGGCTGGCCCGGCGCCTGCGGCGCTACCTGGGGCATTGATGCTCGAAGTCGCGGTTCGCAAGCGGCGGAACGGATTCGAGCTCGACGCCGCGTTCGGGATTCCGGGCCCGGGTGTCGTCGCGCTCTTCGGCCGCTCGGGTTGCGGCAAGACCACGCTGGTCGATGTGCTGGCGGGACTGCTCGAACCCGATGCCGGAACGATCCGGCTGAGCGAAACGACGCTTGTGGATACGGCGCGCCGGATCAGCGTGCCGGCGGAGCGGCGCCGCATCGGTTACGTCTTCCAGGACGCACGCCTGTTTCCGCATCTCAACGTGCAGGGCAATCTGCGCTACGGTCTCCGGAGGGCGGAGATCTCCAACGCAGGCATCGCATTCGACGAGGTCGTGGCCCTGCTCGGCCTCGAGGCACTGCTCGGGCGGAGACCGAATCAGCTCTCCGGCGGAGAGCGCCAGCGCGTCGCAATCGGGAGAGCGCTCCTCGCGCAGCCGCGGCTGCTGCTGCTCGACGAACCGCTCGCATCGCTCGACGCCGCGCGGCGGGACGAGGTGTTGCCTTATCTCGAAAGGCTGCACGACAATTTCGCCGTCCCGATCGTCTATGTCAGCCATCAGTTCGACGAAGTGCTGCGTCTCGCAACGCATGTCGTCTTGATGGAGCAGGGCAAAGTGCTTGCCTGCGGCGAACTCGCAGCCGTCAGTCTCGACCCTGCGCTTCGCTCAATCGTGGGACCCGATGCTATCGGTGCCGTGCTCGACGGAGAAATCATCGGCCACGAAGTGGAGTCCGGTCTCACCCTGCTTCGTCTCGGCTCGAGCACGCTCCGTATCGCGGCCGAATTCGCTCCGCGCAGCCGCGTGCGGGTACGACTGCTGGCGCGGGACCTGATCCTTGCCGTCGAGGAACCTCGCGGGCTCAGCGTACGAAACGCGCTGCCCGCAACCGTCCTGTCCGTCGAACCCGACGACCGGCATGCGGACCTGGTGCATCTGGATATCGGCGGCCCGCGGCTCGTTGCGCGCGTGACGCGCGCCGCGACGCGCGAACTCGGTCTCAAGCCGGGTCATCCCGTTCGCGTACTGGTGAAATCCGTGTCCATTCGTGGGCAATCGATTCTCTCGCGCGAGCATTCCGCATGAAGACGACTGCTGTGCAATCGCCAAGCTGGGTGGTCGGCTGTCTCGCTGCGACCCTCGCTTGGATTGTGCCCGCCCACGCCTACGAGCGCCTGCAGAATCAGCTCACGGTTTTTGCGGCCGCATCGTTGACCGATGTCCTCCAGGAAATCGGCGAAGACTTTCGCGCGGGCACTGGCATCACGATCCGGTTCTCGTTCGCGGCAAGCTCCGCGCTCGCGCGCCAGATCGAGTCCGGCGCACCGGCAGATGTCTTCGTGTCGGCCGACCTCGAGTGGATGGACTATCTGCAGGAACGGTCTTTGATCGACGCCGTCTCGCGCCAGAACGTCGCCGGCAATGAGCTCGTCCTGGTTGCTCCGCAGTCGAGCGAACTCAAACTCGAAATCGCGCCGGGCTTCCCGCTGCTCGAAGCGCTGGGCGACGGCCGGCTTGCGACCGGCGATCCCGCCTTGGTGCCGGCAGGACGCTATGCCCGCGCAGCGCTCGCTTCGCTTGGCGTCTGGTCACAGGTCGAATCGCGTCTGGTGCCGGCAGAGAACGTCCGCGCCGCGTTGGCGTATGTGAGCCGCGGCGAAGTGCCGCTCGGCATCGTCTACCGTACGGATGCGCGCGTAGATCCGCGGGTGCGGGTCGTCGATGCTTTTCCTTCGGGATCGCACCCGCCGATCGTCTATCCGGCCGCAGCGGTCGGTCGCGGCCTGCCGATGGCGGCCCGATTCCTCGATTTCCTGGGCGGCGAGCGCGCCAGGGCGATCTTCGCAAAGCACGGCTTCAGCATGCCGCCGCCGGCAACTCAGGATTCCTTGTCGAGCAGGTAACGGATCATTCTGCCCAGGAAATCGTCATTGCTCGTCAGCTCGTCGTGCGCGCTGCAGATGAATGCGTCCTCTTCGGTCTCGAGACTTTCCTGCTCGTGCCGCGGAACCTCCGGATCGAGCTCCTGTCGCGCAAGCAAGGACGATTTCGTGACGACGCCGTCGCCGGCTTCGAACATCAGCGATTCGTAATCGACGCCCGGTATCGGCCGGAGAATCTGTTCTGGCCAAAGGTGCGTGAGCGCTTCGCCGCCGATATTCTCCATCACGAGGCGCCGCGGCGTCGGCACGCAGTCGCCGCCAAGCAGCAGAGGCGAGATCAGCGGCACTTCGCCGGCAGGAACCATCAGCGACCAAACGAAACGCCGCGCGCGCTCGAGGCGCTTTTCGACCCAGCGCTCAAAAACCGATTGCTCGGGCCAGATCTCGGGATGTCGGCTGACCCGGCGTTGTATCCGGCGGTCGAAAATCGACCATTCATATCGTCGCCAGAGCTCGACATCGAACAGGTCGAATTCGAGCGGCTGGCCGTTGATGTTGACGACCCAGTCGACCCGCGGATGCGGAAAGAGCTGGAACATGCCCGGCATGGTCGCGACGCCCTCGGTCGGCAGCCGTGATATGCCGACACGATAGCCGTGCAGGAACTTGTGGACGGCGGTCACGGTGCCCTGGTTTGGTGTGCCGAGCAACACCATGCGTCGCAGCTTTGAAAGCCCAACGCCCGTGATCGGAAAAGCATTGCCTTCCAGCACATCCATCGTGCCGTAGCGCTCGTAATATCGGACGATCAGGCCACCCATGCTGTGCGCGATCACGTCGACGCGGAGCAGAGGATCCGCATAGTCGCGTCGTATCTGTTCGATCAGCTCGTCGAGCTTGCGCACGGTAGCGACGGCGTCCTGGCGCCAGTCATACGTGAACACGTACAGGCGCGCTCTCTCCTGCACGACGGGTTGGCCAGCCTCGCTCAGGCGATAGCCGCCGCCTTCTCGAAGTTCGCGAACGATGCGGCGATAGAAATCCTGGCCCGCCGCTGCGTCGAAGAGGCCGCTCGGAACCAGGCCGTCGTCCAGCGGTTCGAGTGTTTTCGGATCGATGCGTAACGTAAGGTCGAGATATCCGCTCGTCAGAAGCTTCCGCGTGCTGCCTGGCCAGCGCTCTTCGCCCGTGTCGGCGCGCGCGAGGCGGGAGCCCAGGATGCCCGGTATCAGAATGACCGGAACGCGGTCGTCACTTGCGGCGTACGCCGGATAAAGCTGCTCGAGTGCCGGCGGTGCGGTTGCGCAGGCGGCGAGCACCACGGCGCAAGACAGAATCGCAAGCCGCGCGAAAGGGCCGAGCATGATCAACAGACCCGATTACGGCGGCCGCCCGCGAGAAAGGCCTCGACATTCAAGGCCAGCTCATCGACACAGCGCTGCCGCGATTCGCGTGCGGCCCAGGCCACGTGCGGCGTGACGATCAGATTGGGGACCGCGGCGTCGAGCAGAGGATGATCGGAAGGCGGAGGCTCGCGCTCGAGCACATCGATCCCGGCGCCGCCCAAGCGGTGGGTTCTGAGCGCATTCGCGAGCGCCACGGCATCGACGAGCGCGCCACGGGCCGTGTTGATCAGGACGGCGTCCGGCTTCATTCTGGAAAGCCGGGCAGCGCTGATCAGGCTGCGTGTCGCGTCGGTGAGCGGACAGTGCAGGGACAGCACGTCGAGCTGCGGCAGCAGCTCGTCGAGATCCTTGCGACCGGGCGCAGGCTCTCCGCCTGGCCGGATCGCGATCTCGACCTGCATGCCGAATGCGCGGGCGACCTCCGCAACCGCGCGGCCGAGCGTCCCGAAACCGACGATGCCGAAAACGCGGCCTTGCAGCTCACGGATCGGATAAGGGAAGACCGAGAATTGCCCGGCCGCCTGCCAACGGCCGCTCGCGACGAACGCATGGTAATCGGCAAGGCGGTGCGTCAGCGCGAGCAGCAGCGCGAATACGTGCTGCACCACTGACGGCGTGCAGTAGTCCCGGAGATTGCAGACGGCAATGCCCGCATCGCGGGCGGCGGCGAGGTCCACGTTATCGACGCCGGTCGCGGTCAATGCGATCAGCCGGAGCCGCGAATTGGCGGCGATCGCCGCGCGGCCAATCACGCACTTGTTGGCGAATACGGCCTCGAAGCCCTCGATGCGTGCAGCGACGTCCGCGGCCGGAGTCCGATCATGCAACACGATGCCCGGAACGACGCGTTCGAGCGGGCCGGTGTCGAGGTCGCCGCTGCTGACGGTGCCGAAATCCAGGAAAACCGCGCGCACGCTAGAGAATCTCGCAATGGTGAATCAGAGTTTCCTCACGCCGATTCGTCGAGCAATCTGTCGACGAGCGCGGCCAGCTCGCGGTTCTGTTCTTCATGATGACGGCCCGTCGCGGGCCCGCTGAAACCGGGATGCATGAGGCGGATTGCTCCCTTGCGATCGACGACGAAGAGCGTCGGGTAAGCGCTGAATTTTTGCAGTTGCGGCAGCTTTTTCAGTACGTCGTCGTCGGTCGTCGTGCCCGCGATCAGTACCGGGTAGTCGATCGAGTACTTCTCGGCGAAATTGCGTGCCGCGGCGGACGCGCTCGCGAAATCCGCTGTGTATTCGAACATGAGCTGGATCACCTCGAGTCCACGAGTGCGGCGGCTTGCGAGCAGTTCGCGCAGGAACACCGCTTCGTCGTGGCAATTCGGACACCAGCTCCCGCCGATCGTGATCAGCACGACCTTGCCGTCAAAACGCTCGCTGGGAAACGCCAGCGACTTGCCGTCGAGATCTGGGAACGCGAATTTGAGCCGGTCGAATCCCGGCTTGAGGACAGTCATCCGCGAAGGATCTTCCAGCTTCGCGCGCGGATCGCGCCGGCCGGAGAAGGTTTCGTGGGCGCCACCGCCGGTGTGGAAATCGCCGGCCAGCACACCGTCGGCCCGAAGTCGCCCGAGGTAGAGAAAGGCGCTGCCGCCGTCGAAGCGCGACAGGAAAAGCGTGTCGCCGCGCGCTTCGCCGGCGATATATCGGTCGTCGCCGCTCGCCCGGAGGACGGTTCCCTCGACCTCGTGCCCTCGTTGCGTCAGCTCCGCGATGGCGGCGCGCTCGCCGCCGTCCTCGCCGCGAAACGTGAGCGCCCAGCGCCCGGAGAAGTCCATGGGCGCGGCATCGGGCTTCGGGAAAAAGCGCCAGTCCTGCCCGGGCATGCCGACAAAGCGCAGGCTCTTGATCACGCCGCGTGGGCGCAGCAACAGCAGTGAGCCTTCGAATCTCGCATCCGCGAAGCGCGCCTCGAGACGGTGCTGGTACCCCGGCATCTGGATTGCCAACCGATCGTCGTCGAGCTGGACGTTCGACGCCCGCACGCGCTCGGGACCGTTGATGAGGTAGGCGACGAGCTCATCGTCCTCGCGCGCCAGCTCGAGACCGAACGGCAGGTCGCCTCCGCCGACCGATAGCACACCGCGATACATGCCAAGCGGCGGCCCTTGGGTGTTGCGGGCGCATGCGAAGAGCGCGCCGCAGATCAGGGCGATAGCGGCGAGGCGAGGAAACAGTCTAACCACGGGTTGCGATTATACGCAGGGGAGATCCGTGCTACTTTGGCCGCCCCGTGGCGAGCTGCGGCAGGGTGATCGCGCGACATGAAACGGACAAGTCAATGGATTCGCGGCGTCATCGCCGCAGGCTCTGTCGTCATCGCGGCGCCCGCGATGGCCGAAGAGGTCGCAACTCCCGATCCCAATGCCAGCACGAATGCGTTTTTCGAGCGCGCGCTCGACGAGCGCCTTCTGCTCGAACCCACTCTCGCCACGTCGCTCGGGCTCCGGATCGGTTACGACCGCTGGCAGGATCCCACCGAACGCGGCGACAGCGAGCGGCTCGCGCTCTCCGAGCGCCATCTTGCGGAGCTGAAAACGATCGATCCAGCCAAGCTTGATGAAGCAACGCGCCTCTCCTGGAAAGTTTTCCGCGATTCCGAGGAGCGGCGGATCGCCCGCCATCGCTGGCGTAATCACAGCTATCTCTTCGACAAGAACGGGACGCACGTGTGGCTGCCCGCCTTCCTGATCAATACGCACCGGATCGAAACGGAGGCGGATGCGATCGCCTACCTGCGGCGGCTCGAAGGCGTGCGGAGCTTCGTCGAGCAGCAACTCGAGCGTGCGAAGCAGGCGGCGAGGCAGGGCATCTCTCCACCGCGCTTCGTCTATGCCTATGTCATCGAAGATTCGCGGAACGTGATAAAGGGACGGCCCTTCGATGATGGGAGCGAAGACAGCCCGCTCCTTGCGGATTTCAGAAGCAAGCTCGCGACGCTCGCGGTCGAAGAGTTGCGGCGGGAATCGCTGGTGGCGCGGGCGGAGCTCGCCCTATTGACGTCAGTCCGGCCCGGCTTCGAAGCGGTGATCGCCTGGGCGAATGAGACCGCGAAGACCGCCACTGACGAGGTCGGTGTCTGGAGGCTGCCGGACGGGGCCGCCTATTACGACTTCCTGCTGCAGAATTACACGACGACGAATCTTTCGGCCGTGGAGATCCATGCGATCGGTCTCCGGGAGGTAGCGCGCCTGCACGAAGAAATGCGCGGCGTCATGAGGCGGGTCGAATTCAAGGGCGATTTGCCGGCCTTCTTCGAATTCATGCGCACGGACGACCGATTCTATTACGCGGAAACGGACGAGGGACGCGCGGCCTGGCTCGACGAGGCGGGTAAGCGCATCGCCGCCATGCGTGCGAAGTTGCCGGAGCTCTTCGCGACGCTGCCGAAAGCGGAGATCGTGGTGAAGGCGGTCGAGCCGTTTCGCCAGAAGTCGGCGGGCAAGGCTTTTTACCAGCGGCCCTCGCTCGACGGCAGCCGGCCGGGCATCTTCTACGGCAACCTCTACCAGATGAAGGAGATGCCGAAGTACGAACTGGAGGCGCTCGTGTATCACGAGGCGATTCCGGGCCACCACATGCAGAATGCGATCGCATTGGAGGAGGCGACGCTGCCGCGCTTCAGGCGGCTCGGCGGCTACACGGCGTATGGCGAGGGCTGGGGGCTATACAGCGAGCGCCTCGGCAAGGAACTCGGCTTCTACGCGGATCCGTATTCGGAGTTTGGCCGTCTCGCGATGGAGTTGCATCGCGCCGTACGTCTCGTCGTCGACACGGGCCTGCACGCGAAACGCTGGACCCGCGAGCAAACCATCCGCTACCACGTCGATAACAGCCCTGTCGGCCACGATGCCGCAGTCCGCGCGACCGAGCGGTACATCCTGAATCCGGGTCAGGCGACCGCCTACATGATCGGCATGCTGAAAATCGTCGAGCTTCGGGAGCGCGCAGCCGCCGCGCTCGGCCAGCGCTTCGACCGGCGCGAGTTCCACGATTTCGTGCTGCGGACCGGCGCCGTGCCTCTGACGGTGCTCGAATCCGAGGTGCAGCGCTGGATCGATGGCCTGCGGGGCTGAAGGCGGAACGATGCGCTTCGTCGTCAATCCGTTCTGGCACGAACCGACGTCGACCTGGAGCTATCTCATCGAGGACCCGCGGACGCGCATGTCCGCGATCATCGACCCCGTCCTCGACTTCGACGCGAATTCCGGGCGCAGCTCGACCACCTCCGCGGACGCAATCGCCGCGCTGGTGCGTGGTCAGTCACTCACGAACCAGTGGATCCTGGAAACGCACGCGCACGCCGATCACCTGAGCGCGGCGCCATACTTGCAGGCCGCGGTCGGCGGCCAGATCGCGATAGGCAGAGGCATTCGCGACGTGCAACGGACATTCCGCGACCTGCTGAATCTCGAACGGGAATTTGCGGTCGACGGCCGCCAGTTCGACCGGCTGTTTTCGGACGGCGATGAATTCGCGATCGGATCGCTGAGTACGCGCGTGATCGCGACGCCCGGACACACGAGCGACAGCCTGAGCTACCTGATCGACGATGCGCTCTTCGTCGGCGACTCGATCTTCATGCCGGACTGCGGCACCGCGCGCTGCGATTTCCCCGGCGGCGATGCGCGTGTTCTCTTCCAGTCGATCCGAAAGCTGTATGAATTGCCCGGGTCGACGCGAGTCTTCGTCTGCCACGATTATGAGCCCAGCGGCCGCGAACCACGTTGTGAGACCACGGTCGCGGCCGAACGCGAGTTCAATATTCATCTGCGCGACGGCGTCATGGAGCAGGAGTTCACCGAAACGCGCAGGCGCCGCGATGCGAGCCTCGAGCTGCCGACGCTGCTGTATCCGGCGATTCAGTTCAACATCCGCGGCGGACGAGCGCCGCCCGCGGAATCGAATGGGCGGAGCTACCTGAAGCTACCGCTCACGGGACCGGCTTCATGACTGTGAATACGGAACGGGCAGCGCGGCGCGTGCCGCCGCGCCTCCTGTTGATCGACAACTACGATTCCTTTACCTACAACCTGGTGCAGGCCTTCCTAGAGCTCGGTGCGGAAGTGCTCGTTCACCGGAACGACCGAATCACGATCGAAGAGGCGAAGGCTGCTGAGCCTTCACATCTTTGCGTCTCTCCGGGCCCGGGCATTCCGGCGGAGGCCGGCATCTCGATGCAGATTATCCGGGAATTTGCGGGCCGCGTGCCCGTACTCGGCGTCTGTCTTGGTCACCAGGCGCTCGTCGAAGAGTTCGGCGGCGCTATTGTCCGCGCCAAGCGCCTGATGCACGGGAAGACCTCGCCAGTGCTTCACGACGGACACGGACTCTTCGCCGGTTTGCCGAATCCGTTCGAGGCCGGCCGCTATCACTCACTGATCGCGGTGCGCGATCGGATCCCGGAAGAGCTGGAAGTCACTGCCTGGACCGCGGAGGGCGAGGTCATGGGCGTTCGCCACAAGAGCCTCGCCATCGAGGGCGTGCAGTTTCATCCGGAGAGCATTCTGACGCCTGATGGTCCGCAGTTGCTG
>Ga0187892_10003491_pt1 | contig 28619 bp, 28 predicted proteins | sample MA1701073metaG_FD_139345 | JGI IMG/M metagenome (GOLD analysis project Ga0187892, IMG submission 139345) | Bio-ooze microbial communities from a basaltic lava cave in the Kipuka Kanohina Cave System on the Island of Hawaii, USA - MA170107-3 metaG ... | reverse complement strand
CTCGCTCGATCAATTTGCGGCGGAGCACATCGGCAACCAGACGCGCTTTCCGTCGCTCACGCTCGGCGTCAACATTCAGCAAGGCCAGCATAGCCTCTCGTGGACGAGCGGCGGCGTGTTGATTCCGTCAGAAGAAAAACCGTCCGAAATTTTCAAGCGCATGTTCGTCACCGGCACGCCCGCTGAAGTCGAGGCGCAAGTGCGTCGTCTGGCTCTGGGGCAGAGCGTGATGGATAGCGTGGCCGAACAGACACGCCGGTTGCAGCGGAACCTGGGCGCGCGCGACCGCGAACGGCTCGATCAATACCTGACCGGCGTGCGCGATCTGGAAAAACGTTTGGGGCAGGCCGCCGAATGGGAACAGAAACCCAAACCCGTCGTCAGCGCCGAAGCGCCCGCCGACACCGCTGCGCCGCGCGATTACTTTGAAAAAGTGCGCCTGATGTATGACCTCGCGCGCCTCGCGTTCGAGACCGATTCGACGCGGCTGGTGGCGCTGATGCTCGACAGCGTGAATTCGCCCGCCATTCAGATCGGCGGCGAAACGATGAGCGACAGCTACCACGCGATTTCGCATCACGGCAAAAACGCAGAGAAATTGCGGCAACACGAACTGGCCGACCGGTTGCAAATGAGGGCGCTCGACAAACTCTTCACCGATTTGAAAACCTGCCGCGAAGGCGCCGACACGTTACTCGACCGCACAATGGTGCTCTATGGCACGAACATGGGCGATGCGAATACGCACGTGACGACGAACCTGCCGGCGCTGTTTGCGGGCGGCGGATTCAAACACGGGCAGCATCTGGCGTTTGACCGGGAACGCAATTACCCGCTGCCGAATCTGTTCGTCAACGTGCTGCAGCGGCTCGGCATCGAGGTGGACAAATTCGCCACCAGCACTGGCACGATGCGCGGGCTGGAGACGGCTTAAAGGCAAATGGCAGGAGAATGCCGGCAAGGGAATGAACCTATTCCTCTGCCGCCATTCCCCTGCCAAATTTTTGCCATCCCGATTCACTCACTCTCCAACGCGGCCCCCACGCGACATTCGTGCAAAATGATTCGCAACACTGACTGCATCGTTGCAACTTATCGCATCGAGACCGCGCACCCGTTGGAGTTCGCCGCCGAGGTGATGGCCGGCGAGCAATCGTGCGGCACTTTCGTGCGCGTGCCAGGCGAGACCGATGAGTTGCGTCATCGTCACGCCGCGCGCGTCGAACGCATCACCGAACTCCAAAGCGTTGACGAGCCGTCGCTCCCCTTTTCCAAGCCGCCGAAAAACCACGCGGGAAAATTCAGACGGGCCGAAGTCGTCGTTTCGTTTCCGTTTGAAAACATGGGAGCGTCGTTGGCGCGGCGGACTTGCGGCAGGCGGTGAAAACCTTGAGCGGCGGCAACCAGCAAAAGGTCGTGCTGTCACGGTGGCTTTCGTTGACCGACTTGGACGACGGCAATCTGAAGATGACCACCGACTTCCGCTCCGTCTACGCGACGATGCTCAAGGAGTGGATGGGCTTTGAGGAGACGGCGGAGGATCGTGAGAAATTTCCGTTTATTCCGCGTGTTCCGCGTTCTCCTCTCCCCCTTGAAGTTCTGACGTCTAGACCGGTGAATTTTCGTAGTCGTAAAGCATCGGCGGTTGTTTACCGAGCAACCTAGCATAGGTGTAAAGCTGCCCGCGGTGGTGCCAGTGCTCGTCGTAAGAGAAGCTGAAATACTGCCACACTGGGAACGTGCCGAACGGCGATTCGAGCTGGATAACCAAGTCTTCGTCGGTCAAAGCCGCCAAAGCCTCATCTCCCGCCTGCTGTGATTCGCGGGCAAACTTCTGACAATCGGCGACGGTCTTCAAAGTCACCGCCACCGCTTTGCCTTCTTCCGTCTCCGGGATGCATTTGTTTTCGATTTCGCGGGTTAGCTTGCCTTCCTTGACTCCCTCGCCGAACGCCTTCTGCATGCCGTAAATGTGCAGGATCAGATCGCGCACCGAACGCATCCCTGGCTGTGGTCGATAATCCAGGTCTTGATCCGAAAATGAGCCGATCAGCCGCAACGTCACGCCGTGAACCATCTGGAAGTATCCGCGTTGTCCCAAAAGCGCTTCTTTGTTCATTTTCAATCCCTCTCGTCGAATGTGGTTGATTGTTCTCGGCGCCGAAATCGCGCCGAAGGATTCAAAACCAGCGCAATATACCCCGCCCGAGTGACAACGTTATGTCAGCAGCGTTTTCAGCCCGAATAATTTTCCAGAATTTTTCCGGCCTCCACCGCCAGCCGCCGCCTGAGCGATTCCGGTTCCAGCACGCGAACCTGTGATCCCCAACTGAAGAGCCATTGGAAGACCTCGTCCTCCACCCGGACGCGCATCGTCGCCATCAACCCATCAGCAACCTCTTCCATCGAATCAATGTAATAAGACCGCGATTCGCGCACCCAGGGCGCAGCTTCGGGAGTGAACAACGCGACGATCTTCAAATGGCGTTGATCGTCTTCCGGCGGTTCGAGCCGGAAATTCGGCGGGCGGTCGAAGGTCGTGTCCAGCAGGTGCAGATCGGACAACCGGTCGAGCCGGAAATTGCGAATGTCCCGGCGCAAATGGCAGTAGCCGATCAGATACCACGCATCGCCGTAATGCAACAGTGCGTAGGGATTGGCCTCCCGCGTGTTCTTCGCGTCACGGCCGTCCTGCGCGTAACGAGTGTGGTAATGAAAACGAATCGTTTTGCGTTCGATGATCGCGCGGCGAAGCTGAGGCAGAAAGGCGGCGGATTTGCCCGCAGCCAGCGTCTCTGGCGCGACGAAGGCGATGCTGTCACGCAGGTATCCGACTTCGCCTCGCAGTTTTTCTGACAACACGGCTTCGATCTTGCGGCCCGCCGCCCGGGCGGCTTCGCGGTATTGCGCGTCGAAGCTCTGCGCGACGAAATCGCCGCCGAGCAGCAACATCGTCGCTTCGTCGGCGTTGAAACTGATCGGCGGCAGGAAGTAGCCTTCGACGAGCGAATAACCGACGCCCGCTTGAGCGACGACCGGCACGCCCGATTCGCACAGCGCCTGGATGTCGCGATAGATCGTGCGCTTGCTGGTCTCGAAAGTCGCGGCCAGGTCTTCGGCGCGCCGCGAGCCTTTGCGCTGCAATTCGAGCACTATGGCGAGCAATCGGTCGGTGCGGTTCATTTGGATTCAGTACCGGGTGCGGCAGCGACCGGAAGATCACAGCCGCGCAACAAAGAAATCTTCCGGCAATTGATCGAGCCTCGACACAACCCAATCAGCCTTCAATTCAGAATGCGTGGTCAGCACGCCGATTGATTTCATCCCGGCGCGGCGCGCAGCCTCGATGCCCGCCGGAGCGTCTTCGATCACGATGCAATCCGCAGGCTCGACGTTCATTTTTTGCGCCGCGACCAAAAAGACATCCGGTTCAGGCTTCCCTGCTTTGACTTCTTCCGAAGACATCACCGCATCGAAGAACTTTCCGATGCCGAGCGCGTCGAAGACCGCGTCAATATTGCCTCGCGGCGCTGACGTGCCGAGCGCCTGCATCCAACCATCCGATCTCAATCTCTCAAGCCAGAAGCGCGCGCCGGGTAAAAGTTCCAGTCCTTTCATCCGAACCAGCCGGCGATAGCTTTCTTCTTTCGCCAGCGAGACGCGGGCGACGAAATCCTCCGGCAAATCAGCGCCTAACCGCCCACGCAAAATCTCGTCGTTGCGTTTGCCGAAATCGGCGACATACTGGTCGTAAGTCAGCGTGAAGTTTTCGACCGCCATCACCGCCTGCCACGCCTCCCAGTGGTAGTGGGCGGAATCAATCAACGTTCCATCTAAGTCCCAGATGACCGCTCTTTTCAGCCTGCTCATCACTCGACCGGTTAAAATAGCCATTCCATTTTGCCAATAGCGATTTGTCTGAGGCGAAGGCACACGCGCTCAAACAAAGCGCCGTTTTCAAACTCCTCGTCGCTGAAGCGCACATCGGCATTGGGGAATCGGCTCTTGATGGCTTGCCGAAGCTGCTCGCGTTTGGCGAAATCTTCAGGCAAACTCCGGCCCGGTCCCCAGACCAGAATGTTCAACTCCATCGCTTCGGCGAGAAGGCCGAGTTGGCGAAGGCGCTCGTAGAATGACATATCAGGCAGGCTCCTGATGGCGATTATGGTGTTAGGCTGATGCCTGAGGATGCTTCCAGCCTATGCAATAGTTCTGATCCCCTCTCCGTGCAGGCAAAAAGTTGGCGCTCGACTCCCACGGCGCCATAACGTACAAGCCGGGCCAAAACCGGAGCCACAGCATCAATCGGCGCGCCAACCATACCAGCCAGATCCGTCGCGCGGGAATGCGGCGACTTTCTGAGGTAGGCAAGCAGTTTCAACCCCAACCAATCTTCGTCCATTTGCGCCGCCACTAACTCGCGATTTTCCCGAGCCTGCGCGAGAAGCCTATCCCTTTTCTCGGTTTCGACGATTTGCAGCGCTTCTTTAAGTTTTTCGTGGAGATGCGTGATCGCAACCGGCGGCATCGGACTTTCAGAATTGCTCTTTGCTTCATTATGCTGAATACAGTTCTCGGCCTCAGGATCACTGGGAAAGGTGATTCCGAAAGCCGAAGCCAAAAAGCCGGCGTTTGCCAGATCAGTTTGTGGTTGCTCCATAGCCTGATTTTCAGCTTGTGTTACTGACATAAAATTGATCAGCTCCTTTCAAACTATGATTGGAGTTTACTTCGCTGAAAGCAGACAGACAAGGCGCCGCCGATCACCCTCTCTTTTGTTTCTTCATTAGCTTCCGGCCCTCTTTCTCGACCCATTTGCGCTCGCTCTTCGGAATCAGCTTGCGATGCTTTTTGCGCGTCTCGAGGTGAACCACGTCGTCAACGATCTCCACCTCGACCTTCGGCAAACGCTTCGCTTTCTTGCGGCTAGATTTGGCGAGCTTGCCCGTCGCGGCGTCGAACGCGGCGGCGTGATAGGGGCAGACCAGTTTCTTCTTCTTCACATCGGGCGGAAACATCGCCAGGTCTTTGTGCGTGCAGATCGTGACGAAGGCCTTGAGCTTGTCCTCTTTGACCTTCACCACGCAGTAAGGCACGCCGCGATGTTCGACGCAGACTGGTTTGCCTCTCTTCAGCTTGACGAGCGGCGCGACGGGAATCAGTTTGGCCATCGTTTTAGTGTTCTCCCGGTAATAATTTGGGGCGCTATTGTGGCGCGGCTGCGGCGAAAAGCGCAAATTGACACTGCGCGGCGGCGCGTGCTAGCTTCGCCCGGCTTGTATCAAGTGGCATTCGAAAACAACCAGGACAACCTCCGGCAGGCGATCAAGCAACACGGCGTCGCGCGCACTTACATCGAATACGCCGTCGCGTGGACGATCCTGAAAAGCGTCAGCTTCCTGCCGCGCCCCATCGCTCTCAGGGCCGGGCGAATAGTCGGCGCGCTCGCCCACGCGGTCTTGCCGCATCTGCGCCGCCACGCTGAGATCAACCTGCGCATCGCCTTTCCAGAACTCGATGAACGCGAACGCGAGCGCATCAAACGCAGCGCGTTTCAAAACCTGGGCCGGCTGCTCGGCGAGATCAGCCAGTTTCCCCGACTCAACCGCGAAAACATCACGTCCATCGTCGAATACGAAGGTCTCGAAAATTATCTGAACGCGGTGGCCGAAGGGCGCGGCGTGATCCTGCTTACGGGTCATATCGGCGCGTGGGAGCTGTCGGTTTATGCGCATTCGATTTACGGCCATCCGATGTCGTTCCTGGCGCGGCGCGTTGACAACCCGCTGGTCGAACGATTGGCCGAAAGCTACCGCGCGCGATACGGCAACCGCAGCATTGATAAAAAAAATTCGGTGCGCGAGGTTTTGAAGACTTTGAAATCAGGCGGCGTGGTAGGCGTCCTGGCCGACCTGAACGCGTCGCGCGAAGAGGGCGTCTTCTGCGATTTCTTCGGCGTCGAAGCTTGCACGACGGCTGGCGTGGCGACGCTGGCCTTGCGAACGGGCGCAGTCGTTCTGCCCGGCTATTTGATCTGGGACGAGAAGGCGCAAATCCATTGCCTCCATTTCGAGCCGCCGGTCGAAACGACTAACACTGGCAATCAGAAAGAGGATGTGGTCGCCAACACTGCGCGCTACACGAAAGTTCTGGAATCCATCATTCGCCGTTATCCCGACCAGTGGTTGTGGATTCACCGGCGGTGGAAGACCCGGCCGGAAGGCGAACCGGAGATTTACTGAAGACGATGGTCGAGCAGGTACGATTGATGATCGTGGCTGGCGAAGCTTCGGGCGACAAGCACGGGGCCAAGCTCGCCGCGGCATTGCGGGCTGCTTGCCCCGACTTACAGTTCGATTTTTTCGGCGCGGGCGGCGATGAGATGCGGCTGGCGGGAGTCGAGACTCTGGTTGACGCGCGTGAAGTGGCGATTATGGGCGCGCTGGAAGTCGCCAAAGCTTTACCGAAGTTTTTACGAGTCTTTCGTCGTCTGCGCGACGCGGCGAATGAGCGCCGGCCTCGACTGGTCGTTCTGATTGACTGGCCTGAGTTCAACCTGCGGCTGGCGAAGAAGCTCCACCGCGATGGCCATCGCGTGGTCTATTACATCAGCCCGCAAATCTGGGCCTGGCGCAGCTACCGAATCAACACGATCAAACGCTACGTCGAGAAGATGCTGGTCATCCTGCCGTTCGAGAAAGATTTCTACGAACGCCATGGGGTCGAAGTTGATTACGTAGGCCATCCACTGCTCGACAGTGTGCGCGTCACCGTTACGCGCGACGAATTCTGCTCGCGCCATCAACTCGATCCGTCACGACCAATCATCGCGCTGCTGCCCGGCAGCCGCCACTCCGAGATCAAATACATCCTGCCGCCGTTGCTCGAAGCGGCAGGTCTTCTCAACCACTCGCATCCGCAGCTTCAATTCATCATCCCGATTGCGCGGACTTTCGCGCCAGACGAAGTCGCGTCGCGCATCGGCTCGGTCAAAGCGCGCCTGATCGAACACGATACTTACAACGCCATCGCCGCATCCGATCTGGCCGTCGTCGCCAGCGGCACCGCGACGCTGGAAACGGCGATCATTGGCTCGCCACTGATCGTCGTTTATCGCGCATCGAGCTTGAACTGGCGCATCTTCCGCCCGTTGATCAACACGCCATTTGTCGGGATGCCCAACCTGATCGCCGGAAAAGAGATTGCGCCCGAATTGTTGCAGGACGATTTGAATGGCGGAAACCTGGCCAAACTAATCATCGAATTTCTCAACGATCCAGCCAGGCTTAGACAATCGCATGATGATTTGGCGAAGGTAAGAGAGAGGCTCGGCGAAGCCAGAGCTTCGGAACGAGCGGCGGGCAAAATACTCGAGCTGCTCGAAGTATGACAAAACCGGCGAGGGCTACTTCTCGAACGACTCCCGAACCCTTTCCACATTCCATCCCGCGCCGAGCGCCAGCATCAATTTGATCCGCGCCGAGGCCGAGGTCAGCATCCCGCCCAGAATCGCGCCCATTTTGCGCAACTGCCTACCTGCGCCTTCGTAAGCGTAAGTGTCCAGTACCCGTCCGCGCGGACAACGTGAGGTGAGCACGACCGGAACGCCAGCCTTGATCGCCCGCTCAATCGCGGGCAGCGCGGCGGGAGTCACGTTGCCGCGACCCAACGCTTCGATCACCAGACCGCGCGCTCCGTCGTCAATCGCAAAATTGATGAAGCGACCGTCGGCTCCCGCGTACATCTTGATCACATCCACGCGCTCTTCAATCCTGTCCGTCGAGATTTGTTCGCGCTCAATCGGGCGGCGCGTCACGATCACGCGGTCTTTGTCCACCAATCCGAGCGAGCCGAAATCGCGGCTCTGAAAAGTATCGGTTGATTCGGTGTGAGTTTTGGTGACTTCGGCAGCGGCGATCAACTGGTCGCTCATCGCTACGATCACGCCCAGCCCACGCGCTTGCCCGTCAATCGCCACGCGCACTGCCGAGCGCAGGTTCGCTGGCCCGTCCCAACTCAACTCCGAACTGTTGCGCATCGCGCCCACCAGGACCACCGGCTTCTCTTCGTCCAGAACCAGGTCGAGCAGATAAGCCGTCTCTTCCAGCGTGTCGGTGCCGTGAGTGACGACCACACCTGCGATCTTCTCGTTGGCGAGCTTCTCTTTCACCGCGCGCGCCAGTTCCATCATCCGTCCGGGAGTCCAGTGCGGCCCCGGCAGCCGCGCGAAGTTGATCAGATCGAAATCGGCGATGAGGTCGAGCCCTGGAACCAAGGCGATGATCTCTTCGCCCGAAAGCGCGGGCACGGCGCCGCCCGTCACGGGATCAATCCGCATCGAGATTGTGCCGCCGGTGAAGAATGTTGCGAGACGAGGTTTGATTGTGTCCACTTTTAAGAACCTTTTTCTTCGTCTTTTTCGGCGACAGGCAATAGCGGTTCGAGAAGTGGTTGAGGGAGGAATCGGCTTCTGCCTGCTTTCTCAATACCTATGATCAGGTCTTCACGCAAAACCAGGTTGAGCTTCGCTATCAAGTCAGCGTAGGAATCAACACCAAACCGTTCAAAGACCTCGTCAGACGCTTGCTCGGGGTCCAGGCCTTCCGTTTGCTGTTTGAGGGTCTCTAAAACATTACGCAAGTCAGCGTTGATTGCCCGACGCAGTTTGTCTCCCGCTCTCTGCCAACATTCGCGCAGCACGTCCATATCAATCACCTGGCTGCGCATTTCGCCTGCCTCCTGCAATACACTCAGGCAAATCACATTGAGCACGCGCGGAATACCAAATGATCGTTTGATGACGGTATGCGCCGCGTCTTCTGTAAAAGGGAAGATCCCCCGCTCTGTGGCGTCATCCCGGCGGCCGGCTTCCAGGTAATTGACCATCAATCGCTGCATCGAGCCATCGGCCAGTATCTTCAGCTCCAGTTGCAGATCGAATATGCCGCCTACTGATGAATACCCTTGCCGCAAAATGCCCAGTGGGTGGCCGGTGAAGATAAAGGAGCACTCGTTGTGAAGCGTGCTGCGAGCATCGGCCAAATTAGCTCGCACGGTTTCGGGATCGCGTTTGTCCAGATCATCAACCGCGATGATGATCCTCCGTTCAGGGCGGCGGTTCATTGCGCGGTCTATCAATTCCCGGATTTGATAAGCAGCGTTCGGGACAAGCTTTCTCGCCCAGGATTCGGTAATGCTCTCTTCCCCTCCGCCCCCGGCTTTCAGTATGCCGGGGATACTGACTTCACCCACCCCGCTGGCTTTATTGATCTGCTGAGTCGTCAATTCAACGCCTGAGAGAAGCTGATGGATTTCGTTGGCATCGTCGTCCTCACTACGCAGCGCTTTGGCCAAGCCGCGTAGGATCGTAGTTTTGATGTCGGAGTCAACCCCGTCGAGACACTCCGAGACGCACAGAACTCTATCGCCATGAGTCTCGCGCAGATCTCGCATCAAGGCTTCAATAAAGACCGTCTTGCCAATGCCGAACAACCCGTAGATCAGCAGATTGCGAGGCGCATCGAAGACTGTGACTGAAGCCCGGTCAAGTTCCTGATCGCGCGCGGCAAACACGCGAGGCAAAAGTCGCTGGCTGAGAGGTTGATTGCTAAACAATATGCGATCCAGCCCCCAAACCTCACGGTAAAATTCAGCCAAACGCATCTTTGAACCTCCTACAGTGGAGCAAGATTACGTTCATACTCGTCGGCCAGCTTCAGCAGCTTGTCGCTGACCTTCGCTCGTTTTTCGTCATTATGTTGGTGGAAGAAACTGGAGGCGTCCTGCAGGTATTTCCGCGCCTCTTCAGGCTGGTAAATTTCCAGAGCGAGCGTTCCAAGCTTCAACTTGGCTAACGCAGCGCCCTCTTTCCGCCCCAGCTTTTTGAACAGTCGCTCCGCATCGAGGAAGGAGAGATGCGCCGCTTCGTAGTCGCCAAACAACAACTGAGCTTCGCCTATTTCGAGAAACGCCCGAGCTTTGCCGTCAAGGTTGTCAATCTGACGAAACTGCTCAAGCGATTTTTGCAGCATCTCTAAGCCACGCTGCCAAGCCCCATCTTTTATCAACCGTTGGCCCTCTTGCAACATAACCTCTGCCGCTACTTTTGCTACTGATCGCTTCCTTGTTTCCTCATTCGCAAGCGTCTCACGGAGGTTTCCTTTAACTTTCTCCTTAATAAGATTCCCAATCAGGGGCAGACGCAGGAATAATGAAAAAGCTCGTACCAGCAGTTTTGCTGATAACTTGTTTGCGTCTTCCGGATCAAACAAGAAATCCCAGATTATGGTCTCGTTTGCCGCAATTTCCCTCAGTCGTTCTAGCTCGGCATCACCCTCCAATGCTTGGTCTTCCAAAATGTCTTCAGCCAGCCAAAACGCTGATAAGAACGCCGCCAAATTACCTCGGTCACCTAGTTTCTCGAAGGAACCCGATTGAGAAGCCCACAGCATTAGGAAGGAAGATGCCTGATGCAATAAAGTAACCGCTTCATATCCCCAGTTTCCAATCTGACGATAAATATCGATTGCTTTGTCGGCCAACAATATCGCTTGTGGATAATTACCGACGGCACTTTCCAAGGACGACAAATTCATGAGCGTCAACCCAACGCCATCCTGATTCCCATCTCTTTCGTAGTTTCGCAGAGCCGCCTCATAAAATTGAACCGCTTTCTCCGGCGGCCCCTGTTTCTCATAAATACGGCCAAGCAATTTCTGGCAATCTGCCTGACCGGAAAAGTTATCAGTTGATTCATATATCGAAAGCGATTTCTCAGCTTCTGCCTGTGCCCCTTCTATATCTCCAGCAGCCAGCTTATCTATGCCCAATGACCATAATCTCTCCGCTTCCTGCCCCGAAGCAACATCCACACCACCGTCCTGGTTTGCTCTAGGCAGGGACGCTTCTCCGACTTCGTGTTGACGGTCTTCCAGATAAATTGCCATTCCCGAAATCTCCGCTTTGGTCGAACGATTTTCAGCACAAGTCTAGCACAGCGATTCTCTCGGCGCCCCATCCTGTCTGGGCTTTTGCGGCCTACCGCTAAGATGTATGATTCCACTCCAGCAAAACACGCAACGCGAGTCGAAATCATGAAACCAAGAAAGCAAATGCGTCAAATAACTCATTCGCTATGGTGGAACTTTATTTTTCCACTTTCGCTCTTCACCTTCTGCCTTCTGCCTTTCGCATTCAAAGCAATGAGCCAAACGATCAATCAACCTGCAAGACCTCGCGCCCGCGATCTGGGCGTCGTTGTCGGCATCCTGCCGCCGGGCAAAAACAACGCGATCACCGATGTCGCTGGCGTCCGCGTCGGCCACGCCACTTTGATCAAAGACGACAACGTGCGAACGGGCGTAACCGCAATCCTGCCGCACTATGGAAATCTGTTTCGTGAAAAAGTCCCTGCCGCGATTTTCGTCGGCAACGGATTCGGCAAGCTGATGGGTTCGACTCAGGTCAACGAACTCGGCGAAATCGAGACGCCGATCCTGTTGACCAACACGTTGAATGTTCCGAAAGTCGCGGATGCGCTGATCGAGTGGATGCTGGCGCTGCCCGGCAACGAAGAGGTCCGTTCGATCAACCCGATTGTCGCCGAAACCAATGATGGATTCTTGAACGACATTCGCGGACGCCACGTTGGGCGCGATGAAGTCTTTGCGGCAATCAAATCGGCGAAGGATGGCGCGGTCGAAGAAGGGTCGGTCGGAGCGGGAACTGGAACGGTAGCTTTCGGCTGGAAGGGCGGCATCGGCACGTCGTCGCGCGTGGTTCCGCAAAGCCTCGGTGGTTACACGGTCGGCGTATTGGTTCAATCGAATTACGGCGGGGTGTTGACGATCAATGGCGCGCCCGTCGGACGCGAGCTTGGCCGGTATTATTTGAAGGAACAGGTCGAAGGCCGTCGCGTCAGCCAGAGTTTCCCGAACGAGAATCAGGTCAGTGACCACGCGGACGGTTCGATCATTATGGTTGTGGCGACTGATGCGCCGATGGATGCGCGCAACCTGAAACGGCTGGCGGCGCGCGCGATGCTGGGGTTGGCTCGCACAGGCTCGCCTTCGACCAACGGCAGCGGCGATTACGTCATCGCTTTCAGCGTGGCCAATCGCATCCGCGCGAGTGAACCGATCCGCAGCGCGCAAGCCGTGGGCAACGATGCGATGTCTCCGTTGTTTGAAGCCGTGGTGGAAGCGACCGAGGAAGCGATCTATAACTCGATGTTCAAAGCGACGACCGTGGCAGGACGCGACGGCCACCGTGTCGAAGCTTTGCCCATCGAAAAGACGGTGGAGATTTTGAAGAAGTATGGCGCGGTGAAATAGAAACCGCAGAGAACACGGACAACGCAGAAGAAGTTCCCCCTGTCTGCGCTCTCCGCGCCCTCTGCGGCTGGTCTTTATTCAAATCTTCGTGTCTTCGCCTTACGCAAAGCTCTTGACCGCCGCCGCCTCGTCGTCGTGAATCTCGAAGACGGTGATCAGTTTGGTGATCGTCAGCAGGTCGCTGATGCGTTTCGTGGCGTTCAACAGCTTCAGTTCGCCGTTCGCGCGCTTGACGGTCGTGTAGCTGCGGACGATTTCGCCCAGACCGCCGCTGTCCATATACGGCACGTTGGCGAGGTTCAACAGGACCTTGGTCTCGTTCCGTTCGATCAACTCATCAATTTTGCGCTTCAACTGGACGTCACCTTCGCCGAGGAGAATCTTGCCTTCAACTTCGAGAACAGTCACGTCGCCACTCTTGCGCTCTGTAATGGTCATACCGGGCCTCCAGAATTTATTGGGTTGTTTCGGAAAAAAGGTCTTAGAAAAGCAGGCGGAAAACTAGCACAGGCGCGCAATGATGGCAAGCCAGCGGAAAATTAAAGACGTTTGCCCACGCGGGTTTGCAAAGCCGCCGACAATTGCGTAAAAAGTCGCCATCATTCAAAACAACAATCAAGCTATGATTCTCCGCGAAAAAATAATTCAACAGTTGCAGGCCCGCCGCGACCAGTTCGCTGCCTTCGAGGATTCGTTCCGGGATGAGGCCAAAAAATATCTCGACGCGCTCGACCTGCTCGCTTTGATGTCGAGCGACGAAGTGACCCAGCGATTGTCGCTCATCGCCACGCCAGGCGCCGTCCCAACCCCGGAGTTCGACCGCGCGCCGAATCTCTGCCTTGGGTTTCCGAACGAGTGGAGCAATCATCAGCAAGCCCGCGAGTGGGCGTGCCAAGCATTGATTGATCACCCGACCTTCGCGGTTGACGGCAGCCAGATCAAACCCGACGACGGTTACAGCATTCCCGTCGCCGCCGTGCAGGTGGCGTGGTTCGAGAACCACCACGCGCGCGACGGGCGCTACACCAAAGACTGCCGGTTCGAGGTTCTGACGCCCGAAGACCTGATCGTCGAATTCAACGGCGACCGCGTGGTCTCGGAACAAAAAGTCAATTTGCGCCGGTTCGAGTTGGAGATCGAACTGCTGTGCGAGACGATGGAAAAACTCGCCGCTACGACGGATGTCTCTAAACACCTGCCCATCGCCCTGTTCGACAGTTCGCTGGTCGTCTCTTTCGCCGACCGGTTGCAGGAAGAGATGCAGCGCCGCCACGTCGAGGCGATGCTCCGCTTGTTGCGCTGTTCCGAAGCGACGGGCATCCCGGTGGTCGGTTACGTTGACACCAGTTTGGCGCGCGACCTGACGAATATGCTGGCGCATTGTTTCAAATTGAATGAAGCCCAAAAGATTCACGACGCCGGGCTGATTGATTCGCAGATGAAGTGGGGCGATCGCACGCCGATGCTCGTTTGCGCGCGCGGCAGCGCCGACCGCAGACAAGAGGGCGTTCTGGAAAAGTTTGAAGAGTACCGCCGGGGCATCGGCTTCGTTTACCTCAAAACCAGCCGCACGGCTGCGCCGGCGCGATTGGAGATCCCGGTCTGGGTGAGCGATCGCGGATTGCTCGATCAGGTGATTGATCTGGTTCGCGCCGAAGTGATCGTCGGCAACGGTTATCCATACGTCATCCAATCAGCCGACGCGGCGGCAGTGATCAATGCGCGCGACCGCGAAGCGTTTTACGCCATCTTCCAACGCTTCGCCAAAGAACAACAGATCGAGTTACAAATCTCGCAGAAGGCCGCGAGCAAAATGCGAAGGAGATAAAACGAAGAATGAAAAAATTGACCCCTTACCTGATCATTGCCGCAATCGCCGCTTGCGCCTCCGTCGCCAACGCGCAAACGCCAACCGAAATCTTCTCGGCGCCCAAAGTCCGCCGCGCGCTTGATTACCTGAAAGCGACCGAACCCGACACGATCAACGAACAGATGAAAGCCTGCGAAATCCCCGCGCCGACTTTCAAGGAAGAGAAACGCGCCGAGTATTTCAAACAACGTTTCACCGAGCTGGGCTTGAAAAACGTCCGCATTGACGCTATCGGCAATGTCCTCGGCGAACGACCGGGAACTGGCGGCGGCCCAACGCTGGTTCTCGCCGCCCATCTCGACACAGTCTTCCCCGAAGGCACGGATGTGAAGGTCAAACGCAACGGCTCGGTCCTGGCAGGCCCCGGCATCGGAGACGATTGTCGTGGCTTGGCCGTCATTCTCGCCGTCGCCCGTGCGCTCAACGAGGCGAAGATCGAAACCGACGGGACGATCATTTTCGTCGCCAACGTTGGCGAAGAAGGCTTGGGTGACCTGCGCGGCACGCGCCATCTTTTCAAGACGGAACTCAAAGGCCGGATCACGCACTTCATCTCGGTTGACGGCACGGGGCTGGGCGTGACAAACGCGGGCGTGGGCGTGATGCGATACCGCGTGACGTTTCGCGGCCCGGGCGGGCACAGCTACGGCGCGTTTGGATTGCCGAGTCCGATCCACGCGCTGGGCCGCGCCATCGAGAAAATCTCGCGCTTCCAGGTTCCCAAACAACCTAAGACGACTTTCAACGTGGGCAAGATCGAAGGCGGCACCTCGGTCAATTCCATCGCCCACACCGCCTGGATGGAGATGGACATGCGTTCGGAGAGCGTGGCAGAGCTGGCGAAACTCGAAGCCGACTTCAAGCGCGCCGTCCAGGAAGCTCTCGACGAAGAGAACGCGCGGGGCGCAGGCGCGAATAAACTGACCGTCGAAATGAAGGTCGTCAGCCAGCGGCCAGCCGGCGTGACGCTCGCCGATTCGCCGATTGTGAAGATTGCGATGGCCGCAGACGCGACGCTCGGAGTGAACACCGCGCTGCGATCGGGCAGCACCGATTCCAACATTCCAATCAGCCTGGGCTTTCCCGCCATCACCATCAGCGGCGGAGGCGAAGGTCGCGGCGCGCATTCGCTCGACGAAAGCTTCGACACGACCAACAGCCACCTCGGAACGCAGCGCGCGTTGCTGATCGCGTTGGGCATTGTGGGAGTGAAGTGAAATATGCGGGCGGTTCTTCAGCGAGTGACGAGAGGCGAAGTCGCGGTCGCGGATCGCACGGTCGGCGCCATTGGACATGGTCTGGTAATCCTGCTCGGCGTCGGCGCGAACGACACTGAAGCGGAAGTCGACTTGATGGCGAACAAGATCGCCAACCTGCGAATCTTCGCGGACGGCGAAGGCAAGTTCAATTTGTCCGCGCTGGAAGTGAAGGCGGAGATGCTGGTCGTTTCGCAGTTCACGCTCTACGCTGATTGCCGCAAAGGACGAAGGCCGAGCTTCACCGACGCGGCCAGACCCGAACTGGCTTCGCCGCTATGCGATCTGTTCGTGGAGAAGCTTCGCGCGCTGGGGTTCAAGGTCGAGACGGGAGAGTTTCAGGCCGACATGCTGGTCGAGATTCACAACACGGGGCCGGTGACAATCTGGCTAGACACTGCGGATTTTCGCGGAAATCAAAAAACAAAACCTGAGAAAGAATAAGATGGCCATCGAAAAGCAAGCTGTCGCGGATCATTTTGCAACCGAATCCAAACTGCTCACGCGGTCGCAAATGAAAACCCTGGCGGGTTACGCGACCGCGCTCGCCTTGTGCTTCGTGATGCTCTTTTGGGCGATGGATTTGCGGCGCGCGCATTTCCGCATCCCGTTTACTTATCAAGGCGACGCGATGTTTTACCACCTGGCGGTCAAGGGAGTGGTTGATCACGGATGGTTTTTGGACAACCCATCGCTGGCCGCGCCGGGAAGCCTCGATCTGCGCGACGTTCCCAGTTCAGACAACAACTTCTATTTCCTGCTGGTGAAATTGTTTTCGCTCGTCACGTCGCACTATCCGCTGGTTCTCAATTTTTTCTTCCTGCTCGGATTCCCGCTGACGGTGATGGCCGCGTTGTTCGCGTTGCGGCAATTCGACGTCTCGTGGGGCGTGGCCGTGTTCGCCAGCCTGCTTTACACCTTTCTGCCTTTCCATTTCGCGCGTGGGCAGCATCACCTCTTTCTATCGGCTTACTACTTCGTCCCGCTGGCGGTGATGGTCGTGCTGTGGATTTGCCGTGACGATCTGTCGCTGATTGATGAAACGACGGGGCGATTGCGCGTGAATTGGCGCGATCCGAAACTGATCGTCAGCGCGCTCATTTTCATCTTCATCGGATCGTCCGGTTACTACTACGCGTTCTTCGCGTGTTTCTTCCTGTTTGTGGGAGGAGGTTTGGCGGCATTACGCCGCAAAGACGCGCGCGCCTTGCTGCTGCCTGCTGCTTTGATCGCGCTGACCTTCGGGGCTGTGGCTGTCAATTTGCTGCCGAGCATCACGCGCTTTTCAGATCAAGGCAGCGTTCATTTCGTGCGGCGGTTGGCGGGTGAAGCCGATGTTTACGGACTGCGGATTGCGCAACTGGTCTTGCCTGTCAGGTGGCATCGCATCGAGTGGCTGTCGGATGTGAAGGTTGATTACAACATGCGCCCGCTGATCAACGAGAACGACGACGCTTCGTTGGGTTTCGTCGGCGCACTGGGTTTTCTCGGACTGCTCTGGTGGCTCTTTTTCCGTAAGCCTGAGATCGGGCGGTTGAACGCTGGGGGTGCGCCGGGGTTGTTCAATCATCTGAGCTTGCTGACGGGCGCGGCGTTGCTGCTGGGCGTGATCGGCGGGTTCGGCACGCTCGTGGCTTTCTTCGGGTTGCCGCAGGTCAGGGCTTACAACCGCATCAGCATCTTCATCGCTTTCTTCGCGCTGTTCGCGGTCGCGCTGTGGCTGGACGGATTTTCGCGGCGCTTCGCGCAATCAAAAGGCCGCGATATAGCTTTTCACGCGGCCCTGGCGCTGGTTTTGATCCTCGCCGCGCTCGATCAAATCAGCCCGCGATTTCGTCCTGATTACCAGCGGCTGACCGACGAGTATATGAGCGACGAAGTCTTCGTGAAGAAGATCGAAGCGGCGCTGCCGGCGGGAGCGATGATCTTCCAATTGCCAGTGATGTCGTTCCCCGAAAATCCGAAGGTCAACCGGATGAGCGATTACGACCTGGCGCGCGGATTCCTACACAGCCGGCAGTTGCGGTGGAGTTACGGAACCATCAAAGGACGTGAAGGCGATGTCTGGCTGCGCGGCGTGGCGGCGAAGCCTGCGCCGGAGATGGCGGAGACCCTGGCCTGGGCGGGTTTCAGCGGCGTCTACCTCGACCGATTCGGTTATCCCGACAATGAGGCGAAGATCGAGACTGAGTTGTCAAACGTGTTGTCTGCCGCGCCGCTCATCAGCCCCAACGAACGATTGGTCTTCTTCGATCTAACTGCGTACCAACAGAAACTGAAAGAACGACATCCGCAGGAAGAGTGGGAGGCGAAGCGTGAGGCCGCCCTGCACCCGATCATCGCCGTGTGGCAGACGGGTTTTTCCGACCTGGAGTTCGGTCAGGACAGGAGCTGGCATTGGTGCGGAGCTAAAGGTTTAATGACGTTGGTCAATTCGAGTTCAAAAGAAAAGCAGGTGAAGCTGGAGATGCTCCTGGCCGCGGACAATGGCGGAACGGTGGAGGTGACCAGCCCGTTCTTCACCGAGAAGATGAAGGTTGACTGGAAAGGGCAGCAGCTTTCCAGGACGTTTGCGCTGCCGCCCGGAGAACACGAGATTCGATTCGCGTGCGACGCGCGACGGGTGCTGCCGCCGAACGATTTCAGGGAGTTGGTGTTTCGCGTGATCAATTTCGAGGTGACGCCGATTCAGGCTGAGGCGGAGGTGAAAGCGGAGGAGAAGAAGGTTCAAGCCGCTGGCGCTCGTTAATCAGTACCGCGAGCGGTAGCGAGCGTGGGTCCATCAATGCCCGACTGATGGATCCACGCTCGCTACCGCTCGCGGTACTGACCCGGCGCCACATTCATTCCTCACCAGGCTTTTTAGAACGCGAACGCTTGCGCTCGCCCTGCTTGCGTTTGTTCTCCAATCGTTTGCGTTTCGATGCGACGGAGGGTTTGGTCGCTTTGCGAGGTTTGCGCGGGCGTTGCATCTTTTCGAGTTTTTCCGCCATCCGCTCGAAGGCCGCGTCGCGATTGGCCGATTGCGAACGGCGTTCGGTGGCGGTGACGACGATGCCGGTGGGACGGTGCGTCAATCGCACGCCGGTTTCGACTTTGTTGCGGTGCTGACCGCCGGGGCCGCCGGCGACGAAGAATTCCAGGTCGCAGTCGCGTTCGAGCGATTCGCGGTCGGTTGGGTGTTGGGACATAGACTCAATCCTCGGCTAATTCTCCGACGATGACGCTTTCGAGCAATGGCTCCTCATCGGGGCCGACCAGCATCAAAGAGCGATCCTGTTGCAGGTCGCGCCAATGCCGCCAGCACACGATCAGCAACGCCGCCACAGGAACGCTCAGAAAAACTCCCAGCACTCCGCCCAGTTCGGCGCCGCCGAGCACAGCCAGGATCACGATCACCGGATGGATTTCGATTCCCTGGCTGATCAAACGCGGGTAGATCAGGTAATCGTGAATGAGGCGGAAGATCGCCAGGAACGCAAAAACCAGAAACGCGCTGTGCCACGAATGAAAGCTGGCGACCAGCACAGCGACGACGCCGATGACCAGCGGCCCGACGACCGGAACAAATTCAAACAATCCCGCCGCCACCGCAAAGACCAGCGGATAACGCAATCCCAACAGCCATAATCCCGCGCCTTCGATCACTCCGACTATCCCGCAGGCGATCAACTGCGCGCGGATGTACGCGGCCAGCGTTTCGCTCACGTCTTTCAAAAAGATCGCCACGCGGTAACGCAAATCCGCCGCGGGCAGCGTCAGAATGAACCGGTCGCTGATCGCCTTCGCGTCTTTCAGGAAGAAAAAGCCCAGAACCGGAATCAGCACGAACCAGACCAGGTACGGCGTCAGACGCACGGTTCTGACCGCAATTCCTTGCAGCCATTCGATCACACCGAGCGTCGTGGCGTTCAACCCATCAGTCAAAGAATGCCGCCAATTCGCCGGCAAACGATAGCGCGCCGGCAGTGTCGCCAAAGATTTTACGTAGTCATTGAGCTGTCTCGCGTACTCCGGCAGGTTAAGGAAAAACGCGCTGAGCTGATCTGAAAGCAAGGGAAAGAGCTTTTCCACCGCCAGCGTGACGCCGCCGCCCAGCAGCAGATAGACGATGATGATCGCCAGCCAGTGTGGGACGCGCAAAACGAACCTGCCGATCTTCACCGAGCCTTCGAAGAAATCCACCAGCGGCGCAATCAGGTAGCAGAAGATAATGGTGAAGGCCAGCAGCAGCAAAATCATGCGTAGCGCGAAGAGCAGCCACACGATGACGCCAGCCGCCCCGGCGATCAGGATGACCTGCATCACGATCCGGCGGACACGCCCGGAATCGGCGGTTGATGGATTTGCGTTTGCGGGCATAGGCGCGCCGATTATACAACCGTGGGTTAAATTTTGGCGCCTATTGCCTAGAGCCGCGTTGATGGGTGAAGATGACGTTTTGATCCATCGCCGCCGCCGCGCGCGCCAATGGGCGCAGGCGCCGCCGATCTCATTAGAAGTGTTGTTGATATGCCGAAGATTTTAGTTACAAACGATGACGGATATTTCTCAGAAGGTATAGCGGCGCTCACCCAGGCGCTCGAAGTTGTTGGAGAAGTCACAGTGGTGGCGCCCGCTTCGGAACAGAGCGCGACCGCGCATTCATTGACGCTCACGCGTCCGCTGCGCGCGCGTCAAATCGGCGAGCGGCGTTATTCGGTTGACGGCACGCCGACCGATTGCGTGTTGCTGGCCGTGACCAAAATTCTGCCCGAACCGCCAGACATCGTCGTGTCGGGCATCAATCACGGCGCGAACCTGGGCGACGACGTGACCTATTCGGGCACGGTGGCTGGCGCGCTCGAAGCTTCGATCTTCAGGTTGCCGGGCATCGCCGTCAGCCTGAGCGCACGCGAAGGCGATTTCACCCACGCAGCCAAATTCGCCGCCGATTTGACCCGGCAGGTTTTGAAAGAAGGCTTGACCGAAGGCACGATTCTCAACGTCAACGTCCCGCCGGGCGAAATCAAAGGCGCGCGGTTGACGCATCAGGGTGTGGCTTCGGCCACTCCTGACATCATCGAAGGCGTTGATCCCCGCGGACGAGCGTATTACTGGATCGGCGTTCAGAAGCTTTTGTGGAAGGAGGATCGCGACAGCGATTACGTAGCAATCGAAAAAGGCCTGGTCTCCATCACTCCGCTCAGGACCGATATGACCGATTACCGCACTTTGCAGACGCTGCGCGACAACAATGTTTTCTCGTTCAACGCCCTATCCTGACAATGGACAGGACGCCCCCGGCGATGCGCGCGCCAGAGCCGAGATGGTCGAACGGTTGCGCGACCATTACCGGATAGGCGATGAACGTGTGCTTGCCGCGATGGAACGAATTCCCCGCCATTTGTTCGTTCCCGAAGCGTTGCGCGGCCACGCTTACGCTGATCACGCGCTGCCCATCGAATTCAACCAGACCATCTCGCAACCATTCATCGTCGCGCGCCAGACGGAATTGCTCGAAGTGACCAAAAACGACCGCGTGTTGGAGATCGGCGCCGGATCGGGTTACCAGACGGCGGTCCTGGCCGCAGTCGCCGGTCAGGTCTTCGCGCTCGAACGCCTCCCCGAACTCGCGCGTGAGGCCAAAAGCCGTTTGCGGCGGTTGGGAATTTACAACGCGACGATCAAATGCTTCGATGGGACTTACGGCTGGAATGAGTTCGCGCCGTATCGCGGAATTCTGGTCGCCGCCGCCGCTCCCAACATCCCACAATCGCTGGTTGATCAACTGGCCATCGGCGGTCATCTGGTGATCCCGGTCGGAGATGAAAAAGAGCAACGCCTGGTTCGAGCCACTCGAACTGCGGATGAAACCGTGACCGAAGATTTCGGCGCGTGCCAATTCGTAAAATTGATTGGACGATTCGGATGGGATAAGTAAAATAACCGGCCACCGGCGCCCAACTACTGACCACTAACCATCAACTACCGACCACCAATTACCAACAACCAAGCATGGAACTGATCACAAACTTCATAGACATCATTCTCAATCTCGACAAATATCTCGTGGAGTTAGTTGCGCGCTACGGAACTTTCTCCTACGCCATCCTGTTCGCGATCATCTTCTGCGAGACGGGATTGGTCGTGACGCCGTTTCTACCAGGCGATTCGCTACTCTTCGCCGTGGGCGCGCTGGCGTCAACCGGCGCGCTCGACGTTTACACCGTAGCGATCCTGCTGACGCTGGCGGCGATCATCGGCGATTCGACCAACTACTGGATCGGATATTTCGTCGGGCCGAGAGTCTTCAGCAGCGAAAGCTCGCGCTGGCTCAACCGCGCGCACCTGGAACGCACTCACGGGTTTTACGAGAAATATGGCGTCAAAACGGTCGTCATCGCGCGCTTCATGCCCATTGTCCGCACGTTCGCGCCGTTCGTCGCGGGCATCGCGCGGATGAATTACCTGCGCTTTCTGACTTTCAGCGTCCTGGGAAGCATTTTGTGGATCGGGAGCTTCGTCACGGCTGGGTATTTGTTCGGCAACATTCCGGTGGTGAAAGACAATTTCACGCTGGTGGTCTTGGCGATCATTTTTATTTCGATTTTGCCGGCGGTGATCGAGGCTGTGCGGGCGAGGCGTGAGAAGAAAGTGGTCAGCGCAGGCGCGGATAAATTGTAGCCAGGCGCGGCCAGGAATGATCTCCAATCTCAATTTGAAGCTGGTTTATCAGCTACCTGCAACGCGGTGTTCGATTTCGGTTTTTGATAAAGGTTTTCCTTGATGAGGGAGATAAGTTCCTTTGTTACCTTGTATGGCTTGCCAACGGTAAATGCTTTCCTGATTCTGGGGTAATCAGCCAGCAAGTCCTGCTCAATGATTCCCGGAAGGCAGCCTGGATTCAGATTCTCGCCTTTGCCATCGAAACACGGCAAATAGCCAATCATTCCTTCCAACCATTCGTCAATTACCTCATCCGGCAAATACCTATTCTGAAAGTAGAACAATTCCTCATTGCAGAGGTCAATATATTGCCTTAACGCTTGTTCTCGCTCCTGGTCATTACCATATTTAAGCTGAGCGATTATCCTTTGAAATCGGTCCACGCAACTCGTCATCACGGCAAAGTTAAATTGGCTCCTGTTCAGTCGGTAAGTGTACGTTGCGAACGCTAACGATCCGGCTCCAACAATCCAAGCTAATACTTCGATTATGTCTTTAACACTTTCTATGCCCAATTTCATACCTTGCCTTTCAATAGTCCGGATCTATTTCTTCGTCTCTTCTGGTTTCAACTCAACGATCAACCCGTCGCTCCAACCGTACTTCCGATCAAACCGTTCGCACACGCGCTGGCGAAGATCAGCTTCATTCGCTTCATCAACCACTCGCCCAACGCCCGAAAACTTCTGCTCGCCAACACGAAATGTCACTTGCGGATTACCAAGAATATTTTGAACCCAACCGGCTCGCTCCCGTTTTTCTGCAATCAAATAAAAACGACCGCCGAGACGCATGAACCAGATTTCGATCGCTCGCGGCAATCCGGTCTTGCGCCCGACGGTCGTCAGATAGAGGTATTGCTCTTCAGCGAGCGTCATAATAGAGATATTTTCGCCAGGCGGCGTCCGTTCGGCCCAGGTAACGCATGATCTGCCGGTTGACGTGGAGACTGAATGATTGCGGGCGTTTGATCAGCTTCATCCCGGCCTCTTCGGGCATGGCGTTGCCTTTGCGGTTGTTGCATCGCTTGCAGCAGGCGACCAGGTTGTCCCAGTTGGAACTGCCGCCGCGCGATTTCGGGATGACGTGATCCAGCGTCAGGTCCGACGGATTGAAGACTTTGCCGCAGTACTGGCAGGTGTAATGGTCGCGCAGCAGGATGTTTTTGCGCGAAAGGCTCTTGCGTTCGTAAGGAATGTGGACGTAATCGGTCAGGCGAATGACTGAGGGCATGGGTATTGCGGCGCGCGCCGAATGCAGGTGGCTTTCGTGGCGTTCTTCGGTGCGCGCGACACCCTTCAGGATCAGCACAATCGCCCGCCGCGTCGTGCAGACGTTGATCGGCTCGTAAGTGGAGTTGAGGACTAACACCCTACCATTCATCGAGATACCTCATAAAAAACAAAAGCACCGGCAATGATGCCAGTGCTGGGAGTTGATCCTTGCGCGTTTTTTTGGCGCGCCTGACGGTTATGATTTTGAATGGAGATGACAGCGGATATTCGCGGCGCGCGCGACCGCGTCACGGACGGCGAGCGCCTGATGAATCGAACGAGGGATTGAGAATGAATGGTTTTATCTGATCGCCTGAAGATCGCACCTCGTAAAAACTTGTTTAATGACGCGGCGGATTATAGCACAAGCCGCCAGATCACGACTCCGATTTAATCAGCGCCCGGCGCAAAGCCAGCGGGTTCTCGAAGAGCAAGCCCAGGCCGCGAATGACGGCGCGCTGCGGGCTTTCGGTGAGTTCCACCGAAAGGTCTGTCTCTTTCGACAACCGCTCGTCGAATCCGGCCAGCAGCGACGCGCCTCCGGCCAGGATCAATCCGCGGTCATAAATGTCTCCCGAAGCTTCGGGCGGCAAGGCTTCCAGCGCGTCCTGAACCGCACGGACGATGCGGCTGACGATGGGTTCGATGGCCTCGTGGATTTCGATGCTGTTGATAACGGCCATTTCGGGATTGCCGGCGATGGTGCTGCGCCCTTTAACCATCGTCGTATTCTCCTGATCAAGCGGGACGGCGCATCCCAATTCGATCTTGACCCGTTCGGCGGTGCGCGGGCCGACCAGCACGTTGTGGTTCTGCTTGATCATGTTGACCAGCGCCACATCCATGTCGTTGCCGCCGACGCGCAGCGTGCGAGTGAAGATCAAATGGTTGTGGACCATCGCCGCAATGGTCGTGGTGCCCGCGCCCACGTCAACGACCAGAGTCGCGCGCTGATCATCGGGATCAACGCCGGAGCCGAGGATCGCCACGTAGCCTTTGTTGACGAAATGGACGTTGGTGACGCTGGCTTCTTTGGCGGCGTAACGCAGCGCGTAATGTTCGATGTCGCTGGCGTCAGAGGCAATCGAAATCAGCACGCGGCGCGAGAGCGTACGCCCATCGCGCGCCTTGCGAATGTAAAACTCCAGCAGCTTGCCGGCGAAGGTCGAATCAGCGACCACCCCGTCCTGCAGCGGGCTGATAATCTGGATGTCTTCCGAAGCCCGTCCTTCGAGTTCGAGCGCCTCCAGACCGACGGCGACGACTTCGCGCGAAGGAGTGTCGTAGGCGAGCAAGGAAGGTTCGTTGACCACGATGCCGCGTCCGCGCGCAAAGACCCGCGTGCGCGACGTTCCGAGGTCAATCGCCAATTCATCGGTCATCAAGTTGAAAATCGAGGGCAGCTTCATAATTGATCGTTTTGATAGTTGATTGTTTCAGATTGTCGGGGGACCAGGCTCCGGTTCAATCGTTTCCGAGGCGCTTTTCAAAGCCAGCTTGTATAAATTTCTGTCTGTGGAGTGTCCTACATCAACGGAGCGATCCGCATGTTAATCAGCCGCGCGCCAGTTGAGCAAGCGATTACTGACCAAATTCATGCGAGGCTCTGGCCAAAGTCAGGAGGTAGACAGAGCGAGCGTTTGCCCGGAGCAGAGTTTCGGCGATCTCGTGCGCCGTGCTGCCCGTCGTCATCACGTCGTCAACCACCAGCAGGGCGCGGCCTTCGATCAAGCGGGAGGCCCGGACTTTGAACGCCTGATCAAGCGAGCGGGCGCGTTCACGCGCTCCCATCCCCGCGCGATGCCGTTCGGTTTTTTTGACGCGAACCAGGCCCGCCCTGTCCACCCGCAATCCGGCGCCCGAAGCCAGTTCGCGCGCGATGACCTCGGCTTGATTGAAACCGCGCTCGGCCAGACGGGTTGGATGAAGCGGTACGGGGATGATTGACTCAATAGTGTCGGCTTCGGGAAGAGCAGCAAAAGTCTGCCGGAGCATTTGGCGCAGGCGCGGCGCAATGTGCGGGCGAAGTTTGAGACTCAATACGCTTTCGCGCAAAGCGCCTTCATAAGGCCCGCAGGCGCGCGCGAAGTCGAACGCGAGGCCGGGGCATCGTCCGCAGCGCCGCTGGTCGAGCGCGACCTGGGGCGGAAGTGGTTCGACTGGCGCTCCACACTTTGCGCAGATATTTTCAGGCGTCCGCTTCCGCTCAATTTCCTGCCAGCAGTTCGCGCATGCCACGCCGTCGCGCCACGATTCGATCAACCCGCCGCAAACGCGACAGGCGTTCGGATAGAGCAGCGCCACCGCCGCGTCGCGCAAGCTGGCCGAGACGCGGGAAACTCCGTTGAACATTTTGTCGAAGCGAGTGAGCATCTGATCGAACTCCGGGCGAACTATCAACCATCAACTATCGATTATCAACTGGTGAAAATAAGTTAGTTGGCGCCCGCCCAAGCTTATTTCGCGCGCTTTGTCATCTAGCTGACTAGAAAAATCCCCGACCGTGGCGCACAATGAAACCTTCCGAGACGACAATTCGTTTGCGCAATTGCATTTTATGATCGGCGAAACCATCTCTCACTATCGCATTCTGGAACGCCTGGGAGCGGGCGGCATGGGCGAAGTTTATAAAGCCGAAGACACGCGCTTGCATCGCCACGTCGCGCTGAAGCTGATGCTGGACGACGGCGAGCATACCGCGCAGGCGCGGGCGCGTTTTCTACGCGAGGCTCAGGCCTCCTCCGCGCTCAACCACCCGAATATTGTCACGATCTACGAGATTGACGAGGTTGAACGTAAGGGCGAGCGTTACAGCTTCATCGTGATGGAATACGTTCCGGGGCGCACGCTCAAAGAGATGGCCGGCGCCTGCTCCATCGAAGAAGCGGTGGAGATCATCCTGCAAATCGCCGACGCGCTGGCCCAGGCGCACGAACGCGGTATCGTCCACCGCGACGTCAAACCATCGAACGTGATCGTCACCGAACATACCCGCGCCAAAGTGCTGGATTTCGGCGTCGCCAAGTTCGATCCGCTGCCGTTGGAGGAAGGCGAGACGGCCAGCCTCTACGCTACGGAATTCGTCAAGACGCTGCCTGGCGCGGTCATCGGCACGTTCGGTTATATGTCGCCCGAACAGGCGCTGGGCAAGGAAGTGGATTACCGCAGCGACATTTTCAGCCTGGGAGTCGTGTCTTACGAGCTGATCGCCGGTCAACCGCCGTTCAAAGGGAATTCCGCGCTGGCGGTCGTGGACGCGATCATCCATGCGGAGCCGCCGCCGATGGCGCGTTTCAACCTGCAGGTTCCACCTGAACTGGAAATGATCGTCCGGAGAATGTTGGAGAAAACGCCGGAATTGCGCTATGGCAGCCTGCGCGAAGTCCGCGCCGATCTCGACGTTGTGCTGCGGGAGATCACCGGGCAATTCCCTTCGTCGCTCAGTTACGAGACCAATGTCGGTTACGCCACCAAGGTGTTGTCTTCCAATTCCGGCAGATCGGGTAGCTTCGGAACGCGCGCGATCAGTCAACGCGCCAGCACGAGCGTCGCCGTGCTGCGGTTCAACAACGTGACCAAAAATCCCGAAGACGACTGGCTCGGCGTCGGCATCGCCGAGACCGTAACCGCCGATTTGAAAAACATCGAAGGGATGACTGTCATCGGGCGCGAGTTGATATACGAAGTGTTGCGCCGGTGGAGTGCGGAAAATCAAACCGACTTCGACGAGAAGTTCGCCACACGCGTCGGGCAGGAGGTCGGCGCGCGCTGGATCATCGGCGGCGGCTACCAGCGCCTCGGCGAAATGTTGCGCATCACCGCGCGGTTCGTCGAAGTGGCCACCGGCGAAGTAGTCAAAACCGTCAAGATTGACGGGCGGATGAGCGAGGTCTTCGATCTGCAGGACAAGATCGTTTACGAACTCTCGCGCGGCCTCGATCTCAGCCTGCACAGCGGAGAACTCGAAAGAATCGGGCTGAAGGAGACGGAGGTGATCGAAGCCTACGAGGCGCTCACCAAAGCCAGAATCGAGATCTTTTCGGGAAGCATCGGGAAATTGGACGAAGGCATCCGGCTGCTCGAACACGCGATTGTGCTCGATCCGAATTACGCGCAGGCTTACGCCGGTCTGGGATACGCGCTGGCGCTGAAAGGACAGTTCATGGCGAAACCCGCGTTGATCGAGCAGGCGGTCGAGCGGCTGCAAAAGGCGATTGAATTGCAACCGATGCTGGCCGACAGTTACAGCGCGCTGGGAATAGCCTTCATCGCCATGGACCGCGTGGACGACGCGATCGGGGCATTGCGGCGCGCGCTCGCTTTTGCGCCGAACGACGCCTTCGTCCGGGCGGCTCTGGGGCGCGCTTATTTCATCGGCAAGGGGATGTTCCGCGAAGCCGCAGCCGAATACGAACGGGCGGTGGACGACAGCGAGGAGGCCAACTGGGTCGCGCCAGCGCTCGCCCATTCCTTGATGTACCTGGGCGAATACGAACGCGCGGAAATGATGGCCCGCCGAGCCATCGCCGCGCAGGAACAGTACCTCTACGGACACGAAGGCATTCAAATTATCGGGGCTTACTCGCGGCTTGGCCACGTCTATTACCTGCAAGGCCTTTACGACGACGCGATCGCGGAGTATTACCGGGAAGTGGTTTTCGCCCGCCAGAGCGATCACGCTTTGAAAGAGCGGGTTTTGATCGAGGTCTATCAAAAATTGACGAGCGCCTACGTGCGGCAAGGCAGTATGGATGACGCGCGCGAAACTTTCGAGCACGTCACTGAAGGTTTCGAGGCGCGGCTGGCGAAAGGCGCCGACGATCCGTTCACGCGCTATTACGTCGCCTGCGCTTACGCGATGATGGGCGACCAGGAGAGCGCGCTGGAACACCTGCAAAAAGCGATTGAAGGCCGCCGCAATTTCAATGTGGCGCGAGCGCGCATCGAAATTGATTTCGAGAGCCTGCGCGACGCCCCCAGGTTTCAGGAACTGGTCAATTCCTGAGATTGAAACTCGGCCTTTTTAAGGTACCGCAGACTGTCCAGTCTGCGGAGAGCTTTCATTACTAGCCGATTGAATGTACCGCAGACTGTCCAGTCTGCGGAGGGCTTTCTTTACTAGCCGATTGAAGGTACCGCAGACTGTCCAGTCTGCGGAGGGCTTTCATTACTAGCCGAT
>Ga0187892_10003490_pt1 | contig 28624 bp, 21 predicted proteins | sample MA1701073metaG_FD_139345 | JGI IMG/M metagenome (GOLD analysis project Ga0187892, IMG submission 139345) | Bio-ooze microbial communities from a basaltic lava cave in the Kipuka Kanohina Cave System on the Island of Hawaii, USA - MA170107-3 metaG ... | reverse complement strand
GTGCGCAAAGGCTATCAAGAGGGTTACCTGCGGAAGTCTGTCACGGGCGATCCAATCCAGCGCGGCAACACCGGCGACAACACGCCCGCGGTCGTCCACACCGAGCTGGTCACGGGCGACAAACTGCACCTGCAACTACTCGCCAAGGGCGGCGGTGCGGAAAACATGAGCCGATTCAAGATGCTGACGCCCGCCGAGGGACGCGAAGGGATCATCCAGTTCGTGGTCGAGACTGCGAAACTCGCCGGGCCGAACGCATGCCCGCCCATCGTCGTCGGCGTCGGACTCGGCGGGACGTTCGACTATTCGCCCGTGCTCGCGAAGAGGGCGTTGCTGCGCAAAGTCGGCGAGCGCAGCCGGCTGCCGCATGTGGCGGAACTCGAGGAGGAGATCCTGAAGCAAATCAACGCCAGCGGCATCGGCCCACAGGGCTACGGCGGCAAGACCACCTCGCTCGCGGTGCAGATCGAGGTCGGCGCGTGCCACGTGGCGAGCCTGCCGGTCAGTGTGAACGTCGAATGCCACGCGCATCGGCATCAGGAGACGACGCTTTGAGGATAGAGGATAGAGGATCGAGGATGGCGAAGGAACTCCAGCTGCCGTTGTCCATCGAAGTCGCGAAAGGCTTGCGCGCGGGCGACGAGGTGGAATTGACCGGTTCGTTGTACACCGGCCGCGACCAGGCGTGCGCGCGGATGTTTCAGATGATCCAGCGCGGCGAGAAGCTACCCATCGAACTGGCCGGTCAGGTCATCTATTTTGTCGGCCCGTCACCAACGAAGCCCGGCGAGGTCGTCGGCTCGGCTGGTCCGACCACCAGCGGGCGGATGAGCAAGTTCATGCCGACGTTTCTTGAGCGCGGGCTGCGCGGGTTCATCGGAAAGGGATATCTCGATCTAGCCGTGAAGGACGCGTTGGTGAAACACGGCGGCGTTTATTTCGGCGCGATCGGTGGGACGGGGGCGCTGCTTTCCCTGGCCATCGAAGAAGCGAAAGTGATCGCGTTCCCCGAGTTACTCAGCGAAGCGATTCACCGGATGAAGTTCAACAGATTCCCCGTCGTGGTGCTCAACGACTCGCACGGCGGCGATCTCTACGCGCGGGCAACGGGTGCGGCAGGCTGAACGTACCGGAAGGTTCATTCCTCCACAATCACGGCGATCCGCTCGGACGGAATCGTCAGCGTGACCGGGAACTTCGTCCGGCGCGGTTCTCGGTTTGGGACGAAGCTTTATCAAGAGTCAGATCGGCTGATCGCCGACCTCCGCGATCCAGCGCCGGGTCCATTCCACGGCTTCGAGGTCGAGATCGCAGATGCAACTGGCCAGGAAGATCATCCCCTCGATGCGTTTTTCGCGCAGCCAGCGCAAGCCGAGTTCGCATTGCCACTTCATCAAATCCAACGGCATGGGCTGCGACTGGCCGTAGTCCCACAGGTAGCAACCGAGCACCTTGCCGGCGCGGGGCGCGAGTCTTTCCAGGCGCTCGAAGTTGGATTCCAGGTCGGGTAGTTGGCTCGCTTTCCACGTCCAGAAGTTGATCTTGTCGCACAATCCCAGATGCTTCCCCACCGGCCAGCCGAGCTGGTAATCGTACAGCACCACCCAGAGATCGAGAGAACGACCAGCGGATGCGAGCAGCGCCCGGACCCGCTGGAGTTCTTCCACGGACAGCGATGGCGTGGCCGGGTCCGCGGAAAAGAAATCGTCCATCATCACGCCGACCACGTTGGGACAGCGCGCCGCCAGATCGATCACGTGTTGCCGCTCGCTGGCCTCGGTCTTGCCGCCCGCGCCAACGATGGACCAGACGACCCGCTTCAGCGTACGGAACGGAATCGCGTACTGATCGAACGGCGGGGCCGGGCGGCCTCCGTAACGCACCATGATCAGGTTGGGCAGGCCCAAGTAGTGGGCCGATTCCGCCGGCGTCATTCGCGAACGGCCCTTCAGTCCCCAGGCGCCGTCGTGGCTGCCGGCCTCGTGTCCCCAAATCCAAAGTCGGTCGCGAATCGTGGTCTTCATTCCGATACCCTATCCTCGTCGAACTGTGGCTCCGTTACAACATGGCCAGCATCCCGCCTGCGAGGGTATGCGAATACAATAGCGACTCAAGCACAAGTATCCGGCGCCGGCATCTCCCTCGTTTGGAACGGTCTTGAACCCCTGTACGCATTTGGCTAAGCATGCCCGGCAATGAATTACCTGCGCTCCACGGCCGAACTGCTCGCCGAGCACCTGCGCGCGGCTATCGAGCGCGGTGAACTGGTCGAGCCACTTCCCAGCATCCACGATTGGAGCTCGAAGCTGGGCGTTTCGCACGGCACGCTGGAAGGCGCGATCCAAATCCTCAAACGCGAAGGAGTGATCCGGACAAGGCCGCGGAAGGGCATTTACATCGCGCGACCTGCGTCCTCTCGTCGCCGGCTGCGGCAGCCCCCGACCGCGCGCTGGATTTTTTGCGGTCTCACCTGGAAGAAAAGCCCGAACATCCCGGAAATTCTCGGGACGGTCACCCAAAAGCTGAGCGAACACGGTATCCACGTGAGTATTGAGATGCTGAACGACACGCGGCTCAGAGCGCTGCATGGCAAGGGTGAAGTGTCCCACGAAATGCTGGTTCTGGCCTCATTTCCGCGCGAACACCAGCGGTTGTTTTCGAACTTTCGCCGCAGCGCGCTTCTCCTCGGCGCACCAGCTTCGGGCGTCGAACTGCCGTACGTTTTCATCGACGGCGTTGTGGACGCCGCAGGATTCCATCGCCACCGTACATCGGCACGTCGTCCCGTCGCTCTTTTGCGTGCCGTCAGTCGGCGCGCCGTTGCTGGACCTGCCGCAAGACCACTCAAACGCCTTGCGTGGTTGGCTCGGCTTTTACCGGCGACATCAGGCGATATTCAACCGGGGCGAGTTCCGCGCGCACTGGGCTGCCGGCGATTTTCAAAGTTTTGATTCGACGCTCGGCGACCAACGCATCATAGCGTCGTTCTCCCGGTATCCCGTCGTCCTGAACGGTGGCGGGGAGACCTGGGTGATCAATGCGACGGATGGCGCCGGTCTGCTCCTTCATCTGGACAAGTCGGCGCAGATCAGTCTTGAGGACGCCGAGGGGAGACCGTATTCGACCGCCGCTCGGGTGCCGGCAGGATTGCAAGAAATCGATTGTTCTGTGGGCGCGATCGCCCGGTTTACGTTCGATTGAAAGATTGAAAGAGGATGATCGAACCTACCCCACGAAAAAGCACAGGGATTTCGACTGGCGGCACGCGTCAGCAAAGCTAGTCTTGGCTCGAATCTGATGAACTCACAGTTAATCGCTCTGACAATGATCGCGGTCAGCCCCTCGCTCGCATTCTCGGAAACCACCCGACCCTCACTTCATCGGGCGAACGTTCTTGGCTCCTCGACCAACGAATGGCAGGTCTCGGCCACAACGAACCCGACCGTCCTCACGAGCGGCGCCGAGGTGAAAGCCGACTCCGAAATCACGATCCGGTTCCGTTTCCCCAATGCGGGAGTCAAACCAGCCTCGCTCTACGTCGCACCGGGCTTGAAGAACGCCGACGATGCGCAGCAAAACCCGTTGTTCGTGAACTTGCACGTGACCCAGGCAACGGAACAGGAAACGGTGCTCGCCCAAATGCCGGCGCTGCCGGGTCAGCCACAGGGACTATACTTGCCATACGTCGTGCGAAGCCTGCCAAAGAATCGCGAAGCGTGGCCCGCAATGGTGCAGGCGCGAGTCGAACAGGATTATGCCTCCGTGACGACACTCAGCAATCGATGGTTGACGTTGCGCTATGTGATCCGTTCGAACGCGGCGCAGCTGTACCTCGATGGATTACTGCTTCGCGATACAGCCGGCAGTGGCATTGATCAAACCGGCTACGTTCGCCTTTCCGTGTTCGAAGGCGCGCAACTCGGGTCTGTGCGTGTCCGATCGTTGGCTCCTGAGGATCCGATTTTTGAGACGGTCGAGTTGGATCACCAACTTAATGCCGCTGCAGAACACCTCTCACCTCACCTCTCTCCCAAGGGGAGAGGAACTACCAGCAACACGGCGAGACCTAGGATTTCCCCTCCCCTTGGGGGAGAGGATATAGGTACGTCGTGTCACAGGGTGGCATCCCTTTCGTCCTGCCGAGCACGGACGACCGCGGCAAGGATCACATCGACGTGGGGCGATCGTGGATGCGTTTTGGCGCGTTGGAAGGGGCGTTCGATTCGTGGGAAGGCGAGACGACGCGCAATTGCAGCCGAATCGGGTCTACCGGCAGGACCGTAGTCAAAACCATTTGTGAAATTTGAAGACCTGACCCTAATTCTCTGCGGCCAATTGAGCAAGTTGCCGGAGGGTGGCACGCTGCTGGTGCCGGCGCAAACACAGCGTGCGGGCGTGGCCTGGCATCATCACGCGCTCTTTGAATTGATCCGTCTCCGGGCGAGCATCAATGGCGAGCCTCTTTCCTTCACCACCACACCGTCCCGTTGGCACGAGCAGGCCGGCGCGTGGAGTTGGATTCTGTTCGAGGCGGCTCTGACTCCGCGAAACAACGAAAACTGTGCGATTGTCGAGATCGAGTCCATCCTACCCGGCAGCGTCAACATTGAGACTCGCGTGTGGCTTGAACTTGTTTCCTGCCAGAGTGCGAAGCGTTAATGTAGTGCCACAGATTCAAGTCCACGGCAGCGCGCCCGCCGCTCGATTGTTCCGCCGTGTCGCGTCTGCCCGGCACTTTCGCAGTGTAGGACCGAGCGTCTGCGGCTTGATTCACGGGCGGGATTGCCGTATGCATCCGCTCCGCATGCAATTTCTTCGGTCCACGGCCGAGCTTCTGGCCGAACATCTGCGCCGGGCTATCGAGAACGGCGAACTGGTCGAACCGCTCCCGAGCATCCATGACTGGAGCGCGAAGTTGGGCGTCTCCCACGGGACGCTCGAGAATGCGCTCAAGATCCTCAAACGCGAAGGGGTCATCCGCACCCGCCCGCGCAAAGGCATTTACATCGCGCGGCCCAGGGCGGTTCGCTGCCTGCAACAGCCGCCCACCGTGCGCTGGATTTTGGCCGGGCTCACCTGGAAGAAAAGTCCGAACATTCCCGAAATCCTTGGGACCCTTACGCAGAGCCTGAGTGAACACGGCATTCGGATGAGCGTGGAGATGTTGGACGACCGGCGGCTCGACGCGCTCCACGCCCGCGGCGAGGTGCCGCATGAACTGCTGGTGCTGGCGTCGTTCCCGCGCGAACACCAGCATTTGTTTTCCGACTTTCGCCGCAGCGCTCTCCTGCTCCGCGCGCCGTTCCCGGGAGTTGATCTACCCTACGTGTTCATCGACGTCATGCCCGCGCTGCGGCACGCAACCTTCCTCCTGGCCCGGCGCGGCTTCGAACGGGTCACGCATGTGATAAACGAAGGAGGGGCGCAAGCACCCGAGGAACCGTTTCGGAAAATCTGCGCAGAAGCGCCGCGTCCGTTGCAGGGAGAGATCGTGCGGCTGCCCGACGAGTTGTACGCGCAGAGCGCCGCCGCGCTACGATTCGCCGGCCGCGTCACGGCGCGTCACGGAGTGATCGTGAACTCCCCGATCCACGCGGGACTGCTGATGACTGCACTGGCGGGCCGCGGGCGCAAGTTGGGAGAGGATGTGGAGGTGATCGCGTTGAACGCCTTGCCGCAGGAAATTCGCACCTGCCCGATCCCGATCCATTATCCCTATCCGCTCGAGGCGTTCGCGAAAGTCATCCGCCAGGCAGCGATGCATTATTTCGAGCAGGGCGCGCTGCCGGCATTGCGCAAGGCCATCCCGTTGCACATGGTGGCGCCGCCACGATGAGGTGTAGCGTGGGCTGTCTCGGCCCACGTCGCATAGTCGGGCCGGCTGGGCTGAGGACAGCCCGCGCTACATCGGGCGTGAACGGTTCCTCACCCTATCCCATTAAAAAGAATAGATGCACGGTCTTGTGCCGCGAAGGCTTGCGGGTAAGATTTGCGCGTCAAAGTGAAAGGAGACACAAATGAAACACGCATTAAAGCAATCACTCGCATCGACGGCGATCGCAAGCCTGCTCTGGGGAGCGGTGTGGATCGCTCCGGTCTCGGCTGGTCCGATTTCCATTCCCATCACGAATCCCTCGTTCGAGGAACCCAACATGGGTCCCGGCGGCATTAATTCCAGCATTACCGGCTGGAACAACCAGAATCCCGTCAACGTGGTTTTCGATCCGGTTGGCAGCTCGCCGTTCACCAGCGGCGGCAATGCCATGCTGGATGCGCCGGCCGATGGCGATCAAGTTCTCGTGGCCAACTTTGTGGGGGTGGATCAAACCCTTACGGGGGTTTCCCTGCTTCCAGGCAAGGAGTACTCGCTGCGGGTCGCGGTCGGCAATCGGAATGACACCTCGGCCACGGCTAACTTCCGGGTCGAGTTGTTTGCGGGAGCGACCTCGTTGGGCTTCGCGGCCGGTGACGCCCAGACGTTCGCACCCGATGGCGGGTTTGCCACGGCGACGGTTTTCTACATTGCGCCGCTCGTCGGCGCTCCCACGGGGGACTTGCGCATCGATCTTCAGTTTACGGATCCCTACGACTTCGGAGGACCAAGGAGCGCGGTATTTGACAACGTGCAGTTGGAGTACGTGCCCGAACCATCCTCTACGGCTCTCGTCGGATTCGCAGCGTGTGCTCTCTTGTGGCGGCGCAAAGGCAATCGTTAATGGTCATTCGTTCTTCGTTATTCGGCGCCGCCAATCCCGCAGATTTCTTTACGAATAACGGATCACGAGTATCGAATACCGAGCGTAAGCGCTCCGCGTTTACGCTGATCGAACTTCTCGTCGTCGTCGCCATCATCGCCGTTCTCGCAGCGATGCTCCTGCCCGCGCTGCAAAATGCCAAAGAACAGGGCAAACGCGCCGTGTGTCTCTCCAACATGCGCCAGATCCATCTGACTGTGATGACCTATGCCGACGACAACAATGGCTTCTTTCCACCGGTGGAAACGCCCGCCGCAAGCGTCGTGTTCCGCACCGCCCTCATGGGGGCCGCCGAAGACAGCCTTTCCAATCCAACCTCATGGCTCGGACGCACGTTCCGCAATCAACGGATCCTGCTTTGTCCGGGGATGGATTCGGCCGTTTCCAAATCGCGGTACTACAATCCAACCGATCCCGCCAACCCTCCGAACATCATCAACGGCATGGGAACCTATCGGGTCTGGGCCTCCACGGGTTTCTACAATCCCGCGGCGAACATTTTCTTTGGGCACTATCTCCCCTGGGGTTTGACCGAGGAATCGAATAGCCGCCGCGCTCCCTGTCCCAACGTCCATTTTGCCGGCTCGACGCTGAATCCGGACGGCGGACAGCATCAGTCGCCCGCCCCCGTGTACATTCCTCCCGCGGCCCAGATGCCGGCGATCCTCGACGGCTTCACGCCCAGCAGTGGGTTCAACGTTCTTTACGCTGCCCCGGGGCCGTCCGTCCTGAACGCCGCGAACAATCATTGGCGGCTGAATGGCGGAAACATCCTGTACCTGGACGGTCACGGGGAATGGAAGAAAATATCCGACGTTCCCGTGAACCGTTTTCCCGCCGGTGGCGGGTATGACGTGTATTGGTAACAGCGCCTCACGCGCATCCCGCCGCGCCGGGCAGCCTCGACGCGGGACGGTTTGCTTCCACGTGCACGTTGATCGAGCACGGGGACGATCTGCGCTTCCATTACGGCGGCAGCAAGTACCGGCATGGCTGGAGCATCAACACCGACTTCTCCATCCGCACCGATATTGATCCCGCCGACGAACGTGATTCGATCCATGTGATGATGGCGAAGATCAAACGCGACCGGTTCGCCAGTCTGGCCAGCACATACCGGGAAGGCTTCGACGTGGACGCCGATCATCGCATGGGCGAGGAATTGTTCGTCAACGTGCTGGCAAGGAACGGCCAGGTCCGCGTCGCGCTGGCGGCGAAGACCGATCCCTACCACTGCTCGTTGCGGAAGCATGAACATCTGCCCGGCTTGTCGTTCGATGACTGCCTGCCGATCACCGGCGATCACATCCGCGCGCCCGTGCAATTCAAGAATGCACGCCTCACGGACATCTCGCCGGACAAACCGCTCACGTTGCGCTTCGAACTGACGCGCGCCGAGATTTTCACGTACGAATGGAGCGATGTCCCTTGAAAGAAGCGACGCCTCTTCGTTTCGATCTGATTCCGTACGCTTACTGGACAGAAGCGACCAATCCCGACACGGGCCGGGCGCGGCCCGGTCTCGGCTCGAATCGCATCTGCCGCTTTCTGGAGCCGGTGCTGTTGTCGGCAATGGAAATCACGCGACCGGCCAACATTCGGGATGGCCGACCGGATCAGGTGACGCTGGAAGTTTTCACGGGCAACAAATGGCCGGGCCGAGTGATCTTCGATGGCCGGTTGCCCTGGCGCGGTGACAAGTGCCGGCTGGAGTTCGATTCGATTCCGGCTCTGGCCGTGTCGCAACGCTGTCACTGGAAAAGCGCGTCCCAATCCGGCTGGTCCGATCTTCATCCGGTGCCCTGGATGGTGCCGTTCACGATTTTCGATCACACGCATTGGTTTGGGGAAACCAAGCCCGGTCTGATTCCGTATCCGGATGTGCCGGTGCATCCAACCTTGGAGTTGGGGCAGGTCCGTCCGCGAGGCAGCTCGGAGATGAAGGCGTGGGCGGACGGCTGGTACGCCCATTTTGAGAGTCGTCATCTGAAAGTCGCCTTTGCCCTGAAGCGTCCGCGCATCCATCATCTGAGTTGGGATGCCGAAGGGACGCGTTCGTTGGAGAGGAATTTCATGGCGGAGTTTCTGCCGTATTACATGCCCTCCATCGGCGGCCCGTTTTTCCGCACGATCATCGGATCACCGGTGACCTCGATGGTTTGGGGCGGGAAGGTGGAAGTCATCGGCAATCTGGTCCGGTATCGAGACCTGGCGTCGGTGGACGGGTTGACACTCGACGCCGAATTTGAAATCGAGCCGCGCGGGATGATTCTGCGCCTCGTCCAGCATTGCGCGCGCGATCCTGGACAACCTGGATGAGCGGGGCATTTACATTTGCCGGGCTCAGACCGGCAATTCCGGTGCGGCCGAACATGCGTCCAATATGTGGGACGCCATCGGTTTTGGTCACAACGATGGATATTCGGGAGCGCTGGCCTACCGCGGGTTGCGCAATGCAGTCGCCTTGGCCCGTGACGTGGGCGATGCCGCGTTGGCCAAGCAATGTCTCGCGGCGGCCGAACGCCACCGCGTCGCCATGATCAATGACTTGTGGAATCCCGCGACGGGCTGGCTGGCGGGTTGGCGCAGTCGGGATGGACAGTTGCACGACTACGCCTTTGTCTTCATCAATGCGATGGCCGCCTGCTTCGACATGTTCGAGCCGCAGCAGGCGCGCGAGGTGTTGGATCGATTCGAGGCCAAACGAAAAGCCGTTGGTCACACCGATTTTCATTTCGGAATCGCCCCGCAATTGGAATCGGTTCCCAAGAACGATCTCAACGGCTTTTGCGTGGCGCGACTCCGGACCCATCGCCGCGACGGTCGCGACGCGTTCGGAATCCTGTGCAACGGCGCGTTGACGCCGTGCTGGGCGTACTATTACACGCGCGCGCTTTCCAAATTCGGGTTTACACAAACGGCGGATCAAATTTGCGAGCAACTGCTGGATGGCTTCGAGCGCGGCGTGTTTGAAGGTCTTTGGAATGGAACCGAGGCATGGATCTGGGATGGTTTTGCCGGTGGGTACGAGGGCACGCTGGCGCATAGTTACTACCCCTTGCTCGCGATGGCCCAGCATCGCGGCTGGATTCAAGCCCGCGACCCGGAGTTCTGGCCGGGGTGATTCGAGATACATCCTGCCCTTGGAATCGGGGCTCAGTTGCAGTCTTGTCCGCTACAGATGGGCTGTTACACTCCCGCGGTCAATTGCTTTGAAAACGACCAATTTGCTTTCCGCTGCTCCCTGCCGGGCAATGTGGACGGTGCCGATTGACGGCGAGCCGGCCGTTCCCGCGCACCGCATCATCCACGCGCGCGTGCTGCCATTGTCCGGGCCGACGCGCGTGACGCGGCTGGGATTGAAACCGGCCACCATGGGCTACAGCAAATGCGTCAGCTTTACCGAGCCGGACTGGCTGACAGCGTTTCGGGTGTTGTCATGGGACGGCAGGAAATGGCGGGTGGTTCTCGATCGACGCAACGTCACGAAACTCCGCAAGAACGAACGTCGTTGGTTCGATCTGGGCGGCATCATCACGTCGGGACTGATCATCGAAGGCCGGCAATGCGGGATCGATCTGGGTTGGACCGAATGGAACCTGATGAGCAGTTCCTTCGTGCTGGAAGGATCGCCCGTGGAAGCCGAGTTGCACCTCAGCCAGAAAATGCCGCGGCTGAGCGTGAGGGAGGTGCGCCTCGCCAGGCTCCCGCGCGGCATTTCCATGAGGCACGGCCTCGACCAGGTGCGTTACCGAACGAAGTACCTCGAAGTGGGATTCCGGCTCAACCAAACCGGGTTCACCCATCTCGCGCTCGACGACGAAGGACGCGGTCGCACGTCAAACAATCTGCTGTGTCGGTTGCAACGGCCTTTCCTGACCGGCTCCGACTGGTGGCCCACGCCCGAGACCGATCCCTTGCGCGACCGTTTTGCGCAAGGGCTTTGTCTCCACCCCGTCGGCAACTCGCGCCTCGCAGGCTTTCACGAACATTTTTTCGAGGGAACGGTGTCGGTGGATCGAAACGTCATCGATTATGACCTGACATGCGGCCCACAACGGTACCGGCTGCGCTGGGAAGTGCTCGAAGACCGATTGCTCCTCAGTGCGACGCGCATCGGTCAAAAGCCCATGCGCGCGTGGACGAGCAGCATCTGGCAGATGAGCCTCGACAGCACCGTGACGCCCTGCGCCACGATCGGCCGGATCACCCGACGGGGCGAGGTGGGCCTGGTGGAGTTGCCGCTGTGGTTTCATGCACCCGGGCAGGGCAGCCTGCGCGTCACAAACCATCGACCATCAACCATCAACCATTCTTCCTCCGTCCTCTGGCGCGCCGATTCATGGCGGTGCGCCTTCGGCAACGATCCGGATCCGCATTTCGCGCGCATCACTTACCTGACCACCGCGGAATTGAAACTCGGCGAACAACCGCAGCCGACCGGCGACTACCTGTTGCCGGCGGGTCGTCATCGCGCCGAGATCGAGTTTGTCGTCGCCCAGCATCGCGTGCCGCTCCACAAGAACACGCCGCCCATCGTACGCGCGGCGGTGAATCGGTGTTCGCTGACGGCGCTGACCTACCGGCCTGATACCGCCACACTGTCGAACAACAGCACCAGCATTCACGCGATCCTCTGCGCCGACAACTGGTCGGCGGTGACGACGCGGTTGGGCAAACTCTTGCCAAATCTCCACGCCACCGAATTGCTGCGCGACACGTTGGAGCGACACTTGAGCGGCGGGCCCTCGTACGGCGGCGGGCGCATCATCCGCGACGGGAAGGTTCATTGCCTCGAAGACGAGTACCTCATGACCGGCACGGCGTTGTTGCTGGCAGCGGCCGAACTTGGAGAGCGGAGCGAAGCGCTCGTGGCAGAATTGGAGCGCATGCGGGCGCGCGATGTGGATGGCGATGGCTTGGTGGAAAGCCCGTACCGACTGGGGATCAGCCGCCAGCATCAGCCGTCCACCAACTGGTACGACGTCCTCTCCTTCGGCTGGAAGGATGCGTTCGCCAACGCGCTGCTGTACCCGGCCCTGGTGAAGCTCGGCGAGCGGGAATGGGCGGAAAAGGTGCGCACTAATTATTATCCGGCTTTCTTCAACCCACGAACGGGCTGGCTCGCCGGTTGGCGTTGCAAGAACGACCGGCTGCACGATTACGCCTTTCTCTACGTCAACGGCGCGGCCGTGTGCGGCGGGCTGATCGACCCGAAACCGGCGCGTGAAATCATGGCGCGGTTGTGGAGGGAGATGCAACGCGTGGGTCCGCCCGATTACCGGCTCGGTCTGCCCGGCAACCTGTGGTCGATCCCGTACAAGGACAGCAAGTCGCGGATGCCCTTCGGTGATTTCGAGAACGGCGGCCTGACCCACGCCCAGGCCCGCCATTTCGTCGGCGCGCTCTACAAGGTCGGCATGCGGAAGGAGGGCGACACGGTGCTGCATGCGATGCTGGAGAGCCTCGCCGATGGCACGGCATTCAGCGGTTGCGGCAGCGGCGTCGAATGGCGGCGCTGGGATGGTGCGGCGTCCGGTTACGAAGGCCTGCTCACGGACCAATTCGGCATTCTGGCCGTGGCGATCGATCGGTACGGCAGGCAGCGGGGATAGCAGGTTGGATGCTCAGCTCTTGGCGACAAGTTTTTTCAGTTCGAGCTTGTCGGGGTTGAGCAGCTCCTTGATCCGCGAGGTCTGCACGGAGGCCACGATGATGTCCCCGATCTCGGTGTTGACTTCATTGAAAATCCCCAGCCGTTTCATCCCTGCGGTTTGCTTTTGGTTGTCGTCGTTGGGGGTGACGTAGTGGACGGAATCGGTCCGGTACCGGTGGATCAGGAACAGTTGGATCAACGTCATGAGCCGTTTCTTGCGGAACTCGGGTTGAAGCGTGTGCTGGTCGCGAATGGAGAGGATGTTCCGGCCGCGACGATCCTGGATGGGCGCGAACACGACGTTGGCCACACGCTGTTGCTCGCCGTCCAGCACGCCGAGCTCCAGCAGTTCCGAGCCGGCGCGATGCGGGCGCAGTTTCACGGATAACGCGCCGGCGCTCGGGTATTGCTCGGTCCAGAGTTTGAGCCAGCTTTCGAGCAGCTTCGGCGGCACTTCCGTCTGGACGAGGTGTTGGAACTGCGTCGAGCCTTTGCCCATCGCCGTGGTCGTCGCCGTGCGCCCGGAGGAGGCCGCCAGTGCGGCGTCCAACCGCGGTCCGCCCACGAGCGTCTGGGGCGTCTTGTAGGGCGATTCGAGCAGGCGGATTTTGCGCTGTAACCGCGCCAGCGCCAGCATGCCGTCCTGGTTCAAAGCCGTGGCAAATTCCTCCGCGGCAACGCCGTCGATCTGATGGCCGCCGTAGGTGATGAAGTTGAAGACGTAACCCAGCCGGGCGAGCGCCTTGGGGAATTCGCGCATCTCGTCGTCGGACATTCCGGTCGTGTCCCAGTTGAAGGACGGAGAGAGGTTGTACGCCAGCATCGTTTCGGGATAGACAGCGTGGATCGCGTCGGCGAACCGGGCGGCGTCGGCAATCTCGGCGGTTTTGGTTTCCATCCACAACAGGTCGGCGAACGGCGCGACCGCGAGCGATTTGGCGATGGCGTAATCGATGCCGCCGCGGACCTGGTAGTAGCCTTCCGGTGTGCGCGAGAGTTCGCAGTCCCAGGTGGCGTCGATGCCCAGCGAGCGGGCTTTTTGCCGGGCTTCCGCAAGCGAGGCGTTTCGGGCAAATTCGAGCCACTGCGCCGCCGTCCACTCGCAGTGAACATCCTCCTCGCCGTGGAACTTCATCGCGTCGGCCACCGCCTCGCCATAGGTTTTCATGCCGGCAGCCGTTTCCCAGGCTTCCGCGAACTTCACGGTCAACTCATCCAGGGCTTTCTCGATATTCGCGTCCTGTTGCAGCGCGCGAATGCGGGCATCCACCTCGGCGAACAGGCCGCTTTTCTCGAACCACTGGCACGCGGCGGTGTAGTCGGCCTCGGGAAGCTGGTGCAGACGGAATCCGTTGACCTCCTCGACCCCGTTCTCGAAGACGCGCTTCAGCAGCGCGAGGCAACAACTGCGGTAGCTCGGCACGCCGGGATTGGTGGCGCCAAGAATGAACGGATGATCGCGCTCGTCGCTGTTGGATTCGAGCAGGTTGGCGGCTTCGGCGTCGGTCCGCGCCACGATGATACCCGGCACCTGCATCACGTCGAGCTGGAATCGGGCGGTGTTCAACCGCATGATCTGTTCGGCGACCGAGACCAGCACCTTTCCACCCTGGTGACCGCATTTTTTCGTGCCGGGTTTCTGGTCTTCAATGTGGTAGCCGGTCACGCCGGCCTCGACGAATCGCCGGATCAAATTGCGCACGTGCGCGTCGCCGCCGTGGCCGGTGTCGGCGTCGGCGATGATGAACGGACGGAAATCCATTTCGGGCGTTTTCTGTCGCTGGGCGGGCGTCATGCGGGCCCGGGCGAAGCGTTGATTCTTGTCGGCCGTCAACAGCGCGCGGACGATGGCCGCCGCTTCATCCGGCACCTGGCTCAACGGATAGCTGGCCAGGTCCGCGCCCGGGTCCTCGGTGGTGGAGCCTTTGGCCGAGGTCGCCCAGCCTCCCAGATAGATGCCCTTGATCCCCATGCGTTTGAGGGTCACCGCCTGACCGGGCGAGTACGGGCCGAAGGTCGTGATCGCCTCGCGCCTGACGAACAGTTCGCGCAACAGTTCATAAAACTCGACCGCCGCTTGTCTGGCGACGGAATAGTCCGGCTGGATGGCGCCGCGTTGCTCGACCACCTGGCGCGCCGAATACAGCCGCGTGATTCCCCGAAAACGCGGCTGGGCAAACCATCCCTGCGTCTCGCTTAGTTCGCGCTCGAATTCATCCATATCTTCCCTTTCATCGAAGCCCATTGAATAGAAATTCTCTCACGAGTGAAAGCTTTTCCTCATGACCGGTGCGACGGGCGGCGACACGAAACGGAACTGGCAGCCGGTTGCGCGGCGACAAGAGCTACGTCATCGCCAAGAACACCACCGGCAACGTCGCAACAGAAGTGATTGGACGCAGGCCGCCTGCCCGGCTCGCGTGACACGGCCCGGATTCGAACCCTGACCCAGAAAAAAGTGCACAGGTCTGGGATTGCCCCCGTATGGCCCTGCCGGCTATGCTCCGCGCCAAGATTCAATACGGACGGAGGCTTTCTATGCAGAGCACGACTTTCAGGCTCGACGCGGTGGCGCTTTTCTGCGCGCTGGCGTTGTCGACCGTTTCCTGGGCGGAGAACAATACCGACTACATTTTCAACGGTCCGACACAGACCACCAACTTCGGCGGCGCGCTCTACATTCCGATGTCGTCGCCCGGCACGAACAACTCGCTGCAAATCCTCAACGGCGGCTCGGTGACGAACGCGGGCGGGGCGCTGGGCCTGAACGCCGGCGACAATTTCAACTACGCCATCGTCAGCAGCAACGGCTCCCTCTGGTACAATAGCGGCGCCTACTCCATCGGCAGCGGCGGCAGCCACAATTTCCTGCTCGTCACCAACAGCGGATTCGTGCGCATGGACGGCGACGTGTACGTGGGTTCGACCGGCTCGGTCAGCAACCGCGTGATCGTCACCGATGCCGGTTCCGTGTTGAGCGTCGGCGGACGGCTGCATGCGGGCTATGCCGGCACCGCAGCCACGTTGATGATCACCAACGAAGGAACGGTCCAGGCGCTGCAAACCTGGGTCGGTGGATTTCCCGGCAGCCCCAACCACATCGTGCTCGTGACCGGCCCCGGCTCGGTCTTTTCCAACAGCTTTGACCTCAGCATCGGCGCGTATGCCGGCTCGGGTGGAAACACGATCACGGTCAACAATGGCGGTTTGATTCGCGATGCACAAGGCGTCATCGGCTCGGCCAGCGGTGGCGGCAACAACCTCGCCCTCGTGACCGGCGGCGGCGTGTGGAGCAACACCGATTACCTCGCCGTCGGCTACAGCGGCGAAACCAACCAGTTGATCGTCAGCGATGGCGGGCGCGTGTTCGGGCAGAACGCCGTCAACGTCGGCGGCTACGTCGGCGGGTTCAACTCGATGCTGGTGACCGGCTCCACTTCCGTCGTGCGCTCCGGCGGCGGCTTTTCAGTCGGCGTGAATGGCCAGAGGAACCAGGCAACCATCGCCGGCGCCGCACAGTTGATCGCGGCGAACACGTACGTCGGGTCCTCGGATGGCAATGCCAGCAACAACGTCCTCACCATCACCGGCACTGGCTCGGTCCTCACGAACACGGACAGCACATACGTCGGTTACGCCGGTCCAAGCAACCGAATGGTTATCGCCGCGGGCGGACGCGTCGAGACGCTCGGCTACGGGTACGTTGGCTATTTCCTCCGCACGAACATCAACTGGCTCGGCAACAACAACGTCGCCGAGGTCACGGGCGCCGACTCGGTGTGGAACGTCGCGGGCGAGTTGCGCGTCGGCCAGGAAGGCTCCGGGAATCAGTTGCTCATTGCCAATGGCGGACGCGCGAACGTCGGATCGCATTTCTACGTCGGCTACGATGGTTCACAGGGTGGCACCAACAACAGCGCCGTGATCACGGGCGCCGATTCGCTCCTCAATGCGACCGGCGTCATCGGCGTCGGATACGGTCATCAGCACAGCAGCCTGACGGTGACGGGTGCGGGCGCGCGCGCGACGTCGCCGGTCTATTTCGGCGTCGGCATTTATGCCCCGAACAACCAGGCGTTCATACTCAACGGCGGGCAAGTGTCGTCCCCGGTCACCTATGTCGGCGGCGTGGGCGACTTGCGCGGCAGTAATTCCGTGCTCACCATCAGCGGCACGGACGCGGTCATGAGCAACACGAGCCAGACCATCGTCGGTTACGTCGCCCGGAGCAATCGCATGGTGATCGCCAACGGCGGTCGCGTCGAGACGATCGGCATCGGCTATCTCGGCTACTTTTATCGGACAAACGTCTCCTGGTTCGGCGAGGACAACGTGGCCGAGGTGACGGGAAGCGGCTCTGTGTGGAACACGACGAGCGAACTGCGCGTCGGACAGGAAGGCAATCGCAACCAGTTGCTCATTACCAGTGGCGGACGCGTCAATGCCGGCACGTCGTTGTACGTCGGCTACGATGGTTCGCAGGGCGGCACGAACAACAGCGTCGTCGTCACCGGCTCCGGCTCACTGCTCAATGCGGCCAGCGTTCTCGGCGTCGGCTACGGCCAGCAGTACAACACCCTGACCGTGACCGGCACGGGAGCCCGGGCGACGGCGGGAGCGTATTTTGGTGTGGGCATCTACGCTCCGAACAACCAGGCGTTCATCCTCAACGGCGGGCAGGTGGCGGCGCCGATCACGTACGTGGGCGGCGTCGGCGATTTCCGCAGCAGCAATTCGGTTTTGACGATCAGCGGCTCCGGGGCCGTCATGAGCAACACGTCCGAGACGATTGTCGGGTACGTGGGTTCGAGCAATCGGATGGTCATCGCCAACGGCGGCCGCGTCGAGACGCTCGGCGTCGGCTGGCTCGGCTATTATTACCAGCCTGTTCATCCATGGCTCGGCAACAACAACTCGGTCGAGGTCACCGGCAGCAATTCGCTCTGGAACGTCGGCGGCGATCTGCGCGTCGGCCGGGAGGGTTACGGAAACCAACTTGTCATCTCCGACGGCGGACGCGTCAACGCTGCCGGCGCCATCATCGTCGGCCAGAACACCGGCACCGCCAGCAACAACACCATCGTCATCACCGGCCCCGGCTCGATCCTGCACGGCAACACTTTCATCAGCGTTGGCAATAACGGCGTCTATAGCGGGGGCGACAACAGCCATTTGCTCGTGACCGATCGCGGCACGCTCGAAGTCAACAGCCTGGTCGGCGGCACCTCAACGAGCGCCGGCTCGATCAGCAACCGCGGCGGCGTCTATCAGTTCACCAGCCCGACGCCGTTCGTGACGTTGTACGGCCCGGGCACGGTCAGCATGACGAATGCGACCGTTTCCTATCGCGGCGTGGTCGGCGCGGACATCAACAACACCGAGGTGGCGAAGATCTCCAAGCAGGGCAACAACTCCTTCCAACTCGACAACTCGACCAACGCCAACCCGGTCTCATACAAGTTCGATTCCGTCGCCAACACCGGCAACCCGAGCAACTATCAACGGCTCGCCTTGTTGAACAACGCCCGCTGGGTCAGCGCCTTTCTGACCAACGGCCCCGGCGGCGCCATCCAGGGCGGCGCGGGCGACGTGGTCGAGGTCACGCGCAATTTCATCATCGAACGCCCAACGAATCCGAGCGCCGAGTTCGATCTTGCTTCCAGCACCGTCCTGTTCAGCGGCGGCGTCGGCCATACCAACGCCATTACCGGCGACGACCTCGGCAACAACGGTTCGGTGGGTTTCGCGGATGGGTTCACGGCGGTAAACTTCTCGTACGGAAAACTGAGCCTTGGTTCCTCATCCGATACCCTCTGTTTCACCAGCGGTGATGGCTCGGTGAGCAACGCCCTGTACGTGAACTGGCTCGATCTCGGCACGACCAATCTGGTGGCCAACCTCCATGCCCCATCCAGCATCACCATCTATTATTTTAACGGCAACCCGAACAACGCCTACCTCGGTAACAGCGTCTTCCAACTCACCGATTGCGATGGTGTGACAGTCGGCGGCCTGCTGATGCCGGCGGTTCCCGAGCCGTCCACGCTGCTATTGCTGGCGCTGGCTGCCTGTGCGGTGTTGCGGCGACGAACATGAAGCGAAGCGGAAGGATGGAAGCATGGAAGGATGGAAGGAGTGGCTCTGAACACCTGCGGCCCAGTCCTCCCCCTTTCCAATCTTCCAATTCCTTTACCCTGATCGAACTCCTGGTCGTCGTGGCGATCATCGCCATCCTGGCCGCGATGCTCTTACCGGCCCTGCAAGACGCCAAGGAGCAGGCCAAGCGCTCGCAATGCATGAACAACCAGAAGCAGGTCGGCATGGCGCTCTTGATCATGGGCGACGACCACAACGGCTGGTTGGATGGCTACACCACGGGAGATCATATTTGGAACCCCCAAACCAATGCCTGGGACAGGGATGTCGGCCCGTACCTCGGTGGCACCAAGCTTACATATCCGAAATGGGCGGGCGGGATCGGCTGCCCGGGAATGGCTGCGGACGACATACGAGGTCCCTACGCGGCCAACATTCAGTTGGTCAGCTACGCTGCCTACACCGACGGTTTCGGTCAGCGACACAACATCGCCGAAGTCAAACGCCCGAACCTGGTCTATCTGGTGAGCGAAAGCTGGTACCCGACTTGTAACAATTTGCCTTACACATATGACCATACGGTGAGTGGTTGCGCCGGGGATCCCCGTGCGCGTCATCGGGGCAAAGGCCTCAATTTCTTTTTCGTGGACGGCCATTCCGAATGGCTCCAGGCCAGAGGGGGTTTTTACGGCCAATACATCACCGATCAAGCCAGCGACTGGTGGAAATGGGGCACGCGCCACGGTTTTGCGCCGCCGTTCAATTGGCAATGGTTCAACCCGGCGTGGGACGGAACTCCCGCTTACAGCTACTTCATTCTCTACGGGCAGTGAATCGCTTCGCTCCTTGCGGGAGAGGAGGCGTTGCGGACGCCTTCGGATCCCAGGAACCAAGTGATCAGCCCAGCGGCTCCAACCCCACATACGGGAACAACCCGTGCCAGCCGCCTTCGCGGCCCATGCCACTCTCCTTGTAGCCGCCGAACGGACTGCTCGGGTCGAACTTGTTGAACGTGTTCGCCCAGATCACGCCCGCCTTGACCTTGCTCGTCACCTTGAAAATCTTCGCGCCTTTGTCCGTCCAAACGCCGCCGCTAAGGCCGTAGGGCGTGTTGTTCGCCTTCTCGACCGCTTCCTCGGCGGTGCGGAAGGTCTGGATCGCCAGCACAGGACCGAAGATTTCCTCCTGCACGACGCGGTGTGATTGGCTGACGTTCGTGAACAACGCCGGCCGGCACCAGTAGCCCTTGGCCGGCACGGGACAACTCGATTGCCACATCTCCGCGCCTTCGTCCCGGCCGATCTGGAGGTACTTGTTGATCTTCTCCAACTGTTCCCGGGAATTGATCGCGCCCACGTCGGTGTTTTTGTCGAGCGGGTCGCCGACGAGGAGCGTTTGCATGCGCTGTTTCAGTTTGCTCACCACCGTGTCGGCGATGCCCTCCTGCACGAGCAACCGCGACCCGGCGCAACAGACGTGGCCCTGGTTGAAGAAAATCGCGTTGATGATTCCTTCGACGGCCTGGTCGATCGCGGCGTCCTCGAAAATGATGTTGGCCGCTTTGCCGCCGAGTTCGAGCGTGTATTTCTTGTGCGAGCCGGCGAGGGCTTTCATGATCCACTTGCCGACCGCCGTCGAGCCGGTGAAGGCGATCTTATCGACATCGCGATGTTCGACCAATGCCGCGCCCGTGGGCCGTCCGCCGGGGACGATGTTCACCACGCCGGGCGGCAACTCGGCTTCGGCGATCAATTCCGCCAGCTTCAAGGCCGTGACCGGCGTCGTCTCGGCCGGCTTGAGCACCACGGTGTTGCCGGTCGCCAGCGCGGGAGCGATCTTCCACGCCGCCATGAGGAGCGGGAAATTCCAGGGAATGACCTGGCCGCACACGCCGTGCGCCCGGGCGCGCGCGCCGGGAAAAGCGTACTTCAATTTGTCGGCCCAGCCCGCGTAATAGAAGAAATGGGCGATCGAGAGCGGGATGTCCGTGTCGCGGCTCTCGCGAATGGGCTTGCCGCCGACTTTCGACTCGGCCACCGCGAACTCGCGGCCCCGTTCCGCCAGCAGCCGCGCGATGCGGAAGATGTATTTGCCCCGTTCGCGCGGAGACATCCTGGACCACACCTTCCGATAGGCGCGGCGGGCCGCTTTCACCGCGCGATCCACGTCCGAGGCATCGCCTTCCGCCACTTCGGTCAGCGTTTGCTCGGTGGCTGGGTTGATGATCGTGCGATACTTGCCCGCTGCGGCCGGGACGAACTTGCCGTCGATGAACAGATCGTACCGTTTGGTGATTTTTGGGTTCACCGATTCCGGCGCGGGCGCGTAAGTCCAATCGAGCGGCGGCGACGCGGGTGCTGTTGTGGTTGTGCTCATGGGAAAGCTCCTTGCAACAATGGAATCGTCGTCGTACTCGTACTCGAAATTCTCCCATCCGAGGACGAGGACGACGACGAGGACGAGGACGACGACGAGGACGAGGACGACGACGAGGACGAGGACGAAGAGTGCCGAAAGTTCATGCCTGAGAGAAGTAATCGAGGGACTGATAAACCCCCGTCGTTTCCTTGGCCAGTTGCATCAACAAATCGTTCGCCAGCGTGCTCGCCCCGATCCTAAACAGATCGGGCGTCATCCAATCGCGCCCCAGCGTTTCGTTGACCATCACCAGGTATTGGATCGCGGTCTTCGCCGTGCGAATGCCGCCGGCGGGTTTCATCCCGCGCTTCTGTCCCGTGCGCTCGCGGAAATCCCGGAGCGCCTCCAGCATCACCAGCGTGACCGGCTGCGTTGCGGCGGGCTGGACCTTGCCCGTCGAAGTCTTGATGAAATCTCCGCCCGCGGCCAACGCCAGGTCACTCGCCTTGCGCACCCGGTCCAACGTGCCGAGTTCGCCCGTTTCGAGGATCACCTTGAGGTGCACGCCTTCGCCGCAAAGCGATTTCGCTTCCGCGATCTCGTCATAGACGAACACGTAGTCGCCGCGCAGGAACGCCCCGCGCGAGATGACCATGTCGATCTCGTCCGCGCCTTCCGCGACGGCGAACCGCAGATCGTTCATCTTCGTCTCGCGCGAACTTTGCCCGCTCGGAAACGCCGTCGCGACCGCGGCGACCTTGATTCCCGACCCCTGCAACTCCTCCTTGGCCACGCGCACCAGCGTCGGATACACGCACACCGCTGCCACATGCGGCAGGTCCGGCAACGAATCATGCAAGTGCTTCGCCTTCGTGCAAAGCTGACGGACCTTCCCCGGCGAATCGCTCCCTTCCAGCGTCGTCAAGTCCAGCATGCTCAACGCAAGCTTGAGCGCGGCGACTTTCGATTGTTTTTTGATGCTCCGCGTGTTCAGCCGGGCCACCCGTTCCTCGACGCCGACCTGGTCCACGGCTGGCGACGGCTGGAAGTTGGGGTATGGCTGCGTGTGCATCGCGGTGGATGTTACGAAAGGAGCGGATGGAAAGCAACAGCGCGCCGGCTCGCCGCAAATCCTGTCCGGCGGTCCTGCCGGGGGCGGGCTGGTTTCCTGCATCGCGGGCGAGGAGGGCCTTGCTCGGCGCGGAATGATCGGCTCGCTGCGGAAATCCTTGGGAGACGGCAAGAATCGTTGTTTGTTCGTCCCCAACCCGGCGGCGCTGCAAAGTCGGCCTGAAAGCCCTCGTCCTCGTCGTCCTCGAAATCTGCGGAAATCGAGAACGAGGACGACGACGAGGACGATTGCGGGAAGCGAATCTTGCAGCGCCGCTGGTCGGCAACCGCCTCGCCGCACCCTGGCGTTGGCTGGCTACCCGGCAATTGGATGGGTATCCGGCCCGGGTGGTTGGGAAGATCGGTCACAACCGCTGGGGAGTGGAGAACCACGCCTTCCACGAGCTGACCCAATACTGCCATCTGACGCACTGTCCGCATCATGAGCCTGTGGCGATTGGGGTGTGGCTTTTGTTCCTGATCTTAGACTTGGATCCGTACGTGCGGCCTGCTCCAACCGCCTCCCGTCAGTCTGTCAATTGTCACGGGCTGACCCCGGTGCATATCTCTATCCAGAGGACAACTGGCGAACGGGTGTTGCGAGTGACAAGCTGCGGATCAGCAAGGGCCGGTCCGTTTTCCGAGACGGTCGCCCGTCTCCGATAGTCACGGTCATTGTCCGATGGTGACGGGCCCACTGGTGGCGATGATATCCAAGCGTTTGGTGATGGTTATTGCTTCCCTGTATGAGCCGGCCTTCGGACTCACCACGCCTCCTGATTCCACTGCGTCAACCGCTCCTCCAATTGTTTGGAACGGGTAATAGCGAGAGCCCGCACCGTCGTGTGCGACGCTCCTGAAGGAGGCGTCTACGTGGGCAACATGCAATGGGGGTAGTGGCCAGTACTGAAAAATAGGCCCAGCGGGGTTGTCACCTTCGACGTCACCCGTGTAGTCGCCCCAATGCCCGTTGAAGAGAACAACAAGTTCAGCTTCGAGATTTGGCATTGGCGCAAAACGCTCTCCAAGATTGATCACGTTGTCCGCCTGATAGCTGTTCGGATGCTGTCCGTGATGAGGAGCAATCTCCGCGCAATCGAAGATGACGGAGCTGCTATCTCCGGGTTCGGGCCACCATTCGTGCGCGCCCTCTTCGATGTAGCACCGTGGAACGCCGTCTTCTGGAAGTGGCCCGGCCCAGGGCAGGACGGACGGCGGACAACTACTGTCACCGTGATGGTGATACACCACATATCGCAACGGAAAATCAGGCGGTTCATTCGAGATGTACAGGTCGAGATACAGCCAGTCTCCTTCGTGATCGCCGGGATCGCAGGGAAAACCGCCGCAGTACCATTCACAGCAACTGTAGAACTGACTGTCGTTGTACGGGAAGAACTGCCAGTACTGGAGAACGATATCGCCCGCATTCATTCCAAGCGCCGTGGTTAGGTAGCAGGCGAAAGGACGACCCGGTGAGCACGGCCGGGTCAGCCGCGGGAGCACGACATCGTCGCGCAACCGTGTGACGTGGGCGTACATACCCACCGGCATAGGCCCTTGACCCGCCCGGTAGTTTGAGTTGATGTCAATGTGAAAGTCCGTGTTGTTCGGATTGAACTCGCCACTTGAGCTTCCTTGACTTGAGGACACGGCTGTCAGGACAAGCCTGGGATTCGCGGCAAGTTGTGCCTCGGTGAAATAGGTCGTTCCATGCCCGACGAGTTCGGAACGTTGGATAAACCACACGACCGAACTCGGCCACAGATCCTCGTTGTTGTCGAAGAGGAGCCAGGGACGATGCCGCTCGATCAGCATCGCCTCGACTTCGTCGTCTAATCCGTCCTCGTCCAAGTCCTCAGCCGGTAGCGAAGGAGTCACGGCCCAGCAGACGGCGCTGAGAGCGAATATGTATCTCCGCAAGGTTCCGGTTGTCATGGAATGTGAAATGTTCATGTGATCCTTTCCATCATGGAGTGGAGATCATCGCGCCTCCACGGGCGCTGAACCATTCGCGTTGGAACATCAGGCTCGTGCCAGAATCAATGGTATGCGCAACGGGCGCCAACAAGATCGGTATCCCTGGCGCAGCGGTTTGGTCGGCAACGTCAACAAACCGGTACGGGTGCGACGCGCTTCCGTGGGGCACTCCCAAGTAATTCGGATCGACGAACCTCATGGGGATGACGTATTGAAAGGCTCGCGCGGGAAGCGCAGCCGTCGGGTAGAGACGGATAGCACGGCGTGTACTCGGGCCGATCCCGGGCTGCATCAATTCTTCGGGATGCTCCTCTGGATCAGCGTGACTGGCGTCGTCCACTACGGCGATGTTGAGCCGATCCGGATCGAAAACCCCGCCCGCTACTAGGTTGCCGATACGCGGCAAATCGGTTGCCCCTGTCCAACCCAGGGCGTGCCCCAGTTCGTGTCGGACGACGGAAAGCAGATCGTGGCCGGCAGGAGGGTTTTGGGCGAATTCGGTGTCATCGGCTGGATTCGGGTCAACGTACCAAACCGAATTGAAGACGAGAAGGTTGGGGCGAATCACGATCTCGGCATGATCCAATGAGTCATCGTCGTCAAGGCAGGTTGCCGTCTCGGCCAATGCGTTTGCGTGCAGAGGAATCCCCAATCGGACATCCACATGGTATTGAGCGGGATTGACGCCACGCGTCAGTAAAATCCCGGTCCATTCATCGGCCGCGTGCTGAATGACTGTCCGGAAGTTTGCAGGCACGTTCGCGTCGAAATCCAGGACGATCATGAACTGAACGCTGGCCAAGGCCGTCGGAGCCAGTTCCGGCTTTTCCGTCTTCGTGACCCGAATGATCCGAGGGCCGGAACAATGGATTTCCTGGGCTGCGGTTGTTTGCCCGCCCACTATTCCGGCGCCGATTATCCCCACGCAGAGAGCGAGAGCTTGTGGTTTCATATCGTTGTCCGTCTCCGCTAATTATTGTTTCCCGACCAGCACTTGCACCCAGCCGCGGCCTTCTTTCAGACCGGTGAGGGCCTGGCCGAGGACGGCGAAGCGAGCACGGTCGAAGTCGGCCACTTTCATGGCGTGGCCGGGCGTGCTCGATGTGGTGAGCAGGTCGCCGGGTTCGATGGCGCCGAATGAGGCATCGGCATAACACCAGACCTGGCCCGTGAGGGCGACGGGTTGATCGCCGTCTGCTTCGGGATTGCCTTCCTGACGCAGGACGAGTCCCGACTTCACGCCGTTGCCGCCGGAAATGATGCCGACGCGCTTGCGGTCGTACGGCTCGTCCGCGAGTTTGAACTTGCGGTTGCCGGTCGGGTCAATCGAGACGACCATGCCGGGCGCGATGTTGAACTCGTCGGACAGTTTGGAGTCAGTCACGTTCAGGTGCTCGGCGAGGTCCGCACCGCCGGTGATTTGGAGGACTTGGACACGCGTTGTGCCGTTGGGCAGTATTGTCATCGCATCAGGGCCACCGCCACGCCAGTTGAAACGGTAAGCCAGTCTGTTACCGTCCTTATTGGGTGCCTCGAAAAGACACTCGTTGTTTACATCGGCATACAGAGCGAATCGCTGCAGCACGTCTCCGTTGAGACCCGTCCCGAAAACAGCAATTGCTCCCTGCACATCGAGCGGGAAAACCGGGCTGGCGGTGCCAATGCCGACATATCCGTCGCCTGAGATCGTCATCGCATCGGGACCGCCGCCGCGCCAGTTGAAACGGTAGGCCAGTCTGTTACCGTCCTTATTGGGCGCTTCAAAGAGACACGCGTTGTTGGTATCAGCAAACAGAACAAATCGCTGTAACTCGTCTCCATTCAGACCCGTCCCGAACGCCGCAATTGTCCCTTGCACATCGAGGGAATGAATTGGATTGGTCGTGCCGATTCCGACGTAGCCGTCCACATGTAAATCGCCCCGTACCCTTTTCCCCTTCGCAGCGACGGTGTCTGGGGCAATGACAATCGCAAGGAGCAGGGCTGGGATCATGGCTGATGCTACTTTGATTTGTCGAAGTGCGCTCATATTTCTAGCCTCTCTATGCTTTGTTTTATGGTTGATGTTATTGAACCGAGAAGCCGAAGCGAAATATCCGTTGCAACTCCGCCCGTTCGTGACCTCTCTGATTTCGACGCTCATCGCGATTCCTTTCATGGCTTCTCGCTCTACCTCTTACAGCAGGAAATGCCGGCGAAGGTTACGGGAAAAAGCATCAACAACGGAAGAGTGCAGAGAATGGAGCGTCCAATCTCTTCTCCCCACAACAACAGGGAGCGGCCTCAAAAGTTATAGACTGTGGTGGGTATCGAATTGCCAGACCAAGGTCACGCGCGCTTTTCGAAATCGGCCCGACAAAAGGGCGTCGTGAGGAGTTGCGCCGACCAGTCACCCCAACATTTACGGCGGGGCGGGCCTCATGAGCCTACCGATCCACGAGGTAGAATATCTCCGCCCCCGGACCCGCCGGACTGACCGCGTCCACGGCCACCAACTTCGACGCCGTCGCTCCGACGACTGCACCATCCGTGAAAAGAGTCGCGCCGTACGCGTCCGAATGGATCTGTGCACCAATCCAATAAGGCCGCTTGTAGTAATCGGGCCCGTTTGACTCGTACACCGCAACGCCAGCGCCACCAGGATGATTCACAGAAATTTCCCCGTAGGTGAGGTTCCAATAGAGTTGGTCGCTCATCAGTACCGTGCGCTTTCTGCCGGTGGCGTCCGTCCAATGGCCGTCCGGCTGGAGCAGCTTGGTTCCTCCGTACACGTTGCCGTAGAAGCCGACATAACTACAGAACATGTAACCGTCGGCGAGAGGCATCGGGATGGCATTGATATTCCACGACGGGGCCGCGGATGGGCAGATGGCAATGCGCCAGTCTCGCACGTAGTTGCGGAGAGTCACACGCATGTCGTGCGCGATGGGGCCATAGCTCATGCGCGTATCGGCCAACTGTTGCGTGTTGGGGTGACCTGTGTAACCACCGAATGTCCCTACCTCGTAACACGGCGCAGGAAAACGACCATGGTCACCGGCGTACAAGCCAAGCGCTAGTCCGAACTGCCTCAGGTTCGACATGCAAACTGTTCGCTTCGATTGCTCGCGAACCCTCTGAATCGCCGGCAACAGCAGCGCGGCCAGAATGGCGATGATCGCGATCACAACCAGAAGTTCTATGAGCGTGAACGCAGGATGCTCAGCAGGCCGATGGGTAGGAGAACGATTCCGGTAATTCCTGCTGTACTTGTCGTCTGCGAACACGTTCATCTGCGGACCTCTGTTTCGGTTTTGGTTCGAATCGTCCACAGCTTGATCGTCGGATCGCCGCCCGCGACTGCTAGCGATCCACCGTCCGGGGAAAACGCCACGGCGACCACGCGGCTGTCGTTGCCTGTCAAAGTGGAACGCAACTGCCCTGACGATACATCCCACAGCTTGACAGATTGATCATCGCTGCCTGAGGCGAGCGTTCTTCCATCGGGCGAAAAGGCGACCGCGTACGCAGCACCCGTGTGTCCGACAAGAACATCACGCTTGCGGCCTGTGGCGACATCCCAGAGAACTATCGCGCTGTCGTAGCCCGCGGAGGCCAGCAGTTTACCATCGGGCGAAAAGGCGATCCGGCGCACCCACCCGCTATGTCCTTCGAGCGTCGAGCGATACCGTCCGGTCAGAGAATCCCACAACTTGATTGTGGTGTCGCACCCACACGATGCAAGGATCTCGCCATCTGGGGAAAAGGCGATGCCGAGGGCGCCCGCATCGTCGACTTTCAACGTCTGCCGCTCAATCCACGTGTCGGTGGCCCACAGCTTGACAGTTCCGTCGTCACTCGCCGACGCAAGCATCTTACCGTCGGGCGAGAACGCCAAACCGTGGACCGTCTTCTCATGCACCACACCAAGCGTGCGCAGTTCACGCCCCGCCTCGACGTCCCAGATTTCGATCGATCGATTGTAGCCTCCAGAGGCCAGCCGCTTTCCATCGGGGGAGAACGCGGCACAAACGACCCAGTGACCATGCCCGGAAAACGTGGCTCGCTCCTTACCCGTCGGGAGATCCCACAGTTTCACTGTCTGGTCCTTGCTCGCTGAGGCGAGTAGACTGCCGTCCGGGGAGAAAGTCGCAAAATCCGCCTCCAGCGTGTGTCCTCGGAGTGTATCTCGAAGCGTCGCGCTGGTCGCTTCTCCACCTTGAAGTGAAACGCGCGCGTCTGGCTTCGAGATCCAGCCTTTGGGCAGAGCGGGCGGCACAACCGCACTACGCGGAGTCGGCTCAGGCTGCGGTTTCTGTACACCGGAACGCCTCGCGGCCCAGAGTAGCCCCACGAGCGCGACCGCGAGCGCGGCGGCAACTGGCGCGGTCACGATGGTACGCTTCCACCAGGGCAGTTCGACGATCCCCGACGCCACGGTCGGACGGCCGGAGAGATAATTGCCAATGTCGTGCGCCAGTTCGCCAGCCGATTGGTACCGGTCGTCGCGTGACTTCGCCAATGCTTTCAATATGATCGCGTCCACGCTGCCATTGATCGCCCGCTTGTGCCGCAGAAGCCAGCGGCGACGCTTGCGCTGGTTCGGCGCCTTCCCCGCCAGCACGGTGCTGGGCGGCGTCGGCTTGGCGTTCTGAATATTCTTGAGCACGTCGGCCATATTGCCCACGAC
>Ga0187892_10003489_pt1 | contig 28626 bp, 26 predicted proteins | sample MA1701073metaG_FD_139345 | JGI IMG/M metagenome (GOLD analysis project Ga0187892, IMG submission 139345) | Bio-ooze microbial communities from a basaltic lava cave in the Kipuka Kanohina Cave System on the Island of Hawaii, USA - MA170107-3 metaG ... | reverse complement strand
TACGATGATATCAACCGTTATAAAGACGCTACGTGGCACCATGTTTCAGTGCCATCTTAAAAACAGCCACTGAATTTATTGAAGTTTTTACCTACCCCAGCCTCTCAACTGTCGAAGATGGGTAAGGGGATCGTTATGAGGATCATCCCCTTCTTGAACATTGACAGGTTGGCGCCCATCAGTCGCCGGCTCGCTTCTCGGCGGCTTGCCCGTGGTGGGTTCGCGCCGGGGGGCCCGAGAGTGCCGCGTAGCGGTCCATTCGCGTCATCGCACGAGATCCGATCACGATCCTCATCGCATGTAATGGATACCATCGATCGCCGCATGAAATCAAGCGAGGGGCGCGGTCCTTGGCAGTTATCGATCCGGCTTGATCCGGCGTCGCAACCGTGATACTCACATGATTGCTTCTCCACTGATCTTTTTGTCTACTTGCGCCAACCTACCGAAGGAGGTGTGTCATGTACCTGGACCCGGCCGCTCTTATCGCCATTATTGCAGGCATTCTGATCCTCGTGCGTCCCGCTTTGTTGAATTACATCGTCGCCCTCTATCTCATCATCATCGGGGTTCTGGGGCTAATGCGCTAGCAGCGCAACCCCGCGCCTTGGTCTCCGACCGATCCGGCGGGGGTAGATGCCGGGCTCCGCCGTCTGCCGCATGAAGGCACGCCCGAGGGCATCGCAAACTGTTCCTTAGGGCGCATGACACGGAAATGTGCTTCCCCGCTCAACAAGGGCAGCCTGATCACGATCAAGTTGCATGCCGGAACCGGCGAGACAACTATTGTCCTTATTTTTTAATGCGATAGCCGGCGACTGAATCGAGCAACGGATTTGGCAACCAGGCAACTCAGAGTTTCTTACCGCTTCGCGGCGTAAGAATTACGGACAATAGCCAGGAGAGCCGTCAGGTCGTCGGCACGCTGCTCTTCGACGGCTACCTCTTGTAAGACCTACAAGCCCACAGGTAATTAATACGTAATTGTTACCACACCACGTTGTCGGGCCGATCTTAGCACGGCGTAGCATGACGCAACTTACTGAACAGAAGAGTATATTGATCCAGGACCCCGTATGGCGCGGATGTTGATGAACCTACCCTGACTGAGAACCGAAAGTCAGCCGAATCCTTATGTAAGACACCGACATGAACTGGAACGAGATCACCGATAAGCTCTTGAAAAGGGAATGCTCAGCATTGGAAACCTATCAACAGGTGTTGCGCAAAGAGGGGCAAGAATTGGGGCGCAACGCGGAGTTTCAAGAATTAGTCACCATCCTTAGAGACCATCAGCTGGCCGTCTCGCAGCTCGAGGTCCGGATCCAGCAGCCGGAGCGCAGTGCGGCCCGAAACTTCGGGGGATGGGGTACCTGGTCCAAGGTCGTCATAGGAGCGGCAAACATCTTCGGCGATAGGATAGTATTAAGGGCTTTGAAGGCAGGTGAGGAGTCCGGCTTTAAGCGCTATCAAGAGGTGCTGGAGGCTGACGCCGCGCCGGCGGAGCTGAAACCGCTGTTCCTGGAGCTGCTCGCGAAGCAGCAAGCGCATATACGGATCTTGGACGGGCTCATGTCCAAGACTGAGTATTCGATTGGCAGATGAAATAATCCCCTTGGCACCACGGCATCCCCAACCATGAACGGGAGCATCGGTTACCGATTAAGCGGCAACGGTTCGTACCTGGGACGGGAGCTTGTTCAGGACTAGCTGTTGAAGCTCGACCTTTTTGCTCGCGTTGTCGATGTCAATGCCAACAAGGTTCCCGTTGGCATCATAGTCCACCACAACCCCTTCGGAAATTTCTCGGCTCTCGACACTCAGTTGTTCGGAGAGGTCGATATACAAAGAGTCCGTGTCGGCGTAGTAATTCAATTTCATAGCTTGAAACCTCGGTCCGGGAAAGCATTATGGATCGTGACCTTATCCTCTAACGTGACAACCCGCAAGTAGCGGCCGCCAAGCTCAGGGCAGGCGGCCCAGAATCTATAGCGGTTCTGCTTCTGGGGTTCCGAACGAACCGGCTTCTGAACAACTCGAATGCACCATTCCTTCTTGAGATATGGGCGCTTCCGTAGAACCTCATTCTCGAAGTATTCGGTGAACCGATTGGCCGTCATGTTTAACAGGATACCGCAATGGCTTTGGGGGTATCTGTAGGCCTTGCTAGGGCTTTCGTGAGCGGCACAATTGACCTGCCTTGGGCGAAAATCTAGGATATCCTATCCCTATCCCTTTCTCTGTACGTTGTCTATGGCGTCGCATCGCACACAGGCCGCACCTCGCGCGAAAGAAGCGACACCGGTCTTCTGCTGTCCGGACTGCTCCCCCGCCCGACGACACGAAGGAAGCAGACCGGCCAGAGGATCTTGCGGCTCGCTTTCTTATTGTGGGCGTCGGAGCTTCCGCCGGAGGGCTGGAGGCCTTCACGCTCTTGCTCAAGCATGTGCCGGTAGACACCGGCATGGGCTTCGTGCTTGTGCAGCATCTGGACCCGGTGCATGAAAGCGGCTCGCATCGTTGATCTTTCGCGCTTCTTCCTCGGATGATTACCCGATGGACGAATCGAAGAGGTGTTTGAGGTACAATGAGGCGCTACCGCTAATGTGATGCGACAGGCACTCAAGGCGTCATAGCAATCGCATCACAGCACGTATTCCGTCTGAGCCGGCCCATGGGGGGCGTGGCACCGCACGACGGTTTTCTGAGGAGTTACTATATGGGTATGAAGTTATACGTTGGCAACATGGGTTACGGCATCCGCAGCAGTGATCTGGAACGGCTGTTCTCGGCTCATGGTACTGTACGTTCCGCCGAGGTAATCACGGATCGTAGCACCGGGCAGTCCAAAGGGTTCGGCTTTGTTGAGATGGGCAGTGACCAGGAAGCGAAGGCGGCCATCGCCGCCCTCAACGGTAAGGAGATGGACGGCCGGACCGTAACGGTCAATGAGGCCCGCCCCAAGGAAGGCGGTGGTGGCCGTGGCCCGGGTGGCTACGGCGGAGGTGGGGGCGACAAACGCGGTGGTTATGGAGGCGGAGGACGCCGGTACTAGCGAGCGCCGATTCGCCGACAGTCCCTTTGGCGTAAGGGGTCAGCGTTTTAGGTATCCCCACATCCCGACGGCCGTGGGCTAGCTTTCTTTCCGGAGGTCCTGGTCGCGGTGGGACATGTGTTGAGTATATCACAAATAAGTTGAGCCTGGCCCCTTTAACCCTAGGATCGCCAACCGAGCTGTCAAGCTCGGCTCCGATCCGTCACCGCTTCTGCATGGCATAGAACAGGCAATCGCTGCGCGCGATCGCTGCAGACACGGTCATCATTACCGGCACCATCGCGCGCCGGATGCGCACAAGCCCACCGGTGTTCGTGAACAGCTCGGCGCTCACCTCGACGCCGTCGCCGCCGCGGGCATCGAACGGCCACGTGCCCGGAGGCCCGAGCCATCCGAGCACGATTCCGGGCTCGACCGGGTCGAAGTTGTGGCGGTCCATGTCGCTGCGCACCGTGAGGTTCGCTCCCTCGACCGGAGCGTCACCGAACGCGAGACGGACGTCGGGATGGACCCTCACGCGAACGGGATGATGCAGGATCTCCATGGCCTGCCACCGCTCGGCACGCACGCTCAGGTCTTCGACCGACAGATAGCGCTCGAGGCCGGCGAGCGCGACCGCATCGGCGACGGGGTCCTGGGCTCGCCCGCATTCGACCACGATGCTCGCCGTGAAGCGCTCGGTCGCTTCGATCAACGTGCCGAGGCGCAGATCGCTCAGCATGTAGCGATCTGCGAACAGGCCCGTGAGGCCCAGGTGAGCCGCATCCGCGACCGTGCCGACGCCATACGCGGGGCTGCGCCCGCTGTTGTTGTGCAGGTCGATGAGCGCCTCCGGTCTCACTGCCTCGAGCCGCTCGATCAGCTCCAGCGAGCGCTCACCCTCGATCCCCCCGAATGGCGGCGCGAAGCAGCGGTTCGCATCACGGGCGTGCGGTAATGCGCGGTGCGACCACGGAGGCGCGGCGAGCGCGGCCTCGACCGAACCGATGTAGAAGACCGCGTCGGTCGCGGGCGCGACGCCGGAGCGGAGCCAGGCGTGAACCGCGCGGACGCCGCTCGGCTCGTTTCCATGGAGCAAGGTCGTGACGATCCGAGTTCGCGACCGGTCGCGACCCGGAACGCGCAGCAAGGTGGCGCGATCGAGCTCGCGCAACCAGTGTTCGACCTTACCCGGCAGGTGCGCGAGGCGCGCCTCGTTCAACAACTGGATCCGCTGCGTCATGGGATCGACCAGGTATGCACGGGCGCGCCGAGCTCGGAGTGGTCCAGGTACTCGCCGAGCATGCGCGCGAGCGCCTCCTTGCGCCCGAGCTTGTCCTCGAGCGCGGCGAGTCGGCTGCGCTGCCATTGCGCGCCGGTCTGTCCGGTGCTGGCGCGGCGCCCGATGATCTCAAGCCACCGCTCGCACTCGTCGGCGTCGATTGCTGCGTGTAGGAGCCCGCGCTGGGCGACGGGCAGGAGCTCGTGCACGAGCTCGCGCGCGCCGATCGCCAGCAGCCCTTTGCCCTGCGGCCAGAGCAGCTCGACGGCGAGGCCGTGTTGCGCGGCGCGGTAGAAGTTGCACTCTGCAACCTCGAAGGGGACGGAGTCGAGCAGCGCGGGGCTTCGCGCCAGCTCGAGCGCGAGGCCCACGAGGAACGCCGCGCTCGCCATCATGTCGGCGACGGTCGGCCCCGAGGGCAGCGCGCGCATCTCGATGCGCAGATGGCCGCCTTCCGCCGGGTCGTACACCGCTCGGTTCCAGCGCCACACCGTGCCCTGGTGAAGCCGCAGCTCGCCGAGCAGCGGAATGCCACCCGCGCGCGTGACGGCGACCGGGTCCTCGTCGGTCATGACCGGCAAGAGCGGCTCGTGCAGCTCGACGCTCTCCTGGAACAGCTCGAGCGCGCCGCGCGTCAGCCAATCGACACCGAAGCACACGCGCGGCACGCCGCTCCGCGGCCCGTGGTTGGTCGGACGATCGTCGACGGCCTGCTTGAACAGCGCGACCCGCGTCTCCTCCCACAGCCGATGGCCGAGGAACGTCGGCGAGTTGACCGACACGGCGAGCGCCGGTGCGGTGGCGAGCTGCACGGCATTGTACACCGCGCCGAACTCGGAAGGGTTCACCCGCAGGTGGATCTGCAGCGAGGTGTTCGCGCCTTCGTAGGTGACGTCGTCACAGCGGATGTCGAGCGGGTCCTCGCCGTCGATGCGTACGTGGAAGGGCTCACGCCGCAGGCGGCGGATGCCGGTCGACAGCGCGCGATAGCGCGGCAGATTGGTCATCGCCGAGGACTCCAGGTCTTCGGCCGTGAGCGTCGGCAAGATGCCGGTCAGCGCGATGCGCGCATCGTGCGCCCTGGCGATGGCGCGCAGGCGCATCAGACACTCGTCGAGCTGCTTGCCGGGAGAGGCGAAGGGTGTCCCCGCCAGCGCGATCGGGAGCGTGTTGCACTCCAGGTTGAAGCGGTTGAGCTCAACCGCGAAGCGCGGGTCGCACGCGTCGGCGAGCACGCGTTCGTTGATCGGCCGCGGGCGGCACGTGGCCCCGACCATCGACATCTCGAGCTCTGCCCCGAGCGACGGCGCGCCGACCCCGAAGCGTTCTCGCGAAAGGAGCTCGGCGAGCGCTCGCAGGTCCTCGCGCAGGCGCTGCGAGAAGCGCGCGTAGTCGTCTTCTTCGAAATGATCTCTATCGATGTTCAGGCCCAAGCTCGTATCCTCTGTAAACGATAAGACATCCAACGCGGTACGTAGATTTTACAAGCACGCGTCAGGATATGGAAAGTGCAGATTGCGCACCCACAGGAGGTGGCCCGAACAGTCTTATGCCAAATCTCCGTGTGAGTGGCAGTGGTCTCGACAGGCCTGGGCCACTGCCGCTCTCAGGCGAGTGCGAACTTCAGGTCCTGAATAAGGTCCTCCACATCCTCGATCCCCACGGATAAGCGCACCAGGGTGTCACCGATGCCGAGTGCTTCCCGAGTCTCGGCAGGCAATGAGGCATGGGTCATGAGGGCGGGATGCTCGATGAGGCTCTCGACACCCCCTAGACTCTCGGCCAAGGCGAAGATCCGGCAGCGCTCGAGAAACCGCCGGGCATCCTCGAGCCCGCCCTTGAGCACCACCGTCAGCATGCCGCCCGAACCGCGCATCTGGCGCCGCGCGAGCGCATGCTGGGGATGGCTTGCGAGACCTGGGTAATAGACCCGCTCGACCTTGGGGTGGCGCTCCAACCACTCCGCAACCGCCGTGGCGTTCGCCGTGTGCCGCTCCATGCGCAGCGCCAGGGTCTTCATACCGCGCATAACGAGGAAGCTTTCGAAGGGGCTCGCGATAGCTCCGATCGCATTCTGCAGAAAAGCGAGTCTCTCGGCCAAAAGCTCGCTTGCGGTGACCACCACCCCGCCCACGATGTCCGAATGGCCGTTGAGGTACTTGGTCGCCGAGTGCACCACCAGGTCGAAACCGAGCTCGATCGGCCGCTGCGCCCAGGGCGTGGCGAAGGTGTTGTCCGCGACGCTCAGGACCCCGCGCTCGCGCGCCACTTCCGCGACCATTCCGAGATCGACGAGCTTAAGCAGTGGATTACTGGGCGTCTCCACCCAAATCATCCGGGTATTGGGGCGGATGGCCCGCTCGAGCGTCCCGCGATCGGGTAAGGGAGTGAAGGTGAAATCGAGTCCCGCCGAGCGCCGTCGTACCCCCTCGAAGAGCCGAGTCGTGCCGCCGTAAAGATCGTCGAGAGCAACGATGTGCGCGCCGCTGTCGAGTAGATCAAGCACGGTGGCAATGGCGCTCATGCCCGAGGCAAAGGCGAAGCCGTCGCTACCGCCTTCGAGGTCGGCCACGCAGCGCTCGTAGGCGAGCCGGGTGGGGTTTTTAGTCCGCGAGTAGTCGTAACCCTGATGCACGCCCGGACTCGATTGCACATAGGTCGAGGTTGCATAGATCGGGGTCATCACAGCCCCGGTCGCGGGATCCGGAGGTTGCCCCGCGTGGATGGCGCGGGTAGCGAATCCGTGGGGTTTGTCGGGCGGGGACATGGTTAATCTTCTGCTATTTCATCCGGCGGCGGAGATAGTTCAAGAGGTCGATGCGCGTGATGAGGCCAAGGAATTTCTGATCCTCGACGACGATGGGGACCATGCCCTGCTCATAGATGCCGAAGAGATCCTTGATGGGTGTTTGGGGTGCGACCGTCTGCAAGCGCGTGATCATGATCGCCGCGACCTTTTCTCGGAACCGCTTGTCGTCGCCGTAGACCGCGTGGAGCACGTCGGACTCGTCGATGATGCCCACGATCCTATCGCCTTCGAGCACGGGGAGCTGGGACACGTCGTAGAGCTTGAAACGCCCGTAGGCCGTGAGTAGCGTGTCCCCGCGCCCGACCGTGACGACCGCCCGCGCCGAATGCGGCCGCGAGATGAGGTCGCGCAGATCCCCTTGCCGCCCGCGCTCCAGGAACCCTTGGTCCGCCATCCAGTAGTCGTTGTACATCTTGGACAGGTACTTGTTACCGCTGTCGCAAGCGAAGGTCACCACCCGCTCGGGCTGGTCGCGCGTCCGGCAATACTGCAGCGCTGCGGCGAGCAGGGTCCCCGACGAGGAGCCAGCGAAGATCCCCTCCTTGCGCAGCACCAGCCTTGCGGCCTCGAAGCTCTCCGCGTCCGTGATCGTGTAGGCCTCGCGCACCCGCGAGAGATCGCAGATAGAGGGAACGAAGTCCTCACCTATGCCCTCAACCAACCAGGAGCCCGCCTTACCCAGTGTCCCCGTCTTGACGTAGGGCGCGAGCACTGAGCCCTCGGGGTCCGCAAGCACCATCTTGACCTCTGGGGCGACCCGCGCGAAGTAGCGGCTCAAGCCCGTCAGCGTGCCGCCCGTACCGACCCCGCAGACCACCGCGTCGAGCCTCTGGCCCATCTGCGACCAGATCTCCGGCCCTGTGCCTTCCTCGTGCCCTTTCGGGTTGGCGGGGTTGGAGAACTGATTGACGTAGAAGGCACCCGCTCGCTCGCGTGCCAGGCGCTCGGCAATGTCCTGGTAATACTCTGGGTGGCCGCGCCCGACGTCGGAGCGCGTCATCACTACTTCCGCTCCCAGCGCCTTAAGGTGGAAGATCTTCTCCTGGCTCATCTTGTCGGGGATGACGAGCAGGAGCCGGTAGCCCTTGCGGGCAGCGATGAGGGCCAGCGCAAGCCCGGTGTTCCCGGCCGTCGCCTCGATGAGGAGACCGCCCGGACCGATCTTGCCCTCATGCTCGGCCGCCTCGATCATGGAGCGGGCAATGCGATCCTTGATGGATCCGCCTGGATTCTGGCTCTCGAGCTTGACGAAGAGCCGGCACGGCCCGATGTCGAGCTGGGTGATCTCTACCAGCGGCGTGTTGCCAACTAGTTCGATAACGTTGCTCACGGGTGCACCTCCGCCTGACGATGTCCCTAGCTTAACCACATCAGCCTAACGGACGCTAGAGGCGCAAGCCGCCAATCGCGCTAGAATACGGGTTGTATAGTGAGGCGCGTATGGTACGGAGGAGCAATGGAGCAGACAAACGTTGCGGAACAATGGGCAGGACGTGGGTTTAGCTGTGCTATCTGGACCGACCCGCCCGGGCAGGTCTGGGCCGACTTCGTCCACGGCGCCGATGAGATCGTAATGCTAATCGATGGGGAGATTGAGGTGTCATTTCGGGGGCGAACGCTCTACCCTCGGCCAGGCGAGGAGGTTTTGATACCGGCCGGCACGAGCCACGCGGTCAGAAACATCGGCAAGACCACGAACCATTGGTATTACGGTTACCGTCTTGCGCGCGGCGAATAGCAACCTAAGGAAGCTCTGTAAAAGTGTCGCGAGCAAGCCCAGATGCGCGAAGCCGCGGAGCGAGTCGCGAGACATATCAGATAGATAGGCGAGCGACGCGCGAGCACGCGAAGACGCGGGGAGCGGCCCAAGGACGGCCGCGCTTTGAGGAGCGAGGAACGCAGATGGGCTGCGCAGTAACCTTTTCAGAGCTTCCCTGAGATGATCACTGCCGCTTATCGCTGGATCGATCGCAACATTCTTGAGCTCGGCCGTGAGATGCGGCTGTCGTATCTGCCGCCGCTCATGGTCTACCTTGGGGCGGGCATCTCTGGCCTGACCGGCATCGTCGGCACCTTCTTCGTCAAGGATTACCTAGGCCTCTCCGCCGCCTTCCTCGCCGCGCTCGGCTTCTGGGCGGGGATCCCCTGGGTGCTCAAGATGCCGCTGGGGCATCTGGTCGATCTCATCTGGCGCTGGAAAAGCTTGCTTGTCTATCTGGGCGCGAGCCTCATCACGGTGAGCCTCCTCATCATGGTGTTCCTTATCGGCGAGCGCGAGGCCATGACGGCCATCATGCCGGCGGAGGCGTGGTTCGTGGTGAGCGCGCTGCTCGCGCCGATCGGCTATGTGATCCAGGACGCGGTCGCCGACGCGATGACTGTCGAGGCGGTGCCGCGCGTCGATGAGGATGGGCGGCCCATCGATCCGGCCACCCGCAAGCTCATGCACACCACCATGCAGACGCTCGGGCGTGTGGCTATCATCGGCGGCAGCACGCTGGTGGCGCTAATAAACCTCTATCTCTTCACCGGCGTGGAGAAGCTTCCGCAAGCGGAGATCGCGCAGATTTACCGAGACGTCTATTTAATGGCGCTCAGCATCCCCGCGATCTCGGTGCTGGGTGTGGTGAGCGCCTCGCTCCTCAAGGCGCGCGACCGGCGCCGGCTGCTACGCGCGGGCAAGAGTCGCGCCGAGGTGCAGGCGCTGATCCTGGAGCAGGTTGATGCGACCAAACCCAACTGGTGGATCCTCGGCGGCAGCCTGCTGTTCGTAGTGTTCACGCTCGCCGTGGGTCTCGGTAATCTGCCCTACAACGAGGAGATCGTGTTTGTGGGCTCTTTCGCCATCGTCACCTTTCTCATCGAGCGGCTGACGCGCGAGCTCAGTCCCGAGGCGCGGGCGACGCTCATCGGCACTGCTATCGTCATCTTCGCCTTCCGGGCCACGCCCACTCCGGGGCCCGGTGTCACCTGGTGGATGATCGATGAGCTCAAGTTCGATCAACATTTCCTCTCAGTGCTATCGCTAATCGCAAGCGCGCTCACCTTGGTCGGGATGTTCATCTTCCGCCGCTTCATGGCCGAGCGCTCGATCGCCTATGTGGTCGGCTTCCTGACCGTTGTTGGTTTTGTATTGGCGCTGCCCATCCTCGGCATGTACCACGGCCTGCACGAGTGGACGGCCGCGCGCACCGGCGGAGTGGTGGATGCGCGCTTCATCGCGCTGGTCGACACCGCGCTCGAATCGCCGCTCGGTCAGATCGCGATGATCCCGATGCTGGCCTGGATCGCGAACTCCGCTCCCGCCAACCTCAAGGCCACCTATTTCGCAGTAATGGCTTCCTTTACTAACCTCGCGCTCTCGCTGAGCCAGCTCGGCAGCAAGTACTTGAACCAGATTTTCATCGTCACCCGCGAGGTCCGTGACCCCGCGACCGGCGCCCTCCAGGTGCCCGCCGACTACAGCCAGCTCGGGACTCTGCTCAGCGTGCAGATCCTGCTTGGCCTCGCCTTGCCCTTCGGCGCGATCCTCTTCGCCCGCCTCTCCAAGTTCCGCAGCGCTTGACATACCGCCGGCAAGGATCTGGGCCCGAGCTGCAAATCATCGCGGCGGTCCCGTTGAATGTTCTTGCCGGACTCTTATGGCTACCGACCTGGACAATCGGCGTTGGACGCGGTAGGGATCACGCGTGAACGATGCTGGCGGTACGCCTGGGTTCTTGAGTTTTCTCGATAGCTTCGTTATGTGCGCTACCGGTTAGGTGAGCTACACTAAAGCAGCAGAAATTTGTGAGGCTTTGCGATGAACACGAAACTGCTTGAGCTTTCGATCGATGAGCGCATCAAACTTGTCGAGGACTTGTGGGACAGCATCGCTGCGGAGCAGGAGGTGCTGCACCTCACCGACGAACAGAGGGCGGAGCTCGACCGACGTCTCGACACTTACGAGGCTGACGGCAACCGCGGCCGCTTAGCGACTGACGCTATAGCTGAGATCCGAAGTAAGCTGTGACCTTCGAGGTTCGACTCCGCCCGGAGGCAGAACAGGACTTATCAGATGCGGCGTTTTGGTATGAAGGGCAACGGCCGGGGCTTGGAAAGCACCTCTTCCAACTCCCTGTTCTTCCGGGACAGGCTACTGTGTTTTCTCCCTCTCCCTCCGGGAGAGGGTTGGGGTGAGGGGGATCAGAATAATCGACGAAAAAGTGTTTGATTTGATTCCCCTCATCCTAGCCTTCTCCCGGAGGGAGAAGGAACTTCCAGATTTGTCGAAGTCGGTCTGTATAACATTGGCTGTGTGAGAATCCAACGGACCAAAAAGCGCACGACGGTGCGCTGTGCGCACGCGGAACAAGGTTATGCTTGATGAATATCACGTTATCGGAGAAACTGGCATGCGTTAGGCCGCCAGGGCCACCTTTGGCTTTGAACTTTGAGGAATGGTTGCGTCCGGTCGTCTCATCGTCATCTCCAGGTGCCACAGCACAAAGAATACCGATGGCCCGTTTACTTATCGACCTGCCCAAATTTCTCAGACCAGTTCTTTATACAGTACATATGGTAACTTTAGTATGACACGTTACACCAAAAGCATGTGTTTTATTCTAATGCCTTTTAAGAAGGAATTCAAGAATCAATGGGAATTAGCATTTACGCCTGCGATTGAAGAATGTGACCTTTATCCCTGGAGAGGTGACGACAAGACACTAGGAACTAACATCATAATAAGAGACATAACGCGCTGTATCCATGAATCCTCGATCATTATCGCGGACCTAACCGAGAAAAATCCGAACGTAATGTATGAACTCGGTTTAGCCCATGCAGCAAAGAAACCCGTGATTATGCTGGCTCAGCAGCGCGAGGATATACCTTTCGATGTCGCTCATATTCGGTATTTGTTATATGACGTTCGAGATTTACGTAAATTGAAAAATGATCTGATCGAGATGATTCGAAATACTCTGAAAATGAGGACGGGGGAATTTCCAGATTTATTCCCCGAACTCAAGCTCCACGATCCTAAGGATATAAGAGAACTCGAATATTTGCGTGACCATGCTCCGAAAATAGAAATCACTGCAACTCCTGACACCGCAGACATCTTTTTTAACGACAAGTTTATTGGGGTGCCTCCACTAACGATACGATTAAACAAAAAAGTAGAGAGGAATACAATCTCAGCTTCTGCAATAGGATTTTTCGAATATCACTTAGACATAACGAACAAAGATATCGAACGAGGTAATATTGAAATCCGCTTGGAACGCCGAAGCGATAACCTGAGCGTTATAAGTAAACGCGTACCGCGGTGGCTACGGTATAGACGAAGAGACCCAAGCAATCCGGTTTTAATGAGGGCTATAGCGCACTATCTCCACGACTTGAAAGAGAATGAGGAGTCTATAACGGAGGTAGATGAATTGTTGCAGGTCGCCCCAGCGTGGTATTCGGCTTACGTCTTAGCAGCCCACGTGAGGTGGGAAATAAAGCCTGAAGAAGCCCTAGAGCACCTCAACAGGGTGATAGCGCTTAGACCTGATCATTACGTTGGGTACTATAACCTCGCGTGCTTTTACGCTGTTAGCAGAAATGATTTCCAAACTTCGATTAACTATCTTCAGAAAATCTTAGAAGGTCAAAGGCTGATGAAGACTTATGTAAGTTCTGAACAGAATATCGACACTGATCCAGATTTTAATGCTCTTAAGGTAGATGCGACCTACGCGCAACGATTTCATAGCATCAGCGATTCTCTTCGCCAAGCAGGAGCCAGTAGTCCTGCCGAAAAGGCTGTATAACAACTCGCTCAAACCGACGCCCGGGATCGCTGTGGGCCTTATCGGCAAGGTAGCCCGTATGCAGCGCAGCGGAATACGGGGAGACCGTTCCGCGACAGCTCTGGACGCTGCACGACGGTCCCGTTTCATCAAGGCCGCGACATCTCGCCGGTTTTGCTTCGGCCCATGTCGGGCGTACACAAGGCACTCAAGCCGACGCCCGGGATCGCTGCCGTTTCCCGAGCGTTTGTGGCGGGCGCGACTTAGCGTGAACGTTGCGCCCCTAGGAGAGAAGGTGAATGAGAAAGCCAACCGTATTTATCTGTAGTTCGACAGAGGGGTTGCCGATCGCCAAGGAGTTCGCGGTGCAGTTGGAGCCGTCCGCGAGCCCGACGCTCTGGTCAGAGGGCGTCTTCCATCCTGGCAAGACTGTTACCGAATCGCTCACGGAGGTGGCGGATCGAGCTGACTTCGCCATCTTCGTGCTCACGCCTGACGTTACTGTTGGCACTCGCAAGCCTCGTTCACGAGTGCCACGCCCGAACGTGATCTTCGAAATGGGGTTTCTCGCCGGGCGAATCGGTCTCCCAAGAACTATTATCGTGCTCGCAGACCCCGAAAGAATGGAACTACCCACCGATCTCGCGGGAGTTATGTATGTCTCGCTTCGTACGCACCAGGAAACTGATCTACCGGCAAGCGTCGCTCCCGTAACAGCTGTCATAGGGAGGACTATTGCCGAACTCGGCCTTCGACCGGAACGACGCTCGGAGCTGTCTTCATGCTTCATAAGTTATTCGTGGACAGACAAAGATTTCGCCGCGCGCCTTCACGACGACCTGCAGGAGGTAGGCGTTCGCTGCTGGTTGGACGCAAAAGAAATAAAGGTGGGCGAAAGCATCTCCGAGCAAATTAACCGAGCTATCCAAGCACACGACAAGCTGCTCATAGTCTTTTCGCGATCTTCGATCCGCAGTTCATGGGTCCGCACAGAAATAAGGAAGGCTCTGGAGCTCGAGCGCGCACGCGAAAGTACTGTTCTCTTCCCGATCCGCCTTGATGATGCTGTATTAAACGCTGAGGTTACTGTCGATCGACTTAGGGACAGACTTATCATTGACTTCAGTGAGTGGCAGGACAGAAGTCAATACCAAAAAGCTTTCTCCCGGCTCGTGAGAGACCTTGCGATCAATGCATCGGTTGAGTCCGAAAGGCGCGAGTGATGCGTAGAAACCTCGCTGCGTACACGACTTGTCAGGTTTTCCTCAACTACCCGTTTGACGAGGCGTTCGAGGTACTCGCAGATGCCATGAGCTTTGCTGTAGTGGCCGGAGGTCTTCTCCCGGTATGTGCGTACGATTTGACGGCACCGGACAAGCCACGCCTGGAGATGCTGGTCGACGCGATCCATAGCTGCCACTACTCCGCCCACGATCTGTCCCGTTCTCGTGGCGAGGGTCCTGACAATTTCGCTCGGATGAACATGCCGGTTGAGATGGGCATGGCGCTCTTTCATGCTTTGCACACACAAAGGCGAGATCATCGATGCTTGTTTTTCGTGTCTTCGGCACACGAGTACAAGGCATTCGCCTCCGACTTGGCCGGTCTCGATCCGCGACTCCACAATGGCGACGAGACACGCTTACTTACGGACATGTATGAATGGCTCAGAGGTGTTGTGCCCCCCAGTCTTTTTAATGCTCAGCCGGCGGTGGAGGTAGTGGACAAATTCATCGAGTTCAAGACCCGCCTCAAGAGTATCCGCGGAAGTGGCACTGGTGGACGACCATCGCACGACGAGAGTCGAGAGGTCATGTATCGCTTGTGCCAAGAGGCGGGCTGGTGGGACTGGAGAGCAAGCAGGATGGGGAAAGACGAGTTTCCGCTTGTGCCCATCGCGTTTAAGCAGTGAGGAACTCAACACAGACCGCGCTTGCGGGGCCCTGCCATCGTGGAGAACCCATCTCGGGCTCGCTATGCATATCCCCAGGGTCGGGGCATTCGAACTCCAGACTGCGGCAAAGTGATCGAACTCCCGGAGGTCGGCGGCCTACACCATCATTACCTGAGGCAAACGGCTTTTTAAGGGAGCGAACGTAGCGTCCCCAACTAGCCACGTGCGAATTTTCGGGAACGACAAGCTGATTCTTCGTGTATTATTCCGGGTGTTTTTCATCTTGGTCATCTCCCATCGGTGTATTTCTTGTAACGCTCCAAGTCTTCCCCATGCCTCAGCAGTTCATGGATGTCGGTGATTGTGTCGACGCCGCGCTCCGGCGTGTCGGCAAGCGCATCGTGCTGGCAGTGCCGCTCGCACTCGGCAACCCCGTGCTGCTGGCAAATGAGCTCTACCGGCGCGCGCTCCGCGATCGCTCGATTGCGCTTAAAATTTTCACCGGCTTGAGCCTGCGCAAGCCGCAAGCGTCGGGCGAGCTCGAACGCCGCTTCCTCGATCCGTTCCTCGCGCGGGTCTTCGGCAACTACCCGGAGCTCGACTACGTCGCGGCCGTGCGCGCGGGCCAGGTGCCGTCCAACATCGAAATCATCGAGTTCTTCCTCGAGCCGGGCGCCTATTTGGGTAACGCTTACGCGCAACAGCATTACCTCAGCGCCAACTACACGCATGTCGCCCGCGAGCTGCTCGCGCACGGCGTGAACGTCGTGGCGCAGATGATCGCAACGCGGGTGAGCGACGGGCGCACGGAATACAGTCTGAGCTGTAACCCGGACGTGACCGTCGATCTGCTACCGAAGCTCGACGCCGCCCGCCGCAGCGGGCGCGAGATCGTCACCATCGGCGTTGTGAATCGCCAACTGCCCTTCATGTTCGGCAGTGCCGAGATCGCGGAGAGCGCTCTGGATTTCGTCGTCGAACATTCGCGCTATGACTACGATCTCTACTGCCCGCCGAACCTCGCCATCAACACGGTGGAGTATTTGATCGGATTGTACGCCAGCGCCCTGGTGAAGGACGCGGGCACGCTCCAGATCGGCATCGGTGAGCTCGGGGACGCGATCGTCTATTGCCTGCAGATGCGCCATCGGCACAATGCTACCTGGCGAAGCGTCCTCGACGACTGTCGCGTGCGCGAACGGTTCGGTCAGGAGATCGAGCAGATCGGCGAAACCGAGCGTTTCGAGCGCGGCCTCTACGGCTGCACCGAGATGTTCGTCGACGGCTTTCTGGATCTCTATCGATCCGGGATCCTCAAGCGGCGCGTGTATGGCCACGCGCTCGTCCAAAGACTGCTCAACGAAGGCAAGATCACGGAACGCATCGATGCTCGAACTCTCGAGCGGCTACTCGAGGCGGGCCTGCCGCCGCTCCTCAATGAAGCCGCGTTCGCGTCCTTGCAGCAGGTGGGTATCATTGCGGCCGAGTGCAGTTACGAGAGCGACCGCATCCGCACTCCACAGGGCGAATGGCTGCCGGCGGATCTCTCGGACGCGGTGACTCGGGAACGGCTTGCGCACGAGTGTCTGGGCGCGCACCTGCGCGAAGGCGTGCTGCTGCACGGCGGCTTTTTCCTGGGGCCCAAAGGCTTCTATGCCGCGCTGCGTGACCTACCCGACGCCGAGCGGCGGCTTTTCAACATGACCGGCGTGGGCTTCATCAACCAACTCTACGGTGAGGACGGGGCGCTGCGCATCGCGCAGCGTCAGCATGCGCGCTTCATTAACACTGCGATGATGATCACGCTCACTGGCGCGGCAGTTTCGGACACCCTGGACGATGGGCAAGTCGTGAGCGGCGTCGGTGGACAGTACAACTTCGTGTCGATGGCGCATGCGTTGCCGGGCGCGCGCTCGGTGTTGGCGGTGCGCAGTGTGCGCACGAAGGCCGGCCGCACGACCTCCAACCTCGTGTTCAGTGCTGGCCACCCTACTATCCCGCGGCACCTGCGGGATGTGGTGATCACCGAGTACGGCATTGCGGAGTTGCGCGGCAAGACGGACAGCGAGGTCATCGCGGCACTGCTCAATATCGCCGATGCGCGCTTTCAGGACAAGCTATTAGCTGAGGCACAGGCTGCCGGCAAACTCCCACGCGACTACCGGATCCCTGAAGCTCACCGCAACAACACTCCCGAGGCGCTGGAGAGAGCGCTCGCGGGACATCGCCGCGCAGGGTTGTTCTCGGCGTATCCGTTTGGCAGCGACTACACCGCCGAGGAGCGGGTGCTGGCCCAGGCATTGAAGCGGCTGCGCAAGCGGATGGATACGGCGGCCGGCAAGGCTGCGGCCGTGGCGGCGGCGCTCCTGCGGCCGGGGATTTCGGCGCCCATGCGGCCGTATCTGCAGCGCATGGGGCTCGACCGGCCGCAAAACCTGCGCGAAAGGCTGCTGCAGAGACTGGTGGCAACCGAGCTCCGGGGGCTTTTATAGTCGGGGTCACTACTGCAGAAATTCCGCCAATGCCTTCGCCGTGTGCGATTGCTTGGGCAGGCGTGCCACGTCTTCAGGTGTTCCCTGCGCCGTGATGCGCCCGCCGCCGGCGCCGCCCTCGGGGCCGAGGTCTATCAGCCAGTCGGCCTCGGCGATGATGTCGAGGTTGTGCTCGATGATGACCACCGTATTCCCCCGAGTAACGAGCCGGTGCAGCACGCGTATTAGTTTCTCCACATCTGCCATGTGCAGGCCGATGGTGGGTTCGTCGAGCACGTAGAGCGCGGACGTTGCGCGCCTGGAAATGCCGTTCCCGAGCGACAGCTCGCCGGAATCCTCGGTCTTCGCCTTCGCTAGTTCCGTCACCAACTTGATGCGCTGCGCCTCGCCGCCCGAGAGCGTGGGCGACTGCTGGCCGAGCGTGAGATAGCTGAGGCCGACATCCTGTAGCAGTTCCAGCGCGCGGTATATGCGCTTGTGGGCGCGGAAAAACTCGACCGCCTCGTCCACGTTCATCGCCAGCACCTCGGCGATGGTCTTGTCGCGGTAACGCACCGCCAGCGTCTCGGCATTGAAGCGCGCGCCGTTGCAGATCTCGCACGCCACGGTGACGTCGGGCAGAAAACTCATTTCGATGGTTTTGATCCCTCGGCCCTCGCACACCTCGCAGCGCCCGCCGGCGAGGTTGAACGAAAACCGCGGCGGGCCGTAAGCGCGTAGCCGCGCCTCGGCGGTGTCGGCGTAGAGTTTCCGGATCTGATCCCAAAAGCCGGCATAGGTTGCGGGGCAGGAGCGCGGTGTCTTGCCGATGGGCGTCTGATCCACCTCACACACGTGCCGCAGGGCTTCGAAACCGCGGATCTCGTCGCAACCTACGAAACTCGCCCGGCCGCGTGTAGCGAGCGCGCGCTTCAGGTTGTCGTGCAGTACGCGACGCACGAGCGTGCTCTTGCCGCTGCCCGAGACGCCGGTGACGCACACCAGCCGCCCGAGCGGAATGGTGGCGCGCAGCTTCCTCAGGTTATGCATTGAGGCAGCGACGATCTCGAGTGCAGGGTCATTCCTGCGCCATGGCCGGCGCGGCAGCAGCGGATGCTTCAACGGATGCGCCAGGCAGCGACCGGTGACGGACTCGGGGGTGCGCGTGAGCTCGGCTAGCGATCCTTCGGCGACGATACGCCCACCGAGCTTGCCGGCACCCGGACCGAGATCAATCAGGTGCTGCGCCCGCCGTATCGTGTCTTCGTCATGCTCGACCACGACCACGGTGTTGCCCTTGTTCCGGAGCGCGCTGAGCGTGTCGAGGAGTTTTAGGTTGTCGCGGTGATGCAATCCAATCGTCGGCTCATCCAGTATGTAACAGACGCCGCGCAGGTTCGAGCCGAGTTGCGAGGCGAGCCGGATGCGCTGGGCCTCGCCGCCCGAGAGCGTGGGCGCGGAGCGATCGAGCGCGAGATAACCGAGCCCGAGCTGTTGCAGAAACTGCAACCGCGAGGCGAGCTCCGGCAGAATATCGCGCGCAATGTCGGCGCCGCGGCCGCGCAGTTTCAACTTGTCGAAAAAATTCTTCGCCGCTTCGACCGAGAGCGCGGCGAATTCCGCAATCGACCGGTTCTGGAATGCCACGGCCAACGCCGTGGGGTTGAGCCGCGTGCCTTCGCAACTCGGGCACACGCGTTCCTGGCCTTCCCACCAGTCATTCCACCAGATTTCCTCGCCGGTTTGTTCGCCATCGAAGCCGCTCATCATGAGCCCCGTTCCGTAGCAGCGCTCGCACCAGCCGTGCTTGGAGTTATAGGAGAACAGCCGCGGGTCGAGCTCGGGGAAGCCGCGGCCGCAGCTCGGGCAGGCGCGCTTGATGGAAAAGGTGGCGGTGTTCTTGCTGCGACCATTGGCGGCGGAGACGATCTGCAGCACACCCTTGCCTAGGTCGAGCGCGCGGTTGAGAGCCGCGCGCAATTCCTTCTCACCCTTCGGCGTCACCGCGATTTCACCCACGGGAAGTTCGATGTTGTGTTCCTTGAAGCGCGCGAGCCGCGGCCAGTTATTAGTCGGCGTCATGCCGCCGTCCACGCGCAAAACCTCGAAGCCCTTGGCGAGCGCCCACTTGGCGAGATCGGTGTAATAGCCCTTGCGCGCGGTCACCAGCGGCGCCAGCACCAGAACCCTTTGGCCCCGATACTCGGGCATGATACGCGCCAGGATCGCCTCCGCCGTTTGCACCTCGATCGGAACCTGACACTCCGGACAGTATTGCGTGCCGAGCTTCACGAACAGCAAACGCAGGAAGTGATAAATCTCGGTGAGGGTCGCGACCGTGCTCTTGCGTCCGCCGCGCGAGGTGCGCTGTTCGATGGCCACCGTCGGCGGCAGCCCGACGATCGCATCCACGTCCGGCCGCGACGCCGGTTGCACCAGCGAGCGCGCATAGGCGTTGAGCGATTCGAGATAGCGGCGCTGGCCTTCTTTAAAAAGAATATCGAACGCCAAGGTGCTCTTGCCGCTGCCCGAGACGCCGGTGACGACGGTAAAGCGCTCGCGTGGGATGTGCGCTTCGATGTTTTTCAGATTGTGCTCGCGCGCATGAAGGACGCGGATGGTGTTGTCGACCGCGCGCAAAGGCGCGACGGCGCGCTTCGGTACACCAGCGCGTTGGTTTGCGCGCTCGGCGTACTCTCGCAGCGCTTTCCCCGTATGACTCGTCGGATCCTCTGCCAGGTCTTGCGGCGTGCCGGTGCAGACAATCTCGCCGCCGGCATCGCCGCCTTCCGGGCCAAGATCGATGATCCAGTCCGATGCCCGGATCACATCGAGGTTGTGTTCGATCACCACCAAGGTGTTGCCCTCGTCGAGCAGCCGCTGGAAAGCCTTTAATAAAGTGGCGATATCATCGAAGTGCAGGCCCGTCGTCGGTTCGTCGAACAGAAACAGTGTGCCCCGGTTCTTGTCCTTGCGCGTCTTGGCCTCGGCAAGATGTCCGGCGAGCTTCAACCGCTGCACCTCGCCGCCGGAAAGGGTCGGCACCGGTTGCCCGAGCTTTAAGTAGGAAAGGCCGACGGCCACGAGCGGTTCGATCCCACGTATTATTCCAGGGTAGCTGGCGAATAACGCCGCCGCCTCCGACACGGTCATGTCGAGAACATCGGCAATGGATTTAGCGCCAGAGTTAATACTATTGAGCAGCTTCACTTCCAGCACCTCGGCACGGAAGCGTTTGCCGTCGCAGTCCGGGCAGCGGATGTACACGTCGGAGAGGAACTGCATCTCCACATGCTCGAAGCCCGCGCCACTACAGGTCGGACAGCGGCCGTTGCCGGCGTTGAACGAAAACATGCTCGAAGTGTAACCGCGTTCACGCGCGAGCGGCTCGCCGGCAAAGAGCTTGCGTATCCCGTCCAGCGCGCCGACGTAGCTCGCCGGATTCGAGCGCGTGGTCTTGCCGATGGGCGACTGGTCCACCAGCAACACGTCCTCTATCAGTTCGTGACCGCGAATTGCGCGGTGGCTCCCCGGCGTTTCCTTCGGCCGGCCCTTGAGCTTGGCGAGCGCGTTGTACAGCACGTCCTCTACCAGCGTGGATTTGCCCGAGCCGGACACGCCGGTGATGCACACCAGGCGCTTGAGCGGGATCTTTACGTCCACGTTTTTCAAGTTGTTCTCGGTCGCACCGAGGATTTCTATGGTGGTATCGGCGGGCGGTTTTGATTGCGCGTGCGCGACGACGGACTTCGCGCCGTTAAGGTATTGCGCCGTGAGCGAGCGCTTCGATCGTTTCAGTTCCTCCGGTGCGCCGAAGAACACGATCTCCCCGCCGCGCTCACCCGGACCGGGACCGATGTCGAGAATGCGGTCGGCGGCGAGCATTACCTGCGGATCGTGCTCGACCACCAGCAGGGTGTTGCCGGCGTCGCGGAGCTTATGCAGCACCTGCGTCACGCGACCCATGTCGCGCGCGTGCAGGCCGATCGAGGGCTCATCGAGCACGAACAGCGTGTTCACGAGCGAGGTGCCGAGCGCGGTCGTGAGGTTGATGCGCTGCACCTCGCCGCCGGAGAGCGTGCGCGACTGGCGGTCGAGCGTGAGATAACCGAGGCCCACCTGGACCAGATAACCGAAGCGCGCGCGGATTTCCGTTAGCAGCAGATCGGCCGCTTCATCGAGCGGCGCCGGCAAATGTAGGTTCTGAAAGAATGCCTGTGCGCGCTCGATCGGCAGCGACAGCAGGTCGTGGATGTTGAGTCCCGGGAGCGCCGCGAATTTCGTATCTGCGCAGGTCACTTCCGCTGGACGAAAACGCGCCGTCGAAGCGAGTACTCGGTCGGCATCGTCCTTCGTGCCCGCCCGCCACAGCAGTGCCTCAGACTTGAGCCGCGCGCCGTGGCAGGCGGGGCACGGTGTGTACGCGCGGTAGCGTGAGAGCAGCACGCGCACGTGCATTTTGTAAGCCCTGCCCTCGAGCCACTTGAAGAAGCGCTCGACGCCGTACCAGTGCTTATCTTCCCATCTGCCTTCGCCTTCGATCACCCAATGTTGGTGTTTCTCTGATAACTCACGCCACGGCACGTCGGTCGGCACGCCGCGCTTTTTCGCGAAGCGCAGGAGATCGTCTTGACACTCGGCGTAAGACTGCGTCTGCCACGGTTTGATGGCGCCCTGGCGCAGCGTCTTCGATTCGTCCGGGATGACCAGGCCGTAATCAATGCCGATGCTGCGGCCGAACCCGCGGCAGCTCTCACAGGCGCCGATCGGCGAGTTGAATGAGAAAAAATTCGGAACCGGATCGCGGTAGGCGATATCGCACTCGGCACAATGCAGCGCCGAGGAAAATCGCCACGCTGCACTCGGCTTGCCGTCGCCCTCGAGTAGCGCCACCGCCACCCGCCCGCGCCCGTGCTTGAGCGCCGCTTCCAGGTCCTCGACGATGCGCGCGCGATTCTCGCCATTCAACCGCACCCGGTCCTGAATCACTTCGAGTTGCGCGCCTTCGCGTTGCTGTATCCGCGTGTAACCCTGGTGCGCGAGAAAGCCTTTGATCTCGTCTCTAGTGAAGTTCTTCGGCACCGTGACGGAAAAGGTAATGAGGGCGTTAGCCCCGTTCACACCGCGGCTGAGCAATTCGTTAACAATGCTGTCCGGGGTGTCGCGCCGCACCCCGTTGCCGCAACCGCGACAGGTGAGCTTGGCTGCACGCGCGAACAGCAGCTTCAAGTGATCGTTTAGCTCCGTCATCGTGCCCACGGTCGAGCGTGACGTGCGCACGGGATTGGTCTGGTCAATCGCAATCGCCGGCGGGATGCCCTCGATACGCTCGGCCGCGGGCTTGTCCATGCGCTCGAGGAACTGGCGCGCGTACGGCGAAAACGTCTCGACGTAACGCCGTTGCCCCTCCGCGTAGATGGTGTCGAACGCCAGCGACGATTTCCCCGATCCCGACACGCCGGTGACCACGATCAGCTCGTTCAGCGGCAGCTCGAGGTCAAAACCCTTCAGATTGTTCTGCCGGGCGCCTTTAATGAGGATATGGTTGTGCGACATCAGAAGCGGCGGAAAGCTTAAGGAAGGGAGTATAACGGGCCACGCAGAGCGGAACACCGGTGGGGGTACCCGCGATCGTGCGACTGGTGTTTCCGGTCCTATACTCCGCGATCGGCGCGCGAAGCTCCCGCGCGCGGCGTCGCCCTCCCGGACCACCCAACCACCGGCGGCCCGTCCGACTGCAACAGTACCTGTTGCAAAGACCCATTGAATTTCCTAATGTTACCAGTACCTGTTGCAAAGACCCATTGAATTTCCTATCGTTACTGAACCAACAGCGCCCCGTCTTGCGCAAGAAACCGCCACACACGGTCTAATCGAAAATCAGCACGCGTGAAGCAGCAATCTCTTATTTTGCCGCTCTTCGCCCGGGCCAGCACCGAGGCCGCTCTGCTAGACAAGTTTGAGGCCAAGGAGCGGGCCTGGGCGCGGCGACCCGATCTGATCAAGAACCATCACCGGATCTTTCTGGGCGACGCACGGGAGCTTGGAGATTTTTCGCGGGACGCCCCTATCCATCTCGTCGTCACCTCACCGCCTTATTGGGATCTCAAACAGTATCACCACGACCGAGGTGGCGCACAGCTTGGGCACATCGCGGACCGCCAAGTATTCCTGGCCGATCTCGCCAAGGTCTGGAAACAGTGCTTCGACCGACTCGTACCAGGGGGAAGGATGTGCGTTGTGGTTGGTGACGTATGCCGCTCTCGAAAGGTCCACGGACGGCACGTAGTCGAGCCACTGCATGCGTATATTCAGGTGCAGTGCCAAGAGATTGGGTTCGACCCCGTCGCACCGATCATCTGGAACAAGATCGCCAACGTAGTTACGGAGGTTGCCGGCAACGGTTCCACCTTCCTCGGGAAGCCGTATGAACCGAACGCGATCATAAAGAACGACATCGAGTTCATTCTCATGTTCAGGAAGCCAGGGGGGTATCGCCACCCGACCCAGGAGCAGCGCGATCTGTCGCTTATCAGTAAGGAAGACCATCGTCGCTGGTTCCAGCAAGTCTGGACAGACCTCCCGGGCGAGATTCAGCGCAGCCATCCCGCCCCATTCCCAGCCGAGCTCGCTCGTCGCCTGATCGGCATGTTCTCGTTCGTGGGCGACACGGTACTCGATCCTTTCTGGGGAACCGGAAACACCACTCTGGGTGCGATCCAGATGTATCGTTCCTCCATCGGCATCGAGATCGAACCCGAGTACATAAACACCGCGCGGAAGCGCCTCTCGACTGTGCCGGATGAATCGAGCATCGAGTTCGTCGAGCGTTAGGCGCGCTAAGCCGGATGCCAAGCCCGAGCACCTTCCTGGCGCACCTGCGTGAGCACGGATACAACTCACGCTCCGACAAGCACTCGAACGCCTTGGCCCAGGCGATTCTCGATGACCTGATCACTCACTGTCCCAAGGTCCGCGCGAAGGCAGCGGCGGGGGCACTGGTCTACGACCTGAACTTCACGCTAATCGCGGCGCATTCCGAGTGGAATGTGGACTTGGTGCTCGGGGCTCCGCCGCTCGGCAACGCACCTCCAGAGCCGGGAACCGCGATCACTCGGATGCGGCCATCAAGCGTCGAAGTGGCAGTAGAACTCAAGGCCGTCATGACCGATCACCGAAAGGCGGTGAAGAATCGAAAGCGCGATCTGGAAGCGCATCACGAGCATGTCCACAACTACAACAACCAAACTGTAGCTGGAGGCGTCTTGATCATAAACGCGGCGCCCACGTTCAAGTCGATCCTGCGGCTGGGGCCGACGACCCATCGAAATCCGTCGAAGCTCGTCGAGCACTGTATCAGCGAGCTTAGATCCGTGGCGACCCGAGGGGGACCAACCGGCTACGGCCTTGAGGCTCGCTGTGCCGTCGTCGTGGACATGGATAACATCAATCTCGCGACGACGTGCTACCTGGACAGGCCGCCGGCCCCGCAGGTAGGCCACCCTCTCCATTACGACGCCTTCGTGCAGGCGCTCTGTGCGCACTACTCATCCAGATTCTGAAGCCCGTGTAGGGCGCAATAGCGTGAGCGTATTGCGCCGAATGGACGAGGGTATGCGCCTGATAAAAAGCGGCGTTGTGGGCGCGCGGTCTTCCGTATTGCGCCGAATGGAAAACGGTGGGGAATCAAATGCGGCTGGATAACGTGTGCCCTATTTCGCCCAATGGAGGGAGGGTTGTTGCATCGAAAGCGGCGTGCATTTAAGTCGCCCCAATGCCCTCCGCCATTCTGCGCCGCTCGGGCCTGTGCATCTGAATTCGCGATGGACGGGGACGATATCCGAGGCGTACGGATTCGCTAGGCGGGCGGGTTAGCCGAATGCGGTGATTTTACGCTCACGCTGGTGGCGCAGCGAACGGTGTTTGCGCCATGATACTATATGCAATATCATGATGGCGATGTCCAAGGCCGATAAGACCCTGGAACGAATGCGCAACAATCCGCGTGATTGTCGGATCGAATCTCTTGAGGCCGTCGCGGCGCGCTTCGGGATTACAGTGCGCAAACCAGCGGGGAGTCATGTGGTATTCCAGCACGAGGAATCGGTGATTTCAGTGACGGTACCCGCACACCGCCCAATCAAGCCCGTGTATGTCAAGCAGTTCCTGGCCCTGGTAGATGATGTCCGGAGTTGACATGAGCATACCGAATTTCCTGGACTATCCGTTCGAGATCCGGCCCCTGGTCAAGGAGGAAGGCGGGGGCTTCCTGATCACGTTCCCAGACCTGCCCGGCTGTATGTCGGACGGCGAGACCCCCGAGGAAACCATCGAGCACGGCAAAGACGCATTTGCCTGTTGGATGGTGGCGCATCGGGAAGCGGGCCGAGAAGTGCCCAAACCCGGTGAATCCGCCAGCGGCCGCTTTGTCACCCGCGTGCCCAGGGGTCTCCACGCCCGGCTCATTGCGCGTGCCAAACAGGAAGGCGTGAGCATGAACGCTTTTGTGACGGCAATTATTGCAGAGGGTTTGGGAAGGCGCGACGCTCATTGATGGACTCCAGATCTGCAGACCGTATGCAGCCCGACGAAACGATGCACGAGATGCGGGGCTAACCGTGACCTATCATGGTGGGCGGTCAAGCTGCCCGGTGATCGACTGTGCGATAGGGTTGGATAAGAGCATCGGTGGGGATCCCCAGTCCCACGGTGAGGCGGCGGATCATGCGCAAGGTCAGCGGGCGGCGCCTTGCCATCACCTCGGAGACCCGTGCCCGGCTGCCGATGAACGGCTCTAGATCTTTCCGGGTGAGCCCGCGGCTTTCCATGCGGTGCTCGATGGCCGCGATCGGATGGGGCGGCGGGATAGGATAGTGCTCCCGCTCGAACGCTTCGACGAGAATGGAGAGGAGATCTCGGCGGTCGCTCTCGGGTGTATCGGGCTTGGCCTCCCACAACTGCTCGATCGCGCGCAGCGCTCGCTTGTAGTCGCTTTCGGACTTGATCGGTTTGATGTCCATGGCACCGGGGCCTAGATTCGTCTCTACTTCGATGCGGTGGTAAGCGGCGTGCGTGCCGATGAAGCACACGAATCCGACGCCTTTGTCGTACTGAAAACAAATCCAGTGCAACCAAATTAGAAATAGTGTTGCATCGGTTTTTTCTGTCTACCGCCATTCCGGATCCTTCCAGAATGCCCTATTCATAAAGTAACGTATATGTTACTAGGATACATGATCGAGGTACGGGAATATATCGATCCCGGCAGGCCGCAGCCTCTTTGAGAAATGGTTTGTAGGTCTCGATGCCCGTGCCGCTGCCAAAGTGATGGTTGCGCTTGCGCGTACTGAGCACGGTATCCGCTCGAATGTGAAAGGCGTGGGCGGCGGGGTTTTGGAACTCAAGATCGACTACGGGCCGGGGTACCGCATCTATTTTGGCAAGGACGGCGAGCGGCTGGTGATCTTGCTTGGGGGCGGCACGAAGAAGCGGCAGAGCGCGGATATTGAGGCTGCCCGACGTCTCTGGCAGGAGTACAAAGGCCGCAAGAAGGTGGAGCGTTAGTTATGGCCCTGACACGGGATTTCAAAGAGACCATCAAGGCGCGGGCAGAGACCGATGCGGCTTTTCGCAGTGCGCTTTTGACCGAAGCCCTGGAATGCTTTCTATCCGGCGACGCGGAGACCGGCAAGGCGGTTTTGCGCGATTACATAAACGCCACCATCGGCTTTGAGGCATTGGGAGAAGAGACCGGCAGACCGCCGAAAAGCCTGATGCGGATGTTGGGTCCCCGTGGCAACCCGCAAGCGCGGAACCTCTTTGATGTGATCGCCCATTTGCAAAAGCGTGAAGGCGTTCGTGTCGAGGTCCGTCTGGCCCGGTAGCCAGGGCGCTAAGGTAGCGAGCGACTGGGTCGGCCCGATGAGATTGCGCTCATCGGGCCTCCCACACCACCGGACATGCGGTTTTCCGCATCCGGCGGTTGGAGGAGTGGGCATCAGCCCAGATCGGTGGGAACGATGAATCCATGGTGTTTGAGCGTCCGTGTGTTGAGTGTCGTGTGCATCGTTCCGGTGCGCGCCATCCGCTACGCGTGCCCGACGACTCGCGCAATTGACATCTCCTATGTTCACCCCCACCGCGCTCGCCAGATGCCCGAGGCCGAATCATTACCGACGAAAGCCTGCGCTAATACCGCGCAGTCCTCGAGAATGCTGGTTTTCCCGGCAAGATTGAGGACCGGCAGCCGCAGTACGTATAAATCCGTCACCCTTAGGCCCAGCCGTTGTGCGAGAATATTCGCCGGGGTGCCAGCGCTCCATCAGAAGAGGCCGGATCGCGGATCGGCCCGGCGTTCCGGCCGATGAGGAATGGCCTTGAGTGCGTCGCCGAGCGCCGCTTCTGCCGTCCTCAGCTCGTAGTCCTTCTGCAGGTCCATCCAGATCTCGGGGCCGGAGCCGAACCACTGACCGAGCCTGAGCGCCGTGTCGGCAGTGATGCCCCGCTGGCCCTTCAGAATTTGGGTCACGCGGTTGATCGGCACGCCAATGGCGCGGGCTAGGTCAGATGCCGTCACGCCGATCTCAGTCAGTTCATCGGACAGGATTTCGCCCGGATGAATGGCAGGTCCCCCTCGTTTCATGGTTGCCTCCTAGTGGTAATCCACAATCTCAACATTCGATGGGCCGGGAGCACCGTGCGGCCATTCGAAGCAAATCTGCCACTGGTCGTTGATGCGGATGCTGTATTGGCCGGCGCGATCGCCGCTGAGCACCTCCAGCCGATTTCCCGGCAAGGCCCGTAGGGCTTGGAGATGGCGGACCAGATGCAGTAGCCGTAGGCGCTTGTGTGCCTGCAGCTCGAAGCCACTAAACGCCTTGACCCGTTTCCCCTCAGCGAACTGCCGTGTTCGCTTGTCGCGGAAACTCAAAATCATGCGCTCAGGATAGCCGAACTTATGGTTTACGGCAAGCGTAAATGGTCCCGGATCCCGGCCTTCGCCACTAGTGGCGAAGGCGTCGCTCTCACCAGACCTGCCCTTGGCTTCCTAAAGGGGCCGCTCCTCCGCCCGCCGCGGACAGACCAGCGCCGCGCTCTGGATGAACCTATAGAAGCTCTACGAGCTGCGCCTGGCAGATCAGAAGGCCAGCGACACGATCAAGGCTCTGCCGACGCTGGCCAGTCGTGGGAACAAACAGGGTGGCTGGCAACAGCGGCCGCTGTAATCCGCTTACGAGCAGAGGTCGAGATCACGCCGAAATGTTCAGCCGCAAAGGAGAACAGGTTCGCCCGATCAGACCTTTCGACGCGCGCCGACGAACGATTTGACGGCAAGCACGACAAACAGAAGGCAAAC
>Ga0187892_10003487_pt1 | contig 28633 bp, 52 predicted proteins | sample MA1701073metaG_FD_139345 | JGI IMG/M metagenome (GOLD analysis project Ga0187892, IMG submission 139345) | Bio-ooze microbial communities from a basaltic lava cave in the Kipuka Kanohina Cave System on the Island of Hawaii, USA - MA170107-3 metaG ... | reverse complement strand
GATTGATGACCCTAGCTGGTTGTCACGATTGCCATCCGGTTGAAGGATGCAAGGACCACAACCACCAACAGAAGCAGCCGAACCAACAGGTCAGCCCGCTTCAGAATCGTTAAGCAAACAAAGACCCGCCTCACGGCGGGTCTTTTGCTAGGACTGTATAACAAATGCTTTCAGTGTGGGGATGCCCAGAGTTCGGGCGGTGCCCAATCGGTGGTTGCCATCTCCCAGATGGTATGTTTCATCTGGCAGTATCGAAACGATGATAGGAGGCAGCATCTCTTTGAATTGCTCGGCGTGCTGTGCCACCGCCGCACGATCTATCTGATTTCTATCCTGTGGCGGTGGTAGCTTCAAAGTCTGGAACATGACTCCAATCATCTCCATGACACGTCCCATGTCGTATCCTTGGATACGTCTTCCTATGTTAGAGATGGAGAAATCTGGATCGTAGGTAATTGGGAAGCCGTGATGTTCCGCATTATCGAACATATCCGTTCTTACGCCCTCGGCATTCAGTGGCCCTTTGTGAGACATGACCATCTGCTTTGCCTGCTGTGCCGACAACTGAGTACCGGCTACCTGCTCTTCCATCCACAATTTGAATTCTAGCTTCATAAACTATCTACTCTATTACCATCATGAAATACATAGTCAGTGCCGAAAACAAACCATACTTCTACTGGCAGCTTGAACTCCTCATCGAGAGCTTCAAGCGTCACGGCCAGGAATCAAATCTAATAATCGGCCTTGCCGAAACCGACACTCCCGCCGTGTTCCCTATTAACATGAAAGGCGTAGACATCATCCTGCACCAAAACCTGGGGCAGCAGATGAACTACTCTCCTGTGAATAAGTGGATCGCAGTCTGGGCGGCTATGAAGTCGGGCAGAATCAAACCCGAAGATCAATTCTGTTTAATAGACCCGGATATGGTAATGGTGCGACCTATTAACGAAACGTCGGAGTGCCGTTTCATCGCTCAAGAGACGCACATGATGGTGTTAGACCATATCGAAGAGAACAATTGTCCGATTAGACACCACCTGGAGGCAATGAACAGACTTGAATTCTGGCTGCCGATTGGGTTAGTCTATGTCATGCAATGGATCGAGGAGGCATACCCTCTGCGAGTTATTCAATGGTGTCACGATCTAATCGTGGAACAAGGAAAAGCTGTAGGAACTAGGTGGTGGCCTACAGAAATGGTTGCGACAAACTTAGCTATGGTAGAGGCTGGACACGTTGCGGAAAGCAGGAAAGACTACTGTTGTATCCTGAGCGACCCCGCCGAAGCCAACTTTATACACTACTATGGGCCTCTGCACTTATTCGACAAGCACCGCTGGAAGGATGCGACGGGGAACCAGCTTTTGATGGAACCGATCAACGCCCTGCTGAGCATTGACCCCGCCGCTTCGAGTTCGGTAGAGTATCTCAGAGGAGTGTGCGAATCATACCTAAAGACGATTGGAGTGAAACAGTGAATGTCGGCGATCTAGTAACAACGATAGTAGAAGGAACAGTCAACGGAATCGGGACTGTGATCGGGATGATTCACCCCAAGTTCACACAACTCGTCATGAAACATGATCCCGACCCATTCTGGAGGGACCGTTCCCCAGAGTGGCACAAGAAACCGGTTGTAGTAGTCTGGTTTGACGAGCCGCAGTATGTTTCAACTCTGGAAGAGTGGAAAGTCGAAATGGCCGCTCGTGGTGTCTCCGGGGATGAGGCTGAAAGTCGCTATCTCAAAGAGTGTGCGAAAACTCAATTCGTCTGTTTCCCAATCGATGACCTCAAGCTGACAGAACATAAGGGGGTGAATTCCATCTCTGTCAGAAATTGAGATGCCGCCAGACTGCTACTTCCTGTAATAATCATCTCTCGGATTGTAGCCGCTAGGATCGGGAGGAGTCTCGTTGCCTACACTTCTCATGACACGCTGCCAATATGCTTCTCGATCTTCGTCCGGCTGAACGGGGAACGAGATGTGAGGTTCTATTTCCTCCATAATCTCTGCCGTCTGCTTAACCGACTGGAACTTGAAGAACTTGACGATGTGCCTATAGTCGTTTGGCGAGAACCTCTCGTACTCAAGCTGATCTTCTTTAGGAGTGTCGTCGTGATAGTAGTCGATATCTACAATGTCGTTTACTATGACATACGCATCCAACTTTCCCCAGCGTTCGTGAAAAGACCCACCACTTTTGTCACAGATAAATGCAGTGCGTCCAACTAGCCTTCTTTCGGTCTTGGCGTCAATTCCTATCTCTGGCTCGGCCCCGTCAAAAGGGTCGCTGGCAGGCACGTCTTGTTGGTCCCCATAACCGTGCAAACCAGAAGTATAGGCATCTATGTGAATCACACGCACAACATAGATCGAATTCCGCTCCTGTTGCTTCCGCAATTCATCTGAATTGCCTGGGCCTGTAGGACGGGGCTGAACCCCCATGAATTGATTGCCACGACGCATTTTCTTCTCCCGTTCGAGGGCATCTGTGTAGTCTTTGTGCCATTTCTCGAACGGATGAGTCTCTTCGCTTTCCAGCCACAATTTGAAGTCCATGCCATATTTATCTACAGGCTGGATAAATACGGTAGGGTAAACCATGACGATATGCAGTAAAGAGAGCAACAAGCTGGTCACGACATATGAACTAATCCTCGATCACGAGGCTATCATTCAGATGATGATTGACCAAGGAATGAACTTCCTAGAAGATGACCCCGATCTGCGTCCTACCTTGGACGTACTCGTGAGAGATTTCGACTGCGGGACCATCATGGAGAAGAAGCGTGCCTTGAACTCTACAGACAGGCTCGTGTTCAGATTCAAACTAGCCGCCGATACCATCAGCACCAGCCCAGACCCATGCGAGATTCTCTGCGAGCAACCAGCGGACGGCTGCGTAAGCGGCGTTGCCAAACTGAAGTCCAGAGGATATGTGATGGCGAAGGCTTCCTGCGACAGCGGAAGCTAGACCTGAATGTTGACGGGGTATTCTTTGGATACGTCGCCCAGCGACTTCAAAGCAGTTACAGGCACAAACGCAACTACCTTGGGCGTACCGCTCCGGTGATCTACCGTGGGATTCAACGTGACGCCCATCTGCGACACGAACGGTTTGTATAGAACACCGTTCGGGTACTCCCGCATATTGCGTGGCTCCCCCAATTCACTCAAAGCCTTCGTAATCAGCCCCTTGACCCACTTGGTCTTCACTTTGAGGACGGTATACGCCGTCCTCGTTGCGTTTGGCAACAATACGAGGTAATACATTGCTTTGGATATGTAATCACGACCAGGAGATTAACCGCCAAGCGGCTTATCGTCGGCGTGAGGCAGGAGCGGCATTTCCGCCCTGTGAGGCTTGACTAGCTCGAACAGAATATCCTTGCCAGTGTCTCGGTACTTGATCTGTACCGAGTCACGGCCATTCCAATACCCATCTATACCTTCATCCACGTCATCTACAACACGCCTATCCAAAGTACGCTCTTCGCCTACTTTGCTATCCCTGATTTCTATACCGTGTTGATCCTTGAGTGCCGTCTTGATTTTTTCTTCGACGCCTTTACCACGAGCGACTCTCGTGCTGTAGTCCATTGAAGTGGTTCCAAGGCCGCTAGAAGCGGCGTCTGGAGTTACATCACCTACCAGACCGCCTCTCTTGGTCATAACAAGCGGCTTCTGCTGCGTTACAGGGGGAGTTCCGGTGTTGGAGGCGGTTGCCTTCTCAATATCACCACGGTACTCGTCCGTGTCCAGCTTAGCTTCTAGCCATTCCTTGAACGTGCGGATCATATCTGTAGATATAGGTTCCGCAGCCTTTTCTATACATAACAGAAGATATGGAACCAAGTTTTTGAAACTGAAACTAGAATTCCTGTATTGAAATTTTTGAAACAGGGAACCAAAAGAAAAAAAGGCGTAATGGCTGCCGCCCCACCCCCTGTACCACCCATCTTCACAAGTTTTTCAAAATAATTTTCGCATTGTTAAGAGTGTAGTGGACCGGTCCACCCATATGGACCGGTCCACGCTACTACGCTCACTCCTTCTCAGCCAGTAGGATAGCCAGCTTGCTACACACAAGGCCAGCGTCGATGCCGATAGCCAGGGGCACGGCCAACCAGATGGGCGAGCCAGTGGTAGCCATGATGCTGGTCGAGCAGTGGTAGACCGACAGCAGCAGGACCACGCAGGCCACGACGCCCGTCACTTGGGCCGGTCGCATGTGGTTCATCCGCCAGAGCAGCCCGGCCAGTTGGGACAGGCCCAGCACGATGATGGGGATGGCGATGCCCATGCACCATGCGGCCACGGTCAGGCCCTCGGCGGCGTGTTCGGCGTTGGCGTAGCCGTTCAGCCCCATGCTCATCACCACGGTCAGGACCAGGACGGCCCAGCCCCATGCCTTCGTCTGCTTCCGCAGGTCCGGCCCGGTGTGGACCGGGGCGACGACGGCGGGCGTCTTGCTCTTGCGGCTCTTGGCGGCGGGCTTCTGCTGCGTGGCGGGGATAGCGGTCGTCATGTGCGTCACTCCGTTTCAGGTTTCGTTCTCGCCTCGCCCTTACCCGTACTACTCATCACCCTCAGCCCAGGGCCATGAGGGGCGACAGGGCCAGGGTGACACCGCACCAGATGCACCCGAACAGCACGAGACCCCCGCCGAAGCAGTCCCACGCCCATTCGGAGCGATGGGCCACGAGGCCCACGAGCAGGGCCAGCAGCCCAGGGCAGCAAAGCAGCACGATAGCAAGCCAGATCGGTAACATGGATCGGTCCTCCTTGCCCTCCCCTGTACTACTAAACTCAGGGGGCCGACCGAAGGGCCGGGGGTCTAGCCCCGGCCCTTCTAGTCTACATCTCCATCCCGCCGTCCCAGCCGAAGTCCTCCCGCCCGTAGTCGCCATAGTCCTCGTCCGTGCCGTAGCCCGCAGACCGCAGCACATCGGCGTCGGCGTCCACGTCGTCACGGAACTGGTCCGGCTCGTCGTCGTAGTCCGGCTCGTCGTCCTCGTCCGGCCCGTCTTCGTAGTTGTCCTCGTCCCCGGCCCGCAGGCAGGTATCGCAGATGGAGTAGCGGTTGCCGATGGGCAGGCGGGCACCGCAGGTGCAGACCATATCGGTCTGACGGCCCGACTCGTCGTAGTTCGGGCAGCAACCAGCCTCGTGACCGCAGCAGGGGAAGTCTTCGCACCGCATGTTCGTCGTCCTCGTTCGGGTTTCGTTCTCGCCTCGCCCTCACCCGTACTACTTAACACACCGGGTTGACCAGAGCGGCCCGCTGGGGCGGGCCGCTCCTTGTACCACTCAGCTTGCCAGGGCGAGGGCACGGACGGGCATGTTTTGCAAGTGCTTGCGGTCGTTCCACGCCTCGGCCTGCTGCTTGTAGGCGAACCGGGGCGAGACGATGACGGCCTTGGTGCCCCGCTGGACCGCCACGAAGTAGCCGCTCTTGCGGTCGCCCACGAGCCGGGGCTTGAGCTTGCCCGACCGGGCCAACCGGCTCAGGCTCTTGCGGAAGGGGCGGACGGCGTTGCTGACGACGGTGAGGGAAGCGAGCTTCATGTGCCTGACTCCGACAAGGTGTTGGGTTGTTCGTCTCTCGCCCTCCCCCGTACAACACAACTCCGGGGGTCGAAATAAAAAAGCGAACGGGGTCTAGAACTCCCGTTCGCTTTCGCACCAGTCCGTTTCGGTGGTGACTGACTTGGACCGTCGCAGCTTCGAGCATTGCACCGTTTTGGTTTCCCCTAGCCCTCTTGACCCTGATGTACACTCAGGTCGTTCGGCCCTCGGTTCTATTTCATCCCGGTGTCGCTCCATCCGCTGACTGCGGCTGGAGACTTTTCGATGCCCTCCACGTTGGTAGGTCGGTTGCACCCGTCAGGGTGCGTGTCGTTCGTCTTCGCCCTCACCCGTACAACACAACTCAGGGGGTTTTTCGATAGGCGGGATTGCTCCCGCCTATCTCATCCGGTCTAGACCAGATACAGTTCCCCGTTGACGATGAGCGAGACCGCTTCCTGGCCCATGTCGGCCTTGAGCGATTCGGCCAGTTCGATCACCCGGTCCAGGTTGCGGTCCAGGCTATCGGCGGTCGCCATGCTCTGGACCGTTTGCAGTCCCTCACGGATCAGGCCATGTTGATCGGACCACCAGCCGCCTTGCACCGTGTAGACCGTCACGCCGCCGAACATGCGGGCGAATTCGGCCATGAGCCGGTCCACCCATTCCGTTTGCTTCGCCTTGCCGTCCGCCACGGCGTTGACCGTGGACGGCACCATGATTGCGACCGACTTCTCAAGACGGGTGAGCTTGCTGAGCTTGGCGTTCATTGCGTTGCCCTTAGTTAGTGTTTCGTCCCTTCCGCCCTCACCTGTACGACGCAACTAGACCGATCTAGGTTCGGTCTAGTTGCGTGTACGACTCAACTAGCTCGCCAACCTGATGGGCTGGGCGTCCGTGGCATCGTCGGCACCGGTCTCGGCGTGGGCCTGCACCTTGTTGCCTTTCCGATGCCAGACTGCATCGAAAACGACCTCGTGGACCGAGTAAAACGGCGTCTTGAGCAGCACCGACACCAGGGCCGTGATGAGAGCGGCTTTGTACATGCCGGTCTCAAGCCATGCTGTCAGAAAGATGATGACGCCCGACACAGCCGCCCATGACAGCGACTTGATGACTACCTTGGCCCGTCCGCCCTTGTCCTTCGCCATGCGATATATCCTCGTGGGTGAGTGTATCCTTCGCCCTTCCCTGTACCACGCAACTGCATCAGTCCCCGCACTTGGTTTCCACGAACGCCCAGCCCTTGGGCACCTTCACCTGGGCGGGCCGCTGCTGCGTGGACGGCACTTCGCCCTCACGCTTGAGCTTGCGGGCCTGCTTGCGGGCCAGGGTGCGGGCCTTGTCTTTCGCTCGGTCGCCGTTCATGGATATCTCCTGTGGGATATTCTTGGGTTCGCCCTTGGTTGTACGACACATCTACTACAGTTTTCGCATGAAGCCCGGCACTTCGACCTCGGCCTCTGGCCCCATGTAGGTCACGCCGCCCTTGGCCTCTGGCGGGGAGAGGACGACATAGGGCAGCCCGCCATCGGCCCGCTCGCCCTCGATCCTCATCATGCGGTGAGGCTCGGCCTTGTCCACCTGCGTGGAGGCCAGATGCCCATCGACTAGTCGATAGTTCCACGCCCCATTCGGGAAGCGGAACTCATCGCCCACCTTCAGGTCTTTCGCTTTCATCAGCTTGTTCATGGTCGCTGTCCTCCTCGCCTTGCCCCGTACAACACAACTAGGGCAGTCGATCAAGGCCGGGCCTTGCGGCCCGGCCTCTTGGCCTATCAACTGAATAGGCTCTTGAGTTCTTCGATCACTTCGACCGGGGGCACAGCGATCAGCCAGCCGTTGCCGTAGGTATATCCCCGGTCCACGTACAGCCCGGCCCGCTTGAGTACATCGCAGGCGGTCTTGTAGTAGTCCACCCCGAATTGCTTCTTGAGGCGGTCCACGTTGACCACGGCATCGGCCCCGGTCAGGCCGGTGACGGCATCGGCCAGGGCCAGCTTATAGGCGTCGATCACGGCAAGCTGGGCCTGCGTGCCGCCCTTCATGTCGTTCAGGTGCCACACGTCCCAGAGTTCAAGAATCCGCTGGACCTTGGGAATGTGGCCGTAGAACTCACGGATGGTATCGGTGCATTGCCCGCCGCAAGCGTGGTCGGTGCGGGTAGCGTTCCAGATATGCCCGCAGATCGAGATACGGGGCACGTCCTGCACCGGCTGGAGCGTGATATAGTCCCGCTTCTCGCCGCTGCCCTGGCCCTCGAAGCCGATGCGGAGTTCCAGCCCGCCAGCGTTCCGCTTGGACTTGCCATACAGGGCCACTTTCGGAAGGGTCAGCGTCTTCTTGAATTCGCTCATGGTCGCCTCGTTGTCAGGTGTTTCGTTCTCGCCTCGCCCTGTCCCGTACTACACAACTCACCCGGTCATTGGGCCAGGGCCTTACGGCCCTGGCCTCGTGGCCTAGTTGTAGCTGTCCACCAGCTTGTTGACTTCGGGCATGACGGGATCGAGGTTCGTGGTATAATCCGAGATCACGTCCAGCCCACCGTTGCCGTTGCCGTAGATGAACCAGACCCATCCCACCCGCTTGCCGTCCTTGTAGAACAGCAGGTGTTCATCGTCCGTGGCGAACATGGCATCCAGCACGGTTTTCGTGGTCCGGCTGGGCTGGGGCAATTCGTTCTCATCGCCGCCGTTGTTGACGTTGAAGCTATAGCCCAGCTTCTTGCCCTCTTCGATCACCTTGCGGGCGATCCGGCGTTCCATCTCTTGCCGACGCTTGACGTTCTCGCTCATGGTCTTGGCCTCGTGGAATAGTTTTGTCACCGACCTCGGTTGTACGACACAACACTAGCCGCCCACCTTGTTCTCGCCGGTCAAGCAGTTCATGGTGACGGGCAAGATGGTGTAGCCTTCGATGGCAGCCCGTTCGATGCTGTAGCCGCAGGCCGATTGCAGGGCCGCAACGCAGGCGGTGTAGTCGCCACGCTTGAGCAAGCGACCATCGTGCCGCAGTTCGTAGTACCCGCTGCCGTCGTACTTGTCTTTCTGTGCGTGCTTGAACATGGGATACTCCTGTGGGATATTCCTGGCTCGCCCTGACTCGCCCTCACCCGTACAACACATCACAGGCGATCTAGCGGGCCGGGGATTGCTCCCCGGCCCTTCGATCTAGTTCACGTCGAATTGCTCGCCGCCCACACGCACGGCCCGAATGTTGTCGAGCTTGTAGTCCCGCAGGATGATAGGCCGCTCGACCTCTTGCCGCTGGCCCTCGTTGTCCTTCGTCTTGAGGAACCGCCGCAGGTCGGCAATCTGTTCCGCCGTGGCGTCTTCGCCGTCGATGACGTAGACCGTTTCGATAGCCCGCTGGACCTTGACCTCGACGTAATGCTGGCCCTTGTGATGGACCAGGGCAGTTCCGGTCAGCCGCTCGCCCCAGGCACGAGGCAGGGCCTCGAACACAGGCACGGCCTCGACCTCTTCGACCGTTTCGGCGTCGGACTCACGCACCCGCTGGTTGTTGACGGAGTTCGTGTAGTTCCACGCACCGATGATGCCGTTGACCCTGGACCGCTTGCGGATACGTCCCAGGTAGGGGTTCGGTTCCTTCGTGTCCCGATCCTTCTTCACCATGTCCGGCTCAACGTCGGTGAGCAGGGTAGCGATGAGGGGCTTGTCCAGGCCACGCAGCATCGTTTCCAGTTCGTCACGAGTGATCGTTGCCATGACTCTAACTCCTGATTAGGTGAGGTTGTCCGTTGCACCCTCACCTGTACCACTGAACTTAACTGGTCTTCACAAGGGACGATGACGGGAGTTGAACCCGCAACCGGATGCACCCAAGCGGCTTGCTCTACCGGGTTGAGCTACCCCGTCCTAACTGGCTTGTCGCTGCCAGGATACCCTTGCGGGTATACAGGTTCGGGGGTGGGAGTTGAACCCACAACAGAGCCGCCCATCCTGCTCTCCCAGGTTGAGCTACATCGTCCTCAGCACCCTCTCCTGTACAGCTAAACTCAGGCGTACTATCAAGGCCACGCCCTTGCGGGCGTGGCCTCTTGCGGGTCACTTCTTCGGCGGCTTGGCCCCGGCCCGCTTCCACTGGAGAAGCTGGGCGTGCATGGAATTGATGATGACCTTGATGTGGACCGGCTGGCGGTTGAACTTCTCGACGCCGCCTTCCAGGGCCGCATAGATGGACTGGCCCTCGTCCACGGTGATGAGGCCCATTGCGACGGCCAGGGACTTGACCTCTTGGAGCGAGATATACTCTTCCAGGTCCATGTCCAGGCCCTTGCGGGCTTCCTCGACCTTTTCGGGCGTGGTCAGCCCGTCCTTGATACGCTGGGCGATTTCGGCCTTCTTCTTCTCGAAGGCGTTCACAACACGGTTGCCGTGCAGCAGTTCCTCGATGGCATCGACGCTCATGGTCTAGTTCCTCGTGCGTTGTTGGTCCTGTCCACCCTCACTTGTACGACACAACTAGAGCGATCTAGGTTCGGACTAGATTCGCCCAGCGAGGCGGGCTTCCTCTTCGGGCACGCCCGCCGCTTCGAGCAACTCCACGTCGCCGTCCTTGATGTAGTCGGCGAGGGACTGGAGTTCGTGTAGTTCCCCGTAACTGATGCACTCGGCCCGGAGTTCTCCCCGGAGATACTCCAGGCGGGGCTGCATCATGGCCTTCGCCGTGGCCTTGGCGTCGGCCTTGTCGTTGGTGAAGTAGTCGGCATCGGGCAGCCGCTTGCCGTTCTCGTCATAGGCCCGCACGACATACTCGCCGTGGGCGTTCTTGCGACCGTTGAAGGTGACTCGTGCGATCATGGTCCTGTCCTCGTGGTTTATTCGTCTCGCCCTTCCCCGTACAACTAAACACACCCGGTCGGCCAGACGGCCCGCCTTGCGGCGGGCCGTCTTTGTTTACACCGTGGTGGGCGTCTTCGCTGCGACCTTCTCACGCAGCTTGTCTTCCAGATACTCGCCCGCATCGCCCTGGACCTCGAACTCGTGGCCGATGAGCGAGTGGACCATTTCATCGAGCATGTAGTCCGCATCGTTGCCGTAGAAGCCGCCGCACGAATCGACGTTCTCGCCGTCTTCGTCTTCGATGCAGTAGTACAGCCCTTCCCCGTTGGCCCACGAGGTATAGGTCGCAAGGAACTGGTCGGCATCCTTGGCCCGGTCTTCGTAGGTCTTGGCCCCCATGTCGCTGGGCTTGTGTTCCCAGACCAGCAGGCCAGCGTATCGCACGCCGTCCCACTGAAACTCAACTCCACCGGGCGGGGCATCGGTCCTGAACCAACAGCACTGCCCATGCTCGAAGTATCCCAGCCAGAACGCATGGCCCCGCTTGAGGCGAGCCGCCAGCGTGCGGTTCCGCACCTTCTCGACGTGGTTGCGGCCCACGACCACGCCCAACTCATCGGGGTGCTTGAAGCTGTTGTGGCGGGAGCAGAAGCTATAGAGCATCCACTGGCCGTCGCCGTTGGTGCTGGGGCACTCAATGTCGCTGTCGTTTTCGATCCGAACGATGAGCTTGCTCATGGTCATGTCCTCGTGTTAGGTGTTGTTCGTCCTCGCCCTTCCCCGTACTACACAACATCACCAGTTCTTGTTGATGTAGCCCAGGCACGCTTCCTTCGACTCGCCCCGCTTGAGCATCGCCACGAGCGTTTCGTCCTCAAGCAGCAGTTCAACCATGACGGTTGACTCGCCTTGCAGAATCAGGAGCTTGGCCCGGTAAGACAGTGTTTCCCACATGGTCTGGTCCTCGTGTTTGGTTGATCTGCCCTTGCCTGTACTACACAACTACCTCAGCCCAGCGAAGAACTCGACGGCCCGCTGAAGCAAGGTGAGCGTGTTGAGACGGCAGGATACTCGCTTGGGCGTGCCCGTCACGAGATACCACTTGTAGAACCGCCCATGATAGCGGCTGATCTTGTTTCGCTCGGCCTGCGTGAACGCCGCTTCCCAGGCCCGCCGCTGGCGTCCGGCCTTCTTCTTCTCCCATGCTTCCACGATGACGGGATAGGCCACGAGCTTGCCGAACGCCTCCCCGGTCATGACCGGCAGCAGTTCGATAGTCCCGCCGTCCGTCCGGTCCATCATGTGGAACTCGTCGGGCGAACAGGGGTCCATGCACATGCTGCGAGTGTTGCGAATGTCCACGCCCAACTCATCCTCGAAATGAATGCTGCTCATGTTGACCTCGTGTTGGTGAGGGTGATCGACTCACCCTCACCTGTACCACTAATCTAGTCTAGCCCCAGGGCCTCCCGGCCCACGAGCTTGCCGCTGTCGTTGATGCCCAGGGTCATGAGAATGTCAGCGGCCAGCAGGCCCGGCCCGCCCTCGTTCTCATCGCTGTCGGCCTCGAACAGCCGCCGCAGCAGGACCGGCAGAGATTCGACCGACACGACACACGCCAGCTTACCGCCCGGCGTGTAACGGTCGCCACGGTCAGGGCAATAGCACGCCTCAAGCCGGGAGTCGATGCCCTGATTGACGGCTTCGATGACATATCCGCCGTCGTCGCCCGCCAGTTCCATCGTGTACGGCTCGCCCTTCATGGCCTGACGAATCAGGTCATAGCTGACCGTCACGAGGTTGTTGGTCACGAGCGTGCCCAGGTCGTTGGCTTCGTCTTGATCGGTCATGGCCTTACGCTCCCCTTGTTTGGTTGATGCCCGCTGGCCCTTGCGGAAACCCTTGCTCTTGCCATAGCGAGGGTTGCCGCCGATCCAGCCGTTCTTCCCATGATTCTTGTCGTTGCGGTGTTTGCGTCTCATGCCGTCACCTGTACCACTGAACTCGATCAGCCCTTCCGCTTGTAGCGGCCCTCGACCTCGAAGACGACCTCTTCGCCCTCGATCCGGTGCGGGATCGCACCACTCAGCAGCCCCTCGGCCACTTTGTTGGTGAGATTATAGCCCTCGGCCAGCACACGCACCATCGCCTTGCGGTCGTTGGGGTGCTGGTAGCCGTTGATGGCCCACTTGAGTATCCCAGCGGTGTTAATCATCGGGGCCGACATCAGGCGGACTTCGGTTTTCTTCGCCATGTTATACCTCGTGTTGGTGTCCTGTCCGCCCTCACCTGTACAACACAACTAGGGTGATCTAGCAACCGGGGCCTTTCGGCCCCGGTTGCTCTTTGTTACGTCGGCCCACCGCACCGCTTGTAAGCCCCGGTCGGCAGTTCCCACGGCTGGCCGTGCGGGAAGAACACCTGATCGGTCGGGTAGTCCTTCTGCATCGCCAGCTTGATGAGCCAGTCCGGTGCATCGTCCACGAAAGACCGGCCCTTGTCGGCCTGCTGGATCACGGTCAGGCCCCGCTTGATGGTCTTGCCGAAGGTCTGTTCATACCCTGCGATGCGGTTGAACCGCTCTTGTGCGATCCGTCGCACGCTGGCCCACTGGTCAGCATCGCCGAAGATACAGGCCATGCAAGACACCCGGCCCCAGCCCAGCCTATACGCTGGGTGCGGGATGACGTGGTGACGCTGCACGAGGTTCCACACATCTTCCTCGGTCCAGTCGATCACCATACGCCACTGATCGACACGCCGCCGCTTGCCACTGCAAGCGTGTTCCTCGACCTCGGCATACTTGCTGCGTGCCGTGGACTCTTGCCGCCGCTCGCCGGTCAGGAACAGCACCTTCGCCCGGTCGAAGCGTGGGTCGTTGTTGATGACACGTCGGCCCACGTCGATCTTGAGGTATGCACTGCACCACCGCACGGACAAGTCGGCACTCACTTGCGGGAACAGGCGGCGGGTTGCCAGCTTGCCCCGGTCGCTGGGCGGCAGGTAGACTACCTCGCCCGTCTCGCTTTCGTAGCTGATGCCCTGCGTGCGGCTGTTCTCCCGCAGCATTTCGCCCTCGAAGCCGCCGTGCTTCCACTGGAAGCGAAGCGGGAAGCCGAACACAGAAGCCGTGGCCCGGCAGTATCCTTCCGTGCAAGGCCAGTCCATCAGGCCGTTACTACCCGGCTGGCCGTCAACGTGCTGATGCCATAGCTCGACCTTTTCGAGCGGCATATCCTCGATGGCAAGCAGCGTGAGGGCGAGGCTATCCTTGCCGCCGCTGTAGCTCACGATGATATGATCGTAGTCGTCGTAGTTGAGCAGCTTGCCCTCGCTCACCAACTTGCTGTAGTTCGTGGCCGGGCGGGTCCAGGTCGTGGTCATGATCTTGGTCCTCGTGCGTTACTGTCTTGCCTCGCCCTGTCATGTACCACTAAACATCGGCGAACCAGGGGCCGGGCCACGCCTTGTTGACGAACGCCTCGGCCAGCTTGCGGCTATCCGGTTCGGGATAGTTCTCGTCCAGAATGCGGGCGTCGATGAAGTGGTCCAGTTCCTTGTCCAGCCCGATGATGGCGATGGCATCGCTGATGCCCAACCCGTCGCCCGATAGCTGTGCATATAGCACCGCCAGCCCCATGCCCGCCGTCTCGGTTGCACCGCTGATGTAGGCCCGTAGCTCGTCGCCCCGGCTTTCCCACTCGTTGGCGGGCGTGCAGTTGGGGACACAGGACTCGACCCGATCAATCGCCGCACAGATGATGACCTGGGCCGTGAAGATCACCTGTTCCTTCGTGAACCGCTGTTGGCCTTTGTACATGCTCATGACTGGTCCTCGTGTTTGAAGGGGAGGGCAACTCGCCCTCCCCTGTACGCCGCAACTCTAGTAGTCGAAGGTCACTCCGTCGCTGGCCCGCAGGTCCGTGCCGTCGATGAGCGTGACCCACTCATCATTCAGCACGCCTTCCGGCGTCTCGCCGCTGTCGGCGATGTCGGTGCAAACCCGGCTGACCGGGTAATACTTGCACTTGGTCGTGATCGCCTCGCCGGTATCCCACTCGGAGGTATACTCGGCATCGACCGCCTCTTCCACGAGCAGCCCATCGACATGCACAGCCGCCGACACAGCACCCACGGTGTTTTCCGTGTCCTCGTTGTCCAGGTCAACGATCAGGGCCTCGTTGAGATAGTCCTTCACGTCATCCAGCGTGGCGTCATCGTTCTCGACAACCACGGTGAACGTCGCAACAAAAGTCCTCGGCATGTTCTTGTACCTCGTGCCTTAATGAAAAACGGTGTGGGCTAAGTAGTTGGCTTGACGTTCGGCCAACATCTGCACGTCACTTGCTCCACTCCCCGCTCGACCTTTCCTGTACAACTAAACTCAGGTAGTCTACCCAACGCACGCCTTGCGGCGTGCGTTGTTGCCCCGTTAGAGCGTGAACGGCTCAACGTAGGGCGGATTGATCCTAGCGACTGCGGCCTTCATCTTCTCGGCCAGCTTGTCCACGTCCAGCAACTCGTCCCACTTGGCCCACTGGTTGGCGTGGCCGGTGTAGTCCTTGCGACCGCTGCACGTCCGCCACATGAAGCCGTAGTTCGGCCCCAGGCAGGTTTGCGATAGCTGGACGTACAGCGTATCGCTATGCAGGGTGATCTCGCCGGACACAGCGATGCCGCCCTGATTGTGCCGGACCTCGAATTGGTCGGCGGTGTATCCCAGGGCTTGGGCGAGGCTGTACAGGATGCCGCTGGCCTTGTCGTGGAACTCCCGCTTGCCCTCGTCGTTGTAGCCCAGGTCGGTTTTCACCAGGGCGATGAACGCCTTGATGGTCCGCACTTGACGGATGGGCCGGGGCCGCTTCTTCTTGACGCCTGCGTTCAGATGCCATGTCATGGTCTAGTCCTCGTGTTGGGTGTAGTTGTCTCGCCCTTGCCTGTACCACTAATCTCGCTTGGCCCGCTGGACGATGTAGACCGCCTTCTCATGCCCGACGTGCAAGCTGCCGCCCGGCACATCGACATACTCGCCGTCCGCAGTCTTGCGGTAAAGCGTGGTCCCGTTGCCGAGTGAGAACCGGAACGTATCACCGATGCCAACCTGATCGAAGTCGATGACTTGACCGTGGCCCGGTGCATTTGCACGAGCGAAGGCGTCGGCCCTGCGTTGGTAACTGCGGGGCATTTCCAGCAAGTCCTTGCTGGGGACGAAAGTGCCGTCGTCCCACTCGCCCAGGAGCAACCGCCCCTCATACAACGCACCGTCCTTGATGAAGAAGCCGTCAACTCGCACAGCGGTCAGGTCGGCGAGCGACTTGGCGATAGCCTCGGCCACGCACCGCTCGCCGATCTTGCCAGCGACCTCGACCCCGCTGCCGCTCTTGTAGGCGAACACAGAGAAGAAGCCGTCCTCCATCATGTCAGGGTCTTCCTCGACCTCGAAGGCGAACCCGCCCAACTTCTGTACGATCTCTTCTTGCCATGCCATGATCTGGTCCCTCGTGTGGTTTTGGTTCGCCCTCACCTGTACGCCTAATCTTCATCGGTCTCGCCGCCGTTGAGCTTGTTGATCTGGTCGGCCACATAGCCGCTGTCGCTGCCCTTGTGATAGCCCTCGTGGATCAGGTCAAGGAACTGGCTGTGTAGTTCCGGGTGATCGGCAGGCGACATGGCCCCGTAGGGATCATCCCACGAGTGGCGGGTCACAAGGTCTTCGCAGACCTCGTGGAAGAAGTCGCCGAACGTGCCCAACTCCTGCCGCTCCTTGCCAGCAAACTTGAGCAAGGCTTCCTCGACCTGGACCTCGGCCCAATAGTCCCCGGCGTCGGTGATCTCGGTCAGGAACTTGTCCAGGTGACGGGCAAGCTCCTTGACCTCTTCCGGCTTGGCTTTCGCCAGTGCAACACGCAATCCCATGATCTGGTCCCTCGTGAAATAGTTTTGCTTCCGCCCTACCCTGTACTACTTAACAGGGTTGGCCTCATCGAACATTTCCACCAGCGTGCCACATTGCGTGGTCCCGCCCAGCTTCTTGATGAGCCGCTGTAGCTCGCCGTAGATTTCGGGCAGCATGATCGACCCGCACTGCTCGATCACCACATCATCGGGCATCTGGCCCAGGCTGTCGAAGGCGTATTGCAGGTCCGTGTTCCAGCCGTCCGTATCCTTGTCGTTGTTCTGTATCTCGGCGTGCAGGAAGTTGCGAAGCTCAAGGCTGATCTTCGTGGAGGCCGGAATGCTGTTGCTCTCGGCCTGCTGCACCTTGAACGAGAAGCCGACCTGATGCCCTTCCAGGCGGGCCTTGATCTTCGCCTCAGCTTGCTCGGCGTTCGCAGCCGTCACCTGGAAGTGAACGGGCACAGTGTACTTCATGAAGCCCTCGCATGTACGGGTAATGGTTTGAAGCCCCAGAACGCCCGGTGACGGTTCTTCAACTCGACCGGAATCTTCTTCGTCCAGGTCAAGCCCTGCCACGTCCGACCGTCAATAGACGTGACCGGCATCTTCTCAAGAGCGTACTCGGCGGGCTTCGTGAAGTCGCCGCCCTCGCCCAGCTTCTCGTATTGCAGGACCGGCCATGCGATCTCGCTGCCGACCCTGGACACAACGATGCCGTCTTCCTCATTGATGGCGTAGGTGATGATTCGGTTCATGTATACCTCGTGGGTTGGATGTCTCGCCCTCACTTGTACGACGCAACTAGACCAGTTCTGGTGCGTCCATGATGGCAAGGTGCTTGTGCTGATCCCAGACCGTCCGGCCCCCTCGCACGTCCGGCGAGATTTCCACGACCTCGAAGCCGTAGTGACAGAAGCCGTAGACCTCGGAAAGCTCGCTGCCCAGGATGTCATCCTTGTAGTCCTCACGCTCCCAATCATCAGGTGCGTTGACGACCAGGACGGTGAGCGGCAGGTTGCAGTCCTCGACCGCCTTCATGCCCTCGGTATCCCAATCAATCTGCGTGATGAGTAGAGTCTTCATGTCTGGTCCTCGTGGTTTCGTTGGTCCGCCCTTGCTTGTATTACTTAACTAGGGCGATCTAGGAAACGGCACCGGCCCTGGCGGGCCGGTGCTTTCATCCTCTGGGGAAGTCGGGGTAAAGTGCGTGGAAGGTCTCGCTATACACGTTGCGAGGTTGGACCGGTGGGGGCTTGGACCGGCGTCCGGCCTTTGTCTTGATGCCAGCTTTCTTGGCGATGTCGATCAGGGTATTGCGTGCCACATGTATACCCTGCTCGGCGAGCTTTGCTTTCGCTCCGCTAACACCGTGCAGCCGGATCAGGCCCTCGACCGCCTTCAGCTTCTCCCCCTGGAACCGTGCGGGCTTTGCCATTACCGCACCACCAGTCCGGCCTCCTGCATCCCTTGCACGAGGTTGCCGATATAGCGGTGTTCAACACCGAAGCCGTTGCCCAGCCATTGCCAGTCCTCCAGGGGCACGTTCTCTTCGACCCATGCCTTGGCCTCGTCGCTCAGCGGCGTCACCAGATACATCGTGCCCGAACCGGACACAGTGACATCGGCTTGCGGTGCTTTCGTTGCGGTTGCCATGTTCCAAGTTCCTCTGGGTACTATGTGGAGTGTAATAAAAATCTCCCCGACGTGGGACCAGCACGCCGGGGAGGGCCTGCCGCTAGGACCAGTAGCGGCGGCGGCACGAGGGAACATCAGTCATCCAGGGCTTTCCCGGCGATGAAGTCTTCGTTCGATACCCGCTTGGCTTTCGCCTTGCTGGGATCATCCGGGTCCGGCTTGGTCACAACGACGCCTTCGCCCGGAGGAAGCTCACTGATCGCCCTGGACGTATCTCGCAGGTACTTCGCAGCATCTCCCGCCACGTCTCGACCGTCCGTTTCGCTGGGAGACAGGCCCTCGGCGGGCTTTCGCTTCGACTTGCGAAGCTGCTTCTTGTCAACCCAGACCGAGAAGCTGATGTCGAACTGACCAGTCGAGTCCAGCACGAACACATAGCGTTCGATGCCGCTCTTCCGCAGGCTCTTCCCGATCACCTTCGGATCGGCGTTCTGGCCGTGATGGAAGCCGTTTTCCAGGTCGCCTTGCAGCAGGACAAAGCCGTGCTTGCTCAGGTCGATGTCGATGGTGATGCACGACCGGTCGTTGCCCACCATCTCTTCGATGTAGTCGGTCGGGTCTTTCTTGACGCACTCTTCGCAGACGGCCCCGTTGTCGGTGTCCCAATAGGACCGCTTCCAGCCGTAGCTGTCGGGCTGAGTCCGCACGAGCTTCATGCAGTCGCAGCAGGAAGTCCACTCGTCGGACCACTCAAGCTCGACGCCCAGCAGTTCCAGGGCACGGCCCGTCGTCAGAAGCTCACCGGCCTCGGTGTCCGCATGGTTCGGGTCCACCATCTCGGCGGGAACCCATTCCTTGTCGGGGCCGACGTTCCAGTTGCCCGTCACCACGGCGATCTCGTTGTCCGTGTAACCCGGCTCAGCGTAACCCTCGGTGCAGACCTCGCCCACGCAATCCGGGCGTTCGGGCGTGTCGTCACCATCGTGCCCGCCAAACAACTGCGGCTGATCGGGATTCGGAACCCGGTTCCAGCCATCACAGATCAGGAACACGAGCTTGCGGCGGCGAGCGATCTCAGCAGCGTCCAGTTTCGTCTCGGTCATGGTCTTGGTCCTCGTGCTAGAGTCTTGTTGCCTCACTCCCATTATAGGCCCCTCAACACCGATGTCAAGTGGCCTTATCTGGGATTCGTCCTCGCCTGTACGTCGCAACTCGTCTGGTTTTTGTAAATCCTGGCCGGGCAGTGACGACCGCCCAGCCAGGAACGACTCCCATTTAGCCCAGCTACAGGAACCCACTGGTGTACCGGGTCCGCAAGGTTGAACGTCCCGGTATCAGTGCGTGGTATAGCGTGGGCTGCACCTGCCAAATGCTGGGGAGTAACAGCACCAGGAGCAGCAGTAAGATCAGCAAGTTATCCCCCTTGTTGTTTGCCCTGACGAATCGACCAACCGCCGCCGCAGCCATCAACTCGGCACGAGTCCCACTCGGCCTCGGCCTGCTCTTCACTCAGTTCGTGTTCCTCTTCGTAGTCCTCACAGGCACGATCTTCCGGGGCGTCGGGGTTATCAGTGGTCGCCACGATTCGTGCCAAGGCCAGCTTCTCAGCCAGAGGCCGACGCCGACCAACAGGCACAGTATGCGGAACCTGGACTTCAACCACGCCACTGTACAGCACCTTGACGGCGATGGTATCATGCGGGCCGGGCATGTTCGGCAGCGGGACCGGATCGCTCGGCAGCGACCGGATCAACTCGCTGGACGGGTCGGGCATCACGAGGAATACCCCGATCTCGCCTTCCGCCTTGCCCTGCGGGGTCGGCCCATCGAACTTGGCGTCCGTGATGGGAGCGTAGGAGAACCCATCGACACACGCACAAACCACCGCCTCCGAAGGCACACCCTTCAACCGCTTCCGCAACTCGCCCGCCGTGATGAGGCCGTGCGAAGCCGTGTCGTTCTCGAACATGGTTGGTCCTCCCTTGTGTTGCTTGTCCGCCCTGTCATGTACTACATAACAAGGCTAGTCCTCGTTCACGTCGTCCTCGTCGCCGGGCTGATCCCAGGACTCCTCGAAGTTCTGCATCTCGATGTTCTGGTCCTCGCTGTTGTCGTACAGGTAGTCCCCCAGGCTGATTGCGTACTTGCCGCTGGACAACCCCTTCGCCAACTGCTTCGGCGTCATGCCCTCCGTGCTGATGACACGGAAGTAAGGGGCCTTGCGGATCGTCTCCGTCACCTTCTTGACCTCGGCCCCGGTGATGTAGCCCTCGAACGTGAAGTCGATGTGAGGGAACTTCGGTTCGGGCTTCGCCTTTTTCTTCGTTGCTTTGCGTGCCATGTGGTCCCTCGTGTCAGTGGTAAAATTATCTCGCCTCACCCTGCCCTGTACTACGAAACAAGGGCAGGCTCCCGGTAGATCGTCTCGACCATCGGGGCGTGGCTCTGAATCTTGTGAGCGAACTTCAACGTGGCGTCCGTCAGGCCCTCGGCCCCGGCCTTGAAGTAGTGGCCGTGAGCGAGCGAGGCACGAGGCGGCTTGTTCGGCGTGGCCCCCAACTCGGCGAGCAGGGTCACGTCGGGGTCCACGAGGTTGCCCAGGTCGGAGTAAATCTGGTCGTGGACGCTGTACTTGCCGTCCGGCCACTGGAGCAGGACGATGCGATAGGGCATGGAGTTCGGCTGCTTCGTCAGCGGGCCAGCCGCCACAACGTAGCAACTGCCATGCGTGGTGATCGGGATGAGTTCGCCGGTCTCGATGGGATTCTTCATGGTCTTGGTCCTCGTGCTGTTGGTGGTCCTGTCCGCCCTCACTTGTACAACTAAACTCATCAGGTCGCCAGAAAAAAGCCAGGGGGCACACACCCCCTGGCTCTCTACCCCCAGCCCCGGCCAAGAGCCAGGGGCAGCACGAGGGTTAGCTGGCGAGCTTCGTGAGAGTCGCCGTGTTGCTCTCGACTACGCCGATGGCCGCTTCGATCTCGGCGATGCGGGCACGAGCCGCCGTCACGGTCCCGCCGTTGGCCTGGATCACCAGAACGGCGTCCGCCAGGGCGAGGGCCGGGGAAGTGGGACGGCTCACCTTCGGGCGGGCCACGGTCGCCTTGACCTTGCGGGCGGGCTTGGCCTGCCGCTTGAGGTACTGGCTCTTGACGTTGTTGAAGTAGGACTCGTCGCCCTCGCTGTCGGTGAACAGCTTCCGCTTGATGAGGCCCGCTTTGGCCTCGCCGAAGGTCACGGACGGGTTGGAATCGACCAGATCACGAACGGCCTGGGTCTTCTCGGAAACGGGACGCATGGTTTGAACCCTCCTCGTGCTTGTTGTGGCAGGCTTTATGAACTGGCAGCCCACCGTCGCCAGTGTGTAAGAATAGGGAGCCGACTAGCTCGTGTTGTTGTGGTAGAGTAGCTGTCGGCCCCCTTCGATCTCCCCTGTACGCCGGAACTCATCCGGCCTTTCTGCTCAGTTCGACACACGCCCAGGCCCCACCGTTCCAGACCTCGACCGGCCCACCCGCCAAAAGCTGGCGGCTATAGCCGTACTTGTCGTCAAACCAGTAGCGGTGCGTCACTGTTCCAAGTTCGGTTTTCATACCTCATGTCCTTTCTACAGAGCATTCTAGTCTAGCTAGTGCCCATGTCAAGTGGCTTGATGTAGATTTTACCGAACGTGGTTCAGGTAGTGGTTGATAGCCGCTTGGCTATAGCCCTCTTCCTTCGCCCGCTTGCGGAACCGCTCCTCGGTCGTCGGCAGCTTGCGGAGCGTGAAGGCATTCCCCGATGCCGCCTGCGAGCAGCTTTCATATAGCCGCATCAGCCGGAAGCACCCGTCAACACTCCCCACCAACTCCTCAAGCCTGTCAGTCGCTTCTTGTTCGGTCATGTTGTCCCTCCTCGCCCTCCCCCGTACAACTAAACTCACCCAGGTCTATAAAAAAAAGGCCAGGGTCCATACCCTGGCCTCGACCGATCCATCCCCAGCTACTAGCTGATGCGTTCGCATAGCGTGGGCCGATGCTCGGCCAGCCACGCCAACGCCTGGGCCACGTCCACATGGACCTCGAAGCCCTGCCCCTTGTCGATCACCTTGCGAACGCTCGGCACGCTGCCAGCCACGAACTCGGCCACGGCATCAGCCTCGTAGTTGCCGCCCCAGCCGATCCCGGCCAGTTCCTCGATCTCGTCGTCCGATGCCTGCTCGAACCACGCCACGGCATCGAACTCCACATCCACCGTCGTGCCGTCCCCGGTGATGCACGCCTTGATGCCCCGCTTGCCCGTCGTGGTACATGCCTCGTGGTTCGGCCACGTCAGACACACCGACCCGCCGCCCTTGAACTCGTAATAGCCGTCGTCCAGAACGGCCTCCATGTCGGCAATCGGCTTGCCCACGTCGGCCTGTACGACCTCACGGAACTTCGCTTCCGCCGACGCCGCAACCATGTCATGCGGCCCGACGAACAAAAACGACTCGTCCACCACGTTGTTGCGGATCACCACCACCGTGACGTACTCGACCGGCACCGCCCGCTTCCGCTCCAGGTCGATAGCCGCCTGTAACTGCTCCAGCGTCTTCGGGGCCAGCAAGACGATCTCCTTGCTGCCCAGCGGCCCAGGAATCACAGCCCCCGCCGCCTCACGGTTGTCGTGGATCGCCTTGAGCAACATCAGCGTGTTCAATACGGTATCACTCATGCTTGGTCCCTCGTGTGAAATTGATTTGTCACCGGCCTCACATGTACCACCTAACTCTGTAGGTCGTGCTGGCCGACGTAGATCACCTGCTTCTTGGGATGAGCGTGCCGCTTGAGGAACGCCTTCAGTTCCTTGTTGACCGGCTCGCCAATCATCCGCCCGCCCGTCTCGTAATCGTTCCACGACTTCTTGACCGTGAACTCGGCCAGCCACTTCACCTTTTGATCGCCGCCGATCCGGGCCGATGCCTTCTGATAGTCGGTCAACTTGCAGCCGGTGACATGCACCATGTTCGTGCCGCCACTCTTGTTCGTGTAGCAGAACTGCACAGCCTTGTAGACCGGGGCCTTGTTCTGTATCTTGCTGAGAACGCTGCCGTACTCGGTCAGCACGTTCTCTTTCTTCTGCTCGGCAGCCACGCACAACTCGTCAAGCTGGGCGTCGATGGTCTGCGTGATCTCCTCGTCACTCGCCTTGCTCGACACAACCACGTCGAAACGATAGGCCGACCAGCCCTCGTCCTTGTACTCGTCGCAGTTGTCCTTCTCCTCCTCGAACGCCTTGTCAGCATCCCCAGGAAGACGATACCAGTCGAACCCCGCCCCGCCGTTGTACTGCCATGCGTTTACATAAACAGTGACATTGTGAGCCGCCCGCTTGGTAGATTTGAATGAAGTCGGCATGTTTGGTCCTCGTGCCTTGTTGGTCCGCACTCCCATGTACAACTAAACTAGATCAGACCCCAACGCAACGGGCCAGGGAGAATACCCTGGCCCGTTGGCAGAGGATCAGGCCGCAGCCTCTTCGAGTTCCTCGTCGGGAACCGACTCATCCCCAGCTTCATCGCCCTCGTCAGCCGCCCCCGGCTTGTAAGGCCGATGCGGGAAGAGCGAACAATCGTTCGCCGTACACAGCTTGATCTCGCCCGTCTGCCAGTTGCAGCAGTCCAAGCACTTCAGCTTGATCGCCGCCGTCAAGCTGCCCTTCTCGGCGGCGTCCACCACCGGCAGGAATCGCCGGGTATCGACATGAGCATTCAAGTCCCGCCGCAACGCCTCGAACGTCGGCGTGAACTCCTTCATCTTCTCCGACCGTGGCCGACGCTGACCACGACCAGCCAGAAGTGCCGCCTTGTGTTCCTCACTCATCGGCCCGCCCTTGCGACCCGGCTGAGTCTTCACCTGAATGTTCCACTCCTTCGCCCGTAGCAGAACTACGCTGAAGGTGATCGGCTGAACCCCAGGATTCTTGTTGTAGATCGCCGCAGCAGCCTCCCACAACTTCGTGAGATTGCCCAGCGGCCCGTCCTTCTCGGCCTCCCGCAACGCAGCCTCCAGCTTCGTGCGGTCAACCGGGGTACTCGGCTTCGCCATCGGATACATCCCCCTCGTGCATAGGGACTCGTGTTCTCGCCTCGCCCCACACTGTACTACGAATCACCCCCGGTGTCAACCGGGTTTATGTCGCCCACCCGCTCGATCTCCTCCCACTCGTTGCCCAGGTCGTCCGGCTTGTCGCCCGAATCGAAGCGGTCTCGTGCCCGACGTTCCGCCCCCTCTTTGTCGAGAGCGAAAACGATGTAGTTCGATTGCCCACGGTAGACGATGGGAACCTCGAACTTCTGAACTTCGGGATCAGCCCACTTGCGGCGTCCATGTGCCCAGCACCAGCGACACACCGTATCGTTCTGCTCGTGCGTGTTGTCGCACTCGCAGCCCTCGATGATCTGGTCCAGGGTGTGATCTAGTACCGTCCCATCAGTCAGCGGCAACAGGTTCGGGTCGCTCATTGGTCTGGTCCCCCTTCTTAGGCCAGTATCTCGCTGGCAGCCAAATGGTCTTGAACTCCCAACCCGCACCATACGCCAGACGGTAGTTCTCAAGCATGTGCTTGCGTTCCGCCCGGTCAACGGCGTAATCACAGTGTTCCCACTCCCGACCGCCATACGACTGATTGCGGCACAGGATTTGAAACTTGTAACCCTCTTGAGGGTCATACGCTTTCGGCATTGGCATCGGTTGGCCCTCGTGTAGAAATCCCCATCCACCCCCACCCGTACAACTTAACTCCCCAGGTCGAGCGGCCCGGTCCATCCGTGTGGACTCTCACAAGCTAGGGTGGGCACCTAGTCTAGCAAGAGGCCCACCCACACGGATGGACCAAGGCACTGCCTCACTTGTACGTTCCCAGGGGTCGAGGCGAACCGTCGCCCGCCTCGGTGGTCCCTGGTACTAGCCCGGCTTCACTTGTCTTCGTCTTCTTCGTCTTCCTCGTCCTCGTCGCACTCGTCCGCATTCAAGCGGGACTCGATGTTGCGGGCCGCTTCCTCGAAAGCGAACCACGCCAGGAAGTTCTCCACCTGATCGACGCTGCCCAGGTTGCCGCCGTGGTTCAGCCCCGCCAGGAACTCGAACGGGTTCGCCGAACCCATCTCCTCGGCCCGGTCGTTGACCAAGTTCCAAATGTCTTCCTTGTGGTCGTTGTAGAACTTGCAGGTGTCCTTGTAGTACACCAGCCCGCCCACCATCCCCGACGCACAACCACCCTGGAACAAGTCACGCAGCGGCCCGCACGGATCGCCGTCGTAGTCGTCCGCCCGCTCGTTGAGCCACTCGGCGACGGCCTTCTCCAGACCCGTCTTCGCCACGCTCAACACCTGCTTCGCCGTGAAATTCGCCATTTGTTGGTCCCTCGTGCTTTGGTTCGTCCCGACCTCGTATGTACGACACAACTAGACCCGTCTAGGTTCACTCTAGTTGTCGTAATCGCCAGGAAGATCAGTCACCAGTTGCTTGGCATACCGAGTGCAAGCCTGACGCCTCGCACCCTTCGCCGGTTGCATGTCGTCACCCTCCCAATTCGTAACCCACTGGTCACGAGGCAGAATGATGTCAAGCGACCCATTGTAGTTCACGTCCGCATTGCTGGGCCGAAGCTGAACCGTCAGCGTCTCCCCGCCAGGGAACGTGATTACCACGTCGCAATCGTGCTTCGGCACGTTGACGTTGATCTCTTTGAACTTCATTTTTGGTCCCTCGTGTTTCGATACCTTTCGACCCCACCCGTACAACTTATCTCCACCAGACCAGAAGGAACATGACGTATACGCCATGTTCCCCCTAATTACGCCCGACACGCCTTCTTGAACTTCTCGGCGTCGAAAGCGTCGTTCGTCTTGCGGAGGGCACGGATCAAGTTGTCCTCGACCCGACCGAAGATGTAGGCCCACTCGCTCTGAGCCAGCACCGGGCCGTCGTGGGCCTGATCCTGGTGAAGCTCCTCACGAGCAGCCGCCACAGCCTCAGCAATCACCTCGAAATCTTTCCTGGTCATTGTAGTCCCTCGTGCGTGGTCTGTAAAAAGCTCCTCTGCCCCCGACTGTACAACTAAACTCACACAGGCCAAAAGACAAGAGGGGCGTTTGCAACCGCCCCTCTTGACGACTCCGAGACCAACCCACCAGCCAGTAACTCGGCTTATGTAGTCGATTCCTGCCTCGCAGCAGTGCGGGCCTTTGGTCTTGCCAGCTACCCGGATGCCAGTATCTTGGCCTCATCCCTGGTCCCACCCTTTACCCCGCTGGGTGAGTAGCTGACCTCAAATTTATTTTGTGGCCCACCCTCCTATACATTCGGCTTTGAGTACCGTAGGAGCTTATAGCTGTAACCCGGTGGTTTAACTACAGCTAGGGCCTAAGTTGCCCGGTGGAATAACTCCCTCCCTCGTGCTAGAGTGCGGTTGACTCGAACCTGCCAGGGGTCGCCTCGGCGACTCACACGCTTGAGTAACGGCCCCGAACACCCGAACCGGCAATTGCTGCGGGATAAAGCACCCGATCAGCGGTAAGGTGTAGATCGGAGTCGGCGGTCGTTGCTCCTTGCCCCTCGGCACCCTCCCCCTGTACAACCCATCTCCACCGGTCCAACTGCCCAATTTGCAACAAATACTGTTAGCTGTTCAACTTAACTCGTGGACCGCCGCCTAGACCGGTCCTCGGCCCCCTCGTACTACTAGACTCCCCCGGTCCAACTGCCCAGAATCCCGGTCCACCCTCGTACAACCCATCTAGACCGGGCTACTGCCCAATAACAAATCTATTTCGACCAGTGGTGTTGCGTTGTACAAAGGCCCCGCCGCCCAGCGGCGGGGCCTGGAACCCTTTCCTCCGGTGGAGGAAAGGGTTCCAGCTTCGTACTACACAACACCACTGGTCGAGACCACTCAGATTCCCGCCCCCTTGTACTACTCAACACATCCAGTCCATCTGCTCAAATATAGAAACCCCACCTAATCACGAGATAGGCCACGGTTTCTATAGACCGATCTATAATAACTGGTTTCTATACCCGATCTATTAGAATAGTTCGTATAGATCGCCTATAGCACAGGCCCGGCGAGGGTTTGTATAGACTTACTAGGTGGGACAAGGTATACGGACTAGGCCAAGTTAATACCCAAAGACAACAACGCTACATCATGACACATCCAAACTTATGGCGAGTAAGACTTCAACCCCCGGAAGTGATAGCTAGTAAATGGGGCCGAATGGGAGAAAATGGGGTCTTGTGGGGCGAAAAGACACACCCAATTGAGCCTGCACCCCACGCCTACGGCGTGGGGTGCTTGTCCTATCGGTTCGTGTCCTTGTCCTACAGGTTTGACTGAGGGCTGGTGGTCAGATATGGTACATGAGATTGACGTTGAATTCTGGTCGTGGGGCTGGTGGTTCTTTCACACAGGTGTCGTAGAAGATGAACCATCGAGCTATGATGTCGTCCTCGCTTGAGGCATCGCTATCTGGATCGAGGACCATGAGGGCGTTGCCTAGCTTCCACTGTTCAACTATTTGGCCGCACCCGTCATACCTTTTGACGAGGACTTGGCTAACTTCTTTGATTCTGCTGTTGACTGATCTGAATGCTGGGCCAGCCGAGCCGGGATAGTCATACATTGTGAAGAACTGAGTGAATGAAATGGAGAAGCTATTTCCTGGGAAGTTGGTTTGGCCTATAGCTTCTTCGACAACGGTTTGACCTAGTTGATTGAGGCCGGTGATGCTCCAGCGGTATTTCCGTTCCATGATTCGCCTTTCCTGGGTTAGAGCCTTGCCATATAATACCCTGGAGCATTGTATAAATGCAATCTGAACTGGAGAATGTAATGAGTAAGGCATATGTGACCAGGATTGCCCCCTCCCCCACTGGCGACTTCCATATTGGGACTGCGAGGACTGCGTATTACAACTGGCTGGCGGCTCGTGCTTCTGGTGGTAAGTTTATTCTGAGGATTGACGACACGGACCAGAAGCGTAATTCTGACGAGCATGTAGGGACGATTTTGGAGTGTATGGATTGGTTGGGTTTGGGGTATGAGGAGTTATGGAGGCAGAGTCAGAGGTTTGACAGGCACCGTGATGTAGCTAATAGGTTATTGGCTTTGGGGCAAGCTATACACGACGAGGGTGCGATCAAGCTACAGGTTAGCAACTTGGGATCACTGAGGCAGGAGTGGAAGGACTGGATTGCTGGTGAAGTGGTAGTAACGGATGATGACAGGGATGGGATGTCGGGGATGGTGTTAATAAAGAGTGATGGTACACCGACGTACAATTGGTCGTCTGTAATTGACGACTATGACATGGGGGTGAATCTAATAATTCGTGGTGTAGATCATATCACGAACACGTCGAAGCAGGTGTTATTACATGACATAGTTGTGGAGTCGTGCAGGTCACACACTATAGGGGAGTGGAACTGTCACGAGTGGCCTGAGTACAGTCATGTGGGTTTAATATGTCAGAATGGGAAGCCATTGTCGAAGCGGGACGGGTCTTCGTCGTTGTTGTCGTTGCGGGCTGCTGGTTATGACAGGGATGCGGTATTGAATTGGCTGGCTCGTTTGGGTTGGGGGCCTCGTGTGGACGACAAGACTACGAAGTTATTGTCTCGTGAGTCTATGTTGGGTTTGTTTTTGGCTGGTGGTTGTATGCGTTCATCGCCAGCGAACGTGGACTGGTTGAAGTTAG
>Ga0187892_10003486_pt1 | contig 28636 bp, 25 predicted proteins | sample MA1701073metaG_FD_139345 | JGI IMG/M metagenome (GOLD analysis project Ga0187892, IMG submission 139345) | Bio-ooze microbial communities from a basaltic lava cave in the Kipuka Kanohina Cave System on the Island of Hawaii, USA - MA170107-3 metaG ... | reverse complement strand
GATCCATGGAGTCGACGTCTTCAGCGTGCAGGATAACTACACGAGTCCGGTTGAACCTACGGAAGCGATGACCTTCTCGCTCTATGGCTTGACGGCCTTCGACGTACAGTACTGGAACGGCTCAGCGTGGGTGACGGTGACGGGCGGGAGCGTGGCGGGCAACAACAAGGTGTGGCGGAAGTTTACCTTTGCGCCGATTACGACGAGCAAGATTAGGGTGGTGACGAATGCGTCGGTGCACGGTTGGAGCTTACTTCCGAAAGTTGAAGCCTGGGGCACCGATGCAGACTCAGGCGGAACCAGTGCGAACATCAACTGGCTGGTGACGGACCAGTTGGGCACGCCGCGAATGGTCTTTGACAAGACGGGCTCGTTCTCGACCACGAAGCGGCATGATTACCTGCCGTTTGGTGAAGAACTGGTGGCGCCGCAAGGTCTCCGCGCCCCCGCGCTCGGCTACACCGCGGATTCCGTCCGGCAAAAGTTTACCTCAAAAGACCGGGATATTAAAGCGCCCGGACCCCTCCAAGCTACACAACCGGAACGACCGAGCCTTTGACTGTATTTACGTCTTGCACGGGCAGTCACGCTGTCCTAGAATGCCTTTAGTCGATTACAAGCTGGAACGGAAGTAGCGCGCGGCTGTCTCCCACGCAAGCCTTTCCTGGTTAGTTCTACAAAAGTTGATACTCTCGGGCATCACTCGGCAGTCTCTCCAGCATCTGTGTTGACAGCCTTTCAAGCCCCTCGGGTTAGACTCAGGAATGCGTGTCCGGAAGCGGGGGTCATATGCACTTACCGGCTAAAAACGGCGTTAAGAGTGCGCTCGTCTATTATTTCGCCTTTTCGCTTGCCTTTTTCGCGCTGAACCTTGTTTCCAGCGCGCAGGAAAAGACCCAAAAGCCAGGAAACGGACCCACTTCGACTAACGCAGAACCGGCTTCCGATCCGGCGGCGCCGCAGAAGAAGTTGGGCACGGAACTCGATGGCCCCGTCATCGTGCACACCGACCTGATCACCCTGACGGTCACAGTTACTGATGCCTACGGACGGTATGTCTCAGGACTCAGCCAGAAAGCCTTCACCATCCTCGATGAAAAACAACCCCAGGAAATCACCTTCTTCAGCGACGACGATTCGCCGGTCTCGGTGGGCGTAATCTTCGATGTCTCGGGATCGATGAGCGGCGACAAGATCAGACAAGCCCGAGAAGCCTTAGCCAAATTCATACAAACCAGCCACAACTCGGACGAGTATTTCCTGATTGCTTTCAACTCGCGCGCTCAACTCCTGCTGGATAAGACTCGCGACGGCAATGCCGTGCTGGACAAACTCACCTTCGTTCAGACCAAAAACAACACGGCTCTCTATGACGCCTGTTATCTGGGTGTGGAAAAGGTACAACGCGGCTTGCATCCAAAACGCGCATTGCTGCTAATCAGCGACGGTCAGGACAATAACTCCCGTTACACGTTCAATGAGTTGCGACGACTGCTGAAAGAATCAGACGTTGTGTTGTACGGAGTTGGAATTTTGAGCGGGAGCGATGCGGGAAGCTCGCTGGGCATGGAAGGTCAGGGAATTCTTGACGAACTGGCCAGCGTCTCGGGGGGGAAAGCCTTTTTCCCACGATCAAGCGTGGAAATGGACGATATCTTTGAGCAGATCGCTCTCGAACTCAGGCATCAATATTCAATCGGTTACAAACCCAACAACTTCTCCAACGACGGCAAATGGCGAAAAATTAAAGTTAAGGTGACTCCTCCGCGCGGCCTGCCGCGCCTGTTTGTCCGGTCAAAAGAAGGCTACTACGCAATTCCCGGCTCTCGTTGAGCTCCAGTTTTGGCAGAGCTCGGCAACTTTCAATCTCCCCTGAAGCATCTTTGTAGCGTGTGCGTCTCGACCGAGTCGGGATTGCCCCAGCACTCGCGAAGTATGTAGGAATCAGCTCCGGCGCTCCGCTCCCGGCTCAATGGGAATCGCGGGGCGCTTCGCATGATCGAGTAGCAGCGGTTAAACTCTAGCCGTTGGGACGGATGGGATCGGTCAATCGACTAGTATTGACCGGCTATTAGGCGTTTTATTGAGTGTGAGGTTTACATAGGTGATAAATCGTTCTCAATTTCAAGGGATCACGACCTCCAGGTGGTCTGCGGCGATCGCGCTGGTCGCCTTTGCTCTAGTTATTATTGGAACGAACTATGTATCCGCTGCGCCGGGGCAGGATGCGCGTCCTCGCCGCAGCGATCAGGGGGTAGCACCCCCGACGGCTTCGCCGACGCCGACGAGAACTACGACGAGCACAACGCCCGCCCCTCGATCTCCGACACCGTCGACACAGGGAACGCCAAGTACTCAGACGCAGGTTAATCGTCCCACTTCGCAAACAACTCCCCCTGCGCGACCGACACCGCTTGTCAAAACGCTTCCGGAATTGGGTGAGCCTCCGCCACCTCCGGTGCTGAAGCCAAAGCCGACACCGACGCCTCCGGAGGACTACAACGAGGGCGAGATCATTAGGGTCAACACTGACCTTGTAACTCTTAACGTAAGGGTAATCGACCGCAATAACCGTCCTATCGACAACGTCAGCAATAGCGAGTTTCATGTTTATGAGGACGGAATAGAACAGCCAATCGACTCCGTTTCGCGTGAGGAAGTTCCGATCAGTTATGGGTTGGCAATTGATAACTCCCAGTCTCTGCGGAATCAGTTGCAGAGTGTGATCGACGCCGGCAAGGGCATCATCAATACGAACAAGACGGGGGACGAAACGTTCCTGGTGCGCTTCATTAGCAGCGACAAGATCGAGACCCTGCAGGATTTCACAGCCAGTAAGGATTTGTTAATCGACGCCATTGACAACATGTACGTCGAGGGAGGCCAAACGGCCGTTATTGATGCGGTATATCTGGCCTCAGAGCGTGTTTCTGAATACAAGAAAGGCGATGACGACGACCGTCGCCGGCGCGCCCTGATCGTGGTAACCGACGGCGAAGACCGCGTCAGTTTCTACAAGCAGGAACAATTGTTCACCAACCTGCGTGAGCGTGACGTGCAAATTTATGTCATCGGTTTTGTGAATGAGCTCGACAAGGAAGGCGGCTTCATCCGTAAGAGTCCTCGCGACCGGGCCGTAAATCTGCTCAACAAACTGGCCAGCGAGACTGGGGGACGTGCGTTCTACCCACAATCGCTGTCTGAGCTTCCTCAAATCGCGGCCGAGATCGTGCGCGATTTACGAACTCAGTACGTGGTCGCCTACAACCCCACCAACAAGACGCGCGATGGATCATATCGCGCTATCAAGGTTGCCATTGCCGATTCTTCGTCGCGCGACAAGCGCATCGCGCTCACCCGCAGCGGCCGGCTCGCGCCAAAGGGCGCGGCTCCGGCTACTAACCCTAAAACTCCGGCAGTCAAACTCCCCGCGGGTTCCAAATCAGCCACAACAAACAAGAACCCTTGAGCCCACCTGCCTTGTCTAAGATTCTGACTATTTGCTTGGCGGACAAAAACAAACGATCCACTAAATCACACTAAGAAACACTAAAGATTCGTGTTGTTTCGTGTGATTTAGTGGATCGTTCTCGAGCTGTTGACCGGAACGGAATCGGGTAGATTACAAGCTTGAGCTTTAAAAGATTTCCTGTCTGGTAGAATCGGCGATGAGAAGTCGAAAGGTGGAGCTCAAAGCAATGACGGACAGAAGAATCATAAGATGGTGGTTCATTTCCACAGTTCTATTGATTTGTTCCACAATCCTCGTCGCTCAGGACACCAACTCTAACGCGCGATCTCTTTCCTCAGTAAGTTCGCGCGCGCAATTTGATTCGCTGGCTCGGGTCTATTCCGACAAATCCTATCCGCTGCCACACGTTCTGTTTGTCATCGACCGCAAAAGCAAGAACAAAATCTATTACCTCAACTCGAAGCGCTATCAATTCCACAAAGATTTCGTCAACGGCAATTACCTGTCTCTCGAGCGGGGCCAGGAGTTTTTCGAAAATAACTACCTGAAGCCGAACCGTCGGTTCCTGCTTGGCACCATCGCCTATCAGAGTCCTCTCAGTAAGTTCACTTTCGAATTCTGGGAGGGCGATCTGATTCCAGCGGAGCAAATCAAAACGGCATTTGATGTCATCAACAAGACCTTCTTCACGCCCGTAGCATTCAAGCCGAATTCTTCTCGTCAGGATCAGGATTCAGTTTTGGTTGCCGGCCTTGTGCGAGTTCTGCAGAGCGACATTACCCAGGAGCAGGAATACGAGCCGCTCAACCTCGCCAAAGGACTGGGCCGAATTCACATCATCGAGAAGCTGGACGACCACGTTGAGATCGGCTCGAACGAAATACTCGTGCTGAACGAGGTGCCGATCCAGCTTCCTCCGGTTGCCGGTATCATTGTCAGCAAGCCTTCCACACCTCTCTCGCACATCAACCTGCTGGTGAAAGGCTGGGGCGTACCCAACGCTTACATCAAGAACGCGCACCAACTCCTGAAGGACTACGACGGGCGGTGGGTCTCTTTGGAGACGAAGCGAGACACGTACACCATCAAGCTCGCCGACCTGGATCAATTGCGGGAATATCAAAAACGGATGGCTGCGCGTCCCGACCTGATTAGGCCGCGCTCGGATTTGACCGTAAATCGGCTGGCGCCTCTCAATCAGCAGCGCGCCCAGGACGTCGTGGCTTATGGTGGCAAGTCAGCCAATCTGGGTAGACTCGTTAAGGCGCGTTTGCCGGGAATCGTGGTTCCTAATGGTTTCACAGTTCCTTTTTCCTACTACGACCAGTTTGTTCAGCAGAACAAGCTCGATGATGCCATCTACGAACTGATGCAGGATCAAAAATTCGTTCACGATCCCTCTTATCGCCGCGCTCGCCTCACTGAACTGCGGGAGCAGTTTCGCATAGGAACGGTCGACGAGAGTTTGCGAGAGGCCGTGTTGAGGATTGCGAACACCCAGTATCCGGGCAAAGGCCTGTTTGCACGCAGCTCATCCAACTCCGAAGACCTGCCAAACTTCAGTGGCGCCGGTTTGTATTCGAGCGTTCCCAATGTCAAAGGTGATCGCGAGCTGATCGAGGCCCTCAAAACTGTTTGGGCGTCGCTCTGGAATTTTGAAGCCTACGAAGCGCGAGAGCGAGCGGGAATCGATCATTCAAAGGTCTACATGGCCGTGCTGTTCCAGGAAGGCATCAATGCAGACAGCGCCGGAGTTATGATCACTACCGATCCTTACGACAAAGACAACAAGGGCGCGATCTACATCAGCGCCAAGCGAGGATTGGGAATCAAGGTGGTTGAAGGAAAGCGAATTGCCGAACAGATCATCTTTCGCCCCGAGTCGAATGCGGTTCAGGTTTTGACCCGCTCGGCTGAAGACAGCTTGCTTACGTTTGACGAAAGCGGCGGAGTCAAAGAGATTCCGATTACCGGCGAGCGTGCCGTGCTGACAGACGATATGGTCCGCCGCCTGGTGAAGGCCGCTCAGAGTATCAAGCGTGTCTTCGGCGGCAAGGATCAGGACATCGAATGGATTTACATGCGCGGCCAGATCTACATCGTCCAGGCCCGCCCGTTCGTTGCTTAGCCAGATGCAGAACCAGGAGCGGTAGCAATCGGATTATACAACCCTCACGAGTATCGCTCTCCCAGAACCGCTTGCCGTAGCCAGCTAAAACTAAACTCAACTCGAACAGAAATACTCAACCAGCGCCGGAGGCGCGACAGAAGGTAGCCAGGGGTGGAGCACGTAGCGAAGCGAAGTGCGTAACCCCTGGATCAAGCAGCACATTTCGTTCCGAGCCCTGAACAGGGCGACAGAAAGATAACGCGTACGCTGCTGTTCTTTTCTATCGCCCCTCCGGGGCTAATTGCTTCGAGGCATCTAATCCAGGGGTTACGCACTTCGCTTCGCTTCGTGCTTCACCCCTGGCTACCTTCTGCCGCGCCTCCGGCGCTGGTTGAGTCGTTGAGCTCACGTTGAGTCCAGTTGAAGCCGCAGGTTCTGTGAGTTACGTACCGCTCTTAGGCTAGTTGCCAACATCAGGTCGCTACCCATCCCGGTTGCATCACCCGTATTGCCGTCACGCGATCACTGACATATCATCCATCGCGTCTTGATAACTTGCGGAGAGTGTTCAATTCATTAATTACTCTCCGGCAACGAAGGAGCGACCGATGTCCTGTAATCCCGAGTTATTGAAGGGTATTGAAGTCTTTGAACTCCTGCACGACGACGACCGCGAGGAGCTGGCTAAAGTAGTCGACACACAACAACTCGCGGCGGGCGACACACTTTTTCAAGCCGGCGAGCCTGGAGAATCGTTGTTTATCGTCCGCAGGGGCGAGATCGAGTTATTCATTAAAGACACTGCTGGACAGAAGATCGTCTTAACGGTTGCCGAAGAGGGGCAACTCTTCGGTGAGCTCTCTCTGCTCGACAGCGGGCCGCGTACAGCTACGGCGCTTGCACTAACCGACACGGAATTGCTGGTACTCGACCGGGGGGATTTGTTGCTGCTATTCCAGAAGAGACCCGACGCGGCGCTTCACATGCTGGCCGCGATGAGCGGTATGACTCGCAAGGCTGACGAGCTCTTGCGCACGCGCGTTTCCCGCAACGTGAACGAAGAACTGGAGGAGCACACCACACCTTTACAACGCGTTGCCGACGGAATTGCCTGGTTCAGCGGCAGCATGCTCTTTGTGTTCATCAATGGGATTTGGTTCTTGACCTGGATTGTCTTGAATACTTTGCCGGTGGGCATTCGACCGTTTGATCCCTATCCATTCGGTTTCTTAACCATGGTCGTTTCATTGGAAGCGATCTTTCTCTCCTGTTTCGTTCTGGTAAGCCAGAATCGCCAAGCCGAGAAAGATCGGGTGCGCTCGGATATTGAATACGAGGTCAACATCAAAGCCGAGCTGGAAATCGCCCATCTGCATGAGAAAGCCGATCGCATCTACGAAAGCATGTTGGAGCGCTTTACGAGGTTGGAAAAGATGGTAAATAGCCAAAGCAATGCCTGATCACAAACATGGAAAACTCGCGCCCCTGCCGGAATTTGTCCGCAGGCTACTCCGCTACTTGTCGATATCAGCGATGCTGGTGGGGGTCGCTCTGGGGATTGGGACCGCCGGTTATCACTGGCTTGGCGATTTGGAGTGGATCGACGCCTTGCTCAACGCGTCGATGATTCTTGGAGGCATGGGTCCGGTGGATCGGATGAGTTCAACTTCCGGCAAATTGTTCGCGACCGGTTATGCATTGTTCAGCGGCCTGTTCTTTATGGTCTTGATGGGTATCACAATGGCTCCCATCCTTCATCGATTGCTTCACAAATTCCACCTCGACGACACCAGGTCTGAATAGCAACAAATTCACCAGCTACCAATCACTATTTCGGATGTCGATGACGAGCGTGCTTCACTTGATGACGCATCCCGGCCTCTTCGATGGAATGACTCATCGTAATCGAGAGGTCCTTCTTGGCCATCCTGACCAGTTCTCGATAGAACTTATGTAACGCCTCTATTTCGTCCTCACTCAAATCTTCTACGTCGATCAGCCGGTTACTCGCACCATCAAGCGCCGCCACAATCTCGTTCAGCTTTAGGTGGATCGCCATCGCATCCTTGTTCTGAGCTCTTTGAATCAGGAAGACCATTAGAAATGTGACGATGGTCGTACCGGTGTTGATCACCAATTGCCAGGTGTCAGAAAAACTAAAGAGCGGCCCTGTGGTCGCCCAAACTAGAATCACCAACAGCGCGGTAATGAAAGCTGAAGACGATCCGCTCACCTTGGTGGCCATGATCGAGAATTCCTCCAGCATGCGACTCAGACTGTGTTGTTTTCGCCGACGGACCATGAGACGTCTCCTCATTTTGTATTGGGTTAATAGGCTCAGATTACGACATACATTAAGGATTACAGCACCAGCTTAAAAAGTTCCTTAGATGCGCCTTTGCGCTAAATTGGAAAGGTTTGCCTCAAAAGTCTATGACCCGAGTACTTCGGTTTTGTCGCCGGAGGAAAGCACAAGGTATTAAGGAACCATTGAACTCACAGAACCGCTTGCGGTAGCCAGCGGATGCTAAGCTCAATCAACGTCTGGTCGATGGTTTTGGCGCAGCGTAATTACTTACTTGACTGCGGTCATTAACTCACTTGAGCTTAGCCTCCGCTGGCTACCGCAAGCGGTTCGTGAGTTGAGTTACTCCTCCTATCTGCATTACACCGATTGAAGCAAAGGAAATTTTGGGCAAAGCCAAAACTGGAACAACCATCTAAATCAAGGCCGCCGCGCCAAACGACAGGAATACCGCCACGGTTCCTTCCGATGCCCCGCGCAAAACAAAGAAAGCGCTAAACGCTCCGACTAGAAGCAACAGCGCGATTCCGCTGGTTATGGCAACTCCGTGCCATCGCTTTGATTTGTCTTTCTGAAACTCTGTTCCAACCGAAAGAGTTAAGAAAAAGAGCTCGATTCCCAAAGCTACCGTCAGGAGTGGGCCAAGCTGTTGCCGTGTGGTCGCAAATCCCGCGCTGATAATCGATCCATCGATCAACGTGTCAACCGCTGCTGCCGCTGCCAGCCCTATCGGGAGCTGATGCTGTAGCTCGCCGGGCATTTGATCTTCCGATCTCGGAGATCTCGGAGCCAGTCTCGAGATGGATATTCCGATGGTTGCGGTGGAGGGCGGAAGGGAACCGTTTACTGAAGGACTCAGTTAGTCTCTGGGGCGGACTGAGCCGCTGATCTTTTTCCTTGTGGTTTCGCCGGTACGCAGCACCGGTATGCCGGCATCAACGTTGGCGTGCGGGCGCGGGATGACATGCGTGGCCACGACCTCGCCAACTCGTCTGCCGGCGGCTGCTCCAGCATCCACTGCGCTTTTCACGGCCGCCACCTCGCCACGGACAATAGCGGTTACCAACCCGGCATCGATCTTCTCCCAGCCTACCAGTTCGACGTTGGCAGCTTTGACCATCGCGTCAGCCGCTTCGATCATTGCCACGAGACCTCTGCATTCGACCATGCCCAGTGCTTCTTCCATGTCATCTCCAGTTTAAGTTTGTCGTAGTTCCGTTAGTTACGAAGCGAATGAATCGGCGCGGGAATTCGTCCGCCGCGTCGGATAAAACCAGCCGAAGAAAACGCGTTAACCGGCATGATGGGGGCGCTTCCCAGCAGCCCGCCAAACTCCACCGTCTCGCCGACGTCACGACCAGGAACGGGAATGATTCGTACCGCGGTCGTCTTATTATTCATCACTCCAATGGCCATCTCATCGGCAATGATAGCCGAAATGGTCTCAGCTGAAGTGGACCCGGGAACGGCCACCATATCAATACCAACCGAACAGACGCTGGTCCAGGCCTCGAGTTTATCCAACGACAATGCACCCACACGGGCCGCCTCGATCATTCCGGCATCTTCGGAAACAGGAATGAAGGCGCCACTCATGCCGCCGACGGATCCGCTGGCCATCGCTCCGCCTTTCTTGACCGCATCGGTAAGCAACGCCAGCGCGGCGGTCGTCCCGTGAGTTCCGGCGCGTTCGAACCCCATCGCTTCGAGGATGTTCGCTACCGAATCTCCGGGCACTGGGGTTGGCGCCAGCGACAGGTCAATTATGCCGAAGCGCATGCCAAGCCGGCGCGCGGCTTCCCGACCGACTAGTTCTCCTCCCCGAGACAGCTTGAATGAAAGCTTCTTTATTATCTCGGCCAACTCTTCGAGCGGCAAATCCTCGGGTGCGTGTCGCAACGCGTAGTTAACTACGCCTGGACCAGAAACACCGACGTTAATGACCGCTTCAGGCTCACCCACTCCGTGAAAGGCGCCGGCCATGAAAGGATTGTCCTCTACCGAATTGGCAAAACAGACAAACTTGGCGCACGCGAGTCCGCCTCGATCGCGGGTCCGTTCGGCGGCGTCCTTGATGATTCTGCCGATTTGACGCACGGCGTCCATGTTGATCCCCGCTCTGGTTGTAGCCACGTTGACTGACGAGCACAGACGTTCAGTAGTAGCCAATGCCTCTGGTATTGAGTCAAGGAACTCGGTCTCCGACCGAGTGGCACCCTTGTGTACGAGGGCCGAGTAGCCACCGATGAAATCAACGCCCACGGCCGCAGCCGCGTCATCAATTGCGCGCGCAAGTTGTATTGGATCGCCCGGAGCCGATTCCGAAATCATGGAAACAGGGGTGACTGCAATTCTTTTGTTCGCGACGCGAATCCCAAACTCGTCGCCAATCTGGTCGACGGTTTCTACCAGCCGATCAGCGAAGCGCCTGATCTTTGCGCTGGCCCGCTCAGCCGTGTGCTCCATCGATTCGCTTGCACAATCTCGCAGGCTCAGGCCCAGAGTGACGGTGCGCACATCGAGGTGCTCCATCTCGGTCATGGCCACGGTTTGCAGGATTTCGGCTTGCGTGTATTCCATAGAGTTTCGAGTTTCGAGTTTCGGGTTTCGAGTTTTCGGGTTTGGAGTTTCGGAAACTCGAAACTCGGAACTCGAAACTCGGAACTCGAAACTATTTAAGTTATCAGCTCGCTCATTATCACTATCACCACAAACAGAAAAAACAATAGTGCCGCCACCAGGACAAACCGCAGACTCGGATCATACGAGGCTTCATCCAGCACGGCGGTGGAGATTTGAACCCACCTCTCTACACCGTGAGCGTCAACCGGACCTTCCCTCGGCGTTTTGACAATGCGCTTGCTGGGATCGGATTCCTGCCTTAGCGGCTGGGTTGGCGGCAAAGGAACCGCAGCCGAAATAGGTGCAGTAGCAGCTTGTTCGGAGGATTGTTTTCCTATTGAGAGGTCAACGGTCTCTGCCAGCATTTCGGGGGTTGGCGGGTCGCTTCCAACCTCGTCGTCCTGAGTGATTGCAGCCTGATCAGACTTTGGCTTTACTTCGGTGCCGCACTGCGGGCAAAAAAATGCGCGTACACGAATGGACGCGCCACAGGATGAACATCGACGGGCAATCTCGGGTTCAGACATATAAGAATTTCGGATTTCGGATTTCGAATATCGAATTTCGCTGATGGGGCTCTTGAGCAATTCCTGTCATGAACTGAAGATTCAAGAATTTCGGATTTCGGATTTCGAATTTCGAATTTCGATGATGGGGCTCTGGAGCAATTTCTGTCATGAACTGAAGATTCAAGAATTTCGGATTTCGGATTTCGAATTTCGAATTTCGATGATGGGGCTCTGGAGCAATTTCTGTCATGAACTGATTCATCGTCATCACGTCGAAATCCGAAATCCGAAATCCGAAATTCTTTCACACTCGGTGCATGGCGTTGAAAAGATCTTCTCGTTGGGCATAAATACGAACCCCGAGTAGTTCGCCTGCCTTCCTCAAACGCTCCTTCAGCTCGGTCGTGGTTTCCTTTGCCCGAGAAGTGTCACTGATGATTACCATAGCAAACTTTCCCTGCACCACCGTCTGGTTGATGTCGATGATGCTGCAATTGGCCTCCGCGAGTATCTGCGCGACCGCGGCCACGATGCCTGGATGGTCGACTCCAAAAACTGATATGACCATTCGGTCTGACGAACCTTCGCGCGACTGGCCTGAAATCTGTTGGGTTTGGCTAGGGGATTGGGAGGGTGAATAGGAGGCGCCGTTGGTTGATAGGAACGGCTCGACCTCACGATAGATTTCCGTCACCAACTGCTCAACCGTCTGCTCTTCTGCACCGGCACCCAAACGGTCGTACACGGCACGGGTGATTCGATAGATCAGCTCTTCGTTAGCCATCATGCCATTGCCAATTGCCAATTGCCGATTGCCAATTGGTCTCTACCCAAGGTTCAACGGTTCTAACCATCGTTCCAATTGGCAATCGGCAATTGGCAATCGGCAATGCTTCAGGCCCGTCCATTGTCGCGGGCTAATTCGCGGGCGGCATCACGCAGATCTTCGGAAATCGCTTCACTAATGTCCACCCGGTCGACAATGCCGACCACCGCAGCTTCAATCGACATGTCCTGATTCCCAATCGCCGAGCGGGCAGCTTTGCCAAAGGCGCACATCACCGTCTCACCGGCGCCGGCTCCCAGCCTATCAGCCACCACCACAATATTGCGCGTCGGCTGTTTGTCGAGATCGATTGGATGCACCACCAAAAAACGCACCCCTTCAAGATCAGATGTCTTCTTGGTTGACCAAACTGTGCCGACGACTTTGGCTAGGAACATGTTTATACCTTAGCAAACACTTCCGCGGGTTCCCCGATATCTCGGGCAGCGGGCGTGATGATTGTCTTGGGGGTTATATAAATCTTCTCGCCCTTCTGAATCGCGCGACGCACGTCATCTTCGCTCACAAAATCTACCGGGTTGCGACCGTTGCTGGCGGCGTTTGTGGCGCCTGCAGACGAGCGCTCTGGCGGCCGCGAAGATGCGGCATTAGCCCCGCGCTCACTTCTGATCTCGGACGAACCCGAGCTCGGTCCTGAATACATGCTTCCCGCTTCGACCTCAACCGGTCGCGGCAATGCGGTTGATGGTTGTTGTTCCAGTTCGGAAGGCTTACGACCTGCCAGGAACCGATCCACAATCGCGGCGATCTCTTCGCGATTGATCTTTCCCGCCGCAGCGACTGCCGGTTGCGGTCGGTACGGAGGAGGCATGGCACCGGATTGAGCCGGCATAGCCACGGTCTTCGCAGCGATTGCCGGGCGCGTACTCTTTACGGCCCGCGTTTCAAAAGCGATCCGCTTTATGTCCATCAAGTGAAGTGGCGATACATTATCTGACGTCACGTTGCCGCCCCATGAGCCACAACCCAGGGTCATCGAGGGAGGTAAGGCGGTTGAGAATCCGATCGCTCCGTGAGTGGTCGGCGTGTTCACAGTGATCCGCGACGCCGGTAATTCACTGCCGACTCTGACGGCGACGTCCCGCGAGCGCGTGTGCAATCCAGCCGTGTGACCCATCCCTCCATACTGCAAGATTTCCTTGCTGCGGGCGGTTCCCTGCTCAACACCATCCGCAACATAAAAAGCGAGAATCGGTGAAAGCTTTTCCATGGAGAGCGGATACTCACGCCCGACTCCAGCGACATCAGCAATTAAGCAGCGTGTTCCCGGGGGCACAGTCAGACCAGCCAGCTTCGCAATAACATCGACTGACTTCCCCACAATTGCCGGATTCAGCGAACGCTGCGGCGTGGCTACAATCTTGGCGAGTTGATCCGCTTCGGAATTAGAAAGGAAGTATGCACCTTGAGCTTTGAACTGCTCGCGTACCGCATTTTCAATTGGCGCATCACAAACCACAGCCTGCTCTGAAGCGCAGATAGTTCCGTTGTCGAAACACTTCCCCGTCAGAATATCCTGCACAGCTTTGGCGACGTCAGCAGTTCGTTCGATAAACGCCGGCACATTTCCCGGTCCCACGCCAAACGCCGGTTTTCCAGACGAGTAGGCAGCGCGCACGAGCCCGATACCGCCGGTAGCCAGAATGACTGCTGTCAGTTTGTTCTTCATGAGGGTTTCAGTGCCCTCGATGGTGGCTGTGGTCATGCAGCCGATGGTATCGGCCGGCAATCCTTCTTTGACGCCGGCTTCGCGCATCACTCGGGCCGTTTCATTTATGCAGCGGGCCGCGGAAGGATGAGGCGACAGCACAATCGCGTTTCGTGACTTAACGGCAATCAGTATCTTGAAAATCGCAGTCGAGGTGGGGTTGGTAGAGGGAATAATGCCGGCTACAACGCCGCGCGGGCTGGCGATCTCAACAACATCTTTCGATTCGGAGACTACACCTACGGTGCGAAGACCACGGAAGTAGTTCCAAACATCCTCGGCAGCGAAACGGTTCTTTTCGTATTTATCCTGCGGAACTCCGTAACCAGTTTCTTCGACAGCCATTGCGCCCAGCCTCGCAGCTTCGCGCAACGCGCCCTTGGCCATTGCCTCACAAATCCGATCGATCTTCGCCTGATCGAAGCGAGCGACCTCCGACTGGGCCTTGTAGGCAGCTTCCACCAGGTCGCGCGCTTGTTGGACCGAGACAAGATCTTTATCTACCGACATAAAGCCCCCTCAATATTGCCGATTGCCAATTGCCGATTGCCAATTGCCGATTGCCGATTGGTCTGGTCGCGTGCTCACCTTTTCAACCATCGCTTCTAATGTGCTCGCTTACCTTAAGAATAACGAACGCCTTCCCCAACGAACCCCCTCCCTAACGAGGCGGGCTACACACCAATCGGCAATTGGCAATTGGCAATTGGCAATCGTCAATCGTCAATCGTCAATATCCTCATCTTCTTTCTTTGCTGGCTTCGCGTGCACCAGCCTGAAGCGAGCGGCCCTCTCCCTGGCTCAGCTGACCTCGCGCCGCACCTCCAAGCGAACGGTCATCAGGGCTTAGACCCGTGCGGCCGTCGACCGGAAGTACCCGTTCAACTTCTGCGTGCGGACGTGGGATAACGTGAACACTGATTAATTCGCCCACTCTCCGAGCCGCCGCAGCGCCCGCGTCAGTCGCAGCTTTCACCGCGCCAACGTCGCCGCGCACAAAGATAGTCACATAACCAGCGCCGATATACTCCTTCCCCAGGAGTTGAACATTGGCGGCCTTTACCATTGCGTCCGCAGCTTCGACGGCGCCGACGAAACCCTTGGTTTCCACCATTCCGAGTGCTTCTAAGGGCATCTCAATATCCTCACTTTTTTCAATTGTAGAAATTAAAGGCGATTGAATTGGATCAGCGTCAAGCTATCACCGCGCGCGCGAAGAATCAAGAGAACGCAGTCGTCTGAGAGGGCTTTACAAGCTCAAGATATTAAGAGATCGGTCAAGTCAACGTATCGTTTCGGGTTGAATAAGCGATCCACGAAATTACACGAATCATCACGAACCAGTTCGTGTTATTTCGTGTGGGTTAGTGGATCGTCTCCTATCCTACGCAACCGATTCCGTAGGTTGACTTCTTCTGCCACTCACATCAGTTTGACAGCGTTTAGCATCGCAAGCTATATTGCGCCAACAGTTAAGTTGGTCTGCGAAGAAGGGGTTGAGGGTGAGAGTGATGCTGTAAGAGATCCTTCCCGTACCGGCATCAGAAAGATTAACAACCAACCGACTCAAGCAACGGGCTAACGCGGATTGGTAATGGCAGCAACTATTGGTGAACAGTTGCGACTCGCCCGAGAGGAGCGTGGCATCCCGCTACGTGAGATTTCCGACGAAACACGAATCTCCGTCCGCTATCTGGAAGCAATCGAATCTAACGATTACAAGCGCCTGCCGGGTGGAATCTTCAATCGCAGTTTTGTAAAAGCATATGCACGCTGCGTCGGATACGACGAAAAAGAGGCGGTTGAAGCCTATGCGCGGCACATGCGCGATCAGGGTGAAGGCAGCGATGATGTCGTAACTACGCCCCTGCATTCGAAAGTCTATACTGATATACCAGCGACTCGTTCTCCCGTTTTGACTGTGGTTCTCGCAATCTTGATTTTGGCGATCTTGACCGTCGGCGCGCTCGCGGCGCTTCATTGGTTTCAAAAACGGTCGGCCGGATCCAACGAAGCACCTGTGGGCACCGTTGCGATTCTGGAATCGCATACATTTGGGAACGTTCCGGTTCCCGGTTTTGGAAAGACTGGTCACGAAAGAGTCCTGCAATAGCATCTTCGAAAGATCTACTGCCTGTGCCGGCAGGGCGCAGAGCAGAAACTTGTGTGAGGATTATTAGATGACTGCCCGCTGCCGAAAACAGCGGGCAGTTCTGTATCAAGTACACGTTGATTAAGTCAGCTGAGCACGCTCAACCACAGAACCATTTGCGGTAGCCAATGGATGCTGAACGCAACTTGCTCTAAAGGTCACAATTCATAAGTCGAGTAACGGATCCATTGGCTACCGCAAATGGTTCTGTGGTCTGGTATATCAATAATTTAAGGAGTAATAACGCCACACATGATTTCGACTGACATTTCCGAAGGATTGACATTTGATGATGTCCTCTTAATCCCATCACGCTCCGATGTGTTGCCATCGGAAACCGACACGTCCACTCAGTTCACACGCAACATCCGGCTGCAGATTCCACTCTGTTCCGCTGCGATGGACACCGTGACCGAGGCTGGCTTAGCGATTGCCCTGGCACAGCAGGGCGGCATTGGAGTAATTCACAAAAACCTCAGCATCCAGCGCCAGGCCGAAGAAGTGGACAAAGTAAAGCGATCTGAATCTGGAATGATCGTGGATCCGGTTACTATCCGGCCCGATCGTCCGGTGCGCGAAGCCCTGCTGGTGATGGAGCGATATCACATCAGCGGCGTACCTGTGGTGGATGAAGATGGGCATCTGGTTGGCATCATCACAAACCGAGATTTGCGCTTCGAAACCCGGTTCGAGATTCCAGTCTCGGAGGTAATGACCAAACAGCCGCTGGTAACGGTTCCGGTTGGAACTACTCTCGACCAGGCAAAGTCGGTTCTGCAAAAACATCGCATTGAGAAACTCCTGGTGGTTGACGGCGATAAACACATCAAGGGTTTGATTACGGTCAAAGACATTCAGAAGGCAATCAAGTACCCGACTGCAGCGAAAGACAATCTTGGACGTCTGCGTGTCGCGGCTGCGATCGGCGCCACCGGCGACTTCCGCGAACGTGCCGACGAATTAGTGAAAGCGCGCGTCGACTGCCTGATCATCGATACCGCTCACGGACATTCCTCCCGGGTGATCGACGCAGTTCGCGAAATCAAGAAGCGTCATGCTGAAACTGACCTGATTGCCGGCAACGTGGGTACCACTGAAGGGGCGCAGGAATTGATCGATGCCGGAGTCGATGCAGTCAAAATCGGTATTGGCCCCGGGTCGATCTGTACGACACGAGTCGTGACTGGCGCCGGCGTACCGCAGATAACCGCGATCCAGTCTTGTGTTAAAGCTGCGCAGCCGAGTGGCATTCCGGTGATCTCCGACGGTGGTGTGAAGTTTTCAGGCGACGTTGCCAAGGCGATTGCCGCCGGGGCTGACAATGTAATGATCGGTTCCCTTTTCGCCGGCACAGAAGAAGCGCCGGGAGAGGTGATTCTCTTTCAGGGTCGTTCGTTCAAGAGTTATCGGGGCATGGGCTCGATCGGCGCGATGCGCGAGGGTTCCCGCGATCGTTACGCGCAGGACACCACGGAGGTCGAATCGAAATTAGTGCCCGAAGGAATCGAAGGGCGCGTACCTTACAAGGGAACTTTGGCCGACATGGTCACTCAACTCGTCGGCGGACTGCGATCGGGTATGGGCTACACGGGATGCCGCACGATTAAGGAATTTCAGGAGAAGACTCGCTTCCTGCGCGTCACCTCAGCGGGACTCAAAGAGTCGCACGTGCACGACGTGATCATCACTAAGGAAGCACCAAATTACCGGTTGGAATAACCAGAATTGTCTCGCCAAAAATATCCTGTTGAATCTACTCCGAAGGAGTTCCGCGCCTCCTGAGGCGTGCCACGTTCTATAATCTCCTAACCTGCGTTAGAGTCTCCCTTAACAACTGACGTCGTCTTAAGTCTCATCATGTCCATCCCTCAAGGATCGCGTTTTGGCCGCTATGAAATCATTTCCCCGCTAGACGCGGGCGGGATGGGTGAAGTCTATCTCGCTATGGACAAGGATCTCGACCGTCAAGTAGCGCTTAAATTCCTTCCAGCTGAAGTCACGCACGACCCACTCAGGCTGCAGCGGTTCATCCAGGAAGCCAAAGCCGCCTCGGCTCTCAATCATCCCAACGTGGCGCATGTTTACGAAATCGGAGAATCCGATGGTGCACGATTCATAGCGATGGAGTTCATCGAAGGGCAATCTCTTGATCGGAGAGTTGGGACTCAGCCCCTGGGTCTTTCAGAGATTGTCCAGTTTGGGATCCAGGCGGCGGACGCGCTCCACGCGGCGCATTCCAAGGGCATCATTCACCGCGACATTAAATCTGCCAACCTAATCATTACCAAGCGCGATCAGCTCAAGGTGCTCGACTTTGGATTGGCGAAAGTTCAGCGCGGCTCCGCGGAACCAGCGGCAGACGTGGCAACGCAGCTCAAAACCAGTCCCGGGGTTCTGATGGGCACAGTTCCCTTCATGAGTCCCGAACAAGCTTTGGGAAAGGAAATTGATCACCGTTCTGACATTTTTTCGCTTGGCATTGTCTTATATCAAATGACTACTGGGCGGCTTCCCTTCTCCGGAAAAACCGCAACCGAGACCGTGAACCTAATTACCAACGCACAGCCCGAAGCTCTAGCCCGATTCAACTACGACGTCCCCGCAGAACTTGAACGGATCGTTCGCAAGTGTTTGGAGAAGGAGCGCGAGCGCCGCTATCAATCAGCCGCTGATCTGGTCGTGGATCTTGAGAACCTGAAGCGTGACAGTGGATCTCAGACGGTCGTCGACAAGCCATCAACCCAACAACGTCGAGTCAAACCTTTGGCGCTCATTACTGGCTTTGTGTTACTAGCAATCATGGCCTCCGTGGGAGCGTATCTCTATCGCCGGAACCAGGTTGCAGTCAGCTCGGCGCCTGAAAACGTCGGCTCAATCGCAGTTTTGCCTTTCACCAATTCGAGTGGCGATCAAAACACGGAGTATCTTTCTGATGGCATTACCGAAAGCATCATCAACAGCTTGTCGCAATTGCCAAAGCTAAGGGTTCTGGCACGCACAACGGTCTTTCGCTATAAGGGCAAGAACATCGATCCCGGCCAAATTGGACGTGAACTGGGAGTTGATGCAGTGCTCACTGGGAGGGCGATGCAACAGGGAGACACTTTGGTCATCCAGGCGGACTTAGTTAACGTGTCTGACGGCTCGCAGCTTTGGGGCGAACGATTCAATCGTAAACTGGCTGATGTATTCGCAATTCAGGACGAGATCGCGAAACAAATCGCGGAAAGACTCAGTCTTCGGCTGACCGGCGAAGAGCAGCAACTACTAACCAAGCGTTACACCGAAAACCCCGAGGCCTACGAACTCTATCTAAAGGGTCGTTACTTTTTCAGCAAAGGTACCGATGAGGGTCTAACCAAGAGCATCGACTATTATCAGCAGGCCGTCGCTCTGGATCCAAACTACGCCCGTGCTTATGTCGGTCTGTCAAACTCCTACGCCGCACTGGGCGGTGTTTTGGGATTCCGCCCACCCGCCGAAACTTCCGCCCAGGCAAAGATGTTTGCCGAGAAGGCGCTGGAGATCGATGAGACTCTCGCCGAGGCGCATCATGCGCTCGGGGCCTACAAGCTCAACTACGAATGGAACTGGACGGAAGCCGAAAAGGAGTTGAAGCGAGGTATTGAGCTCAATCCAAACTACCCTCTGGTTCATAGCACGTATGGCGCTTACCTGCAGGCTCGCGGCCGATTGGACGAGGCAGTTGAGGAGCGAAAACTTGCGCAGAAGTTTGATCCGCTATCGCCAAACGCTACCGCCAACGTCGGTTACCCGCTCTATTACAAGCGACAGTTTGATGAGGCCATCAAACACTATCGTCAGGCGCTTGAGCTGGATCCAAATTATTCTTCAGGTCATCTTTGGATCGGACAGGCCTATGTGCAAAAGGCTATGTACAAAGAAGCGGAAGATGAGATCAACCAGGCAATTCGTCTTTCCCCAGGTGATGTGCGAGCAAAAGCCACCCTCGGCCATGCTTTTGCAGTACGTGGCAAGCGTGCGGAAGCCTTGCGCGTTCTTGAGGAATTAAAAGATCTGTCCTCAAATCGTTACGTGTCACCTTATTTCATCGCGCTCGTCTATGTGGGTCTCAAAGAGGACGACCAGGCTATTGCCTGGTTGCAGAAGGCGGCTGATGAGCGCCACCCCTATCTAATTCTCATGAAAGTGGAACCTGTCTTTGACAGCCTCCGCTCTGATCCCCGATTCGTTGAAATTGAGCGGCGCGTCGGGCTCACGCCGTAAGTCGCGCATTAATCCGACAATTGTCACCTGTGTCGGAGTCTCCAGCGCTGTTCAGCTGCTCTTTTCTTGGTGATTTCGGCTCAGCATTGGGAGCCTGGTTCGGTATTGGATTTGCCACTACAACCGTCGGCAATGACTACTCGCAGGGTAATTCTAATCTCAAATCCGAAGACCGGACGGTATGCGTCGAGACGACTTCCGCCGATCGAAGACGTGTATTCGTATCTAAAGTCTCAGCAACTCGACATCGAACTCGTCACCACCACCGGCTCCGGAGACGCGACCTCCATAGCTTCCAAAGCGGCCGAAAATGGTGTGACTGACGTTATCGTTGCCGGTGGCGATGGCACGATCAACGAGGCGCTACAGGGACTGGTCGGAACAAATACGCGCCTGGCAATTCTGCCAAGAGGAACAGCAAACGTCCTCGCGCGGGAACTTGAACTACCACTGCACTGCACTCAGGCAGCCGACGTCTTCTTGCGAGCAAAGAGCCGACATATTCATGTCGGGTGCGCGGTAGATGAGAAGGCTGGAACGAAAAGGTATTTCCTTTTGATGGCGGGAATCGGGCTTGATGCCTCAGTCGTGCGCCGGGTGCATCCAGGCTTGAAAAAGATGTTTGGCAAAGGAGCGTTCTGGTTTTCCGGGTTGAGTCATCTTGCGGATTGGAAGCCGCGCCCCTTCGAGATTCAAATAAACGGCAGAAACCTGAACGCCACCTTCGCTACGATCGGAAAGGCAGCCAGTTACGGTGGCGATCTCACAGTTACCCCGCGCGCGCAACTTGATCAACCCGACTTTGAGATTTGCATCATCCAATCGGAGAGTCGGTTTCGTTATCTGCAACTGCTTTCCTACGCGATGCGCAGCGGTATGCCTTCCGACAAACCAGGTGTTCATTTTATCCGGGCGTCACAAGTGAGCGGCAAAGGTGAAGCTGCAGTGCAGGTAGACGGCGAGTTGATAGGTCATTTGCCGATGCGGTTCGAAATCGCGCCACAGTCTATCGAGGTAATCGTGCCGTGATTTCATGTCCGACATGCTTCAGCTTGTCGTGAGGATGGCAAGACTCAAGTGCGAGGTAAGTATCATGGTTGAGTGTTGCCAATCTCAACGACAAGCTAAAGCATGGCGGACATTGGCTTTGCTTTGTCGATGGCGCCAGTAGCGCAACCCACGACAAACTAAAGGAAGCTCTGATTAAGTCCAGCAACTTTTTGGAGTGCGGTGACCTGTCACCGCTTTGGTCTGAGGCGGCTTGACGCCGGTGATCCGCTGGAACGTAACCCGCGGTAGCCGCGACAGGTCGCGTAATACCAAAGCGGTGACAGGTCACCGCACTCCAAAGAGCTGCGAACTCCACTTAATCAGAGCTTCCTAGAGTGTGTCGGACATAACCTCATCTAGCATCACTGATCAGCACCACGTCACTGGTCACTGACCCGCGCGCGGCGGCGAGCCATTTGCCATCCGGCGAATAATCGAAATTGAAGATTTGATCCCCCTGGAAGTTAGTCAATTGCACCGGTTCGCCGCCGTCGAGTGGTTGGCTCCAAATGTTTCGCGTGTCGATGAAAAGGATAGCGCGCCCGTCGAGCGTCCAATGAAGAACGAATCCATATACCATTCCTCCGGAGCTGAGATTGAATCGCTTCGTGGGCACTCCTCCTTCGAAGGGTATGATCATCGCCCCGCGTGGCGGATTTGCCTGCTCATCCCAATAGAAACAGACGATCTGCTTTCCATCTGGTGAAACGCTCGGCAGATTTGCAGTTGGGCCGCTAAGTTGCACTGCCTTGCCTCCGTCAATCGGCATTTTCCACACAGTTCCGTTGCCATGATCCCGGGAGATATAGACTACCCATCGGTCGTCAGCCGAGAAAGAGCCGTGCGCATTACTCTTGCCGTCCGTCAATTGCCTCTGGCTGCCGCCGTCCACATCCATTTGCCAGATATTGTTCCTACCGCCGCGGAGGGAGTGAAAAAGAATGTGGCGTCCATCGCGGGAAACTGTTGGTCGACCATTTTGACCATCATGCGTCAGTCGTTTTTGATTGGTTCCATCCACATTCATCATCCAGATGTCCTGCTTTCCGCTGGCCTCCGACGTATAAACAATTCTGCCGTCGGGCGTCCAGGCAAGACCGGCTGAGCCATCGTACGTTCCGGAAGTGATCTGCCTGGCCCGGCTTTCATCGCCTTTCGGCGCCACCCATATGTTCGAGACTCGATTGGTTTGCACGGTGACGAGAGCGCCGGCATTTGCCGTTAGGCTGACATCACTGAACCGGTTGAGGTCATTCGTGATCCTGCGCGCTTGGCCGCTCGGGTAGGAGAGGTACCATAGCTGCGGCGAAGCCCGTATCGACTCGTCGTCGACAGCGACCATCACTAAGCCGCTCCCGTCCGACTGCCACGCCACCTGGCCGATATGCGACCACCTCTGAGAAGTAAGCAGCTTTTGGGAGCCATCTTGGACCGACACTGCAACCACACTCTGATAGTAACCATCTCGGTCGGCGCTCACAGCAGCACAGGCAATGATAGTCCCATCTGGCGACCACGCGATCCTCGTTGCCAGGTCAGAGGCAAAACGGTCAGGCGCCTTGCGCACAGCGAGAGTGTGCTCTCCGCGGCCGTCGGCGTTGGCCAGCACTATTTCAGTCTCTTCCTTTTGCAGATTGTCGCGGACGAAGGCGAAACGCTGTCCGTCTGGGGAGAAGGTGATGGCGCTGTCAACCTGCTCCATTAACTTCTTTGAGACGCCGCCGAGCGATGGGATCTGAAAGAGTTTGTTAAAAGCTCCGCCGCCGCTGGCCCGATCAGTTTTGACGTAGTAAACGTAGTTGCTGTCGTTCGAGAATGTCAGCCCCCAATAAAACCCGAAATCAGCCGGCGGGACGATCTGAACACTGCTGCCAGTGGCGACCTGTTTGACCCAGAGTCCTTGCTGTTTGTCCTCCTGCTGCGCGTAAACGACGTATTTGCCGTCGGGCGAGATTGCTGCCAGTTTCGCCCTGCCGGTTGCCGTCAGCCTCGACACATTCGTGAGTGTGAACGGTGCAGCCGCCGGCAACGACTTGTTGAGAAGTCTGTAAACGCCCCTACCGATCCCGCCGAGCAAAAGGACAAGGACGACGCCGATGAGGGCGACCACGCCCTTGCGCCTTTTGATCTCGGTGACGAAAGAGTCGAGTCTCGACGTCGTCTTCGCGGCATCGTTTGTTCTCGCGGTCTCCTGGACGTCAGTCTTACCTGACGCGCGTCGATTGTCACTACTATCGGCCGTCCTGCTGCCGTCGTCACTCAAAGGGTGCCCGGAACGCTCGATCTCGGCGTCGACGTCGAGCCGGCGTCTGAGCCGCCTGAGGTCGATGGCCATATCCTTGACCGTCTGGTACCGCTCCTCAGTGCTCTTCGCGAGTGCTTTCGTCACGATGCGCTTAAGCTCTGCCGGGGTACTCGGTGCGTAGCGCGCGGGCGGAGTAAGGTCTCTTTCCAGAATGGAAACGATTACGTCACTCGGCGTCGTGCCCTCGAACGGTCGCCGGCCTGCGACCATCTCGTAAAGAACAACTCCCAAGCTCCAGACGTCATTGCGTGCGTCCAGCTTTTGGCCACGCACCTGCTCCGGCGACATGTAAGTCACCGTCCCCATCAGGCTTCCCGGATCCGTCTTGACCAATGAGACAGTTGACGCTTCAACGTCCAATGCTGGCCGCTCCGTGAGCTTGGCGAGCCCGAAGTCAAGCACCTTCACGTAACCATCATGCCGGATCATGACGTTTTCCGGCTTGACGTCGCGGTGCATGATTCCGGCCTCATGCGCCGCCGCTAAGGCACTCGCCATTTGTGCGGCCACGTCGAGCGCGTCGGTCGGCCGCAAGCACCCGCCGTCGAGACGAGCTCGCAGAGTTTCGCCTTCGATGTATTCCGTGGCGATGTAGTGACGCTCTCCGGCCTTTCCGATCTCGTGAATGGTTCGCGATGAAGCCAGGCGCGGGCGAGGCTCCAGTCGCGCCTAACCGTGCCGGGCGAGACCTTCAACACCTCAGCCGTCTCTTCGATGCTCAAGCCTCCGAAGAAACGAAGTTCCACGACTCGGCTCTGCCTCGCATCCAGTTCGGCCAGAGACACCAGCGCTTCGTCAAGCGCGACAATGTCGCTGCCTTTGCTGTCTGAGACGAACGCAGCGTCGTCGAGGGTGACGGCCAGCGCGCCACCGCCGCGCTTTGCATAACCGCGGGCGCGCGCGAAGTCGACCAGAATGCGACGCATCAATTGCGCAGATACACCGAAAAAGTGGGCGCGGCTCTGCCAGCGCACGTTCTTCCAGTCAATCAGCCGGACGTAGGCCTCATTGACGAGCGCGGTGGTTTGCAGTGTGTGGCCGGCGCGTTCGCGGCCCATGTAGTGGTGCGCGAGTCGTCGCAGCTCGTCGTAGACTAGCGGCGCCAGGGTCTCTAAGGCTGCCTCGTCGCCGTCGCCCCAGGCGACGAGGAGTTGCGTGATCTCCTTCGGGGAAGCGGTTTGCATAAAAGCCCTTTCGGCAGTCGCGGGGAACAGAAACTATCACAACTGCCCGGTGCCCTCTAACCATTTCCGCTCTGTCCTCTGCTTTCTCCGTGTTCTGAGAAAAACGCTCTTTGCCTCAAGAGTCATGCGCTGTTAGCGATACGGCTTCGCCGCCTGATGTGAGGCGGCGGCTCTGCCCCGCCATAAGAGTTCTTAATTAAATTCTGGGGCTATGCCCCGTGCGCGCCTCTGACAAAGGGACAACTCCAGAAAAAGGGGCGAAGCCCAAAACCAAAATAGAGCACGTACGGCGGGGCAGAGCCGCCGCCTCACATCAGACGGCAAAGCCGTGATGCCAGTAGCGCGTTACTTTTGAGGCAAGGCCGAGAAGACACGAGCTAATCAAAACTGACCACTCCTATCCACCCGCAAGTCCACCCGCAAGAAAAAACTCCACCGCGCGTTGGCGCTTTCGCTCTCTGTTCCCGCTTTAACCAGTAGAGGCGGCAAGAAGGCCGCGAAAGGAGAAAAAAATCATGAACGCAGGAATGACTCTATCGATAATTTCGCTACTCGTGGCGTTGGCCACGGCCGGGGGCGCGGCCAAACACCAAGCGGGCACCGGTGATGGCCCTTCGATATCCGGCTTTAACCTGAACCACAACGAGACCCTCGTGCGCGAAACCAATTTTGGGAAGGTTGGTCCAGCGTCCTGCCCGAAGTGGATATGCGGCGCGAACCACAACGAGACGCTGGTGCGCGATACGGCGCTGGTTCAGCAATCGAACGATTGGAGTCTGTGGATGAGTAGTGAATCATTCGCCGCTTCAGTCCTTATGCAATTCTCGATGTATCGGGGCGGCCCCGGCTGTTCACCGTGGGTGTGCGGCTCGAACCATAACGAAACGCTCGTCCGCGACGCGGCACTGGTTCAGCAATCGAACGATTGGAGTCTGTGGAAGAGTAGTGAATCATTCGCCGCTGCCGTCCTTATGCAATTCTCGATGTATCGGGGCGGCGGCGGCAGCTGTCCACCGTGAATATGCGGCTCGAACCACAACGAAACGCTCGTCCGCGACACGACCGTGACCAAGTGACAGAAGTAGGCCGAGGACACTGACATGAACCCGCAGAAGACATCGCCGAAGCCACTCGTGCCAGTCGCATTAACACTCGCCGTCCTCCTCGTGACAGCGGGTGTTGGCGCGGTGTGGTATCTGAGCGCCACCGCTCCAATACATTCTAGCCAGGCAGGACCCGCTGCTGGCGCTGAGTCGGCGGCACTTCAACTTCAGTCGTTGATCTTGCGAGGCGCTCAACTGCGTGACGAAGGCCGTTACCACCAATCGAAGCCCCTCCTCGGCGAAGCATTGACGCTGGCGGAAAGAGCTTTCGGTCCTGACTCGCTCGAGGTCGCCGCCGTCCTCAATCAGCTCGGCATGCTCGGCAAGTACGACGGCCACTTCGACGAGGCCGAAGCTGCTTACCGCCGCGCCCTCCATATCATGGAAGCAACCGCCAGCCCTACGCACCCTCTGACCGCCACTCTCCTCCACAATCGCGGAGGACTGGAGCACGCACGCGGGCGTTTTGCGGAGGGCGAGCCATACGCTCGCCGCTCGGTCGAGCTCAGGGAGCAGCGTTTCGGCCCCGATCATCCCGACACGGCGGCGGACGTCGCGGCGCTGGCCGCGCTCCTCGATGGTCAGGGCAAATACGACGAAGCGGAGAAGCTGTATCGCCGCGCTCTCGACATCTTTGAGCGCGTCTACGGGCCAGAACATTACGAGGTTGCTGTGAACTTGAACAACCTCGCCGCGCTCTGCCACGCCACCGGGCGTCAGGAAGAAGCCGAGCGTCTGTATTCGCGCGCCCTCGCCGTCAAGGAGAAATTGCTCGGCAAGAAACACATCGACGTCGCAATGACTCTCAACAACCTCGCGGTCTTCTACAAATCTCAAAAAAGATATTCAGAAGCCGCCGCGCTTTATCGTCGCGCGCTTGAGATCTTCGAAGCCGTGCTCGACCCGACGCATCCGAAGCTCACGACCTGCCGGGAAAACTACGAACAACTGCTGCGAGCGATGAATTGAGCGGTGGGCTTTGCCCTAAAGTCCATTGGTCAAGCTGTGCAACTCAGATAGTCGGAATGACCCAACCCGCAGAACCGCTTGCGGTAGCCAGCGGAAACCAAACTCAACCAGAACAGAACCACTCAACCAGCGCCGGAGGCGCGGCAGATGGTAGCCAGGGGTGGAGCACGAAGCGTAGCGGAGTGCGTAACCCCTGGTTCAGATGCCTCCAAGGCAATTAGCCCCGGAGGGGCGATAGAAAAGAACAGCGGCGGAAAAAAGTCTCGCTCATGTTGGCACTTCAGCCCGAAGTTCTCGCCTTAACGATTAGAGGCCTTGAAACTCAAGGAGAACATTATGAAGAACCTAACGACAAAGAAATTCGCAATCAGCGCTGCTTGCATCGTACTCGCGAATCTATTCATCACGTCACCCGCCGTTAGCGCGCAGGAAATTCGGTTCGGCGGAGTGACCATCTCAATACCGAAACGAACAAAAACGCCGAAGACGGAGCCGAAAGCTGAAACACCGAGAGCATCGGGCACCGCTCAAAGCGAAGAGCCGAAATCCGAAGTGTCTGCGACCAGTTCGCGCACGACCGCGGCGACTCCTGCGGCGCGCCCTCAATCCGATCCGTGGCTCGAGATCATGCTCGAGGAGATCAGCAAACGGAAGAGTGAAATCGAGAAATACGATCCAGCAGAAGGCGGTGAACTCGTTAAGCCAAATACGCCCGATTTGTTTCTACCTGCCATTTCGGTTCGCGCGAGGGAAAAGTTTTTCAAGGGTGTGCAGACGATGACGGATGTTCGGAAGTCCACGCTCAATAAGGCGCTCGATTCCCTCGCCGCTACGGCCGCACCAAGGCTTCCCGTTTATAAGCCGGACATGACTCTGTTCGCACTTCGGAGTGCCCCGCTCGAGCAGATGATGCTAGGCAGTTTGAGAAACTCCGCGACGTTGAAAGTCCACAAGAGCGGTATCAAAGAGGCTAACTGGATCATCTACAAGAACGAATTAGGCATACCCATCGATCGCTACAAGCACGGCTATATCTGGGCGCGCGACGCTAGCGACGACCATCCGTACTGTCACTTGTACACGCTACACATTCAGCAGACTTACACCGGTGGAGGATCGTACAGCCAAACCTTCGCCAAGCTCTCCGAGGACACGATCTTTGGTTGTCCTTGAGCCATCCGATCTTTGGAAGAACCCGAGATAATGCTAATCACATAGGGAGGAGACTACGATGAAGAGACTAACTTCAACATTCACATGCATGCTCGCACTGCTGATCTGGCCATGCACCACGGCTCAGGCTAGATTCCTGGGAACCTTGCAGCAGAACGTACCCTGGACACTGGAGGTCAACACAGTGTCGACCTGTGGTCCCACCGCCGCAACCGTAACCTTTGTAAATTCGAGAGGTGGCCAAGACATAGACATCTTCACGATACAACCGGGCGCAGGCACGGTCTTCACTTCCGCGAACATTCCGAGGAACACCCGCCGGATCCTCGTCGAGGTGGACCTACCCTGTTCCTTCGACGTCGGCTTCGTAAGAATTCATCAAGGCACAAATATCATTGAAGCCGACTTTTGCGGCGAAGGCGCGCAGGATACTTGCGCAGACCGCCGATTTGTGTTCGACGTAGTGGCTGCTCGCTGATCCTCTCTGATGCGCGGGGCACCTTTACGCAAAGGTGACCTGCCAATCGCACTCCGCAGCTGCTTCAAGCTTGTCGAAATGCGCGGAGCACGCGGCAGTCGGCGTTATTGGCCGGACCTGGCGGACTCATCGCAATTGTTGCTGCCGGAGTGTTGCTCGTTTTTTCTCGTAAGCCCAAAGCGTAAGGAGATGTCCGACACACTTTAGTTTGTCGTTGGTTAGGTCATCGACAGGCTAAGGAAAACTGCGCAACTCTTTGGAGTGCGGCGACCTGGCGGCGCTTTGGTCCGAGGCGGCTTGACGCCGTACTTCGTTAGAATGAACTCGCCCGTAGCCGCGACAGGTCGCGTGCGGCCAAAGCGCTGACAGATCAGCGCACTCCAAAGTTGCGCAGCTTCCTT